>Ga0194118_10006609_pt1 | contig 11470 bp, 13 predicted proteins | sample TA2MahsurfametaG_2_FD_148662 | JGI IMG/M metagenome (GOLD analysis project Ga0194118, IMG submission 148662) | Freshwater microbial communities from Lake Tanganyika, Tanzania - TA2015013 Mahale N5 surface | ecosystem: Environmental > Aquatic > Freshwater > Lake | place: Tanzania: Lake...
GCGCAACTATGCGCTCGAGAACAGATACGCGAGCGGGGAAGTGATCCCCACGGCCAACACAATAGCGGGTAGCAAGGCCTTGAGCGCGGTGATGCCAAAGACCCGCTCGAAGCTCATCGAGAGCGCCTTGGTCAACGCGGCATGACGGCGCTGGAAGCCGCTTCGCATGCTGAGAAACATGAGCAGATACCCCGAGGCGGAAAGCGCAAACGATCCGGCGTTGGCCGCAATCGAACTCAACTGTGCACGCGCTGACCAATCCGAAAGTATCTGCCACACCCCCGCCACGGCAAGCACTGAGTCCACAAGGAAGACGGGCGCCGTTGACGCAGCCGTCAGGCGGAGCATCTGCAGATACCCCACCCGGCGCACCCCGTGCTTCTCGAGCGTGGTCTTCAGGAACCATGCAAACACGAGCGCAAGACAGGCGCAGTGAAGCGCCACGATGATCACGTCCCCCACGGGCCGCCCCGCTACCTGAGAAACCGCACAAGTACGACAGCGCTGGCTCCGATGTGTGCAAGCGTGATCAGCACCGAGGCCCCATGCAACCATTGAAAGGCCTTTCGGTTGCTTGCATCCGACGCAGCATTGATCGCTGGCATCAGCACTTGCCGCGTTGGCACTGTGGAGATCGCAACCGTAGCCATCAAGCCGACCGACCCCTTGTCAAAGGGCCACAGCAGTGCTGCCGCCAGCGCTGAAGTCGCGATCACCCAGAGATAAAAGGGCGGGAATGCTCGCCGGATCAGGCTCCGGGCAGCCTCCGGCTCAAGGGCACCGAAGGCAAATGCTGCAAAGCCGAAGGCAAACAGCGTCATCCCGCCAAAGAGAAACGACACTGTGCCGAGCGCCAACGCCTGTTGCCAGAACGGCCATGCCAGCCACCATGCTGCGTCCATCCGGGTTCCTCTGGTTGATGTGACACGATACACGGCGAGTCCACAGCCCACTGCCCGCGCGGTCTTCGCATGCCTCCTTCAGCGCTTCGATCCGCGACCGTGAAGCAAGGCGGCTTCGTCCGGCGCCCCGATCGTGCTAGCTTTACTTTCTCACCCTTGCCCGGCCGTGCACCTGGCGCGATCCACCCCGTCGTTCAAACCATGCCACCCTTGAAGATTCCCTACGGAGATGTACTGGGCACACCGGCGGTGGACAAGCGACTGGAGGTCCTGCGATCGATGCAGCATGCGGGATCGATTTCCGAGGCGGCGCGCGCCAACGGGGTGAGCTACAAGGCTGCGTGGCAGGCGCTCGAAACCCTGGGTAACCTCGCTGGCGTCCCGCTGGTTGAAAAGGCTGTGGGTGGTTCGGGCGGTGGTGGAGCAAAGCTCACGCCAGCGGGGATCAGTGTGCTCGAGGCGGCCGACCTGCTTCACGCCGCGCGCGAACAAGCCTTGTTGCAGATCGAACGATCGACACCAGCCTCGGGCCTCGACCTGCGTGGACTCGCCGGGGTTGGGATGCGAACGAGCATGCGCAACCAGCTGCCCTGCACCGTGAAGGAAATCCGCACGGCGCGCAGCGCAGCCACCGTTGTTCTCGCCCTGTCCGACGGGCAGGAGTTGTCGGCAAGGATCACGCTCGAAAGCCTTCAGTTGCTCAATCTTGAACCGGGGCTGAAGGTTCTGTGTCTCTTCAAGGCAACTGCGGTCACGGTCGCTGCGTCGATCGTTGCCGCAGGTGGAGTCAACCTTCTCCGCGGCAAGGTTGTGCGACGTGGCAAGGGCACGTCCGGAATCGAGATTGCACTCCAGATCGCGCCCGGCGTCGGGGTGGTTGGCTTTGCCAACTCCGAACACCCGCCTGGCGTTCGCGAATCGGCAATGGCTGCGATTGAACACAACGCCATCGTCGTCGGCCTCGTCCGCTGATTGCCACGCCCGGATACCCACCGGCACGCAGCCCGGATGCTGCATCGCCTGCCCGAGGAGTCATGAAGGAATCGCGAAATGCGGGTTGGCCCTGGGGCTGGCATCGGCTAAAGTGCGTCATATCGTGAACCTCGATCTTTCCTTGAGCGCCTTGCGCGCGCAACTCTTCACCTCGGTGCTCTCCGACAGCCTGGATGCGCTCGGCCTGATGCATCAGGCGCTGCCTGCGTCGATCCGTCCGCTTCAGGAAAACAGCGTGATGTGCGGCCGCGCACGAACGGCGGCTTTCATGGAAGTCTGGCACCACGAAGCCGGAACCAATCCCTACGAACTCGAGATCCAGTTGATCGACAGCCTGAAGGCCGACGAGATTCCAGTCTTTGCCTGTGCAAATCCCAGCCGGATCGCGCCATGGGGCGAGTTGCTGAGCACCGCCGCAAAGGCCAGAGGTGCAGCAGGTGCGCTGATGGACGGGTGCACCCGCGATGTCCGGGCGATCCGGGCGATGGGGTTTGCGGTCTTTCACGGCGGAATCGCCCCGCTCGACAGCAAAGGGCGCGGTCGGATCATGGCGCTCGACGTTCCAGTGGCGTGCGCAGGAGTGAGCGTTCATCCCGGCGATCTGATCTTCGGCGATGCAGACGGCGTTGTGGTGATTCCCCAGGCGGTCGAAAACGAAGTGCTGCGGCGCGCCCTTCTGAAGGTGAGCGGTGAACGCGCCACGCTGCAGGACCTTCAGCGTGGTGATCCGCTGGGGGTGGTCTTTGCGCGCTACGGGATCCTCTGAGCTCCTGCGGGCATGAACCCTGTGGTCGAGGGGCGCCCCGGAAGCGCAAGACAGGCCTCCGGCGCAGGTGAACGCGCCAGCAACCGACCACAACGCCAGACCTTGAGGCGCGCAGCGCGCAAGCGGATCGCCTCCACGGGGTCCCGCGCGTGGAGCAACACGAAGCTTGCATTGCATCCGGCCTCGATTCCGTAGTTGGGCAGGTGCATCAGGCTTGCTGCCTGCGTCGTTACCGCCTCGAAGCACTGCCGCATGCCCTCCTGACTGGTCATGTGGGTTGCGTGCAGGCCCATGTGCGCAACTTCGAGCATGTCGCCCGAACCAAGCGCATACCAGGGGTCCATCACACAGTCGTGACCAAAGGCAACCCGCAGCCCGGCCGCGATCAGTTCGGGTACCCGGGTCAGGCCCCGGCGCTTCGGATAGTGGTCATGTCGACCCTGGAGCGTGATGTTGATGAGGGGATTGGCCACCACCCCCATGCGCGACTCCGCCATGAGGGCGATGAGCTTGCTCGCGTAGGCATTGTCCATGCTGTGCATCGAGGTGAGATGCGAGCCGGTCACCCTCCCCTGCAGGCCCCGTCGAAGCGTTTCGCTGCAGAGGGTCTCGACATGCCGCGACATCGGATCGTCGGTTTCGTCGCAGTGCATGTCAACCGGCAGGGCACGCCTTTCGGCTTCCTCGCAAAGCAGGCTCACGCTGAGCGCACCATCGGCCATGGTGCGTTCAAAGTGCGGAATGCCGCCCACCACATCAACCCCGAGATCCAGCGCCCGGCGCAGATTGTTGAGGCCACCGGCACTGCGCAGTACGCCGTCCTGCGGGAAAGCCACCAGCTGAAGATCAAGATAAGAGGCCACCTTGCGCTTCACCTCGAGCATGGCGCGTACCGGAAGAAGGCTCGGATCGCTCGTGTCAACATGGGTGCGGATCGCAAGCAGTCCCCGCGCCACTGCCCAGTCGCAGTAGCACAGCGCCCGTTCGACCAGCGCTTCCTCCGTGAGCAGGGGCTTGAGTTCGCCCCACAGGGCAATGCCCTCAAGCAGGGTCCCGCTGCGGTTCACCCGAGGCAGTCCGTAGCTCAGGGTGGCGTCCATGTGAAAGTGGGGATCACAGAAGTGCGGCGCGAGCAACAGCCCCTGCGCGTTGACCACCTCCGCCGACGGCGCTTTCAGGCCGGCTTCCACTGCCACGATGCGGCCCTCGGTCACGCCGACGCTCATGTCGGAACGACCGTCGGGAAGACTGGCGTGGGTGATCAGTAAATCGAGCATGCGGTTGTTCTCCTCGCTCAGCGCTCGCCCTTGAGATAGGGCTTCATCAGGGCCTGAGGATATGCCGCCTTGCGCGACATCAGCACCAGAGCAAGGATCGACAGCGCGTAGGGAAGCATCAGGTACGCCTGGTAGGGAAGGATCGGGTTGCCGATGTGTTGCAGGCGCAACTGCAAGGCATCGAAGAAGGCAAAGAGCAAGGCGCCAAGCAGGGCCTTTCCGGGGCGCCAGGAGGCAAAGACCACCAGGGCCACGCAGATCCAGCCCCGCCCGTTCACCATGTTGAAGAAGAAGGCGTTGAACGCGGAAAGCGTGAGAAATGCTCCGGCCACACCCATCAGCGCGGAGCCTGCCGCCACCGTGGCGCATCGCACCCCAAACACCGGGATCCCCTGCCCCTCTGCGGCGTGCGGGTTCTCTCCCACCATCCTTACTGCAAGTCCCACCGGGGTGCGGTAGAGCAGGTATGCGGACAGCGGCACAGCCGCCAGGGCAAGCAGTGTGAGCGGCGTCTGGCCGCCAAGGATCGGAATGCCCAGCCAGTCCATCGGCGCCATCGGCGTGATCGTGGGCGGAGCGTTGACCTTCGGGAAGAGCACGCGGTAGGCAAAGTAGCTCAGCGCTGTTGCGAGCATCGTGAGTCCCAGCCCCGCCACGTGCTGCGAGACCGCGAGCACAACGCAAAGCCCGGCGTGCAGCAACCCAAGCAATGCGCCAGTTAGCGCAGCACCCAACACGCCTGCGCCGAGCGAGCCACCCGCATACACCACCAGCCAACCGCTGAAGGCGCCCGCCACCATGATGCCCTCGATCCCCAGATTAAGAACGCCGGCGCGCTCGCACCAGAGCACACCGAGCGTGCCCAGCAGCAAAGGTGTGGCGATGCGCAAAACCGCCTCCCAGAAAGCCGCGTTGAGCAGCAGGTTTGACAGCTCAGCCATGCCGCACTCTGCGCCGCACCTTGCGCCGCACCTGGCGCCGCACCTAGCGCCGCACCACCCGGTAACGGGTGAGGGTGCCCGAGACCAAGACGCTCAGCAGCGCCACCGCCACGATCACATCGGCCAGGTAGGTGGGCACCCCGAGCGCCCGGCTCATGCTGTCAGCCCCCACGAGCACCCCTGCCACGAAAACTCCCGCCACCACAACGCCCAGCGGATGCAGGCCCGCCAGCATCGCGATCACGATCCCGCTGTAGCCGTATCCGGGTGACATGTCGAGGGTGAGGTAGGAGGTGCGACCCGCCACTTCGATGGCGCCGGCAAGTCCCGCCAACGACCCCGAGATCAGCGCCACCCACAGCATGGTTCTTTGCGGTGGAACGCCCGCAAATGCGGCAGCACGCGCCTGCGCACCGAGAGCCCGGATATCAAAGCCGAGGACGGTGGAGCGCAGCATCACCCAGAGCATCAAGGCAGACGTCAGTGCCCACAGCAACCCCGTATGCACCCGGGTACGCTCAACCAGTTTCGACAACTCCAGGTCGGGCGCAATTGCAACGCTTTGCGGCCACCCCATGGCCGCAGGATCCTTCATCGGCCCATCGAGCATCGCCGACACAAGGAGAAGCACGATGAAATTGAGCAGGAGCGTGGTGACCACCTCATCCACGCCAAGCCGGATCTTTAGCCACGCTGGCCCGAGCAGCACCGCCGCACCCGCGAGGGCCGAGCACACCGTCATCACTGCAAAGTGCAGTTCCGGGGCACGCCCCAGAGCCTCGTCCGCGCCCCCGCCGCCCACTACCACTGCGGCCAGTGCACCGGCGTAGAGTTGTCCCTCCGCGCCGATGTTGAAGAGCCGCGCCCGGAAGGCCACCGACACCGCCAGGCCGCAGAGGATCAGGGGCGTTGCGCGGGTGAGGGTTTCGCTCCACGCAAACACCGAGCCAAAGGCACCCTGAAGCAGCAGACTGTAGGTGCGGCCCACTGGCGCGCCGGCCCACAGCACCAGCGCGGCACTCACCACGAGGGTGAACACCACCGCAGTCAGCGGGGCAAGGATCAATCCGGCGGATGCGGTGCCTTCCCGGCGCTCAAGCCGCACGCCTGTCCCCAGCCATCGCGAGTCCGATCTCGGCACGACTCCATTGCTCGGGTGGCTTCGCCTCGCTCAGGCGGCCCCGAACCATCACTGCCACCCGATCACCCATGGCGAGCACCTCGTCGAGGTCGTCGGAGATCAGGAGCACCGCAGCACCGGCTGCGCGTGCCTCGAACAAGCGTTGCTGCACAAACGCCACTGCCCCAACGTCCAGCCCCCAGGTGGGCTGGTGTGCAACCACGAGTTGTGGAAACGGACTGGCGCCTCCCGACTTCGGTGCGAGCGCGCGGCCCACGATCAGCTTTTGCATGTTTCCCCCCGAGAGTGCACGCGCAGCGGCCATCGGTCCTGCCCCCCGCACATCGAAGTCGCGGATCACACCGGCCGCAAAATCACGGGCAGTACCCGCACGGATCCAGCCCCCGCGCGAGAACTCCGGGGCGCGAAGGCGCTCTGCGACCGCGTTCTCCCAGACCGGCAGATCGCCCAGGATCCCCACGCCCGCGCGGTCCTCGGGAATCCGCGCCACGCCCGCAGCGATCAGTGCGGCGGGCGTGATGGGAAACGGCGCGTCCCGCAGCATCATCCTGCCCCCACCAGGACGGCGCATGCCGCAGAGCAGATCGGCAAGCGCGCTCTGGCCATGCCCCGAAATCCCCGCAATCGCCACGATCTCGCCGGCGTGCAAGGCAAGCGAAACACCGTTGAGGCGATCTCCGGAAGACCCGTCGCAATGCACTTCCTGCAACGCGCACACCACCCGGCCAGGCCGCAGACCCGCCTCCCGCTGACTCTGTTTCACCGGATGGCCCACCATCCACTGTGCAAGCTGCAGTGCGTTGGTCTGGGGCGTGAACGCCTCGGCCACCTTGCGGCCCTGCCGCAGCACCACCACCCGATGCGACACCCGCAGCACCTCGGCGAGCTTGTGACTGATGAACACGATCGAGAGCCCCTGGCGGACCATCTCGCCAAGGGTCTCGAACAGCGCATCGCTTTCCTGCGGGGTGAGTACTGCGGTGGGTTCGTCGAGGATGAGGATCCGGGCTCCGCGGTACAGGGCCTTGAGTATCTCCACCCTTTGTCGCTCTCCGAGCGACAGGTCGCCAGCACGCGCCTGGGGGTTAACCGGAAGACCGAAACGCCCTGCCACCTCGAGCAGCCGCGAGCGCCCCTGCGTGCGCAGGGACCGCCAGCGCCACAGTGCCTCGGTGCCCAGCATCACATTGTCGAGCACGCTCAGATTGTCGGCGAGCGTCACATGCTGATGCACCATGCCGATCCCGGCCTCGAGCGCTGCACGGGGGTTCCCACCGGGCAGTTCGCGACCGAAGACCTCGATCGAACCCTCGTCCGCCCGGTAATGCCCAAACAGGATCGACATCAGCGTGGATTTGCCCGCCCCGTTTTCCCCGAGCAGGGCGAGCACCTCGCCGCGCCCGAGCGACAGGCAGATGTTGTCGTTGGCAACCAGATCACCAAAGCGCTTGCTGATGCCCGCGAGCCTGAGAACCGGCTCCGCGCTCAGCAAGGGCTCACCCGCCCGGCCCGGGCCCGACGGTGTCGACGCTGGGGGTGACTTCGCAGCCCCGGCTCACTTGCCCGACTTCGGCTGGTTGTCGTCGACCTTCACGGTGAACTTCCCGGCGAGTATCTCCGACTCGCGCGCCCTCACCTTCGCCACGATTGCCGCAGGAACCTTCTTTTCGAAAGTTCCGAGCGGAGACAGCTCCGAGCCCTTGTACTTCATCATCGAGTACTGCCCGAAGTCCTCGGCCTTGAACTGCTGGTCCTTCACCAGCCTGAGCGCGCGATCGATGGTGGGTTCCATGTGCCACAGTGCCGAAGCCACCACTGTGTCGGGATACTTGTCCTGGGTATCGATCACGTTGCCGATTGCGAGCTTGCCCCGCTCCCTGGCCGCATCCGAAACACCAAAGCGCTCCGCGTACATCACATCGGCACCCTTGTCGATCATGGCAAACGCGGCTTCCTTGGCCTTCGGGGGATCGAACCAGCTGTTGATGAAGGTGACGCTGAATTCAACCTTCGGGTTCACTTCGCGCGCCCCCGCCATGAATGCGTTCATCAACCGGTTGACCTCGGGAATCGGAAAGCCGCCCACCATCCCGATCCGGTTGGACTTCGTCATTCCGCCTGCAATCAGGCCCGTGAGGTAGGCAGGCTCCTGGATGTAGTTGTCGAACACGCTGAAGTTCGGCTCCTGGGGCTTCCCGGAAGACCCCATCAGGAAGGAAACCTTCGGAAAGTCCCTGGCGACCTTGCGCGCGGCTGCCTCCACGGCAAACGATTCGCCCACGATCAGTGTGTTGCCGGCTGTCGCGTACTCGCGCATCACCCGCTCGTAGTCGGCATTTGACACATTTTCACTTGCCTTGTACTCGATCTCGCCACGCGACTCGGCTGCCTTGAGTGCCTTGTGAATGCGACTCACCCACTGCTGCTCGAAGGGCACGGTGTAGATGGCCGCAACCTTCATCTTCGCGCCGGCCTGCGCCAGTGCGATCGACGGCAAGCCCACAGCGCTCAAGCCAAGGAGCGCGGCAACAACAACACGGCGGATCGGAACTTTCTTCGACATGCAGATTTCTCCCTAAAGAATGGAACAATTACCTCTTGCGAGGCTTTGGTGAAAGCTCAAGCCAGGCAGACCACAGCGCCGCAGCGAAGCTGAAGCAATACGCCCACGATGCCTGAACGCCACGAGCGGCGCCGCGGGCAGTGAGGCAGGCCGCGCTACGAGCAGCCCCGCGGGCGGCGACGCGAGCCGCGCCACGAGTAGCCCCGAAGCGGTGCACCCGCGAAGGTTGAAGACCCCGAGCAAGCCCTGTGCCACGCGGGCAAAGCCTGCCGGGTTGGGCCACATCAGGCCGGCATCCGAAAAAGTGCGCAGATCTTGTTGCCATCGGGATCGCGCAGGTAGGCGAGATAGAGTTTTCCCGCGGATCCCTCGCGCACCCCGGGTGGATCCTCGATTGCTGCGCCACCGTGCGCCAGGCCCGCCTCGTGCCAGGCGTGGACCTGCTCGGCAGAACTGCAGGCAAAGCCGATCGTGCCGCCATTGGCTGCGGTGGCCGGCTTGCCATCGATCGGAAGCGACGCAGAGAAGACCCCGGCCCTGGTCCTCCAGAAGATGCGATGCTTGTCGAGATGGCCCGCCGCTATGCCCAGTGCGCCGAGGACGGCGTCGTAGAACCTTCGGGAGCGTTCAAGATCATTGGTGCCCACCATGATGTGCGAAAACATGACATCTCCTCGAGGACAGACCTACAATTATTTGGAAAATAGATAGACTTTTCAATTTTCTGGCAAGGTTTTCTCAACTACATACACAGCATCGGCGCTTCCCGCCAGAACGTCGCCGCAGTCGCTGGATCCCTCCAGCGTGTGCAGCAAGCCGGTTTGGGTGATCCCGAGCGCTCCGAGTTGATGCGCAACACCATGGCCGAAGCGTACATGGCCCGATCCCATCACGCCAATCACGAGCGCGGAGGGATTGGACCCGCGAAAGCTCGCGATGCCTTCGGCCATCGCCCGATCCCAGAAGGTCTGCGCTGCGACGAAGCGTTCGAATCCGGCATCACGCCCGGACCGGGTGGCGCCAACAGTGCCGTTGGGTGCAGTGCGCAGCGCGGCTTCAGACGCGGCAGCGGGCTGGGTGGTGCCCGTGGTGGGCGGATGAGCGTCGAACACCTTGCGCAGCGACTGCCGGTAGGCCTCGCTCGGCGGAGCGGGCAGCCCAACGCCCTCGCGCTCTGCATCGGACAGCGCAGCGGCCCCCTTCCGCGCCACGGCCGAGACCACACCACGGTCAACGTTGAGCGCAAGCATGGGTATGCGGTTCATGCGCGCGTAGTGAAAGAGCGCGAGATATGGCGCGGATGCATACCCCCAAACCTTGTCCCACTCGCTCTGTCGCAAGAAGTCGGCCTCGCCGAGTTCGCCGCGCACCCATCGGTCGAGTACCGGCTGCAAGCGCCGCGGAAACATCTCGAAACCGAGCGCGATGCGGGGCTGCAAGGCGTGCAACTGGGCAATCGTGTGAAGTTGCCAGCGATGGTCCTCGGCACTGTCGTGCCGTTCGCCGAGGAGCACCACAGGCCTGCGGGCGTGCTCCGCGAGCACCTCGGCACGATCCACCCGGTTGAGTACCGCGCCGGCCGGCTTCAGATACTCGCCCGCCTGCGCTGCAACCACACAGCCCGGACCCTGGGTCTGGGCACGCACCGCACGGGCACCCAACAGCCCGGCGCAGACCGCAAGGAGTGCCGCAGTCGCAAGGATTGCCAAAGTGCCGAGTGGTGCCGAAGCGCCAGGGGACATCCCAGTTCCAGGGACTGCCGCAAGGCCTCGCTGCGCCTTTGGGCCACCGGCACAGGCCTTCAGGTCGCTCCTGGGCGGGATCTCCAATCCTTCGCTACTCCCCCATGGCGCGGTAGGCTGCGTCGGCCGCCAGTGCCCAGGCGAGGTCGAGGTCCGAAACACCACCCAGCGAGTGCGTACTCAGGGTAACGCTCACGCGGTTGTACACGTTGAACCACTCGGGATGATGGTCCATCTTCTCCGAGCAAAGCGCCATCCGGGTCATGAAGGCAAACGCCGCCTGAAAATCAGCGAAGCGGTATTCGCGGCAAACGGCCTCCCGGCCCGTTACTGCCGCCCAGTGCGCAACGCTTGCCCGCTGGAGGTCTCGCGAATCGGAATCCGCCGCTCCGGATTCCGCCACTGCGGAATCACGCGTTCCGGAACCAGTCGGGTCGCTCCCCGACGCCGAAGGGGCCATGCGAACCAGCAGATCATCCACAGTCAGACGCTTGGGCGAAGTTGTCATGAAGGTCCCCGATATACTTGCAAACCGAGACTTTACATCCGCCCGAAAGCGGCGTTCAATCCTGTCATGCCAACCGTTGCCCATTGCCTCTCGAGAAAGCGACCAGGGGCTGTGATGCTGCCTCCCAGCGCCACTGTGCTTGCGGCCCTCGACCTCATGCGGGACCGGAAAATGCGTTCGATCCTGGTTGCAGAGGGCACACGCCTCGTGGGTATCGTTACACAGGGCGACTGCGCAATGAAAGTTCTGCGACCCGGTCTGGGTGCTGCGCAGACCTTTCTTGGCGACATCATGACCAGGGATCCGCAGTGCATCTCGCCAGATGCGCCACTTGAAAAGTGCATGGATCTGATGATGAATCGACGCATCCGGCACTTGCCCGTCACGGACAAGGGCCAGGTGATCGGGATGGTGTCGATCGGCGACATCGTGCGCGACATGCTCGGGCGGCAGTCGAGACAGATCGATCAGCTCGAGCGCAAACTCAAGGGGCCACCTCCGGTCGACGGGTGAGGATCGCCGTAGACTGTTGCGTTGCAAGGGCAAGGTTTGCGCACGTTGCACGCGGCTTGGTCGCCACCGGGGCACCGCGTGACGGCCACCAGTGCACCGCGCGGCGATGCTGCAAGTTCAGGAA
>Ga0194118_10006613_pt1 | contig 11466 bp, 11 predicted proteins | sample TA2MahsurfametaG_2_FD_148662 | JGI IMG/M metagenome (GOLD analysis project Ga0194118, IMG submission 148662) | Freshwater microbial communities from Lake Tanganyika, Tanzania - TA2015013 Mahale N5 surface | ecosystem: Environmental > Aquatic > Freshwater > Lake | place: Tanzania: Lake...
GGTAAAGGAACCTGACGAGTCTCTTTTGTTTTTGTTGATGATTTCTCGATTGTCAGTAATGCATCTTTGATGTTGATGTTTCTGACACGCAGGGTTGTTATTTCATTCACTCTTCCTGCCGAGAAATGCATGAGCTCGGCAAGCAATGCGTATTTGATGGGGAGGTTTGCCAGAAACAACTCAAGTTGCTGCCTTGTGAGCAAGGTTGCTTTGCCAGAACGATTCGTCTTGCACATGGGTCGTAAGCAGTCAGAAGGGGGTTGGACGAGGCAGGAGGCATGAAGAGTCATCTCCTCCCGTCCAGACACCATCATAGTTGATAAAAGAGAGAAATTACCAACTCAAGAATCCAGTTATGACTGGGTTGGTGTTTCTGGGGCTCCATTGACTCCTCATCCCAGCAATTTTTGCAACAAAGCATTAAGACTTGGTTTGACAAGAATCCCGTGATGCTGTATATGCACCCGACATCACTTTCTTGATGGTGCTGCACCTCATTCAGTTGAGTGCCACTTGCCGCATTGGATGCGGAAGTTTGTTGGGCAATTTCCGCATTAGGAGTCAGTCGGTGCGGATGCCCAACTCCATGCTCCAGATGGCAGACAGGCATTGCGAAGTCGGAGCACTGCTTTGCCCAACAGCAGCAGTCCGTTTTGCCCAACGGATTGCCCAACAGGGACTTGGGACGACATGGGACTGGACGGAATGCCCCGATACGAGGAATCCAGTCGTAGTCTGCTTTTAAGGCACTTCTGGGAAGTCGAGAGACTCCCAGACACTTACTTCAAACGGAGAGGGAGGAATTCCGACTGAATCCGTGAGGGAAGTGATGGGAAGGGATGACACCTGTAGTTGTCCCAGAGAGTCTCATTTGCCCAACTTTTTGCCCATACACACCTACTGACTCTCTAAATGACACTTAAGACGGAATTTTGTCATCATGCCCTGACAAGCAAAAAGCAGTCTGCACTTGCATTTTCAGCAACTTCCTGCTATAATAAGAAGGTAATCGAGACGAAGGACAAGTCCGCAATACTTGATTGCAATATTATATTATGCTTAAGGATTACTATGAAAAACGAGTGCCACATTTTTACTATTAATTGGGACCTTATGAATCAATGGTTTGATACTTTTGACCCCTCACACAAAACAAAACTCATTAATTTTTTAATAAACAAATTGAAAACTTACAATTTTAACATTGATATGATAGAGAATGAAGATGAGAAACTTTTAACAACTCTGCTTGCAGATGATTTTGATTGTTTTCTTAAACAGAAGATGATGGATGCTAACCCAGGGCATCTGATTACTGGTTGCGAATTTCTGCCATGAGTAATAACAGCAGCAAAGAGAAATCTGACATCTTGAAACTCAAAGATGTAATTGCACGATGCCGCATCTCTAAATCAAAGATTTATAGAGATATGCTTCTTGATTTGTTTCCCAAACAAGTACGTTTAGGAAGCAACTGCGTTGGTTGGTTGTCATACGACATCGACAAATGGATTGCCAATCTCAATTAATTAATACCAATCAATGGAGGATTTTACTATGTTTATTGTAACAGAAAAGGAGCTCGTCTCCTTACTTTCATCTTTTCCTGCAGGGAAAAGAGGCATCGGTGGGGGTTTGACAGTTCGCAAGCAAGACGGCATCAAAAACGGAGGTGTTTATTTCAAAGGCATCTATCGCAGCAGTGATGGGAAGCAGAAGGAGATTCATCTGGGTACCTATGGCAAAGGTATTGGTCTGTTGAATCTCAAGCAGGCAAGGCAGAAGTGGGATGAGTTGAAGGCATGGGCAGCAGCTCATGGAAAGGATCCTTCTGACTATTCAAAGGAAAAGAAGCAGGATGAGTTGTCCCAGAAATCTTTTGCCGAAGCAATTAATGAATTCTTGTCTCGCAAAAAAGACAATATTAAGGATACGACATTCAATGATTATCAATTGAAGTTAAACAATCAGATACTCCCTCTCATTGGCAAGAATACATCTCTCAAGGAATTGGAATGGACAAATGGTGGCAGGAAGAAAATAAAAGATGCTTTAAAGGAGATTTCAAGTGGCGGCAAGCATGATTTGGCAAACAGGTGTCAAAACCTAATGTTTCAAGTCTTTAACCTCTCCATCAGTAATGGTTGGATGTCTGAAGGAAGAAATCCTGCTGACAAGATGAAAGGTGATGATTCTCCATCTCCCTCAAACAAACATCATCCAAGTCTTGATTGGACAGAAGTACCTGCATTGCTGAAGGAAGTCAATCTCAATAGATGCAATTCACATGTCCAGATGGTGATGGCAACCAAACTGATGCTGATGACTTTCCTTCGTACAGGTGCCCTTACTCGTTTGGAGTGGAGTTGGTTTGATGCTGATTTCCCTGACACCATCACTATTCCTGGCACTACTTCAGGACTGAAACGCAAGAAGGGAAAGAATGATGACATCCCTCATCACATTCCCATCACACCTGAAATGCAAAAGGTGTTTGATGACTTAAGGGAATTCAGTGGAGACAGCAAGTATGTGTTTCAACCAATGAGAGATTCAAAGTTTCCTCATTTAGACCCGAGTGCCATCAATAACTACCTACGCAGTCTTGGATACAAGGACAAGATGCGGGCTCATGGTTGGAGACGTACAACTCTCACTGCTGGGAAAGATGTCTTGAAGTTTGATGGTGATGTAATCCAAAAACAGATGGGACACTTGCCAGAAGGAAAAGTCAAGCAGGCATACGACGGTTCTCTTCTGCTGGAGGAGAGACGAGACTTCTTGAATCAGTGGTGTAAGTTGCTGGTTGATACAGGTCTCAAGGTGTAGAGGTGCAATGCATCACACCTCTACTGCTTGCTCTTGTTGGAGAGAGGTGCTATTGGTGATGGCATCAGCAACCATCACCTTGAAAGTACATATCCAGTATCAAGACCAACATGGAATCTGGAGGCATTACCAGACTCAACACCATGAAGCATCAGCATTTAGAGCTGCAACGCAACGAGCCCATTCCACTGGGAAACGACATCGGTTGGTTGATGAGGATGGATGCTTGCTTGACTTGATTGATGCCTGACTGCTTCCTGCATCCTCTACAACGGCATTGACTGCCATTGGGTTGGGGGATGCATGGATACTCCTGTTGTCATGCCTTCAAGAGGCATACAAGGGGGATAGAGAGGCAATACAGCTCTTTTCACATGATTCATCTGGACATCTCATGTGAAAATGTATTTGTAAATGGTGGAGTAATTGTTGTTTAAGACTGCAAACTAAAAGGAATGCAATTTTTTTGACAACAAACTTGCTATATATAATATCAATCATATGAATGAATACTGCATTAGATGCTATTCGTAAGTATGAATCAAAGAGACTATATCCGTTAGGCGGGTAGTTCTTTAAATGTGTCCAGAAATACTAATTAACCCAATACCTTCAATACACACACAATGAAATCACACACAATTAATATTGATAAATTTAATAGAGAAGGATACGAATTAACTGAATACGACAAGATAAGAATTCAACCATTCAAGGATGTAATTGATTCCAATCAAGTCAAGTTTAGATTCTTTGGGACTATTGATTACTGGTATCAAATGACTGCCTTTGAGAGATTGGGTGAGGATACAAGACATCTTGTATTTTCAATTCAGAAGTTATTCAAGTGTGGAATTAAAAGATTCCATTTCAATGAGAAGCATCTGAATCCTCAAGGCAAAAATTATGGAGGTTTCCATCGTCATTGGTTGATGGAAGATATTCCAGATTCAGTCTGGTTGAATCCCAAAGGACAATTGGCAACTTTTATGCAGAAGTTTGACAAGAAGTTTGACTCACATCTCTACTTCTGTTGCCTTTTGGGTGAAGTGCCATCTGATGAGTTGAAAATCAAATTTATTAAAAAGGTGATACGGGACATACATCACTCTTGTCCTAACGGAAATGCAGGATTAGATGTCAGACCCATATACAACCTTGACGGAATCATTTCCTATTGCACAAAACAGAATACTCATAACATCCCTAATGACTATGTGATCGATACTGGTAACAGCAGTCATCTTGATAATGAGTTTGTTAGGAGGATGCAGTCATACATACGACACCACTACAAGCAGCAACTATGCAATCAACACAACCAACCAAATACAGCAGAGATGAATATGGAAAGTGTCTTTGCTTCAGCATCCCATTTCATGAATTGGGTCTGATTGATGAGATGGATAGAAACTCCCACCTGGAGCTCTGTCATTCTCGGTCGCAGTACCTTCGCAGACTTGTGAAGAGAGACACTGAATTGAAGAAACAGATGATGGAAGATAACTGTCTTCCTGACTTGTCGAAGATATTCACGCATTGAGATGGACAGCAAGAACGTACTAAATCGCAAGATTCAATATCTTGAGTCCATGCTTGAGGATGTTATTGAAGATTCAGAGTGTCAGGTGATGCATCAAACTTCATACCTGATGAATCAATTGGATTATCTCAAGTCAAAGTTGCTTGCAATTGAAATACAAGAGGTATTCGCAGAGGAAGGACACAACGATGAATAATCCATTATCGAATTACAGGGACAAGGTTGTGATTGAAATGCTGCTGGAGATATGTCGAAAGAAACGATTGAAACCAGAGCAATGGTTAGAGTCGAAGGTGGAATCTGATTACAAGACTCTTAAGTAGGAGGAAATAATGAAGTCATACAAGCAATTCAAGCAATTCTTAGACTCCCGCCCTGCCTTCAATAATCCCAGAGACAACATCTCTATTTCGGGATGGGACGACAAGTTGATAGAGAAAGAGAAAGAAAGGACTCTCTATGGTGGTGGCATCAAGTCTCTTAAGCAGAGAATGAAGGATGCCCATAAACGATCGAAGAGGCAGCAGAAGATAGACAAACTCCAATCAACAAATCAATGGCAGGGGTTGGAGTGAATCTAAAAATTGTAGATACTATTAACCTACAGAGGCAACCAAATTCGAGAGTGTTTATCCTCTCAATAAAAAAATTTTTGGGAATTTTTTTTCTGGAAAATTGTTGAGTAAAAATATTTTTAGTCCTTTTGAAATTTTTCTCTACTTTTTATCTATGGAAGTAAGAAACCCATAATATGTCGCGACCATAATAGATCCCCACCCAATCATCGCAAAGGGTAAAATTGCAAGAAGTATAGATACAATCGGAAGAAAGAGCCCCCTTTTCGCCCTTTGGTTTTGCAACGAGAGGTTTGAGTAATCAAAAAGAGCAGACAGGTCTATTTTTTCATAGTATCCATTGCTTAATAGCATGACTGCTTTGGCAATAAAAATACCGCCAATTAAAATTCCACCAACATTGAGTATCTGAAATATTTTTCGCTTCAGTCTTTCTTCGCTGTCAGATGGAGATGCGATTGCAACTATTGCAAAATAAGGAATTGACAGGAAAAATAAATACCACATATTTGTATCAGACATTGTGAAATACGCTGAAATAGGGAGTTTATAGACTCGATTGTTAGGGTTGTCAAGTCGAATTAAAATTTAACCCACACCAATTGACTCTCGTAATTCTTCTGGACAAACTTCATCTGGGCATTGCGTCCAAAGGATGTCCATACTTGAGGGCAATGAATTTCCAGATACTGCTTGTCCCATAAAACCAATCCATGACTCTTGGCAATCTCCTGAAAGTGGTAGTCCATATCAATGATTCCTTTGTCCCCAAATCTTTGAGCCCCAATAACCATGATGATTGGTTTGATGACTCTCTCTTTGTAGGAGCTCTTTTTGATAAGTCTTGTCAGGTTGCCAAACAGTACATCGATTCTCTGGTTGAAGGCATCGACATCCATGTTGCATAAGTCCCTTGAGTCATCCGTGTATGCCTCTGCCTTGCCGTAGTAAGGAGGACTGGTGAAGACACCATCCAACACGTTCTCTTGACCCTCTAACTCCTTCATATCGCAACCATCACCCTGATACATTTCCCAGTCGTCTTCAGATGCATCAGTGTGATTGCGTATTACTTCCTTTGTTTTCTCAAAGGTGTAAGGGTTGATGTCCCATCCAATAAACCTTCGTTTTAGATGCAGAGATGTGATTGCTGTAGTACCTCTACCCTGAAACATATCTGCGATTAAATCTCCAGTCTCGGTGTAGTAGTCCAAAGCAAACAATGCTTGCTCTGGATTCATTGAATGAAACCTGATGGGTGTTTCACCAAATCGAAGACTGCCTTTCGTCAGACGCAGCTCATCATCATGATTGACAAGACTAACAATCTTCCTCAAGTCATCATTGACTTTTTGAAATTTCATGATGCTCTTCGGAAACTCTCCCCACCGTTCTTTCACATCGAAATCAACCTTTGGTTTTGACCTCAATCTAAAATCAACCAACTTGGCATTGAAGAATGCCATCTTCCACGTTCGGCATTTACCTGTGATGAGTAGGTTGCCAATCTTCCATTGCATCTCTTCGGGCTCTGCCGAGAGTCTTACCAAGTCAGTAAGAGAGTCATCCTTACCAGCATTTATCAGCAAGTCCATCAGCTCATGATTGATACGCATCAACTGCTTGCGTTGCTGGTAAGAACGTTTAGACAACCCAATCCCTTCTGCCATATCCTCTACAGAGACTTTCTCTTCTTTCTTCGTGAATCGATTGTCTCCTTGCCTGTAGGTAAGTCCTATGTCTGCCATCAACTCTTCACGACGGACAATATGACGAGACTGATTGCCGAATGACAACTCCGCTCTTTTCAGATTCTCGTCAATTTCACAGAGCTCACCGTACTTGTCATCTACATCTTTGATGATTGATGGAATGGTGTCTTTGTTTAGAGACTTATAGGCAAGCAATCTATGAAAACCTGCAATCAAGTGATGCTGCGTATCCAGAGTGATTGGATTCAGCAAACCAATCTGGGATATCGATTCAGCAATCTCCTCTACCTTCTCTTCACTCGGATCACGAAGACGGAATCTAACTTTAATGTCTTTGATAAGTACATGCGTAATCTCCACTGGGGCCCCATTACCCAACACCCTGCGAGATTAGCTCATTTGGCAAGAGGTGAAAAGCATTTCACCTCTATGCATCCTCCTTCTGCAACAGCTCTCGATACTTGTTGAATGTCTGCTTTTTATCAGTATCGAGATACTGCTGTAGAGACACGATGCTTGAGTGTCCAGAAATATCCATGATTTCCCGAAGACTCCAACCTTCATCAATATGCAGTTGAGTCAGACGAGTACGACGAAAACTATGGGTTGAAGCCCCATTTATGCCAACCCAATCAAATATCTTTCTGAAATACTTATCGACTGATTGAGTAGAGACTGACTTCTCTCCTTTTTTCACTTTTGTGTTTCTTGATTCAGTGAAGAAGATGAAGTCATCACTGTTCAGCATATTATCTTTTATCCATGACTCCAGATTGCCGAGAAGATGCTTCGGTAAAGGAACCTGACGAGTCTCTTTTGTTTTTGTTGATGATTTCTCGATTGTCAGTAATGCATCTTTGATGTTGATGTTTCTGACACGCAGGGTTGTTATTTCATTCACTCTTCCTGCCGAGAAATGCATGAGCTCGGCAAGCAATGCGTATTTGATGGGGAGGTTTGCCAGAAACAACTCAAGTTGCTGCCTTGTGAGCAAGGTTGCTTTGCCAGAACGATTCGTCTTGCACATGGGTCGTAAGCAGTCAGAAGGGGGTTGGACGAGGCAGGAGGCATGAAGAGTCATCTCCTCCCGTCCAGACACCATCATAGTTGATAAAAGAGAGAAATTACCAACTCAAGAATCCAGTTATGACTGGGTTGGTGTTTCTGGGGCTCCATTGACTCCTCATCCCAGCAATTTTTGCAACAAAGCATTAAGACTTGGTTTGACAAGAATCCCGTGATGCTGTATATGCACCCGACATCACTTTCTTGATGGTGCTGCACCTCATTCAGTTGAGTGCCACTTGCCGCATTGGATGCGGAAGTTTGTTGGGCAATTTCCGCATTAGGAGTCAGTCGGTGCGGATGCCCAACTCCATGCTCCAGATGGCAGACAGGCATTGCGAAGTCGGAGCACTGCTTTGCCCAACAGCAGCAGTCCGTTTTGCCCAACGGATTGCCCAACAGGGACTTGGGACGACATGGGACTGGACGGAATGCCCCGATACGAGGAATCCAGTCGTAGTCTGCTTTTAAGGCACTTCTGGGAAGTCGAGAGACTCCCAGACACTTACTTCAAACGGAGAGGGAGGAATTCCGACTGAATCCGTGAGGGAAGTGATGGGAAGGGATGACACCTGTAGTTGTCCCAGAGAGTCTCATTTGCCCAACTTTTTGCCCATACACACCTACTGACTCTCTAAATGACACTTAAGACGGAATTTTGTCATCATGCCCTGACAAGCAAAAAGCAGTCTGCACTTGCATTTTCAGCAACTTCCTGCTATAATAAGAAGGTAATCGAGACGAAGGACAAGTCCGCAATACTTGATTGCAATATTATATTATGCTTAAGGATTACTATGAAAAACGAGTGCCACATTTTTACTATTAATTGGGACCTTATGAATCAATGGTTTGATACTTTTGACCCCTCACACAAAACAAAACTCATTAATTTTTTAATAAACAAATTGAAAACTTACAATTTTAACATTGATATGATAGAGAATGAAGATGAGAAACTTTTAACAACTCTGCTTGCAGATGATTTTGATTGTTTTCTTAAACAGAAGATGATGGATGCTAACCCAGGGCATCTGATTACTGGTTGCGAATTTCTGCCATGAGTAATAACAGCAGCAAAGAGAAATCTGACATCTTGAAACTCAAAGATGTAATTGCACGATGCCGCATCTCTAAATCAAAGATTTATAGAGATATGCTTCTTGATTTGTTTCCCAAACAAGTACGTTTAGGAAGCAACTGCGTTGGTTGGTTGTCATACGACATCGACAAATGGATTACCAATCTCAATTAATTAATACCAATCAATGGGGAATTTTACTATGTTTATTCAAACAGAAAAGGAGCTCAAAAACTTACTTTCACTTTTTTCGGCATGAAAAAAAGGCGTCGGTGGAGGTCTGACAATACGCAAGCAAGACGGCATCAAAAACGGAGGTGTTTATTTCAAAGGCGTCTATCGCAGTCGCAGTGATGGGAAGCAGAAGGAGATTCATCTGGGGACCTATGGCAAAGGTGTTGGTCAGTTGAATCTCAAGCAGGCAAGGCAGAAGTGGGATGAGATGAAGGCATGGGCGAAGACTCATGGAAAGGATCCTGCTGACTATTCAAAGGAGAAGAAGCAGGATGAGTTGTCCCAGAAATCTTTTGCCGAAGCAATTAATGAATTTTTATCTGTCAAAAAAGACAGGATTAAGGATACGACATTCCATGAGTATCAATTGAAATTAAACAATCAGATACTCCCTCTCATTGGCAACACTACATCTCTCAAGGAATTGGAATGGACAAATGGTGGCAGGAAGAGAGTAATGCTTGCTGTAGATGAGATTTCAAAAGGTGGCAAGCATGATTTGGCAAACAGGTGTCAAAACCTAATGCGTCAAGTCTTTAATTTCTCCATCAGTAGAGGTTGGATGTCTGAAGGAAGAAATCCTGCTGACAAGATGAAAGGTGATGAATCTCCAGAGCCCTCAACCAAACATCATCCAACTATTCAATGGACAGAAGTACCTGCATTGCTTCGTGAGGTCAGTCTCAATAGATGTAATTCACATGTCCAGATGGTGATGGCAACCAAACTGATGCTGATGACTTTCCTTCGTACAGGTGCCCTTACTCGTTTGGAGTGGAGTTGGTTTGATGCTGATTTCCCTGACACAATCACCATCCCTGGCTCCACTTCAGGACTGAAACGCAAGAAGGGAAAGAATGACGATATCCCTCATCACGTTCCCATCACACCTGAAATGAAAAAGGTGTTTGATGACTTAAGGGAATTCAGTGGAGACAGCAAGTATGTGTTTCAACCAATGAGAGATTCCAAGTTTCCTCATATAGACCCGAGTGCCATCAATAACTACATAAGAAATCTTGGATACAAGGGCGTGATGAGGGCTCATGGATGGAGAAGCACAGCTCTTACTGCTGGGAAAGAAGTCTTGAAATTTGAGGGTGAGGTAATCGAAACATATCTCACTCTATTAGCAAGAATCATACGTTATCTCTGAGAATAAATGATTCGAAGATGCAGTTGCGGCATTATATACTCATAAATCCCCCCTCGAAGGCAGTAATATGCTATAATACGCGAGATATCTTCTTCTCATGTCACTTGCTTTCGAAGACATCATCCCCCACTCCTTTGACTACAATGCATATGTAAGAAAGAATAAAATAGATACTTTACTGGGTGAGACATCTATTGCCGATAATTGCTCTAAAAAGGCAATCAAGTCGCCTATTTTTTCAGTAGATATAAGCAACACCACTCCATTCCCTCCCGAATATGATGATCTTGCCAGACTGCATTATATTGTTAGTCACAGGAAATCATTAACAGTGCTTGAATTTGGCGTAGGTAAATCTACATTTGTAATAGGGGACGCTCTTCTAAATAACAAGCGATGCAACGCAGATTACACCAACTCCGCCCTGCGAAGAGAGAATGCATATCAAATACACTCTGTCGAGAACTATGCCAAGTACATGCAGATAGTCGATAGTCAGATTCCCCCAGATCTTCGCAAGGAAGAGATTTGCAACCTGCATTATTCAGAGTTAGAGGTTGGGACATTCTTGGGCAAAGTTTGCACATACTATTCAAACATTCCAAATGTATGTCCCGATATAATCTACCTTGACGGTCCTGACCAATTTTCCCCTACAGGAAATGTGAAGGGAATTACCACCAACCACCAAGACAGAATGCCAATGGCAGCAGACATATTGTTACTTGAGCATTTTCTTCAACCATCGACTCTTATAATTGTCGATGGACGAACTGCTAATGCAAGATTCCTTCAATGCAATCTCCAAAGAAATTGGAGTCATTACTACAATGAAGAATGGGATCAGCATTTTTTTGAGCTCCAAGAAGCACCTTTGGGTGTATACAACAAAAGAATGATTGATTTTTGCTTGGGAGAGAGTTTCTACAACAGAATTTGAGTTCACAAGTGGGTGAAAAGCATTTCACCTCTACGCATCCTCCTTCTGCATCAATTCTCGATACTTGTTGAATGTCTGCTTTTTATCAGTATCGAGATACTGCTGTAGAGACACGATGCTTGAATGTCCAGAAATATCCATGATTTCCCGAAGACTCCAACCTTCATCAATATGCAGTTGAGTCAGACGAGTACGACGAAAACTATGGGTTGAAGCCCCATTGATGCCAACCCAATCAAATATCTTTCTGAAATATTTATCGACTGATTGAGTAGAGACCGACTTCTCTCCCTTTTTCACTTTTGTGTTTCTTGATTCAGTGAAGAAGATG
>Ga0194118_10006614_pt1 | contig 11462 bp, 12 predicted proteins | sample TA2MahsurfametaG_2_FD_148662 | JGI IMG/M metagenome (GOLD analysis project Ga0194118, IMG submission 148662) | Freshwater microbial communities from Lake Tanganyika, Tanzania - TA2015013 Mahale N5 surface | ecosystem: Environmental > Aquatic > Freshwater > Lake | place: Tanzania: Lake...
CGTCGAACCGAAGGTGCACGCTCGTGCATTTGGTGCGGCCCAATATGCGGTCGGTGAAATCGTCTGGGTGGGACTGGAAGAGGTGAGCAACGGGCGCAAGAGCCGACGCAAGCATCCGGCGCTGCTCTTGTCGCTGACCGGCCACCGCAATGACAAGTGGATTCTCGTGTCGTTGACGTCGGACGTCGAGGGCGACCCTTTTCACCGTCGCGTTCCCAACCCCACGCTCTTGGGTCTGGGCAAGGCCGGCTATGTCTGGCACGAGTCGCAGAAGGTGCACCAGTCGCAGATCGAGTCGCACGTGGGTTGGGTCACGCGCGACTTGGTGCGCGTGGTCGATGCGGCGATCAATCTGCGTCAGTCGCAGATCGACACCCTGAACGCGGTGGCCGATGCCCACCACGCCGTCGAAGCGGAGTTGATGTCGGCATGATGACCTCGGAAATGATGGCCCGTGAGATCGCCCAGGCGTTCTCCACCTGCCGTAAGCTCAAGCGTCTCACGCCCCAGGTACTCGCAGATCGAATCGGTTGCGATGTGGCTGTGGTCAAGCGCATCGAATCGGCCGACTTCGACGCGTGCTTTGCGTTGCGTGAGAAGTATTCGGACACAGCATCCATCGAACGCCGACTGTGTGATGCAATCGGTCTGACGCCCGCAATGTGCATTGTCCTGGATGACGGGATCATTTTCTAGATGGGTCTGTTCTCGTTCTATTTGGGGTACCGCAAGGGTCGACGTCGGGCCGAGCGACGCGCCGAGCGCGAAGCGTGGTGGGCAGATGACGCGGTCGACGAAGACGTCTGTGACAACTGTGGTTACCGGGAGAGCCAACACTCGGACGAAGGGTCGTGTCCCGACTACGAAGACTGAGGGTGGAATGTCGAAGTGGTTGCGAGGCAACTGGTTCGCGGTGTCCTTGGTTGCGGCGCTGTTCTTTGGCCTCGGCCTCGGCTGGGTCGTCAGCCGGGTGTCAAAGCCCACGGTGGCGCCCTTGGTAAAGGAATTGAAGGCCGTCGGTTACGCGTGTGATCCTCTGAAGAAATCAAGTGATGGAATCATGAACACGTTCTCTGTATGTGAGAAGAACGGCGAGCGACTCGAGTTGTCGAGCCAGCCCACCGATCAGGCCCACGATGAGCTTGTTCGGTTCATGGTCGAAGACATGGGATGTCCACTCGCGCAGTCGAAGGATCACCTCGGGTTCACGCTGTACACGCGCGGCCAAACGCTCGTCTATGAGTTCGGCAACGAACGCGTGATTGCAGAACTCTTGCCCGGCTTCATCGGTCAAACCGTCACTTGCAAGAAGGCAGCAGTTTGAGCAGGGGTCGTTGTGCGCCTACATACCGTCGCGGCAAAAATGTTCACTGTAGTATGGCGGGGGCTGGTTGTTACAATTGATAAATGAAAACCTTGATTGTTGCCTTCAAACCCAAAGCAAACCTTCGTGGAGCAGATCTTCGCGAACGCGATCTCCGTGGGGTCGACCTCACGGATGCCGATCTGACCGGGGCGGATCTCCGATACGCCGATCTCACTGGTGCAACCTTGACGGGGGCGATTCTCGTCGGAGCAAAATTCGAGGGCGCAATCCTCGTGAAGGTCGATCTGGTTGGCGCGGACCTGTCAAAGGCCGATCTGAGGAAGTCGATCTGCTGTGCAGTCAAGATGTACGAGGCGGTTCTTGTTGGGGCGCGACTTGATGACCTCTTCCTGGCCGGCAGCGACCTTGGTGCGGTCGACTTGACAGCGTCCTTCGCCAACGGGGCTGACTTCTCGCGCGCAAACCTCGCCTCCGCCCGACTGGATCTTGCGACCATGGTCGGTGCGAACCTCGATGCCGCGGTGCTGGACGGTGTGCGTGCTTATCGAACGAATCTGTCGGGAGCGACCCTTCGCTTTGCCTCGGTCACGTTCGCCAACTTGACAGAGGCGAATCTTTCTTACGCTGTCGCCGATGGTGCGAATTTCGAGGGTGCTGAATTGGTCGAGGCCGATCTTCATGGGTTGCGAGCGACGTCGGCGAAGTTCACTGGGGTGAACCTCGCTGGCGCATTCGTCGGTTCGGTCAATTTCACAAACTCGAGTCTCAACTACGCGGATTTCGCGGGGGCAACCATCAGCAACCTGACCCTCGACGGTACAAGTCTGAATTTCGCAACATTCGGCCTCGCTACGTGGAACGGACACTGATGAATGACGGTGACGCTTGAAGCTCATCCCCGTGAAGGTGGCGTTCGATTTTCGCCAACGTCGCGTGTCCGAAAAAGTCAGTATGAGTCGACGAAGTAGCATGAGTGCGACGACTTTCTAGGATCACGGGCCGTATCGGCCCGTATCGCCGTTGATGCCAATTCAGGCACCGGCAAGAGTTCGACCATAAATGAAAGGAATCATCTGAACCGAGTCCAGACCCAGAGGGAACGTGCCGTGACGAGGCCCGTTCTGGAGGCCCTGTCGAAGTTGTCCAAGGGCAACAATTCGCTCGAAAGGAGGGTTCGTTGGTACCTGACCGGTTTGAATCGGAACACGTTCATGACGAACGCCGAAATTGCCGATGACGTGAAGGTTCCCGTCTGGGTGGTCGACCGCATCACGGAGGATTTCCGCACGGAGGTGAGGACCCTGCACATGATCGTCAAGCTGGCAGCCCGCTTGGCGACCGATGCGATCATGCTCGATCGTGCGACCCGTCGACTCGATGACGTGATCGACCTGGTTGAATCCGGAGAACTCGACCCCGCCTCACTTGTGCCCGCGGTGACCTATCTGCGTGTGGTGATCGGGGACATGCAAACGAAGTTCATCGACGCTGAAACGCGAGCCGAGCTTGAAAAGGACCTCTGCGGCTATGAAGCGTTCCAGTTCGACCCCGATGGGCCGTTTGCCGATGCGCCCGAGATCCTCGACCTTGAGGCGGGGGAGTCCTGGTCGGTTGAGGACCTGCCCCAGCTTCTTGGGGCGGTCGAAAGGTGCCGGTTGATCAGCGAGATGATGGCCGAGAATTTCCGTATCAATGGAGCCGCCACGCATGCCTGAGAAGCTGTTGGAAGACGTGGTGACGGCGGCGCTCTTTGCGATTCGTTCGCGTCAAAGCGACCGACACAAAGCGGTGTCGTGGTTCCGCATACGACCGAAGGGCCCGACGAATCTGACGATCGAACAGATCGCGGATGCCACTGGTTTCAGCGCGTCCGAGGTGCGCCTCCTCCATCGGGAGTACAAGCGGGAGGTCGCCGAAATGGCCGAGTTGTTGCATGACTTCGTGGACAGGGCGAATCGCGTGCTTGCGTTCAGACGGGTGCTTGAGTCGTTCGACGATGACATCGAACGTCATGGAAACGTCCGCGACGAGCTGCTGGTCAATGTTTCTTTGTGCCAGCTGCTCATCTTTGTCTCGAAGGATGGTGCACGTCTTCTTGATCCGCACACACGAGCGGACCTCTTGGCCGACATTCAATCATTGATGGATGTGTGCTTGGGCGGCGATGAGCTTGATCAAGGTGCCATTCGACAACTGCGCTCAAAGCTCGGCCACGCCCTTGAGATGGCGACGCCCAAGCCGTTACCAGTCATCGGCGGCGTCGAATGACCGAAATCGAATCGGGCGAAGTGTGCCCGTCGTGCGACGAGGTGCCGCTTTTGGGCGAGGTCGACGAAGAGGTCGAATGCCCAAATTGCGGTGAAGTCGTCGTCATTGGCTCCGAGCAGCGGCTTTAGCGGTCGATCGGTGTCCATCGTTATTGTTGGAATGCGTGCGATTCATTTGGGGGATTAGGTGGACGAGAAAATTCAGGCCGAAGAGCAGGACTTCCTTCTTCGTGCGATCAAGGCACTCGACGAAGACCACGCAATGTGGTCGCGAATGGATCCCGCGACTGGCGCAAACGCGCAGGCTCAGCGTGCGATTGCCCGGCGCCGGGACGGCCGGCTGAAGCAGATTGCGGACCTGGGCGACAAGATCATCCTCGGCCGTGTCAAAGTTGATGTCGAGGGGCGACAAGAAGACGTTCACATTGGGGAGTACCCACTGAACGTCGAAGAGCGAGAAATCGCCGAATGGCGAGCGCCGATCGCGGCCGCGTTCTACCAACCCACCGGAAACAAATACGGGAAAGTGACTGAGCGCAGGAGCATCACTGTGCGCGATCGCGATGTCGTGCGAGTCGAGGTCGATACGTTCGGGACCTCGGTACACGTACCCAGCGGTGGAGTAATCGAACAACGGAAATTGCCCGAACAAGAGGGAAAGGGTCAGCAGGTGGCCGTCCCTGAGGCGGAGCCGGCAATCGTCCAGCGTTTGCGTGCCGAGGAGACGATCCTCGAAGAGCTCTCGCGATCCCGCGACAATCAAATGCGGCAAGTCGTGGCGACCATTCAGGAAGACCAGGACCGCGCGATCCGTGCCGCAAGCGACGTCGCGTTGTTTATTGAGGGTGGCCCGGGAACGGGGAAAACGGTTGTCGGTCTTCACCGTCTTGCGGTCCTTCTTTACAACAAAGCCATGGCCGGCGTTGCCCGTGACGCACTTGTGATCGGGCCCAACCCGCGTTTCATGGAGTACGTCAACCAGGTACTTCCCTCTCTGGGGGAAGATGCGGTCGAAATGGCCGATGTGCGATCGGTTTGTCTTGGAGAGTTGCCCGAGGCGTTGGTCTCCAAACTCAACTTCGTGGATCACGCTGATCCGTTCGTCGAGCGCGTGAAGGGTGACGCGTTGATGGTGGATCTCTTGCGCGGAGCCGCCTGGACGGCACCACAGCCTTTTGCATTCGTTCTCATTCGGGATGGTGCTCGCGCGCGATTTGAGGAAGAGGAGATTCGCGATCTGCTCGAATCCGTCAAGGCTCGCGTTCTTGCTGGAGCAATCAGTGTGACGGACGCGCGGCGTGTCTTGAGTCAGCGACTCATCGAATTGGCGGCCCCGCGATTTCGACAATCAAAAGACGCGGTCAATATCTCGCAGGTACAAAGGATGGATCGTCGCGAGGCGGAGGCCGAAGCGCGTCAGGCCCCCAACAAATCAAGAGCGGCCGACCGGATATTTCGGCGATCGCCAGGTCGCGCCGAACCCGATTCCGAGCCATCGGCATCACCGAGGCTTCTTGGCGACCAGCCGCAGGTTGAGGAGATCGCGCTGCGCGGCAACGATGCTCAGATGATGGTCGTCGTCAATCGGCTGCTCCCGCTCTCGGATGCCGAGAAAGTTGTTCGCCGAGTGTTCGAAGGTGGGGCACAAGAAGAGACAAGTCGTGACATTTCCGGTGCGCTTCTTCGGAAGTACGTGTTGGGTATGACCCAATTCGACCTCGGCGCGGTGACGAACGCCGATATCGCGCTTTTGGCGGCCGCTGAACAAATTCTTCATGGAGCACCCATGAAGGTTGGCCACGTTGTGGTCGATGAGGCGCAGGACATCAGCCCCGTGGTGTGGTCGCTTATTCGTGCTCGGGTTGAGCGGAATTCCGTGACGGTTCTGGGTGACCTGAACCAAAGAACCGTGCCGGGTGCGTGTCGAACCTGGGAGGAAGCGGCAGGTGCGTTGGGACTCACGGAATGGAACCAGATGTCCCTCGAACTCAGCTATCGCGTGCCGAAACCCATTCTCGACTTCGCCAAGCGCGCCCTACCAGACGGGAGTCGAGTGCTGGCACCACTAGGCCTTCGCGAGGGAGAAGAGCCTGTCATTGACAACATCGGCCACAGTCCGACGCTGGCCGACATTGACAACGCTCTGCGGATCTCGGGAGAGGGCGACCTCGTCGGCGTTGTGACCACTGATCCAGTTCTGTTGGCGACGGTGCGCGACCGCACGGTCTTCGTCAAGCCACACGAGGCAAAGGGTCTCGAGTTTGACACTGTGGTCGTTGTCGAGCCCGGCGACTGGTTCGATGGAACCGACGAGGCGAGGCGACTTCTCTTCATTGCGCTGAGTCGGTCGACGAAACACCTTGCGGTTCTGCACTATCTGCCATTGCCAGCAGACCTTCGCTGAGCACGCTGGCCCGTGATGACTTCGGTTGCCGCGAGAACCAGCTGTCAGATGACTGGTCGTATCTCAGCAATTGAAACTGATGGTTGAGATGACAAGGAAGTCATCGCAGGCCCTCGATGTAGTATGACGGTGGCTCATTGTTATATTGAAAGCATGAGTGTTCTTCTCAGCGACTTAGACGAGTCCGCGTCCAATGGACCGTTTGACGAGATCTTTACTCCGGAACAGATCCGAATTTGGATATCAATGTTCGGCGACGAGGCACCGATTGTCTTGCTTGGGCTCCAAGAGGACAAAAGCGAGAAAGTTCGAGAGCTTCTCCTTTGCGCAAAATATTTTCGACTTCGTCTGTCGGATTTTCTTTTGCTTGGTCATTTTGGTAGTCGAATAATCGAGGGGATTTGCGATCCGGAGTGGAGCCATAATTTCGACAAGATTTCTCCATGGCCGGGCTCCGCAGCGCTAACATCATGGCCATCTCTCGGGGGCGAGAATGGTGGGGCTTCAGACTGTTGGGACTGCGTGGATGGCTACTGGCGCGACACGCATTACGAAACGGACTTTGACTGACGATGCAATACAAGCCTTCAAATCGGTATTCACAACTCAGAACAAAGCTGATCATCACGAAGTCGTTGACCCGCGAGGAAGCGGAAGAGTTCATGCGGCTACGGGATGAAGAGGCTGCACGTCTGGAGCGGTTCACGGAGTTCTTGGAAGGCTTCCATGAGCGTCAAGCGCAAGAGCGAGTAACTGAGCACGCAAGACGAGAAGCGTTCATTCGATCTCTTGATCCGTCCCCCACTGATCCCGAAGACGCTGAGTCGCCTTAATTGACAACTCGGAGCTGGGGCCTGGCCGGGACGATTGGGTTTGTCTACAACTGACCGACGTGTGAGGTGATGCTGCTGGGGCCTGGCCCGAAGATGGAACTGAATCACTGGGCTATCCAGTTTGTGTCTACGCGGGCGACATGCGCGTACGCGCGCCTGAGGCTGTCAAGTTTTTGCTGAAAGCCTTGCGGAGATTGGCTCTCGGGTGGCTGGAGGGGAAGCATTTCGGGTGTTGCTGTTTTATGACGCCTTCCTCATTGGGAACACCCCGTTCCTAACCTTGCAGAAGAGAGGTGTCGTGTGGAGTCAAAGTCAGGTGAGTCGGCAAGCCGAGGGATCGATGCGGGGCCCCGTGGGTTCGTGTTTCGGTTTCCTTACAACGCGGCGCTGGTCGAAGCGGTGAAGACGATCGAGGGTCGGCGTTACGACCCTGTCTCGAAGACCTGGACCATTCCGTTGAGTCGAGCGGCCGAGGTATCGGTCATCGCATCGACCCATCGGTTCGCGTTGACCGAGGCTGCGCAGAAAGCTCTCGCCAATCCCCAGGAACTTCAGCCGGCGATCGTTGGTGACACGGGAGTGGTCCGCATTGACGACACCTTCTACATCAAGTTCAAGTACGACCAGGCGCGTGTCGAAGCGGTGAAGACCATCGATGGTCGGCGCTGGCATCCGGACGAGAAGATGTGGTCGGCTCCTCTCTCGTCGGTGCGCCGTGTACGCAGCTTCTGCGAGGAATTCCGTATTCCGACGACTGCTCTCGACGATGTGCCGGATTCCGATCCCGTCGTCGAGCCTGAGATCACGAAGATTCCCAAGGGCTATCTGATCAGTTTTGACTACGACCGCGACCTTGTGCAGCGTGTCCGCGAAATTCCGACGGCCAGGTTTGACCGTGAAGAACAGGTGTGGTTCGTCGCCAACTCTGCGAAGGAAGACGTTGTCGACTTCGCGGAGGAAACCTCCGCCGTGCTCGACGAGGCGTTGGAGATTTCGTTCGCCGACTTCTCCGAGCGTCGGCGCAGGTACGCCATGTCGCTTGCAACCGACTCGGATCTGGTGTTGCCCACGCTGGTCGGCACTCTGAAGGGCTTCCAGAAGGCCGGCATTCGTTTTGCTCTCGACTCGTTGGGATTCGCGGAGCAATCTGGTGATTGGCGTCGAGTCAGCGAGCGTGCGAAGTGCGGTGTCTTCATCGGTGATGAGCAGGGACTCGGCAAGACAGTCCAAGCGTTGGGCGTTCTCGAGGCGGCCGATGCGTATCCGGCAGTCGTAGTGGCTCCTGCGTCTGTGCGCTTGAACTGGCAACGGGAAGTTCGGAAGTGGCTACCGCACCGCACAGTCCAAGTGGTCTACGGCGTCGAGCCTGCGGAGGTCTCTGCGGACATCGTGATCGTGGGCTGGGATGCGCTGCATGGATGGTCCGAGTCTCTGCCGGTGCACGCTGCGGTGTTCGACGAAGTTCACTATGCGAAGAGTGCACGGACACGTCGCACGCAGGCGGCGCTCGAACTGTCGCGTAGGGCAATTGAGGCGGGCGGCTTCTCGGTCGCATTGTCGGGGACGCCGCTGTTGAATAGCCCGGATGAACTGAAGAGCCAGCTGCAGATCATTGGTCGGCTCGAGGAGTTCGGCGGCTCCCGGGGCTTCGACGCTTCATATGGAAAGGCGAAGGAACCCGATCTTGCGGGTCTGGGTCGACGGATGCGCGAGACCTGCTTCGTGCGCCGACTGAAGCGCGATGTCATGGCGGAGCTTAGCGAGAAGGAGTTCTCATCGCTCGTCGTCACCGGCGATGAACGCGTGATGCGCGAGTACCGCATGGCCGAGGCAGGTCTGCGTTTGGAGCTGGGCGAGGAATTGGCACGGGCCACGGCAATGGCAAAGGGATCAAATTCGTCCGAACGGCAGGCAGCGGGACTGCGTGAGTTCCGCAGGAATGCTCAGACTCATCTGGTGCGTCTCGAGCAATTGCGGCAGTTGGCGGCAAAGGCGAAACGCGCTGCAGTCACTGAGTGGATCGAGGACTTCGCCGAGTACCAGAAGAAACTCGTCGTGTTCGGCTGGCACCGCAATGACGTCGACTGGGTGGCAGACAAGTTCGCCGACGGTCTGAAGATCCAAGGCGGCATGAGTGACTCGGACAAGCAGGCGGCCGTCGACAGGTTCCAGACGAGTGACGAAGCTCGTGTGATCTCGTGTTCGATCAAAGCGGCCGGCATTGGTATCACCCTGACGGCGGCGTCGGATGTGTTGTTCATCGAGCAGGGATGGAACCCGGCCGACATGGACCAAGCGGCCGATCGTTGTCACCGCATCGGCCAGAAGGACTCGGTCACCGTGTACACGATGCTGTGCGAGGGCACGATCGACGAGCGCATCGCGGATCTCATTGCGAAGAAGCGGCTGATTGTCAACGCAGTGCTGGAGGGCGAAGACGTCGACGACATCGGTGGCATCTCGATGGCGGTTCTCGAGCAGTACGCCGTCGAGGGCATGACCGGAAACGCGGCCTGACCCGGAAGTTACATTTCCGCTACGTAGTCCAGAAGGCGATCTACTATCGGTGTATCCGTAGGATGGTTGAGGAATGGGAACTAGCGAGGAAATCGAACTTGCAAAGACAATTGAGGCAGGTCGTGAGGCCGAGAAGGCGCTCGCTGTTCCTGAAGAGATTGATCCTCACAAACGCCAAGAACTAGGTCAAGTGATTCGTCTCGGCCACCAAGCCCGCGATCGCCTTCTCGTTGCGAACTTGGGACTAGTTACTTCCGCGGTCGAGCGACTCTGTAAGACGGAGTCACTTCAAGATGACTTGTTCCAGGAGGGTTCCATCGGACTCCTCAAAGCCATCGAGAAGTTTGATTGGCGTCGAGGAGTGCGGTTCTCTAGCTACGCGTTTTTCTGGGTAAACCAAGCCATTTCGCGGGTACTGCCGGATCTGATCTCACCCGTTCGAATCCCCGAGTACCTTCGTCTTGAACTCAATCGGGTCGATGCTATTCAAGAGAGCTTGGCTCAGTCGGGTGAACGTTACGTCGACCTCAATACCTTGGCTGATTCTTGCGGTGTTTCGTTAGAGCGCTTGGTTCAACTTCAGCGCCTCAAGTACATGGCGATCGTTTCAAGTGGTATTGGACAATCCTACTCAGATAGCGATGTCACGGATATCAGCGCAGTTGAGATGTTTGAACTTGTAGAGAGTGAAGCGCATACACGCTCACACCTGGTGAGTTCCCTAACTGAAACCGAACGTCACGTTCTCTTTCTGAGAATTGGATTAGACCGAGGGGTAGCTAGGACCCTTGAAGAAGTTGGGGATGTTTTCGGGATTACTCGTGAGCGTGTTCGGCAAATCGAAGCAAGAGCGATGAGCAAACTGCGCTCAGGACTACGCGGCACTTCTGAGGGGCACGTCGATCCGAGGCGACTACTCGATTATTAGTGCCCCTCGCGTACGCGTATATACGCGCGCGACATGCGTGCGCGCGCCAGAGGCCGTCAAGTCTTTGCGGAAATGCTTGTAGGTCTTGGCTTTGCGCCCGGTCGCTGCGGGCCGAAAAGAAGGGGGTGGGTGTATGACGCCGCCCCATGACAAAGGCACAGAAATCCACAGTGGTTGTAGTTGAGTCGCCGAACAAGGTGAAGACGATCGAGAAGTTTCTCGGCAAGGGCTTCATCGTGAGGGCGACGGTGGGGCACATTGCCGACATTCCCGAGACGAAGGGTGCAGTTGACCCGGCGAATGGGTTTGCGGCGCGCTACGAGTTGAGCGAGCGTGGGGAAGAGGTGGTGGCGCAGCTTCGCTACGACCTGCATTTCTGCGACGAGCTGATCCTGGCAACCGATGCCGACCGCGAGGGTGAGTTGATCGCGGCGCACGTGGTGGAGTTCGCCGAGCCGCAGGTTCCGGTGCGGCGGGTGACGTTCAACGCGGTGACGAAAGAGGCGGTGCTCGAGGCGCTGCGCGGCGGCCGCGCCATCGACGAGGCGCTGGTGGAGGCGGCCAAGACCCGCCGCGTGCTTGACCGCCTGTTCGGTTTTGAAGTGTCGGACGTGACGCGAAAGAAGGTGCGTGGCAACGCAACGGCGGGCCGCGTGCAAAGCCCAGCGCTGCGTCTGGTGGTGGAACGAGAGCGCGAACGCATGGCGTTCCGTTCGGCTGCGTACTGGGGTGTCGAGGGTGAGGCCGAGGGTGGCTTTGCATTCAGGCTGGTGTCGCTGGCGGGCCGTCGCGTGGCAAAGGGTGGTGATTTCGACGCTGTTGGCGTGTTGGTGTCGGACGTATGGGTGCTCGACGAGTCGGCCGCGGTTGGGGTGGCGAATGGTGTGAGTCAACTGACGGTGGTGTCGGTGGACCGCAAGCCGGTGCGGCGCGGGCCACTGGCGCCGTTCACGATGAGCACCCTGTACCAAGAGGCGCTGAACCGTTTGGGCATGTCGACGAAGGAATCGCGCATGGTGTCGCAGATGCTGTTCGACAAGGGGCACATCACCTATCCGCGAACGGATGTGGCGGTGCACGAGCCGGCATCGCGTCGCGAGATTCGTGCCGAGGTGGTGCGGTTGTTCGGTGACGGCGCGGTGTCGCCGACGGAGCGGTTCGTGACGTCGAAGAAAAAGGTGCAAGG
>Ga0194118_10006622_pt1 | contig 11453 bp, 7 predicted proteins | sample TA2MahsurfametaG_2_FD_148662 | JGI IMG/M metagenome (GOLD analysis project Ga0194118, IMG submission 148662) | Freshwater microbial communities from Lake Tanganyika, Tanzania - TA2015013 Mahale N5 surface | ecosystem: Environmental > Aquatic > Freshwater > Lake | place: Tanzania: Lake Tanganyika...
ATCTCTCAGCGAGACCATGAAGCAGTACGCCGGGTCATCAATGCCGCACCATGCAGCGGCCTCGATGAATCGCCCAGAGCCCTGCTGGTTCAGGAAGACTTGCGGATGCGCATCATCCGTTCCCGCAATCAGGCTTGCGTAGTTCCCCACGGTACAATCGATCCAGCCATCGCCGTCAAGATCCGCCATCGAGACGCAGCGGCCCATCCATGCGCTGTCAAGTCCGCTGCCGTCGGTTGCATCAGCGAAGACCAGCGGCGCGATCTGTCGATAGAACTTGGTGCCGTGGCCGCGCTGGCTGATGACCAGGTCGAGATCTCCATCGGCATCAAGGTCGGCTGCGGCGAATCCCCCTGGACTCGAGAGCCCCGTGATGCCGCAGGTCGATGTGCGATTCACGAAGTTCCCGGAGCCGGTGTTCTCGAAGACCGACGCCAGGGAGGCCGTCGTTCCGAGCGCGATGAGATCGGCGTCGCCGTCGCGGTCAAGATCGGCGAAGCCGATCCCGAAACCGTACTGCCCGATGGTCTGCGGCGAACCCAGTATCGTGGCTACAGCGCCCCGGACGTTGGCCTCGTTCACGAATGGCGTGAACGAGCCCTGGGGACCCGGAGCCGACAGCACGGCCAAGGTGATCGCCGTAGAAACGATCATGCCGGTCAGGCTAAGGGAACCGCAAGGCACTCCCGAGCACAATCCCACGAATTGCAGAAAGGGGGGAGGACTCGACGCGCCGCCGGCGCGACGATTCTGCTTACTCGGGCGACTGCTTCGAGAGCAGGGTAACGGCCTCGCGCGTGGCATCACGGTCGAGCTGCGCGAACTGCGTCGTCAGGCTGTCCAGCAGCGACAGGTAGAGCAGCATGTCATCGAGCTTCCGATTGAAGTTTTCGTAGCTCGCCGAGAGATCAGGATCCTCAGGCAGTCCCGTGGCGGTCTGCTCGCGGCAGCGGCTCAGGACCGCCGTCAGCGGGTCGATTTCCCGGGCCTTGCGCACGCGGATCACGGCGGCGAAAAGGTGCCACACGTCCTGCTCCGCCGTGAAGAGATCGCGCCGCGTGGCTTCCTCGGCCGTGCGTCGCACGATGCCCCATTCCTCGAGCGTGCGCAGCGTCATGCTGGCATTGCCGCGGCTGATCCGGAGCCGATCCATCATCTGGTCCATGTTGAGCGGCACGCCCTCGATGAAGAGGAGGGCATGCACGGCCGTCATGCTGCGAGGAACGCCCCAATGCACACCCATGTCCGCCCACGACTCGACGAACTGCATCTTGGCGTCATGAAGACGCCTGACCTGGTTCGGTTCTTGACTCTGCGACATCTTCATTCCCACGAGGCCCGTGAAGGGTAGCCAATCGTGGACGGCGGGGGAAGGGCTACCCCGATCAGGCCCGCGGCGCAATGACCGAGAGCATGCGCCCTGTCAGGCCGGCATCGCGGCGGTGGCTGAAGAACTGGACGGGTTCGGTTGCTGTGCAGCGACCACAGGCGTGGATTGAGGTTGACGGGAGTCCTTCCCGAGCCACCTGCAAGCAGGCCGCTCGCTCGAGGTCCGCGAAGGCCTTGGCACCTGCGAAGGGCGTGGCACAATCGCCGAGGCCAGCGGCCACGAAGGCGCTCACGACCTCAGGCCCGACCTCGAACCGAGCGGCGCTGATGGCAGGCCCGATGGCAGCGATCAGGTCACTGGGCTTGGATCCCCGCTCGGACATGGTGCGGATCGCCGCCACAACCACGCCGGCCACCACGCCACGCCAGCCCGCGTGGATCGCGGCGACGCGCCCGGTCGAGGGATCACCCACCAGCAGCGTCACGCAGTCGGCGCTTCGGACGCCGATGGCCGGACCGCCCGAATCTGCCACCAGCGCGTCACCAGCACCACAAAGACCGCAAGCGCTTGGTTCAAGCACCAGCTTGCCGTGGACTTGCTGGGCGTCGGCCAATCCGCGTCCAAGCAGCCCGACAGCATCGAGGAACCGACGGGTGTTCCGCTCGAGCTCCTCGCGCCGCTCGGGTGCGGCACCCGGGCGCTGGAGGTCGAGCGAATCGAAGGGCTCCGCGCTCTCGCCCGACTGCCGCGTGCTGAAGGCATGCACGAAGCCAGCGTCGCGCAGGGGTGTGCACTCGAGGTAGGTCACCCCATCGATCGTGCGTTCACGGAAACTCGACTGCATGCGGCGGATCATAGGAATGAACAGGGCCCCCATGCGCGTGCATGAGGGCCCTGGGGTCTGGTGACAAATAGGTTGTGCGTCGATCAGTTTGAGCCGCACCCGCCCGGCAGGAAGAGTGGGTCGTTGATGTTGATGGTGATCTGGTCGTGCCAAACGTTGAACTGCGGTCCGGTGCCACCACCCAGGACCAGAATTCTGGTGTAGATCGTGCCGACTCCACCTGGGCCGGGCACGACATAGGAAGCCCCTGAGAAGCACCCCGGGGAAATGGCACTCCACTCTTCGGGGTTGCCGGCTTGAAGGATGACATACTCATTCCCCGCATCCAGCCAGAACTCCCAGCGCATGGTGGTGTTGTTGTAGACGAACACCATGACAATGGCAGAGGGCGAGCCTGACTGGGTGCTGAGTCCATTCACACTGAGCCAATTCAGGCCGGAGACGGAATTCGCATCAAGCGTGCGGGTGACTTGCACGTCAGTCACCTTGGCGGGGTTGAAGTACGGAACCGGCGGACCGAACGCCTGGCCGCCGCGGCGGTTCGCACGAACGGTCCGCAACTTGAGTTGCACGCCATCCTGTTCCTTGATCGAGAACTTGTTGCCGCTCTGCAACTTGCCCGTGACTACCTCAAGATCAAGGTCGTTGGACCCGTCGTACCACTCCCCAGTCAGGACTTCGATGCCCATGCGTCCGATGTCAGGGAACCCGACCACGGATCCGGATTCATCGTCGACGACGTCCCAGTCGCCGAGCCAAGACGGTGCGGCAAGCGTGGGTGGTGCGATGGCCCCACCTTGCGGGATGACGGTCCCCCCAAGTTGAGAACTTGGATCGACCAAGCCGTTCAACACTCGGCGAAGATCGCCGGGCGGAATGCCGACATCGCCATAGACCTGCTTGGCGAACGCCTGCAACAGGGCTGCCGCGCCGCCAAGCATGGCGGATGCGGCTGATGTCCCATCGAACGACCCGGTGTAGCGGCGGAGCATGCCTGATTCGTAACTGTCAGCAGGCAGCCCCGGCGTGTCACCAAGGAAGAGATCTCCGTAGCCCGCCGTGCAGACCCCGGTGCCCCAAGCGCCCATGGTCAAGTTGTCGGAGAACTCGCCATCCGAGCCCCCAGCTCCACCGCCGCCGCCACCGCCGCCGCCGCCACCGCCACCACCATTACACTGGCACTCGACCTCGAAGGTGAATGCATCTTTAACGCAATCCTCATCCCACCTGACAGTGCAGCAAGGCGGATTTAACGCGCAAACCGCGGTGCAACACGCCTGCCGGTTACAGCCCGACTGGGTCGTGCTTTCCGTGCAGCAACCGTTTGAGTTTTCGCAGTCGGGAGGCGGGCCACCGCCTCCCTGTGCGAGGGATCGGAACGCAAATCCAGGTGCTGGCCGAGCAGCATCGAAATTGCTCATGCCATGACGGCCGTAGAGGAACCATGGGGCGCTGCCAGCAGTCCCTGGCGTCTGGAATCCGGGCATGACGCCGCCTGCGACGATGCAGCGCGACGTGTCGACCACCTCCGCCGAGTTTGGCTCTGGCTGCCAGGCGGGGAACACGAACTCGCCGCGATTCCCCGCAGCCAAGACCCAGGTGAGCCCCGCATCCGATGCTTGGCTCAGAATGGTTGCCTCAAGCGACGGCGTCTCGACTTCGCCGTCGTCAATGTTCAGCGGTTGACCAGCAAAGTTGGCGAGCGGAACGACGCACACATTCGAGGGAGACGGATCGCAGTCGGTGGGCGTGGTCAATTCAAACGCCGCACCCGCAAGCGCGCCCGACAGCCGGAAGAGTCCAGATTGAGCGAGCGCGGGGAAGAACCAAGGCTCAGCGTTGTGGACCAGACCTGTGACGCCAACCTGGTCGGCGTTCGCTGCCAAGACGCCCATGACGGCCGTCCCGTGGTGGGAGTAGGTCACGAAACCGTTGGGTATGGAAGCCGGAACGTCTCCTTGGCTGGGAGGCAAGAGAACGATGCCTTGGCCATTCTCGATCTGGATGCGGGTCTCGCCGGTCGATGCATCCACGAACTCTTGGTGATTGACGAACATGCTGAAGTCGACCACGCCAATTCTCAGCCCGTCTCCGGCGATCCGAACTGGATAGCAAGTCTCTTCGGTGCTCGGGAATGCGCTTGCCAAGGACGCCAATTCCGGCAGGTTGAGTCCGCCTCCTTGGAACGTGGTCGCCCCTTGGAATCGGACAAAGTCGGGATCGAAGGGCAGTGGGTTGCCCAAGATCGGATCGCGCTGCCGAAGCGGAGTGTCCCAAAGCGCAAGAGGCATGCTGCCGGGAGCGAACGGTCCAACACCGCCTGCGCCATCGGCAATGGAAAGTTTGTCGCTTCCCTGACTCAGGGCAAGCGTCGTGCTCTGGTCTTTCGCAAGAGGAAACGGCCCCATGGAGTTGTCAGACGTCAGCAATGAACTGCCGAAATATGGCGTTGGGCTCGTTGAGGGTGCGGATGGGGTGCCGGGGTTGAATCCAATGAGGTCGGGATTCGATTCATAGATTGACACGCCCATCGTTGGATCACCGATGACCTCCGGATCGGCCGGATCAGCAAAGTGATCGCGAAGCAGGTAGCAGTTGTCCTGATTCATCGCGGCTGCAGCGCAGCCCGAATCCCAGGCCACGGTGCAGCAGATGAAGTCAGCAAAACAGACCGCATTGCAGCAGTCGGGCTCGCGACTGGCTGTGTAGAGCGTCGAAGCTCCAAACTGGTGGTGCCCAAACTGCGCTGTCTCGGTCGTGACAAACTGTTCGGGCCACCCGAGTGGCGGGGCAGGGATGCCCAGCGAGGCTGGTCCGGTGCCGCACGCATCGAAAGCAAGTCCATCTGACGCCGGCGAATACACGCTGTTGAGTCCCTGAGTCCGAAGCAGCGGGCAGATGACGGCGGCAAGCGCAACGCATCCCTCATCCCAAACTGCTGGATTCGGCGGAGGCGGATCAGCACACTCTGGGGTCCCCGTGCAGGAACGTCGGAGGGCTGTGACCAGCGCCACACAAGGACCGGATTCAGGAGTGTTGCAGCCTCCCCCATTCGCCGGATCGGCCGGGGCATTGCAAGGATTGGCGCAGAACGGATTGTCACCCGAGTCGCAATCTCCCGGGACACACTGGGCCTGCTCGGCCCACGCCTCAAGTTGGACGCGGTCGATCAACTCCAGATTGCGCAGGGCATACGCAGCACTCAGCAGATCGCCCGCGGGAACGATCGCCAACCAGTCTCCGAGATCGCGAGATGGTCGTCCCGATCGCGCAACGGCGCGAGCGCGGAGCGCCGCAGTCTCCTTTGGGGTCAAGTCGACAGCCCGATAGGCGACGGCATCAAGTTGTGCGAGGAGGTTGGTGAGTGGCGTGAGGTCGCTGCCCGTTGTCGTTTCAATCGGGCCATCCTGCCCGTAGGCCGAGGCGCGAACACCGAACTCTTCCTTGACCCGAACCAAGATTCGCCCGGTTGACATATTGCGACCGGTCAGCGGGTCGATGGGCACGCGGATGGCGGTCGGGCTCGGCTGAGGGGTGGATGGTCCCCGAGATTGGGCTCGGTCGGCATCGCGCTGCGGAGAGGCCGCGGATGACTGAGGCTGCATCGATGCGAAGGCGAGCATCGAGAGCACGGCGAGGCAGGCCGCGTGGGGCAGCGTACGAATGATCATGGGTCGACTTGCTCCAGCAACGGGTGGCACTGATCTCTAAAATAGCCGATGAATCATACCCCAGACTGGGGTTGAACACAAGAAACTCGCGTGGGACCGCCGCCAGAGAGCACCCGATGGCCGATGTCCGAGCGGAAAAAGGCGCCCGGGAACTCGATGCAGCGCGCGGCCTGATTGGCCAGGGCCTGAGCGCGCTCCAGCGTCGCAGCCAGAGCGGTCACCCCGAGCACGCGGCCGCCGTGGGAGACCAGGGTGCCGTCCTGGCGCCGGGTGGTGCCCGCATGGAACACAACCACCTCTTCGCCATCGCTCGCGCAAGCTTCCGCCGCCGTGATGCCCATGATGGGGTCACCCTTGCGCGGCGTGCCGGGGTAGCCCTCCGCGCACACCGCCACGCAGACGGCCACGCGCGGGTCGAAGGAAAACGAGGCCTCATCGAGCGAACCCGTGGCGCACCGCCAGAGCGTCTCGACCAGATCGCCTTGAAAGCGCATCATGAGCGGCTGCGTCTCGGGATCACCAAAGCGTGTGTTGAACTCAAGCACCTTCGGGCCGGCAGGGGTGAGCATCAAGCCGGCGTACAGCACGCCCCGGAACGGGATGCCATCGCGCTTGAGGGCGTCGACCGTGGGCACCAGCACATCGCGCACGACGGCATCCATGGTGGTGTCGTCTGCCAGTGGGGTGGGGCAGTACGCGCCCATGCCGCCTGTGTTGGCGCCCGTATCACCCTCACCAACCTGCTTGTGATCCTGGCATGGTTCGAGCAGGCTGATCGTGCTGCCATCAACGAGCGCCAGCACCGACAGCTCCTGCCCGTCGAGCTTCTCCTCGACGACGATCTTCTCGCCGGCATCGCCGAACTCCTTGGCACCCATCATGCGACGGATGACGGCAGCGGCCTCGCCGCCTCTGTCGCACACGACCACGCCCTTGCCCGCACACAGTCCGGCCGCCTTCACGACCATGGGCTGGTCGCGGGCGAGCACATAGTGCAGCGCAGCATCCATGGATGTGAACGACTTACCTTCGGCCGTAGGCACGCTTGCTTGCCGCATGAGGTCCTTGGCGAAGGCCTTGTCACTCTCGAGGCGGGCGCCAGCCTGGACCGGACCGAACACGGGGACGCCGGTCGTGGCGATCGCATCGGCAAGTCCCGCCTCGAGCGGTGCCTCGGGGCCAATCACCACGAGGCCGATCTGTTCCTTGCCGAGCCACTTGAGGAAGTGGAAGTTCCGCGTGGCCGCGACATCCTCGGGGCAGGCCTTGCAGAGCGCCTGGATCCCCGCATTCGCGGTCTTCTCGCACCAAAGTTCGCCCAAGCGTCGCGAGCGGCGCAGGCGCCACGCCAGCGCGTGCTCGCGACCACCGGAACCGACAAGCAGGACATTGATGCGATCAGGCAGGGCCTCGGCCATGGGTCGAGTGTAGTGCTCACGCCGCGGCAGCCGGGCCTTCGTGCTAGCCTCCCTACCCCGGAGTCTTCACCATGATTCGAGCCCTCGCCATCGTCGCATGCCTCGTCGCGCCCGCCGCCGCCTTCGCGCAGGATGGTGGCGAGCTTCTCAAGCAACTCAACGGCACGCTGGCCAGGGCCAGCGCCGACAAGCTCAGTTGGAAGCCGGTGCTCGAAGCGTGGGCCGCCATGCCGGCGCCGCCATGCGCCGCCGACGCTGGCTGTGGGCAGGACTCGATCTGGCCGGGGATGAAGGACTGGTCCAAGTTCGCCGACTGGGCGAAGGCCAACCCGGGGATGGGCAGGGCACTGATCCAGGCGCAGTCGGCACTGGCTTGGGGCATGCCCTACGGCGATGTGTCGCTTCCGGCTGCTCTCAAGGACAAGGGCGTCGCCGTCATGCTCGGAGACGGGGACCACCTCGTCAGCATGAAGGTCGGATACCTGGCGGCCCTTCGAACGATTGGCCAGTATGTCACGGCGGAGCAGTACCGGCTTTGTGATGAAGGCAAGTTCAAGGAAGGCTTCGAGCTCGGCGTGGCGCATCTGCGGCTCTTGCGCCAAGTCTGCGACCAATCGCTCTTGGCTGAAAAGCTCTTCGGCATGGAACAGATGTCGCAGGCGCTCTCGATCCAGCGCGACATGCTCTGGCGGTATCGCGACAAGGCGCCGGCAGCCGTGTTGGCTGACGCGGCCCTCAGGGGCTACCCGTTCTTGGGCACCGGCGACAGCGAGCGCATGCGCCGGCTGCTCCTGCCCGAGGGTGACCGCTTGGTCGTTGCTGCGCAGTTGGCTCGTGGTTTTGACGATGCAGGCCAGCCCGACGCGGATCGCTTCGCGACTGTCTTCGGAGCGGACCCCGCCCAAGCGAGCCCGATGCAGCGCTTCGGCGAGGCGAAGATGTGGAAGCGCGTCGCTGAAGTCCACGGCAGCCTTGAGGCGAGCGAAGAGAAGCTGCAGGCGATCTACGACGATTGGTGGCGCCGCTGGCGCATGCGTCCGTACGGCAATCCGATCTTCGAACTGCCAACCGAAACGAGCCGGCTCAACCCGGTGAAGTATGCGGCCGTCTCGGAGCTCCTGCAGGACCTGACCAAGGCCTTCGATGCCCGCAACGTGCTGATCGCCAATGCGAACGGGACGGCGTTCGCCGCCGCGGTGGTTGCTCGCTACCGCGCGGACCAAGGGCGTTGGCCGCAGAAGCTTGAAATTGCGATCCAAGCCGACTACATGAAGACCAAGATGAACCTCGACCCGTACGACAAGGGGTACAAGGGCTTCGAGTATCGCGCCGTCGCCAAGCCCAAGGCCGTCGATGCGGCGGTGGGGCGCATCGAGGCGCCCGGTGTCCTGATCTTCGCGAAGGGCATCGATCACGAGAGCAACGAGGCCGCCACGCACACCGACGACGGTTCGAAGGGCGACCTCCTCATCTGGCCGCCCGTGCGCGAACTCGCGCGCGAGCAGGGATTGATCGGCTCCTGAAGCCGGCACAGGAACAGCACCATGCACGACGGCATCGAGAAGGTGGTCATCATCGGCAGCGGACCCGCAGGCTGGACGGCTGCGATCTATGCGGCACGCGCAAGCCTGTCGCCGGTCGTCTATGTCGGCGTGCCGGCGTCGAATCCCGCACCGGTGCTGCCGGGTGGCCAGCTCATGATGACCACCGAGGTCGAGAACTACCCCGGCTTCCCGCACGGCGTGACCGGCCCCGAGATGATGCAGAAGTTCCAGGAGCAGGCCGAGCGGTTCGGCACGCGCGTGGTCAGCGACGACATCGTGCACTGTGACTTCTCGCAGCGCCCCTTCACCATGAAGACCGGCGACGGCAAGGTCGTCCGTGCGCATTCGGTCATCATTGCGACCGGTGCCACCGCAAACTGGCTCGGTCTCAAGAACGAGCTGCACCTTGCGCAGACCGGCGGCGGCGTGAGCGCGTGCGCGGTCTGCGATGGCGCACTGCCGATCTACCGTGGAGCCACGGTCGCGGTCGTGGGCGGTGGCGACACGGCGATGGAGGAAGCCAGCTACCTGACCAAGTTCGCCGGCAAGGTGCTGATCATCCACCGCCGCGACAGCTTCCGCGCCAGCAAGGCGATGCAGGAGCGCATCCTCAAGGATCCCAAGGCGGAGGTGCTCTGGAACAAGGTCGTCGTCGATGTGATCGGCGAGAAGCGCATCGAGGCCGTTGAACTCGAGGACACCCTGACCAAGGAGCGCTCCCGCGTCGCTGTGGGCGGGCTCTTCATCGCGATCGGGCACTCCCCGGCGACGAAGTTCCTCCAGGGCACCGGCCTGTCCTTCGATGACAAGGGCTATGTGACGCTGGCCACGCGATCGAGTGCCACGAACGTCGATGGAGTCTTTGCCGCGGGCGATGTGGCTGATCCCACCTACCGCCAGGCCGTCAGCGCCGCCGGCATGGGTTGCCAGGCTGCCATCGATTGTGAACGCTGGCTCGCTGCGCAGGGTGTGCACTGACATCGCATGGGTGCCTCACCGACCACGACCCGCACGAAGGACCGATGGGTCACGTTCGGTTCGCTCGTCGCGATGGTGCTCGGCGCGATCGTGGGCGAGTGGATCCATCGCAACGGCGGTTCGGCCAACGGTTTTGCCATGGTGGGCGAGATGCTGCTGGTGCGCCCGTTGTTGCTCCTGGTCGTGCCACTGATCCTGCTCAGCGTGATTGGCGGGGCGGCAAGCCTCGGTGCGACCGGGCGGCTCGGGCTGCTTGGCGGGGCCACGCTGGCGTTCTTCGTCTCGACCATGGCGATCGCTGCTGCGCTTGGTGCGTTGCTCGTTTCATGGTTCGCGCCGGGTTCGGGGATCGATCCAGCCGCTGCTGCAGCACTGAAGGCAGCACCTGCGGCACTGCCTGCTGCCGCGACGACGGGTGAAGTCAGCTCGCTGCAGGATGCGTGGCGTTCGATCCTCTACCAGGTGGTGCCCAAGAACGTGTTCGGCGAGATGGTGGCGGCGCGTCCCTTGGGCCTGATCACCTTCAGCATCCTCATTGGTCTTGGGCTCTCGGCCATCGGCGATGCCGGGCGGACGGCGCTCGAAGTGATCGAGGGCCTGAACCAGGCGCTGATGCGGGCTATCGGCTGGGTCCTCTGGGTGCTGCCGATCGGCGTGCTCGCGCTCGTGGCGTCAAGCGTGGCGCGTGCCGGGTTCGAGGCGCTCTCCGGTTCGCTAGGTTCATACATGCTCGTCGTGATCGGTGGGCTGCTGATCCACGCACTCGTTGTGCTTCCGCTGATCATGGGGCTGCTCGGAGGCGGCAACCCGTATGCCTTCCTCTGGAGGGTTCGTCGTGCGCTCGTGACGGCGTTCAGCACCAGTTCAAGCAGTGCCACGCTGCCGGTCACGATGGAAGCGTGCGAGTCGGCAGGCTGCAGCCGCCGCGCGACGCGGTTCGTGTGCCCGCTCGGCTCGACCCTGAACATGGATGGCACCGCGCTCTACGAGGCGGTGGCGGTGGTCTTCCTCTGCCAGCTCTTCGGGATCGCCCTTGGCGGGGCTGAGCTCGCCGTGGTGGTCGTCACGGCCACGCTCGCTGCGGTCGGGGCGGCCGGGATTCCCAGCGCGGGCCTCGTGACGATGGTGCTGGTCGTGCAGGCGGTGAATGCCAGCCTCGGCAACGATCCTGCGCGTTCGCTTCCGATCGAGGCGATCGGCATCATCATCGGCGTCGACCGCATCCTGGACATGGTCCGCACGATGGTCAACGTGCAGGGTGACATGTTCGGTGCGCGATTGCTCACGCGGCTTGCGCCCGATTGAGCGGGCGTTCGACCTGGGTGTGGTGGCGCACGCGTGCAGCGCCCCCGACGCACGAGGGGGCTCGAACAGATGGCCGATGTTGCAGAGCGCGTGCGGCTCAGGTCTTTGCCGGCAGCGCCTGACGCACGTGCAGTTCCTGCAGCTGCGCCAGATCGACCGGGCCAGGTGCCTCGATCATCAGGTCGCCGCCTGACTGCGTCTTGGGGAACGCGATCACGTCGCGGATGTTGTCGGTGCCCACGATGTGCATGACCAAGCGGTCAAGGCCGAACGCGATGCCGCCGTGCGGCGGCGCGCCGTGGCGCAGCGCGCTGAGCAGGAAGCCGAACTTGGCGTTCGCATCCTCGGCTGTGAGGCCGATGA
>Ga0194118_10006623_pt1 | contig 11453 bp, 14 predicted proteins | sample TA2MahsurfametaG_2_FD_148662 | JGI IMG/M metagenome (GOLD analysis project Ga0194118, IMG submission 148662) | Freshwater microbial communities from Lake Tanganyika, Tanzania - TA2015013 Mahale N5 surface | ecosystem: Environmental > Aquatic > Freshwater > Lake | place: Tanzania: Lake...
GAAGGTTTGATGATGACTTGCAATTGGTGAAATTTTTGCAATCTGTTCGGATTTTCTCCATAGCGTCCATCAGATGGGCGTCTGCAGAGTTCTGCATTCACCACTGAGTAGGGCTCTGGTCCTAAAACCCTGAAGAAAGTGTCTATATTAAAGGTACCCGCCCCTTTTTCGACGTCGTATCCTTGCTGGTATATAGCCCCTTTTTTTGACCAAAAATCAAAAAGGGTGGAAAGTATTTCTTGAAAAGTCAACATATGACAAGGAAGTGTACCCCCGCATCAATTTTTTTACAACAAAAGAAAACTAGCTTCATGTATGATAGATATAAGTAAAAGAAGTTACTCAGGTGCCATTTTGAAATTTGCCCTATTTTTGACATTAGCTCGTGTAGCATTATTACCAGTTTTTTTAGTCGTTTATTTATTTTATCCTCAAATGGGATTGTCTTTAGTGGCAATGCCCTATGTTCTGCTTGGCATTTTGCTGCTTTGCGAGCTATCAGACATTTTCGATGGTGTAGTAGCAAGAAGATCTAAACAGGTAACAAATCTTGGAAAAGTGCTCGATCCTATGGCTGACAGTATTGTAAGGCTATCGATCCTTCTTACCTTTACCCAAGGAATTGTAAAACTACCTTTACTCCTTGTCTTGATTTTTGTCTTTCGCGACGCCGTGATTAGCACCTTAAGAACTCTTTGCGCACTCAGCGGTACAGCGTTAGCAGCAAGATGGAGCGGTAAAGTAAAAGCTGTGCTACAAGCTGTTGCAATTTTTATGATTTTAATTTTAATGATTCCATACTCTATGGGACTGATAGATCTAGAAGCCTTGAGAAACGCTAGCTTTTATGTTGTCTTGCTCACAGCGCTCTACACGCTATTTTCCGGAATAGAGTATATCTACGTGCACAGATCCGCTATCCGTATAGCATTTGTTTCACAGCCTTAATCTGTTTAGAGAAGCTCAGTTTGATGGAGCTTCTCTAGATTCAGATCTTTCTGACTGCAAAAATATATTTAAAGGCGAAGAGCGGAATAATAGGCTTTTTCATACTCTTTGGCTGAGTGTTTCCAACTCACGTCTATATTGAAGCCGTTTTGAACAATGGTCTGCCATTTTTTTTGGTCGTTTTCGTAACAATCAAAAACGCGATCAAGGACCCAGTGGACACCTTTTGTATCAGGAAAATCAAAAGAAAATCCAGTTCGCTGCTCTACAGGTTTATCAGAAAGATCGATATCAAAAACTGTATCGGCAAGTCCCCCAGTTTTTCTTACAATAGGAACAGTTCCGTATCTCATGCTGATCATTTGGGTAAGTCCGCAAGGCTCATATAAAGAGGGGACGATGATCGCATCAGAAGCAGCATAAATTTGATGTGCAAAAGTTTCATCAAAAGAAAGTTGGATAAAAGCGCTAGATTCTAGCTGAGGGTTGTTTTTGAGTTTGAGAAATTCTTTTTCAATCTCTTTATCTGGAGCTGATCCAAGAAGAATGAACTGACCCTTTTTTTCTAGTGTGTATAAAATAGCTTCCTTAATTAGCTCGGGTGATTTTTGGTTCACTAAGCGTGTAATACAACAGATAAGTGGGCCTTGAGGTTCGCTGAGTTTGAGTTTTTTTAACAAGATCTCTTTGCTCTGCTTTTTTGCCTTGATCACATGGCGAATTTGATGGGGATCGGGATTGTAATTACGGATCAGGTGGTGGTCATTTGCGGGATTCCAAAATTCAGTTTCTATGCCATTGAGGATGCCGATGATCTTTTTTTCATGTCTTTGGATTGTTTGGTATAGATTGCCTCCCCCTAAAGGCGTTTTGATTTCTTCTGCATACCTAGGAGAAACGGTTGTTACGATGTCGCTGTATTCTATGCCGCCTTTAAGCAAGTTGATTAAAGTAGGGTCGCTTGGATCTTGCATTGAGGTTTCTGTAAGAAAGTCATCTCCGCGCAAGCCTATTTTGGATAGATCTTTTGCAAGGCATTTACCTTGATGTTCAAGATTGTGTATGGTTAAAACAATAGCTCCTACTTGAAGTCCAAGTTTTTTGTAGATTTCTTTTGCAAGGGGAGCCACGATAGATGTCGGCCAGTCATGGATGTGGATGATATCAGGGTGCTTTTTTGATTTTAGCAAAAATTCAAGTGCTGTTTTGCTAAAATAGATAAATCTAGAGATGTCGTCAGCTTCGCCGTAAATTTTTCCGCGATTGAAGTAGTAACTTGTGTGATGAGGTTCGATGAGATGCGTTGTTACCCCTTCAATGGTTGCAGACCAAACAGAATTGTGGATTTGAGTGGAGTTCTCATAGGACCACAAATCTCTCATAGAGACTTTCAGAGTGTCAAACGCTTCAAATTGGATGATGTCGTAGCGAGGTAAAATGATCTCGACGTGATGCCCTTGCTGCTTTTGTTGTTTGGCTAATCCGTGTATAACGTCTCCCAAACCACCCGCTTTAGCAACAGGGGCAAGTTCAGAGGCAATGTGTACTATTCTCATGAACTACTTCCTTGATATGGCTTACATAAACCATAAAAGGGAAATAATCTCAAACAAATTGCACGTGGAGTGTAGAAGTTTTTTTTGTTTTAGGGTCTTCTGCATTCCAAGAGATTTGATCACCTGAAAAATCTGTGATCGCTCCCTTTATGATTCGGAAATTTGTCTTGCGAGTTTCAACCCACTCTTCAGTTAGCTCTGATTTCATGGAAGAAAGAGACATTGTAAGCATGTCATCACCAAGACATGCGTCTGGTCCGTACATACGAATTTTATCTTCTCTTTTATCTGCATCCCAACATGTTAAGCACATGGTTACCTCCTTTAGAAGGACTAAAGAATAACGGACATATTGAATATTTATCAAACTTTTATTTATTCTTTAAAAAAGGAAAAATTATGCATTTAGCGATTCTCTCTTTATTGTTGATTTTTGGGGGCTTTTTAGAGGCAAAGATGTTTCATTGCAAAGATATTTCTAATGAATGGCTAGAAAGTGAAGTAGAGCTATTTGACGAGCTCATTTTGAGTTGGAATGCCAAACGGCCTGATTGCGGAAGCTACCACATCTATGTCAGTGTACTTTTAGAAGATTGGTCTTCTTGGGTCCTTTACGGTGTGTGGGGTAAAGATGAGCAAAAAGGTTCAGATGAAAAAAATGATTACATTGTCATGGATCAAGATGTGTTGAATCTTAAAAAGGGTAAAAAAGGTAGAGGTTTCAAGGTTAAAATCGAAGCGGTAGAAGGGGCTTTATTGCAAAATTTTTCCTCTCTACATGTTTTTATAAATCAAGCTGAATCCTCAAGTGAATTTGAGGCGGATGATATCAATCTAGATGTAGAGGGTATATCGCAATTTAGCTTAGATCACAGAAGAAAATCTGATTTATGCTCACCCACATCGACTGCTTGTGTCATCAATTATCTTTTAGGCAATAGCAGAGTAGATCCAGCAGAATTTGCAGAAAAAGCAAAAGATCAAAAATTTGATATTTATGGCAATTGGGTTTTGAATGTTGCAGAAGCATCGCATCGGCTAGGCTCTTCTTGGTTTTGCTATGTATGTAGGCTGAGTGGATTGAATGAGCTTTTCAGTCATATTCATGATCAAAGGCCCGTTGTGGTTAGTGTGAAAGGTCCTTTAAAAGATAGCGCGCTGCCTTATAGAAGTGGTCATTTGCTTGTAGTGAAAGGGTATGACGCTAGAAAAAAAATGGTTTATTGCATGGATCCCGCGTTCTATCCTGACAGCGATACAGAGGTGCTTTATGAGGTAGAAGAATTTCTTCAAGCGTGGGGGAGAAGAGGGAAAATAGCCTATATTTTCAAAAAAGATAAAATTTAATCGATAAGGGATTGCAAAAAAAGGTTACTTTGTTGTACGCTGTTGCTTGTTAATTTTTGGGGTGTCGCCAAGTGGTAAGGCATCGGTTTTTGGTACCGACATCCGGAGGTTCGAATCCTTCCACCCCAGTTTACTAGTTTTACGCGGGACTCTACATCCGAGTAAAACACTATATAAAATGAGATAGACGCCCCATAGGGGTTGTCCATAATTATTAAGATTTCTATCTCGTGACATTTCTCTATTTAGACACAACTCTTGTGTCTCTGGGCTATTTTCACGAGTTAATTTAATCGAAGGGAAGTTATGAAACTTACGCTTACAACACGTGCTTTAGGAAAAAAAAGTTCTTTAAAACAAATTCGCCACCTTAAAGACATTCCAGGCGTGCTTTACACTCTCAACAAAGGTGTTAGCCTGTCTGTTACTATCGGTGGAGTTGAACTTGAAACACATTTACGCTCCATTTCAAAAGGGGGCCTTGCTACTAAAGTTTTCGAAATCGAATTGGATGGAAAAAAGAGCAAAGCTATTGTAAAACAGATCCAATACCACCCTGTTACATACGCAATTTTGCACCTCGACCTTCAAGAAGTTGAAGATCATAAATTGGTGTCTGTGAACGTTCCTGTTGTTTGCATCAACCAAGATCAGTGCCCGGGAATGAAGCTCGGCGGACAGCTTAAGTTCATTAAAAGAGCAGTTCGTGTTACTTGCCAAGCAAATCAATTGCCAGAAGCGTTCCACTTAGACATGCAATCAGTAGGTCTTGGTGAAGTAAGACGCGTTCGCGATTTGTCTATTTCCGCTGATCTACGCGTGATTACAAAACAAGATAACGTACTTGTTTCAGTAGCGAAGTAAGCATGATGTATCTAATTGTTGGACTGGGAAATCCGGGAGACAAGTACAAAGATACAAGACACAATATAGGCTTTCAGGTTCTGGAAGCCTTAGCAAAAAAAAGGGGTTGCACGTTTCGTTTTGTCCCCTCTCTTGAAGGAGAAATTGCCAAAGATGGAGAGCTCCTTTTGCTAAAACCGATGACGTACATGAATTTGTCTGGTCAATCGGTAAAAAAGACGATGGATTACTACAAAGTGCCGCTACAAAACGTCCTTGTAGTAACAGATGACATTTACATCCCTTTCAAGCGCTTTCGGCTTAGGCTGGAAGGCTCGGCAGGGGGCCACAACGGCCTAAAAAATATAGAGCAGTGTTTGGGTTCGAAAGAATATTCAAGACTGCGAGTGGGAATCGGACAAGATTCTCGCATAGAGCTAAAAGATTACGTGCTCGATAACTACCGAAAAGAAGAAAAGGAACTACTGCCTGATCTTCTGGAAAAAGCGGTGTTGATTTTAGGTAAAGTTTTAGAGCTAGGAACAGAGAAAACATTGCAATATGCCAACTCAATAGAAGTTGGTATGGGAGAACAAAAGAATGGTTAGACGAAGAAATAAACATACCTACGAAGGGATGTACATCATTCGCGCGACCCTCAGTGATGAGGCTAGACAAAAGGCGATGGAAAAGATCACCTCACTCATTACCTCTTTAGAAGGTGAAGTGCATAAAGTGATCGATTGGGGAAGAAAAAAGCTTAAGTATGAGATCAAAGGTGCTCGCGAGGGACACTATTTTATCGTTTACTTCTCTGCGTATTCCGACACCGTTCGTGAAATGTGGAATGAATACAATCTTCATGAAGATTTGGTCCGTTTCTTCACTCTACAGATCGAAGAAAATGCTGTACCTGAAAGTAATGAATTTACATTTAAACCGCTTGTAGAGGTATAGGACTATGAACAGAAGAATTATCGCAGACATGGGTGGACGTAAGATGGGAAAGAAAAGATGTCCTCTTGCCTCTTCCGGAATCACTTCCATTGATTATAAAGACATTGACCTTCTCTCTAAATTCATCACAGAGAGAGGAAAAATTTTACCAAGAAGAATCACAGGGGTAAGTTGCCAAAGTCAACGTTTATTGACAGTAGCGATTAAAAGAGCAAGACACATGGCATTGCTCCCCTTTGTATCCAACGAATAAGAGAGGAAGATCATGCAGAAAAAAACGAAAGTGCTACTTCTCAAAGATGTGAGAAATGTTGGTAGAATGGGTGAAATTGCATCTGTAAGAGCAGGATTTGCACGCAATTTTCTTCTTCCTTTTGGACATGCAGATATAGTTTCAGCGAAAGCTTATCGTATCCAAGTCAAATTGCAAGAAGAAAGAGCTAAAGTTGCAGCTTCAGATAAAGTAGAAGCTGAAAAACTTGCTGTAGAACTTAAAGATGTTGTTCTTAAGACGGTTACAAAAGTGGATATCGCAGGTCATATGTATGGATCTGTAAGTTCTCTAGATGTAGCTAAGATGCTTGTAGAGCACGGATATCAAATCGAAAGAAGAGATGTTATGCTTCCACATGCAATCAAAAAGCTTGGAGTACACAAAGTGGAAGTTCGTTTGAAAGAAGGCGTTATCGCTTTTGTTCAAGTAGAAGTTCTTCCAGATAGAGTGATCCATGTAGCTGCTAAAGAACAAAAACAAGAAGTTCAAGCAGAAGAAGCTTCACAAGAAGAGACACCAGCTCAAGAATGAGATGGTTCTCTCCTGCTAAGGTGAACATCTTTTTTCGCACTCTTGCGAAAAGGGGGGATGGCTATCATGAGATAGCCTCCCTCTATATTGCCTTAGATTTTGGCGATTACCTAGACATTGAATTTTCTGATCAAGATCAATTTACATCCAACCATCCTCGCTTAAAACAAGATTCAACGAATCTCGTCATTCGCGCTTTGGATCTATTTAGAGATCGACTCGGCAATCATGCACCCGTTAAAATCCATCTAGATAAACAGATTCCTTTTGAATCTGGCTTAGGTGGCGGCAGTTCGAATGCGGCAACGACTCTTTTTGGATTAAATAGTCTCTTTGGCAACCCTTTTTCTATCGATGAGCTTCGACGTATGGGCGCTTTACTGGGCTCAGATGTTGCCTTCTTTTTCTCTTCAGGAGCTGCATATTGCACAGGAAGAGGGGATGTGGTTGAGAATGTACATTTCACAAGCAGCGAGACATTTTGGGTAGCTTTACCTCATCTTATGGCATGTTCTACTGCTAAAATTTACAGCATTTGCAAGGAAAACGAGATGAGTAGCAAAGATCCTCGCGATTTACTTGAAGATGCTTTATCGAATACGCTAGAGCCTGTAAATGATTTGATGCCCGCAGCTTTTCGATTGAATCCACTTTTAGAAGTGGTCTATAAGGATCTTAAAAAAGTCTTTTCCCAGGTAATCATGACCGGTAGCGGCAGCGCGTTTTGGGCAAAACATAAAAGGTCGCAAGATCTTCCTGAAAGTTGCATGTTCATTGCATGTGAACAGATCAAAAAAGATCAAGATGGTTGGTATAGCCCCTCGATTAAAACCTATTTAGTTTGATCAGAGTATGATCAAAAATGAAAAAGGGGTTTTACAAACAATCACTAAAAAAGTACTCTCCACTTAAGATACTAGACTTTTAAAAAGATCAGTCGCTTTGTAGATTTGAAGATCTGTAATCAAGGTATGAGTTTGATCTGGATCTTTGAATACTATCTTGTATATACTGAAGCTTATCATCGGAGATATTCGCTATGAAAAGTTTGTACAAAGACCAATTTATATTAGTTACCGGAGCATTAGGATTTATCGGCTCTTGTGTTGTAAGACATTTCAACAACAAAGGATATAAAAATCTTGTCTTAGTTGATGATTTCGATGCAGCAGGCAAATGGAAAAATCTACGCCAAAAAGGTTTTATCGAGTGCATTTCTTCGAGAGAGTTAAAAGGCTGGCTTGAAGGTAGAGAGAGCGATCTAGAGGGTATTCTTCATCTAGGGGCAACAAGCGATACGACAGAGCTTAGCGGCGCCCATTTTTACGAAAACAATTACCGCTTTTCGATCATGCTCGCAGAATTTGCTCTAAAAAATTCCATCCCTTTTATCGCAGCCTCATCTGCTGCAACCTATGGCGATGGTCTTAGAGGGTTTAGTGATGACCATGAAGGGTTAATTGGTCTGATGCCTATGAACATTTACGGCTTTTCTAAGCACATGTTTGATTTATGGGCGCTACAACAAAACGTCCTAGATCAAATCGTATGCTTGAAATATTTCAATGTTTTTGGACCAAATGAGTATCATAAAGGCAAAATGGCTTCGATGGTCTACCATGGCTACAATCAAATCAAAGAAAAAGGATATGTTGAGCTCTTTAAATCTACATCCTCGGCTTACAAAGATGGTGAGCAGATGCGAGATTTTATCTATGTTAAAGATGTGGTGGAGATGACTGTTGAGTTTTTGACAAATGGTCTTAAAGGTGTATACAACATCGGCACATCGAAACCTGTAAGCTGGAATCAGCTTATGCACTCTATTTTCAAAGCGATGAAAATGGATCCTAAAATCCATTATGTTGATATGCCGGAATCGCTTAAGAAAAGCTACCAAAACTATACTGCAGCTGATATGACAAAATACCATGCTGCAAGAAAAAAAGAAGGTTTAAAACCTTGGCAATTCACACCGATTGAAAAATCTGTTGAAGATTATGTGTGCAATTATCTCGATAAAAGAGATCCAACAGGGGACTATAGTAGATGGTAGTTGGCGTGTTTGGACATCTTAAACCTATCAAAGCGCTTGTGATCGGCGATTTGATATTGGATGTCTACATTACTGGGAAAGCAGACAGGATTTCTCCGGAAGCTCCAGTGCCAGTTTTACTTGTGGAAAATCAGCATGCATTGCCTGGAGGTGCTGGCAACGTAGTATTGAATTTACAAGCTCTTGGAGCTGAAGTAACAGTATTTGGTCGATTGGGTGATGATGACAACGGCCAAGAGCTAAAAAAACTTTTTTTAGAAAAAGGGATCTCTACAGAAGGGATTTTCATTCAAAAACAGTTTTGCACTACTACAAAAAAACGGGTGATAGCAGATTCGCAGCAGCTCATTCGAATCGATTTTGAGCAAAAAGTAGCAGTGACTGAGCAGATTGAAAAGGCTCTTTTAGATCTTTTTAAAGCTTCGATAGACTCGTTTGATATTGTAGCTATTTCTGATTATGGTAAAGGAGTTTTATCAGATCAGATTCTCACTGAAATCATCAAAGAGTGTAGATCTCGCTCAAAGCCTGTAATTGTAGATCCTAAAGGAAATGATTTTCAAAAATATAAAAACGCAACCATTATTAAGCCTAATTTGAAAGAGGCGTATGCTGCTGCTAAATGTTCTAAAGAAGTTTCGCTAGATGAAGTGGCTCAAAAACTTTTACAAGAAACACAAGCAGAAATGCTTTTAATCACCCGCTCAGAACATGGAATGACTCTTTTTGATCAAAAAGGAGTTCGTAAGGATTTTCCTGTAACGCAAAAAGATGTCAAAGATGTCACAGGAGCCGGTGATACGGCATTAGCAATGTTGGCTTTTGCTTACGCTAATGATCTTACAATCGATGATGCTATTAGCTTGGCAAATATAGCTTCCGGTATCGCTATCGAAAAACTGGGCTGCGCGTCTGTTAAGCTTTCAGAAATCGCCAAGCGTCTTTTAGATCTGGACATGGAAGGGAAAATTTTTGATGAAAAATACCTCTTTGTTTTAAAAAGAGCCTTAGAAGAAAAACAGGTGGTTCTTCTCGATTTGCAAAATCATAATGAGATTACAGCTTCCTTATTTGAAAAAATTCAGAATGTATCGATTTCTAAAGGTGATGCCAAATTGATCGTGTATATATCAAATAAAGCTGATTCAGCTTTTACATATGTACTCTCTTCGCTGCCTGATATTGATTTTATCGTTAGACAATCAGAGAGTCTAGCGAATCTATCTTCCATGATCCCTTTAGAAAAAATCTATTGTTAGAGTAAAGATAAAAATGAAAAGATTTTTTTTGTATTGTTTAGCAATGTGCTGTGGAACGTATGCGGTGCTGCGCTTTTTTATTCGCCAAACATTTTTTCGGCATAGAATTCCTAATTTTCAAGAGGTAGATGAAAGAGTTTTGATGAGAGGGGGCAAACCTTCTGCAAAAGGTTTAAGAGAGCTTGCAACCAAAGGGATCAAAACAGTGATTGATCTAAGAAAAAGGCGTCTTTTAGTAAGAAATAAACCAAAGAGCATGTTCGCGTTTCATCTTCCTTTTTCGCCATATGAACTCAATGACCAAGTGGTAATCGATTTTCTAAAAATTTTAAGAAATCCACTTCATCACCCTGCATATGTGCACTGCTTCCATGGGGCAGATCGAACCGGAGCATTATGTGCAATCTATCGTATCGTTTGCCAAAATTGGGAAAAAGAAGCTGCAATAGCAGAGATGAAGCTCAAAGGTATGCATTGGTGGCATGCAAATTTGATCGATTATATCCGCAATCTCGATGTTCCTAGCATCAGAAAACAGATCAGTCTATTCTATTAACCTCAGCTATTTAAGATAGAATCATCATACCTAGCAAGAAAAATAGCTAAATAGCCCCATTTTCTGAAAAAATCACGTTTTTCCTAAACTTAACCAAACGTACTTTGGTTTTAAAAGTCCCATAATTGCAACTACTAGAAAAGAGCAATTTAAGGCCTAAGAGGCGCTTATAGATCTTTAAAATAAAGTATTTGATTTTATTTTACCGGCTAAGTCAGTAGTGAAGGTGTAGCTAAAGTGTTTCAAAATTTGATTAGTTCCAACTAGGAGCTGCAAATTTTTAGTCTGTCTTAGCCAAGAAGAGTTGAATACTAAGATGAGATTAGGATCGATCTCAAAGATGAGGATCCTTTAGCAGGAAACGGTTAAGTTTAGCACTACGAAAGGCCTATATGACAAATCCTATTCTACAATCTTTTCGTGATAATCTTGCTTTGATAGACTCTAATCGAGACAACAGAGAAAAATTACCAGTTATCTATCAGAAAATCAATGATTTGATTAAAGACAACCCGCAGTTGCTAAGAAATCTACATGAAAGCGACATTCAAAAACTTAATCAGGCTATACGGAAGATTGGCTACATGCAGCTAGAGAAAAAGGTGGTAGTAGAAATTGCCAAAACCTCTGCGATTTGGAATGGAGGGGATGTATGTCAAAACATTCAGAAGTATGGAATTACTGACGAAAAAGCGCTTATAGAGATAGCAAAGATCGCAGCAGCTCGAGATGGATCACTCATATCTTTTTACATTCAGAATTATGGGATTACCGATCAAAGAGCTCTGATAGAAATAGCGAAGATCGCATCAGTTCAAAATAGAAATATAGTATCTCAATTTATTAAGAATTATGGAATCACCGACGAGGATGCGCTCATAGAGATAGCTAAGAGCGCAGCATATAAAGATGGAATGGTACTATCTTCAGGCATTCAGAATTACGGAATTACTAATCAAAGTGCGCTGATAGAGATAGCAAAGATTGCAGCAGCTCAAAATGGGTGGGGATTATCTGGAAATATTCAGAAGTATGGGATTACTGATCAAAAAGCGCTGATAGAGATAGCAAAGATTGCAGCAGCTCAAAATGGAAGGGGATTATCTGGAAATATTCAGGAGTATGG
>Ga0194118_10006624_pt1 | contig 11450 bp, 11 predicted proteins | sample TA2MahsurfametaG_2_FD_148662 | JGI IMG/M metagenome (GOLD analysis project Ga0194118, IMG submission 148662) | Freshwater microbial communities from Lake Tanganyika, Tanzania - TA2015013 Mahale N5 surface | ecosystem: Environmental > Aquatic > Freshwater > Lake | place: Tanzania: Lake...
TGAATCTTCATCTGTCGTGATGGTCTCTTCTTCTACCACAAACCCAATGTTATGCGAAGATGTGTTTGAGTACTTTGAAACAGGCAGGCTTTGCGCTTCTACGAATATGAACTTACCATCAATGTAGTACACTCCAGAATCTATCGCAAAGCTCATGCCTGTATTGAACGGGCTAGTTGATTGTATGGTAGCAGTATATGCAGTGCCTGGAGAAGTCACGATGTTTTCACCTGCAGTGAATGCAGATCCTGAAATTATCTTGACTAGTAATGTTTTAGGGTCTGTAGTAGTGATGTCTGCGATAGACTTAACTACAGCTTTTGTGCCAGAAGTAGATCCTGTAATGATCTTACCATCAAAGTTATTGATGTTTACAGTAGCACCAGAGAATGAAGAGTTTAACTTGATTGATAGCAAGTCATTCTCAAAAGATCTACCACCACCTATAACTACAGCACCATTTATAAAGATATGGTTACCAAACTTCTTGATTTGGTCTTGTAGTTGAGTCTGAAGCTGAGTTAACTCTCTAGCTTGAACTGCATAGCCTGGACGGAATAAGATCCTATGATAATTTTTGGTATCATCAAAGTCGTCATAGTACGGTTCTATATTAAAATTAATTGCCATGTTTTACTCTTCCAATAGTTTTATATATTTATATGGTTAATGTGGTTCTTACCGTGATAATTTGCTCAGACGTCGGTGCGTAAGCTTCTCTCACAGAGAACATCAAGAAGTCTCCAGAGAACTGATCTATAGTCCTTTCAGAAACCGCTGTTGCTATGATGTTTTGTGCTACTACCGTAGGTGCAGATACAGCTCCTTCATTTGTAGGGTCTGTGACCAAAACATCTCCTATACCGATAGTAAAGTTATTAAACACTGATACTAGGATCTGTGTATCATTAAAGTCTACTATACGATACTTTTTATACCCATCTTTTAATAGTAACATATCATACTGTAGTTGTGTAGGGTTAAAAATGCCAGTAACCAGCACACATCCAGAACCAATGTCTTCTGTAAACCTTCTGTTAGAACCAAACTGTTTTAAGTTACGTACAAGACCAACCTTACGATAGTCGTTGTTGATCTCAATACCTTGGTTCTTATCTCTTGAGATAGATGTATAGAAGATTATAGAGTTAGCGTTTAACTCGTCGATAGCGTTTGATCCATGACCACCTAATGGTGACATGATAGCTCTTGCTACAGCACCAGATGATCCAGAATTACCAGTGATCTCGATCTCAGTCCATGTATATCCAGAACCAGCATTAGTTATTTCTATCTTAGTTACCTGACCACCAGAACATGTAGCTGTTGCTGTGGCTCCTGTACCATCACCAAGGATGTTGACGGTCGCAGCACCATAACCTGTACCATTTTCTACCATCTTTATGGTTTCTACTGAACCTGGTACAGCTAGCAACTCAACGTTTGCTTGAAGCGTATCGATCGCTCCTATAGAAAAGTCTGCTGCCAATACTGCACCACTTCCGGAAGATGATGAGTCAACTACCTCGATGTTAGCATTAGTATAACCAACTCCTCCGTCCACGATCGTATACCCAACTATCTCACCACCAGTACCTAATACTGCAGTAGCTGTAGCTTGACCTGTAGTCAATGTCAATGTATGAGCTGATCCGACTCCGTCTGTTAAGTTTATGTATGTACCAGACGATGCGTCGCCAGATGAACCTGCAAGTTGAATAATGTTATCATTTACTTTGATAACATAGTAGGTATTAGTTGATGTTAGTCCACCAATAGATGTACCTCCACCGTTATTGTATACAACAGCATCTCCTGTGACTAGTCTATGTCCAGTATATGTGATCGTCTCGGCCACATCGTTTACAGCAGTAGCACCATTAAATGTCAATTTTGGATAAGATATAGTAACTGCAGGAGCTGATGTGTATCCGTTTCCTGCATCTGACACTGACAGTGTTATTACTTTACCTGCATCTATGGCTGCTGTCGCCGTCGCTGTAGTGCCAGTTCCTGGAGCTGCTATCGTGACGTTAGGCACCTCTACGTATTTTGTGCCTTGTGAACCTAGTAATAGAGTATACACACTATCAATCCCAGGAGATATGGTGAGGTCTATCTCAGCTTCTGTCTTCACGATGACAGCAGTGATCTCTGCTAGTGTAGCTACGTATGTTAATACTGCAGCGCCGTTTGCTACAGCACCCGAAGTATGTGTCGGACCAGTTGTTCCTGTGCTACCACCAGTAGTGACCTCGTAGTATCTACCTGAATGATAGAGTATATCTCCAAGTGTAGCTGTGACTAATGGTTCCCAATTATCATCTTTTGTGACCGGTTCTGAAACAGTGATAGTAGGAGTATCTTGATAACCAAAGCCGCCATCAACTAAAGTCACTGAGTCAACTTCAGATCCTGATAATGTAACAGATATCGTTGCTGTAGTACCTACATATTTTAACTGTGCTGACCCATTATTGATTGTTCCTGAAGTATGGATTGGTCCACTAGTGCCTAACTTAGTGCCAGTGACTACGTAGTAAAAGTTATCATCTAAAGTTGCAGGATTTGTGTGCTTAATATAAGTGCCAACAGATACGTTAAGCTCTGAAGACCATACAAGAAATGAAGAGAACGGTGATGATATGCTAGCACTAACAGTAGAGTAACCATCTCCAGCTTCTTCTAATGTTAAAGAACTAATTAAGTATGGGTTTGATTCTTTGTACCCGTCACCGGTGATGACTGCAGTGGTCGTGGCAGGATTATATCCTCCACCACCATTTTCTATAGCTATAAAGTTAATAGTACCGCTCGAATAGAACTGTGCTTTTAAAGCTGTAGAGACTGGCATATGTTCAGAAGACAAGAACCTATTTCTTAATGATACCGGGATAGAGTACATAAACTTCCATCTGTAACCGTCAGATGTAGAGAACACGTCTGTCGTCGTACCAGTAGGCATGTATAGTGAAGGTGAATCTTCGTTGTTATCTATGCACTTATAGACGTTATAGTCTGTAGTCAATACATAAAAGTCTGCATCTTCTAAACGTGTAGCTCCAGAATATGCTGGGCCGTATCCGTATCCTGTAGTAGTCTCGATGGCGTCATCGTATATATCATAAACAGTATTTGATGTCCAGTCGATACGTCTGACCACATAAGATACGTCTGAAGGTTTAATCTTCTTTGCGGTTAGTAGGTCTCGACGAACATGAAGTTCATACCTGAAGTTTTCTGAAGGTGCTCCTGGTATATCAGTGGTTGAAGATGGTATGAACGGGCTTAAGAAGTCTGTCCAACTATTTTCTTTACCAAACCAATGATAGTAAGTCGCAGTATTAGAAGTAACTTCTTGATAGATAGCATCAGCTATCGTCTTCTTGAACTTCTGTTTAAATATTGAATATGATGATGTCATTTTATTATCCTACAGAAACAACCCAAGATATAGCAATAGTTTCTGAACTTGATTTAGTAATGACTGGGAATGTTGTCCTGCAAAGCATAGTACCATAAGTCAACTTATGATTAAGACCTGAACCTGATGTTAAACCTAGTTCTGTACCAGCTACAGCATTTGCATATGAGGACGCCAACTGCACTGTATTTGCGTCTACACGGATGATGTAATAAGTACCACCATCTGTTAAACCTGTGATAGCTGTACCGCCGCCATCTGTATAAGTTACTTTGTCCCCTGTCACTAGACCATGAGAGTTGTAGGTGATCTCGTCTGATGCATCATCTACGTCGTTATCGCCGTCAAACACGAGCACTGAAGAGTCGTCAGCATTGAATATACCAGCTTCTACTATAGAACCTGTACCAACGCCAGCACCAAAAGTACCAGTGAACGTCGCGTTTACACCTGAAGCTGTCGCGGAAGTAATAGCAACTCTAGCTAACTCGTTGACCAATGTTGTTTGTGCTAAAGCACTAGTCGATGCGTCGTCACCGATAGCCATGTAACCCATAACATCTAATGTTGATCCAACTATCCTAGAAGCAACGAATTCTTTTCCAGCAGTAACTATCAAGTTAGGTACTTCTGTAGAATACACCAGCTCCTTATTGACGTTAAATTTTTGTATTAACAAACGTCCTGTTAATTTAATGCCGTCTTTAAACATGTTTACTCCTATTAAGATTCTACGATGCTGGGTGAAGCATCTGTTATTGTTATACTAGATTGCAAGTTGTTTCTACCATCACCGAAGAATGGGATAACTACTGGTGGATTATAAAATTCTTCTGGTACAAAGTAATCTTCAGAGCTATATGGTTCGATAGAGATGTGTCCACCTTGATCTGAAGGATACACGTATTCAGTACCCATGTCTTTATTTATAGTGAGGAATGTAGCTTTAGATCTCCATTGTGTTAATTCTTGTACAGCGGTGGCATCAACGTTAAATATGTTTTGTATCCTGTACTCGCCAAACAATGCTGTGCCTGCAGGGTGTAAGTATGACTTGATCAATGACTTGTAATTTTCAAGGTTCTCGTCGATCGTGATCAAGTAAGAATACTTTTGCCATCTGTAACTGTCTTGTATATAGATGATGTCATCTAAGAACCCGTCGTTTGATGTCCAATGGCCTTGATACTTTGCTACAGCTCCTATATCAAATCTAATCAATAGGTAGTCAGGGTTTGTACCTTGACCTGATAAAGACTCATCATAGAACTGTTGTAGTAGTGTACCCTTGTACGATGGGTCATCGTAGGTCACATCGCAGTAGTTTGGGTTTACTACATATCCATAGTCCTCATATTGATCTACTGTAGATTCTGTCGGTATAGTATATTGTGGCGTTGATTCTTTTTCAATAGATATCGTAGAAGACGTAGTGATGGCTTCGTTTGACTTTAATAAGTAAAATCCAGCAGTATAACCAGCACCAAACCTAAGGGTGGTTATGTTAACTACCCCGCCGTTAGAATCCACCTTTGTGACCTTTAAAAGCTGGGTGATAGTCTCTCCACCAGATATAGTCGTACCAGTGATTAGGTCTCCGATCTTGTATCCTGATCCTGGCTGGGTGACGCTGTATGACACTGTTGTAGGGATGATAGTCCCGACTATACCATCGTATGATAGTGTGTAATCTACTTGTATGTCACCATAATAGTTTTTATCTATGAATACTTCATAGATGTTACCTCTTATATGTTTGACTCGATCTACGAATACCTTGATGATGATGTTCGTGGCTGTTATGTTGATCCTATTTCCTGGTAGCAAGTTAGCATCTCCAGAAGTAAACTCAACAAAGACTGACATCTCTTGTTGCCATTTACCGTCAGAAGCCTTTAATACTGAGTCCCATGGATACGATATCTCGGCAGTCTTATTAAACAGTAGCTTGAGTAAGAACTTATAGGAAGCCTCAACGCCTTTTGCTACGAATAGCTCTTTAACTTTCCTTAAAAACAACCTTTGGTCTATGTAGTCATACTTCTCACCAAATATATCTAGTTCGTTCTTAAAAAACTGGATGTATGAGTTTACCGTCTGGTCGATATCCCTGATCTCGTATAAGTCTCGCTTCTCATACTGATCTAAGTACTGATAGTATGCTTCAACGAAAGCTACGAACGTTGGGTTGTCTTCCCGTATAAACTCTGGGATTTGTTTCGAGACTACCGTCTTTAGATCAATGCTCATTAGTTACGACTTGACGTGAATTGGTAATTAGATCCACCAGCAGGGTCACCCACTGCTACCTTATCTAGTATGACTTCGACGTTGATCTGCTCGTCAGGTATGGTGACCAGTTGGTTACGAATAGATACTACGTCGTTTGATTGGGGTTTAACGATCAACTCGAGGGTGCCTGTAGCTTGGTCGATGCCTGTGATCTCTAGCTCTGGCATGTTGACAGTACCTGTTTGGTAATCTATCGTACCAAACGTCCTGAAGTATGTCTTGACGTCTACGTTGAAGTAGTACATCTTCAACACACCGTACCTAGAATTTGATGGTAAGTCTTCAAGGTACATGAGGTTCTCGTTACCTGCGATATAGAAGCCTGTAGATGTCAATGATTGTTCTGGTACAGTTGAGTTGTATATCGGGTTGCCTAGATATATGCTATAGTTTGCGTTGGTATTATACTGGATCTCGACTTCTCGGTGTAGTTTTATGGTCGTGATGTTACTTATGATCGAGTCTTCAGTGTTGTCTATGTCAGCTGTTATGTTAGAGAACCTAAAGATGCCTGTGAAGGACTCAAGGTTTTCTGTGTTGTAAGCTTTGATAGTATCAACGACCAAAGTCTTTATCTCGCTCTCAGACTTAGATGTTAACCTAGGGTTATAGTATACGGTGGTGTTGATATCTAGCTGGATGTATTCTGGGTCAACAATCTCAGGTGTGATCGATACAACGTTCTTTTGTTTTAAGATCTCGTTGATGATGAAGTTCTTTTGAGCCGCAGTCAGTACAGTCGTGTTAGTAGGCTTGATAGACAAGAATACTTTACCATAGACTGGTGGCACGTTGTCTTCTCCGCCCCATGCATTGACTGTCTCTGCTTCTGGGTATAACCTAAATATCAATGCCTTATAGTCTTCTACTGTGACTGCACGGTTTTGTGATGAGTATGAACGAGGAGCGTTGTACCTGATAGACTCTATGGACTCGATGTCAGCACCACCTACCGCAGGAGTCGTGGTAGTCACTGCTACTGTGCCTCCTAATAAGCTTGATCCTGTATAGTTAAATAGTCTAGCTCCGTTGGCTTCGATCGTGTTTGTGACCATGTATGATATGTTGACCACGTTACCTGTCACCAAAGCTTTACCTATGGTGTCATTACCAAACTCTAGCTCGTAGAGTTCACCTTCGATCTCTTTTATAAAGAATACCTTTGACTCTTCGTCTAGGTTTAAGATCAGCTCTTGGTTGACGAACGAGTTGAAAACTGACGACGTTGAGTTATCTTGGACACGTACGCTTAAGGTAGATAAGTCTACTTCAGCGTTTGGTAGTATGTACCTAGTTCCAGAAGCCACCGTATACTTGAACGTTAATGGTGTACCTTCTTTGATGTTAATACCTGTAAACGTGTATGATGATCCTACCTTACTCGTCGATACGGCTTCGGTGTTATAAAATGTATATTGGACTCCATCCACGGTGGTAGAGAACGAGCTGTATGCTGGTAGTGTCAAGGTAGCAGGTGATGAAGTCGTCCCTGTGACAGTTATGTTGACCGTAGCTACAGCACCAGTGGCTGAATGAGGCACGTACCCAATTTCTTTAGCTCTTGAAACGACGCTTGATCGTTTGCTAGCAGAATCCAAGAAAGATTCATTGACAGCTAAGTTTGTATATAGAGCGTTGTAATGGGTATTGTATGCGAGTATATCCATCAGTACGGAAAGGCCGGCACCCTCAAAGTCATAGTCAGCAAAAGCTGCTTGGCCTTGTAAGAATGTTTTTAAGTTGGATTTAATCGCATCAAAGTCTAACTCAGCAGTGGTTATGTTTTTATTTTCCATATTATCTTGTTCTCGTTAAAATAAGATCAACCTGTAATGGTCGAACTGTGTTGACTATGGTGAAGTATATCGATACATAGACTTCATTATTGTCTGGTGAGAAAGTCACCAATACTTCATCAAGCTTAACCCTTGGTTCAAAGTTAATGATGGTATCAGCGATAGCTCTCTTGAGCATTATGTTTAACATAGGCGTCGCTGGCTCAAACAGCAGGCCTCGTATCTGAGACCCAATCTCTGAATGGAATGGTCTCTCGTAGTTTTGTGTTAAGACTAAGTTCTTGACAGCTGCCTTGATAGCCTCTTCGTCGAACTTACGTACGACATCCTTAGTCACCGGGTGTTTAGTGAAGTTAAGGTCTAGATCAGAAAATGTTCTGGTATTTCGCGCCATGTCTTATTTATATGACTTTATCCAAAGAACACATTAGGTGAACCCTCTGCAGAAGCTGACCCACATGAGATCATGTCGCCTATCCTTACTGCAGCTTTACCATTAATAAAGACAGTAGATGAACCTTCTGCTGCTACTCCATCATGACATATAATAGTACAACAATGGGTTACCCAATGGTCTCCTAACCTATGAGCTCCTATGCCATTGATGAATACATTGTCAGATGCTTCATCATTCACTCTGGGAGGAAAGCATCCATGTCCTGTGCAAATATCTCCTAATCTAGTAGCTGCTGACATATCTTATATTCTATCTTTAGATTGTAAATAAAATAGGTACCATGTTAAGGCTGCGCCAAAAATGGTACCTAAAGTAAAAGACCAGGCATAGCACAAAATATATTCAAGCATTTTATATCCTTATAGATAAACTATTTATTAATTACATAATAAATATTGATGTATTTTTATCTTTAGACATATTAATAGATTCATATAAACCTGTTATTTTGTTTTGGCTTAATGTTATTATTGAATCACATTTAATAGCAAAAGTCTGATATGCAAAAAAATAATTAAAATTCTTATCCAGATACATGTTTTTAAGCTGCTCGGCTGTTACTATACGACCAATATTAGAATAAACTTCATCAATATTAGCTGTAGGTGTTACAAAGGCTTGAGTTATAATAAACTCGCAGTTATATTTTTGCAAGATATCAAATACAAGTTGTTTAGGTTTACCATAGAATGGAGTAACAAATCCTTTAAACCCAAACTTACTTATTATAGGATAATAGTCTACTGTTTCATTTATAGAATCTAATTCTCCTGATGAAAAATAATATTCATTAGGATTAATATCATGATCATTTAGCATTTGGCCAAATGCATCATAATAGACTTTATCGCCAGAATCTAGTATTATATTATTTTCATACATTTCATCTATTAAATCTAGATCTGTATTCCAGACCACATCATTGTTTGATTTAATGGTAAACGTTTTAATACAACTAGAACCAAAAGTTTCTTTTAATTTAAGATAAGCAGCTAAACTATCTTTTCCACCTGAAAGAGACAATAGAAATTTACTCATACATCCATTCCAAATTCATATTGATTTGAAATTTCTTCAAAAGCTTTTTGCACTTGAGGTATATTAATTATATTATCTGATAAAATATCTAGATCCATTGAAAATTTAAAACTATAAATTTCATACTTATTAACATTATCAAAGTATTCTATTTGAAAAAACCCGGCACAAGCCGCAAATAATAATTTAACCAATGATAAAATTTGATTAGGCATCCTAACATTAGTAGCAATATGGAGTGATGTACCATCAAAAGAAATAGCTCCATAAACATATTTTGTTTGAGGATTTTTTATTTTTCTGACCATATATTTTGAGTTTGAACTAAACATTACATCTTCTATCAATGTTGTTTCTAATAAATTATCATGAATGATTAATATATTTTCTAGCGTATCAGTTGTTAAAACAGTTTCATCATCTTTATCAAGCTTAACTAAGTCAAATGTTTGATCTTTATACATATCAACAAAATACTTAAATGAAGTATTATTAATAAATTCATGGAATGGAACCACGGAGATCTTTGAATACAATACTTGCTTATTATTAATATGATATAACATACTTTGTTGATCAATATATTTTACATAAGCCGGCATGCTTTTAATATTAGTCCTTTTATTAGAAAAATATGCATTTATATCTATATTTTTAAATTCTAATTTATTTGTTGAATCTAAGATAATATCAGCATCATCTAATAAAGTAACAAGCCCACAATTTGGTATACTATTGATGGCTAAATGATGATCTATATTTTCAGAATATATTTTTAATTGTTGTGATATTACTTTACTCGGCATATGGATATTCCATTCCAGTATTAAACTTATGTATAGATTCAAAATATATTTCAACTCGCTGTTTCCAATCATCTTGCCAAGGAAATATGTATCCACTTCTCTTACTTGAAATTACTTTTGAAACTACATCTTTATTATGCTCTAAATCTTTATATTTTAAATTTCTATATATTGGTGCATATACCATTGAAAATACATCATTCCATTTACTTAAATTTGAAAATGGTATTTTCTTTAAACTAGCTATTAAACCAAATTCACTATTATAAGAAGTCCAAATTAAAGATGAAGCATTAAGTAGCTGTAGTCCACTAGTTTTTTCATCTATAACTCTTTCAGGCCACTTATTCTTAATTGACTTAGCAGACTTTTCAGTTATAACTGGGTGTAGTTTAATCATAGCAGATGGATTATCAATCATAGCTTCATTTAGTTTTTCCCAATTAACTGTATGAAATAAGTTAGATCCCGGCATAAATGCAACTTTATCATATAGTTTATCACTACTATTTAATACATACTTGTCTTTTAATTTAGAAATAACAATTTCAGATATATCATCTGTCATATGATTAGCTAATATTGTGTCAACATTTCTGCAGTTTAGTTCAGCGTTTCTAGTACTTATCAGGATACCACCCATAACATCATGATATGCTATAGCATTAACTAACGGATTAACTATGATTGTATTATCTTCGATAGGAGGAACCCCTCCTATTAATGGGCCAACATTATACTTACAGGTTAAGTCGTACTTAGCACATGTTTTTATAATATATTTTTCAATCTCTAAAAAGATTTCTTTATCATAAAGCGGTACATTATTACCTATCCGTGATTCATCTTCCCATCTACTGTTAATTGTATCCATTAAACTTTACCAATATATGTTATCAAATACGTACTATAATTTAAACTTGTTGGGTTAGAAGTAGAAGCTAGATAATTTGTCAAATATGAAGTCGTGTTACTAGTTGTGTTACTTGTAGACCATGAAGTAGTATATGAAGTAGTTTCATTGTATGAAGTAATAAAATACGTCAAATAAGCAGTATTTGCATATATTGGTCCGAGTTTGGCCTGCCCAACAATAGTAGCGATCGATGTAGTATTAGACGTAGTTTGTGAATAAGCTGTCAGATTAGAAGTTGTAACTGATGTTGTATAATTTGTAGCATAATTTGTTATAGCACTAGTCGTACTTGATACTGATGTATTATATGAAGTGGTAAAAGTTGTCGTACCATTAAATAGATACTTTTTCCATAATACTTGATTATCTAATTGTAATTCAAAAATTTCATTACCATTTAGATATATATTTTGGATTGTACTAAAATCTATTTGCTGAGTAGGCATATATTGCTTTATGTAGTAATGTACAAACTGCTGCCTGATACAGTAAATTGCATACCAGCAACTCCAGTTGCACCAGTTAAACCTGTAGCACCAAGACCTGTCGCACCAATTGGTCCGGTAGAACCTGTGGCACCGCTTGCACCTTGAATACCTTGTGGACCAGTAGAACCTGTGACACCAGTAGCACCAGTAGCACCTATTTGACCAGCTAATGAACTACCTGATAATGTACTTAGATTGATTGGCATATCTTACCTTTATTAGGTGTTTTTAAT
>Ga0194118_10006626_pt1 | contig 11447 bp, 17 predicted proteins | sample TA2MahsurfametaG_2_FD_148662 | JGI IMG/M metagenome (GOLD analysis project Ga0194118, IMG submission 148662) | Freshwater microbial communities from Lake Tanganyika, Tanzania - TA2015013 Mahale N5 surface | ecosystem: Environmental > Aquatic > Freshwater > Lake | place: Tanzania: Lake...
TTCCAGTTCCACCAGCAATACTTAATGTTGTGGAAACTGTATCAAAAGAAAGAACACCTGATCCATTCGTCTTTAGAAACTGACCAGAACTGCCATCAGCACCAGGAAGTGTAAAGGTTGTAATACCCGAAAGACTATCAGGTGCCTTCAGAGTAATGTATTGAGTGCCATTGCTTGTACCCTCTACAAAGTTTACACCACTACCCGTAGTTGTAGTATTCTTAGTCCAATAACGATGTGAACCAAAGAATTTATTGTTCGTTGTGGTGCTATCTATGCCAACATAGAGGTCATAAGAATCAGTTGTAAATCCAGGTTCACCTGCCCTTAAACCGGGTAGATTAGCAAGAAGACCTCTCTTAAATTGAATTACCGGAGCAGTCATCTTTTCCTACACTTTTTTATTATTTATTAATTTAAAAACCGCCTCCGTCTAAATCAATCTTATCATCAAGGTCTGTATCAAGTTGGTTGATAAAGTTATTTGGCAATCCACCAGTAACTGCATTAGAAAGAACAACATCTGGATTTACTGTAATATATTTTTGTGTTGCAGCATCATACATTACCACAAATCCATTCTGAACTCCAGATGAATTAAAATCTGAGAGATCTGATAAACTTCCAGCCACTGATCCTGCCTCCGCTGTTACTGAAACTTTAAGTTTTGGTGGTGATTTGATTTTTACACTGAAAGAATTAGTGCTTTGAGTGACTTTAATTGTCATACTGACACCGTATTTGAAACGATTGCTGTCCCTTCAAAAACTTTTTGTACTTTTCCAGTTCCAGAATGTGTAATAATTACATCATAATAATTTCTACCTTCTGTCAAATCTGATGTAACTGTAGAACCCATGGAGATTTTAATTTCTCCTGTTGCAACTGTAATTGTTGTAGTAAATGATTTTGCAGTTGGTGCTGCTGGATATTTACGAATCTTTGATGTTGCTGAATAATTATTCAAAAAAAATACAGAACCATCAGAATTTGTAACTGTAAAAATTGCATCAAAGTCAGTACCCTTTTCAATTGTTAAATTAACCTCTGGAACTGCCATGGATCTTTTTTAGGTATTTATGAAACTTTTATAGTATAATTATAATAACAAAAACATTTTACCAAATGATCATTCTTACGGGTTCAAAAGGTTTTATCGGCCAAAATTTTCTCAAACAACTCCAAGAACCAGTGATTGAAGTTGAGAAAGATGATGCTTTTAAGTTCTTGTCATCTTTTGAACAATGGGATAAGGTATCTTTGATTCTTCATCAAGGTGCAATCTCATCAACCACAGAACGTAACATTTCTACTCTACATCATCATAATGTTGCGTTCACTCTACAGTTGTTTGATTATGCAATTCAATATCAGATTCCAGTGAAGTTTGCATCATCTGCATCTGTTTATGGAAATACTAATGGACAAATCAATCCATTGAATTATTATGCAATTACCAAGTTGCAGATTGATTATTTCATTCAGGACAATCTAGATAAGTTTAAGTCAGTTCAATCCTTTCGATATTTCAACGTTTATGGTCAACACGAAGATCATAAAGGAGACCAGGCTTCTCCTATCTCTAAGTTCACAAAACAAGTTAAAGAAACAGGAAAACTCAAACTGTTTGAAGGTTCTGATCAGTTCCTCAGAGACTTTGTGTGTGTTGATGACATTGTGAATATTGTATTGAACAATGAGGCACCATCAGGAATTTATGATCTTGGAACTGGTAAACCTATTTCCTTTCAAGAGGTTGCAGAACTTGTCATAAAAAAAGAAGGAGGTGAGATTGAACTCATCCCCTTCCCAGAACATCTTCAAGGTAAATATCAAACTTATACTTGTGCAGACAATCAGTTTGATTATAACTTTATGACTGTTGCGGATTATCTCAAAGTCTAATCACCTTTTTCTAAACGAATACTATCTTCATCAAAGTGCTGAGTTGAAAATTCAAACAACTCAGTATCTTCAAGTGCAATCATTTGATGTCTCAGGCCACGATAGATATGAAATTTATCTCCCTTATTTAAAACAACTTCAAGAGCATTTGCAAGTTCATCTTCTTCACTATACTTAAGAAGAATTTTACCTGATTGAATGTAAAAGGTTTCGTCCTTTAAGATATGATAATGCCAGGAACACTTTTTACCTTTTACAAAGTATAAGAGTTTACCAAAGAATTTCACCATGAGACTTTGCATAATTTAAAAGTTCAATATGTGCTGGAGTCAGGAGGTCGAAGCAACCATTTACAAAAATTTTTTTCATCCTTGAGCAATAAATTCCTTAAATTCTTTTGGTCCTACAATGTTCCATGTTCCATAAAGTTGATACTTCACTGGAACATCCATCTTTAAAATCCATGAAAGAACTTCAATGGTTAATGGTTTTCCTGCTTCACTGATTTCTAGATACTGCCCACCAACCCAGTTCTTAACACTTACAATAGTTCCTATGAGATGTGGATACATCCATTCAGGAAGCAATCCTTGCAACCATGCACATTGATACGTTCTACATGTTGGTGGACGGTCTTCATAGATTGTACAACATTCTCGTACAAATCTACAAGGATTATTGGGGGTAACCCATTGCCCATAGACTTCATGTGATAAAAACTTACAGCAGAGATTGCATTCTCCACATTCTCTTTGTTTATAGTCCATGAAAGAATAATAGTTGTACTAAACGTGCATTTTGATTTGTAGTTCCAAACCAATCTCCGTTGGAGTGAAACATAAATGGATTGAACATTACAAGACGATTGTACTTAAAAGCAACATTATCAGTTTCAATCCATTTAGAACGATCTTTACCTTCTACATTAAAGAAGTTTACCATATCTTCATGAGATTGTATACCGTGCTGTGCTGCTTCTTGTTGTATTGGTGCAAACTCCCATCCAGTTTGCTTATGTTTCCAGAACTTTGTGCCACCAGTAGGATGAAGAGTTGGAGTAAGATAAATCACTCCTGCCCATACAAGTCCTGGATTTGGATCGAAGTGAATATCTTGTGTTCCATATTCACCTTCTTTGGTGAGGCGAAAGTATGAGCACTTATTGCAAGATTTTGTAGTTAGTTTCTGTCCTACAATCTCACTGACCATAGAAGTCAGTTCTTCTTTTCCATGTTCATATAAACTATCTCGACCTGGCCAGTTTCTTCCACCTAGTTGTTCATACTCTGCGTTCAGTGCAAATTCACGCACCGCATTAGGATTAGAATAGAAGTTATCAACAACAATTAAGTTCTTACGAAACTGTGTATTCATAATTGACTCCATTGTTGCAATGTTTGTCTTGCAATCTTCAATGCTTCTTCTTTATCACCAGTACCAGTATGAATCAAGAATGGACGCATCCAATCTTCCCAGGTGATACCAGAATACTTCAGTCCATACTTTGCAAGATTATGAGACAAACAGAACTCATCAGCATAATGTCCCCAACCACGATGATTTAATCCCTTAATAGATAGTTCTTCAATCTCCTGTGCGGTGTATGGAAGTGGTTCCCAAACATCATGTGTGGACCTGTAAGACACTACAAAGTTGGTTGCGATACCAATATCCCTTTCATCTCTTAGGAAGTAATCTAGACGATCTGTATGAAACTTAGAACTGATATTATAGTTGTCATTGAACCCCACACGATGTGGTGGAACAATATTAGTGACATCAGGGAAGTGTGGATGAATCAGCATATCAGCATCCACTAGAAGATTTAAGTCATAACCTTTACCATCTTCATAGACCTGCATCTTCTCATAGTTGATTGGATAGTCAGGAAACTTTCTTTCAGTGATTAGATTGATTGCATAACCATTTCTACGTGCATATGCTTGAATTGTTGGAAAGCACAATGCAAACAGTTCTGGAAAGAAGTCATTGATATTAACAACATGAAGTAGTTTTTTCATCACCAAGACTTAAAGAATGTTGATTGTTGTTGAATTTGTGGTTGTTCAAGTGGTTTCTGCACCCACCACTTACCTTCTTCCACATGAATTTGGTCTTCAGGAAAGAACTCATGAACTGCTTGAACAATATCAGGCCATGCTTTTGGACAGTAATCATCGCCCAACATAATACCACCAGGTTTTACAAGTTCCCAGTAGAGTTTAATATCTACTGATACACTCTCATAAAAATGTCCGCCATCCACAAAGATTAAATCAGCAAAACTGCGATTCTCTTTCATCACACGATAATAACTGATGGCATCTTGAGAAATAGGAACAATTACATCTTGGTTATTGGTGTGCATCACATTGGCAAGAAACTGATAATACATGGTTGGGTATCCATGCACTCTTCTTAAGTCTTGGTCTGCATGTCCATGTTCAGCAGAACCCAACCAAGTATCAATACAAATCACTTTTGCATTTGGAATTTGATACTTCTTGGTTAAGTTTGCCATGTGTAACCTTTGTAAGTTCCAATTTCAAAAATAACTTGTGGACGTAATTGTGAAATCAGTTTCTCAAAAATTGGATGGCAATCTTCAAAGGTATTGGTGGGTTCTTTACCATCATAGTATTCCCAAAAGGCACAAATATCAAATTCATATTGAGTGTAATCAAATCCTTCATAAGGACTGATGTATGGTGTTTCTTTAATGAGTACAGGGTTTGTCATATGATTAGCAGTAATGTTTATCAATATTTGCGGAGATTACAGTTCTTCTTGCATCAGTTGGTGGAACCTCATGGTGCAAAATTGCAGGGAATAGAACCAGCATACCATTTTCTGGATAAACTTTCAAGTCCCCCTCAAAGATAATTGGTGAGCATCCAGGCTCTACATCCACATAATATGCACATGCAAAATCACTTGGATAATGTGAATGCCTTACAGCATATTCACCTTTCTCATATTGCATTGCCCACATATTGAAACACTTGAACTGCATCTTCTGTTCAAAGTATCCTTGTGAAATAAACTCACAGGCACTTAAGACCAAATCTACGATTGGTTTGAACTTTGGATTTTCCTCATGAGATTTCCAACTTGAATGCCATGCTTTCACATTGCTTTCATTGGTTTCTGGATGATATTGACGATGTTCCAGAATTACTTGTTTAAGATATTGATTGAGTTCTTTATGATTATCCAGAATCGTTGTGAAGACTGGAAGTTCTTTTTTAACTGATAGTGTGTTTAATGTGTTCATTACCAATCACCTGTCCAATGTTTAAGATTATAGTTATGATATAAGTCTTGCTTTTGTTTCTCCCATTCATCATAAGTTCCTTGTTTGTCTCTGCAAATCACAGAGTTATGTGGAAGTTCTTCTCTATATGTATAAATGAACGGAATGTCCTCTAATGTTTGTCTAATGCGTTGAATAGTATTCATATCAGGATTGATATCAATCATTTCACCCATTAAAACTTTTGTAACCCCATGCATATATGTTTGTGGTCCAAGGAAATAAATGTGACTGGTTTCATAGCGTCTTTGAACTAGAAATTTATATGTCTCAAGGTAGATTGGATTCGCAATTTCACTCATCATAAAGTCTTGTGAGAAACCAAAATCCAAACACATTGGCAGAACACATTTAATCTCATCAGGAAAATAATCATCAAACTTGATATTACAATAGCGGTCTATATCTAAATACAAACCGCCTTCTCTATAAAGTTTAATGAGTCTCCAAATATCAGTCTTTGCAACAATGTGGTCATTTTCAATTAACTTAAAGTCTCTTGCATCCATAGATTGATGCAGATACTCATTGACTTCTTCATCGTTATAAAGAGTAACTTTCCAATCTGGATTTAGTTTGATTAAGTTAACAATTCCCTCTTGAATGAGTGGAGACTGTGATTGAAGAATGGTTTTATCTTTCCATGATACATGAACAATCTTTGGTATCATTTTGCAAGTCCATCTTCAGCAATTGTTGAGAGTCCAAGATTATCGTCATAGGCATAGATTCCATCTTGTACGATTGGAAAGATATCACTTCTCATAATTGCATCCAAGGAAGTGGACATTCCATGTTGAATTACATAAGACACCAAGTTCTTTGCAACTGCAGGGTCTATTGCATAAGCATGAGCCCTACAAATAAAACGATAAAGACCTTTATGGTCACTGCCATGTGGTGGAATTGTATAAACTTCTTTTCCTTGAAGTTGTTGCTCCTTGGAACCTAGGTATACAATATTATTGTAGAACTTATGCACAGGATAAGGTTTCATCATTATAGCATCATGTTCTAAAATTACAATAGGTTTATCAATATCCAAACACAAACACCAAAGTGCATAATGAGACAAAAAACATGCGATTTGTGTATACAACAAATCTGCACGATGTAATCTGAGAAAATTAATGAACGCTTGTCCTTTGAGAATATCAGGAACTTGAATTTCTCCAAGTTCCCCTACTGGTTGCCCTAACTGATAGTCTTGAAGTTTGACTTTGGATTGTGATGCATCAAATCCATAAAAGATTTTATAGGGTTGCTTAACTGCTTCACAGGACTGAATACATCTTTGTGTGAACCTTTGTGATACTTCATTGTCCTTGAGTGAGATGATATATGCAGCATCTACACTCATATCATAATGATTGATAAAGTTCACAGCATTTCAGGATAAAATGTTTGATAATACCACTGGTTATTTTGAAGAACCAGTTGTGACTGTTCAGGTGACATGAACTGTGGCCATCTTGGTTCTAGTTTCTTCAGTTTAGTTCCTGTCTTATGAGTGACCATAGAACGATAAACTGTATCATGCTCATAATAATCAGGTACTGGAATATTATCAAAGTCATGTTCAAAAGGTTGCTCACCTAGGAACTGATAAATGAGTTGCAGTGTTCCTCTTGGATTATCATTAAAGTCTTCGTGTCTCAGTAAGAAGAAGTTATTGGGATGCTGTTTTGCAACTTCCATTACATGAGGAAGCATGTTTAAGGGTCTTCCAAGATTAGCCATTCCATCAGTGCAATACAGTTCCATACGCTTCTCAAAGGTATTATGTTGGAACGGCATTTGAGTATCGCCAATAATAATATTAGGATACTCATGAAGAAGGTTCTCAAAGGAACAAATAATATCTCTTAAGTCACGCAGAATAACTAGGTACTTTGAGTTTGGATTAAGTGCAAAAGTATGTGTGAAGTATTCTGACCATACTCGTGACTTTGAAAATACAACTGGTTTATCAGTCATACTTTCAAACCATCCACGAAGTCCTTGTCTTAGGAAGTTAAGATATGCTTCATTCAGCACATCTTTATCCATTGCAATGAACTCTGATACTTGTGTTGAGATGTCCCTACATGCAGAGATAAGATAGGGAGTTGGACATGTACCAGTTGTAAAAATTCTTGGATTCTCATTCAGAATGTTCATTAACACTGAAGAGCAAGTTCTGGGCAGTCCCAGACAGTAATGTAGTTGTTGCATGATGAAGAATGTTGTTTGATGTATTTATTATTGAAGTTGGGTTGCTAATGAGTGTCGATAACCGGCACTTATAGAACTCCACGTTGTTCCGGGTATTTGTACTGGTGATGAACGATCTATATTACTACTTTGACCCAATCTTCCTTGACCACCATACCCCCATGACCATAAAGTTCCATCAGTTTTGGTTGCTAATGTATACCTGTAACTTGCACTGACAGACCTCCATGTGGTTCCTGGGACTTGGACTGGCGATGAGAATTCTGTTCTATTATTTTGTCCCAATTCACCACTACCATTATTACCCCATGCCCATAGAGTTCCATCAGTTTTAATGGCGAAACTAGATGCTCTACTGTCCGTACACGAAGCATTTACAAAACTCCATGAAGTTCCTGGGATTTGGACTGGTGATGAAAGATCTGTTGTATTATTTTGACCTAGTTGCCCTCGTAAATTACGACCCCATGCCCACAATGTTCCATCACTTTTTGTTGCTAGGTTAAAATAACTACCAGAAGCAATAGAACTCCATGTGGTTCCTGGAATTTGTATTGGTGCTGAAAGTAGGGTTGTATCATTTTGACCCAATACTCCAAAACTGCCGTTACCAAATGCAAATAGGGGAATGGCATCAGGTATCCATCTTTCAGCGTTGCGCTTTGCATAAGTATCCCATAATATCCAAACACCACTTGTAGTACTTGTAATCATATCAGGTTAAATACTGCCAACGAAGTGCAAGCTCTGGATAATAATAACCTACTTTAACATCTAAATCTGGTTCTGGTCCAGGATTTGGTCCAGGTGCTGGTTCTCTTTGTCCAATGACTTCCATTCTCTTCACTAACTCATCCCATGAACCCAGTGCATCAGTTGCATCAAAAGTATATCCATTCAGTCTATCAAGAATCTTACCACGAAGACCAGCAATCTTTGCTTCTCTTACTCTAAACAGTTCATGATTTTCAATGATTTTATCTGCAATATCTTCAACAGTTACGCCTCTTGTTTCTGCTTCTGTTGTTAAGTCCAAAGAAGCAGTGCCAGTCTCAACATACTTTAATGCTTCGTTATACTTGTAGATACCTGATGATGTTGCAGTATCATCATACTTACCAAAAACTAACTGGCGCAAGTCTTTTTCATTTTGATAAACTTGAGTTTTCCAAGCAGCAAGAGTATTATCAACCTTACCTTGAACATCAGCAGTCAGTTCTGCTTCTGTGATTTCAAAGATAAAGTTTTCAGGATCTGCAACTGCACTATCATCTACATGTGCATACTTATAGTTATTGTATTGGTCAAAAATCTCAACAAGACCAGGAAGTGCTGGATTTGTAGGACCTTCCATTGGTCTTTCAATTGCTACTGAAATGCCAGTTTTAGCATCTACTTGTCTAAACTTGAATATCTTCATTGTAGTATAGTTTTTTTAGTTATTTATGAGATTTTATTGGACTAGGGCTTTGAGTGCAGAAGAAACACCTTCTGCTGCTTTTACAACACTCCATTGTGTTCCAGGTATTTGGACGGGTGATGAAAGAGATACTCTACTATTTTGTCCCAATTCCCCATGCTGATTAACTCCCCATGCCAATAGAGTATTATCAGTCTTGGTTGCTAATGAGTGTTGACCACCACCACTTATAGAACTCCATGTGGTTCCTGGTATTTGAATTGGTGATGAGAATTCTGTTCTATTATTTTGTCCCAATTCACCACTACCATTATTACCCCATGCCCATAGAGTTCCATCAGTTTTGGTTGCTAATGAATGATTACCACCAGCAGAAATAGAACTCCACGTCGTTCCTGGTATTTGAATTGGTGATGAATAATATGTTGTATCATTTTTTCCTAACTTACCACTACTATTATTACCCCATGCCCATAGAGTTTCATCAGTCTTGGTTGCTAGGGAATGACTACCACCAGCAGAAATAGACCTCCATGTAGTTCCTGGAATTTGAATTGGAGATGAATATTGTGTTGTATTATTAACTCCCAATCTACCTGAGGCATTATTTCCCCATGCCCATAAAGTTCCATCAGTTTTAGTTGCTAAAACATGTGAGGAAGTCATACTCACAAAATTCCATGTGGTTCCTGGTATTTGAGTTGGTGATGAACGTGAGATTGTATCATTTTGTCCTAGTTGACCCGCCCCGCCACTTCCCATTGCCCATAAAGTTCCATCATTTTTTGTTGCAAAAGACCAATTATCACCCACCGTAATAGAATTCCATGTAGTTCCTGGGATTTGGACTGGTGATGAACGATTTGTTGTGTCATTTTGCCCTAACCTACCACTACCATTATTACCCCATGCCCATAGAGTTCCATCAGTTTTAGTTGCTAGTGAATGTTGTTTACCTGCTGCAATAGAACTCCATATAGTTCCTGGGACTTGAACTGGTGATGACTGTCTTGTTCTATCATTGTGACCTAATTGACCAGAATAATTATAACCCCATGACCATAACTGGTTTTGTGCTTCCCACTCCCCTGCAAGATACTGGTCTCTTACTTGCTGCAAGTCCCAAACACCTTTTCTAGTTGTTGCTGGCATGATAATCTCCTATCAGGTAATGGTTCTACCAGACAAAATCGCTTCTAGTCTGTTTGCTTGGTTTGCATAAACACGAACTTTAAATCCACTTGGTAAGAACTTTGGTTGTTCAAGAACTTCTACTGTTGCATCAGCAGGAATAATCATATCATAAGCATAGTATCCTTGAATATTATTACTTCCATCAGTCCATACAACTCTTGCTTTTACGTCACTTGCACCGTCATCATTTGCAAGTAAAATACCTTGAAGCATTGTATTTGCTGTTGCAGTCAAAAGATTAGTATAGGTTGCAGCAGATGTAATATCAGTGCCTACACCTACAAATGTTACATCACCTGTTTTTGTCTCAATGGTGATGGTTGCATGTAATGCACTATTTGCACTTGCTTGAAGTTGAATAGTTTCACTTGGAGAAAGTATCTTTGGTTGTTTTAAAAGTTCTACTGATGAACCAGCAGGAACTGGAACTGTGTTTGCGATTGAGTAAGCACCAGCATAAAGTTGACCACTTATGTCAGCACTAGATGTTCCATCAATGTTTGTTATATGAACTGAATGAACAATATGACGTGCTCCTGCAGTTGATGGTGCAGTGTATGCAGTAGCCATTGTAGTTGTGACTGCATATGCAACAGATGTTGTGATACCTGTGTTGAATAATCCCGAACCACCACTAGCCGCTGCTGCCGCTGCAAAGAACGTCAGGGTTGTGATACCAGCAGTAGCATTATAGGCATGAGTAACGCTAACACCAGAACCTACAAAGTTAAACTGTGTTGTAAGTCCAATATAAGTTCCACCAGTTGCAACACCAACTTGAGCACTACCTTTAAATGAAGTTGCTGTTGCTATACCAATGTTCTGGATATTCCTACTGTCGTCAATTACAGTAGTTCCTGAAATTTTGAGGGCCATCTTCGTTTTACAACTCGGCTTTTACTTATTTAGTTGGTCTTTAAGTTCTTCAACTTCTAATTTCAATTCTTTAATTGCTTCAATCAGAACACCAATGATACCATTGTAGTTTACTGTCTTTGGATTATTTCCATGTACAAGTTCTGGTAGGACTTCTTCCAATTCTTGTGCGATTACCCCATAAGAAGGAAGACCACTTTCTTTCCAATCAAACTTCACACCACGTAGTTGTTCTACTTTGAATAATGCATCGGGAACGGTAGAGACATTCTCTTTGAAGTTAATGTCTGACAGAGAATCAAAGTCTGTTGCCGTGGCTATACCAGTAATATTGATACCAGTACCACTTAAATTTGTTATAGTTCCATTAGTACTATTAAAGGTTGTTATAGTACCAGCAGTACCAGTTAGGTTTGTTATAGTTCCATTAGTACTATTAAAGGTTGTTATAGTACCAGCAGTACCAGTTAGGTTTGTTATGGTTCCATTAGTACTATTAAAGGTTGTTATAGTACCAGCAGTACC
>Ga0194118_10006631_pt1 | contig 11441 bp, 10 predicted proteins | sample TA2MahsurfametaG_2_FD_148662 | JGI IMG/M metagenome (GOLD analysis project Ga0194118, IMG submission 148662) | Freshwater microbial communities from Lake Tanganyika, Tanzania - TA2015013 Mahale N5 surface | ecosystem: Environmental > Aquatic > Freshwater > Lake | place: Tanzania: Lake...
ATACTCCGGTATCAACTATCCAAGTGAAAACCCTTGAATGTGGCCAGACGATTAACTTGGGAATACGGAGAGTGGGTTAGCTACCACTCATATAAAGTTGATTTGTTTAGATGTTTTGTTACAATGAAATAGACACATCTCTGGGTTTGATTTCCTTTGGTTAAGTAATTTAAAATGTGGAACTGTAAGATGAAAGTCGTAAGTTGACATTTACGTTTTGTAGAGTAAGATGTTACTGTTATGGATTTTTATAGTGATTTGAATTAAAAAATAGTGTTGACGGGACTGTTTTGGTGGTGTAGTATATATTAAATATTATGAATGAGAACGAGAGAAAGTATCCATGGAATAGCTGTTTGAGTTTAACCAAGAACGAAGAAGAGTTGCGTTTATCTGGTTGTAAGCCTATGATTGATTTTTTGCATGGTAAGATAACATATGGACAGTTGTTAGGAAGTAGAGTGACAATAATTAGTGGTACTGGGTATAACGGCGAGGATTTGAGTGGCGAGACATTTGATACGATGATGTTATCAAAGACTAAAGGAGGAGTATTTGGTAATAGCAAGGTATTAATGCGTAGGGTAAAATTTGCAGAGGAGTATGAATTACCTGAATTGACTCAGCGTGATAAAGATGAAATTGAAAAAATGAATCAAAGGTGGGATTGTTGGAATAATCTGTTTAAGAAAGCATTAAATAGTGGTGTGTGATATATTTATATCATATGCAAAATAATGTGTGTGACTAAAAAGTTTTAATTTTCATCATCGAGTCCTACGATTTTTTGTCCCTCGATCTTGAAAGAAAATTTACTTCCGCTGGAACTATCCATTAAGTAATTTATATACGTTGGTTTTGGAATATTATTTTCTGATATAATGCCGTTAAATAAAAATAAATTAACGGACAAGTATCCATTTTCTATTAGGTTGACGCGTAATTTTCCAAGTTTTAATTTGTCCATCTTTGTGGGTAATGTCACATTGTAATTTTTTTTAAATCCTAATTTTTCAATTTTTGATCCTGTAAATTTTATTAGTGGCAAACTTATATTGTTACCGAAAACAGCTTCAGATGATAATGTACTCGCCAATTTAATAAATTCGTCACGAATTTTTCCTGGTTCAGATGAATCGGTATTTTTTAATATATTGTCAAGTATTAATTCAATGTATCCAAGTGCCAATATATTGCTGCGATATTTAATTACGGGTAGTAAAGCCTCTCGTGAGACACAACCTACAGGTTTTTTTAATACCTTATCGATTATACTAATAATGTTTTCGCTTAAATGATCAATTTTATTTTCTGGCATCTTAATAGGAAAGTATTCGATCAATTGTCGTTTTTTTAAAAAATCGTTTATCCTTGCCATCAATCTAGCATCTTCAGGGAGTGATGATTGTAATATCTTCTTAAATGATGTTAGATTCTTAATTAGAGATGGTTTTAATTCAGCGGAATTTTTATCACAATTAGTTTTATCTTCGTTAACAGTATCTACGTCTTTTTTAATTTCTATTTCTAACCTCTTTAAATCTCGCATATCACTTGTTTCCATACGTTCGACATGCAGGTTCAATTCCACGGAAAAAAAATTTGTAATTTTAGTTTCAAAAGGCTTTATCTTGTCGATAAAATCCTTATACATCCCTTGTAACCGATCAGGAATATCTTTTATTATTTGAGCAAATTGTTTGAAACTATTCTTAATAGTATCCAATAGACCTTCACTCAATACTTCTTGTTTTACAGCGTTTGTAGGGTTAATTGATATTGTTTGCCCAACAATTGTTTGTACACTTTGTAATACATGTCCTAATCTTCCACTACCAGCTTTTAAACTTACCAACGCAAAAGTTATAGTTTTATCTTTTACTTTTGCTAGTGAATCAACGTCTTGTTCATCGATTTGTCCAGCATCAAGTGCCTCGTAAACATTTTTTGCCTGACCACCATATATCAACACAATGTCTGCTGTATTTTCTTTACTCTTACCGGCCTTTTTACCTGATTTAGCATCATTGTATTTACCAGCATGTTCATAAAACGTTTTGATATCTTTATGAATAAAATCAGATGGTGTACCTAAATTTTTCAATGAAATATCACCGACACCGCCGATTTCAATAAGATCTTTATTTACAAGATCATATATCTTTAAATTTTCATTTCTAACTATAAGATTTTCAATCTTTTCCAACTTGGAACGTAGTGCTCCCCAGTTCTTCAAAAAATCGATAGCATATTCATGATAGTCGTCACCGCTTACATCTTTTAGTTTTGTAAAATCACGGATGCCATATGCGGCTAATATTGGAATGGTTTCGTATATTAATGTTTTTTTACTTTTATCACCGTCTTTTAAAAAATTGATAACATCGGACAATTCATTATCAAGTATTTTTTCAACTTTAGCCACGTTTTTTAAATATCCAACGGTATTAATATTTTCAGTGAGTATTCGTCCAAATAAAATGTCTTTAAGTTTTATCATAAAAAGTCATTCATCTATTACTATAAATAGAATAAATTATATTAACCGGCCAAGGTTTATTTTTAATATTTTATATCTTCGTAGTCAGAAAACAACGTCATGCTCACGTGGACTTCACGTAGAAAAGTACGACAAGGAAATTTACGGTCTGCGTGAATTGATTTTACAAATAACTTTGCACAGTCTGTTTTAAATTTTCTTCAAAGTCACTTAATTTAAAATGGGGGAAATCAGATAGAAAGTCTTGAATATTGATGGCATATCTAAAGTCATGTCCTTTTCTATCGGATACATACTCGAACCAATTCCAATCAACCTTTTTGTTTGTTATCGATTCATATGCATCGACGATCGCATGTATTAATTGGATATTGGATATTTCATTTTGGCCGCCGATTAGATATTGTTTTCCAAGTGTACCATTTATCAAAACGTTAATAAGTGCGTTGACGTGATCTTTTACATAGATCCAGTCTCGAATATTTTGTCCATTTCCATAAAGTGGAATTTTTTCTTTATTTTTTAATTTATTAATGCAAACAGGAATTAATTTTTCAGGAAATTGTCGGGCTCCAAAGTTATTGCTGCAATTAGTAATTATTGCAGGAAATTTGTAAGTTTTTACATAACTTCTAACAAGTAAATCGCTTGCGGCTTTACTGGCTGCGTATGGGCTATTGGGTTTATATGGATTGTTGACAGTAAATTCTTTTTCGTTGGCGGTTAAACTACCAAAAACTTCGTCTGTGGAAACGTGAATAAATTTACTAAGAGTTGAATTTTTAAATATTTCTAATAAGTTAAACGTACCTACGATATTAGTGTTTATAAATTTTGTTGGATTTTCTATAGAATTATCAACGTGAGATTCCGCTGCAAAATGAACTACATAATTTAACTGTAATGATTCAAAATATGATTTTTGGTTAAAAAATTGTGGATCGGATATATCGAATGTTAATTTTCGATATCTAGCGTCGGATTCAAATGGAAGATTTTTATTAGCTGCGTAAGTATCGGCATCAAGATTATATAATTTTGTGACATCATTTTTTTTAAATATTTCTTCTATAAAATGACTGCCTATAAATCCGCTTCCGCCAGTAACTAATAAATTCATATATTTTTAACAGAGTTAATTTAAATTAATACAGTTATTATTTGAAAATGTCAAATTTTTTTAAAAGAGATGTTGAAAATTATCATTATAATCTTTTATTTTTAAATCTATGGCTTTAGACTATGGATTGTTGACTAATTTTTTACAAGTTCGTCAATTTTTTGAATAATAAAGTCGTGTCCTTTTCTATCGGATACATACTCGAACCAATTCCAATCAACCTTTTTGTTTGTTATCGATTCATATGCATCGACGATCGCATGTATTAATTGGAAGACATTCAGTAAATAAAATTTTTAATGTATAAGAAGATAAGTTCCTAAAACATCGGATCTGTTGGCCGAGTCATCTCCATCACCGGGCCGCACGATTACATTATATTTCATTTCTTGGCTAGGAGAAAGTTTCATCATTTCATCATAAGTGATAATAGACGTATCAGAAACCTTATATTTTACTGCCAATCTATCTTTTAATTTTTTAAGATTGTCTGAACTAAACTGCATTCTTCCTTTGTCGTCTTTTAAAATTTTATCATTTTCATCTTTGGTAACTAAATCTGAAAATAAATCTTTAGGAACTACGGTGCTATATTTAGTTTTTGTAAAATCTATCCTTTTTTCTTGTTCAGGGGTGGCACCCCCACTGAAATTTATTTTGAAATTGTCAGGTTTGTTTCCTGTTGCGACTGAAGCCATTTTTGTATAAGCATAAAAATCCACATTTGAATGTTCACGAGCAACATTATAAGCCAACTCAAGATAATCAGGAGAAAAGAAATCTCCCGCGTCGTGCCATCTTATAACTACTTTGGTGTTTTTGTTTTTATATTTATCGTATTCGTTTTTAATTTCAGAAGAAAGTTGACTTTTGAATCCTTGTGGATTATTTAATAGATAGTTTAATACACGGGTCTGAGACATGCTTGTAGCTTTCCATTGAACATATCCACCTTTTCTAGCATAACAGTATATTTTACATGCACCGGCTCCTGGACAAGTATCAACTATTACAAATTCGTCAGTTTTTTCATTTACAGCTAACCCCTTTAAAGCAGGCAATCCTATATTAAAATATACAGTGCTATCACCACCGCTGTGAGTAATTTTTTCGTTTTGTTTGAGAAGTTTTGTCGGACGAGTTTTTATAGATAATTTTAATTTAACTAAATCAAATGAACGATCATTTTCATCTTTTATCTCTATATTACTACCATGAACAAACGGCATTTTATATTTTTCAGCAGGAGTTTTTGTTCCGGATTTAACTCTAGACAAATAACCTTGCATTTCTTTATCCGAAAGTGGTGATGTAGTAGCGCCTAGAAAATCTGATTCTTCGTTTATTTCTGATTTGTCAATAAAATCTTGCAGAGAGATTGTGTTCAACTCACAGAGAGATTTTTTAGGTAACTCTGATTCAGAAGAGTCATATATCTCTTTAATACATTCTTTGATAATTTCTTTCAACTGTTTCTTGTTCATATTTTATAAATATATATATATAAAGAAAACGTAAACTAAATTAATAGTGGGGGTTGATTATTAAATTGATATAGTTTTAAACTAATACATCGTCATATTCTTGGAGGAAAGAAACCCCTATGACTTTAGCCTAGGAGTAGTTGACATAGCTGGAATATTGTAAATATACAACATTTATTATTTTTAAATCTATGGCTTTAGACTATGGATTGTTGACTAATTTTTTGCAAGTTCGTCAATTTTTTGAATAATAAAGTCTGCGACTTTTTTTATCGAATCTAGGTTTTTTGTTAAAGAGGTTTTACTCGTTTTCCAGAGAGCTAAATAGGTGGATTGATTAGTAGTAGGTAAATCGTAATGTTTTAATACGATGTAAGTGACGGCTTCGGCCTGAATTTCTTTATCCTGTTTGGTTAGGTTTTCAGTATCGATATGGAAAATGCTCGTTTCCTTAAAGTGTAATAATTCGTGAGCGATTTCATGAATTAAAGTTCCGGTTTTGTTGATTCCGTCTATTGTGTTATCAATACTTATATAGTCACCTTTAGCGTAACCAGCTTCACCTCGTTTTGATGTATTGCGCTCAACTTGAATTCCAAATTCATCCGCTATTTTTATGACACAATTATAAAGTTTCTCGGTTTTTTCATTTGGAGTATTATCACTGTGCCAGTTTGGCTCTTTCACATACATATGTTCTTTTCCAGAAATAGGTTCGGTATCCGCAACATCAAACACGTTTACAAGTCTGAACCAAGTATGATTTTTTCGTTTTATTTGGTTGTCAATGTCTGGATTATTAATATCTTCAACGTCTTGTTTTCTTGAAAAGGGAGCAAAAATTCCAATTGAAGTGGCACCTTTTTTTACTTTTCTGCCAAATTTTTCTTGCCAAGTCCTAAATCCTTCAACATGGGTAGCGTTTCTATTTTGCAGGTAAATTAACATCGTATTATAAAAACTTCTGTTTTTTATTTTTGACTGAAATGCGAAAAAATTTTGTATTTCAGCTGACGAAGAAGTTTGATCAAGATCGCTTGTTAAAGTATTTATATATTTTTCAATTTTTTGAGAGAGTAAATCTTTTCTAGAAACATTATCCGCATCCATGATAAATTCCGCAAGATCTTCTACTTTATCAACAATGTATTCGACTTTATTAAGCTTACTCAAAGTTTGTTTTGCAATATCAAGTTTATTTTTAGGAATTGTCCAAGAATTTACATTAGGATCCCATTTAAATCCTGCATTTTTCAAAGCCGTTTTGTTTCTAAAAGTTTCCGTAGAACGGCTTTTTGGATCTTCATGATCCGATACCACTAATAACAAATCATCCGTGACCGATCGTTTTAATGTTAACGCTTCTTTAACATATTCTCGAATTAATTCTTTAAGTTTATTGATAGATGCATTATGCATACGATTATAAATATACAATATTTATTATTTTTACACAAAAAGCTTCGTGACGGCTTTTGCCTTCACCAACTCCCGGGGCTGATTGAGGTGATTCATCACGATGGTCTCCGGATCAATGCCGAAACTATGGTAAATGGTGGCGAGCAGTTCTGCCGGGTGAACAGGATCGTCCACAGGCGCGGAAGCGGTCTTGTCCGACTGACCGTGGACGTAACCCCGTTTGATGCCCGCGCCACCAATGACGCTCGTGTAGCAGTAAGGCCAATGATCACGGCCGTCGGCACTGTTGCCGTTGCCACTGGTGCTCACGCCCTTTTGCGGGCTGCGACCAAATTCGCCAATCGCAACAACAAGAGTCTCGGCGAGCAATCCACGTGAGTCGAGATCCTCGAAGAGTGCGGACAGACCTGTGTCGAGCATCGGACCGCTTTCTTTTTTCATGCGGTCGTTCAGCCCAACGTGAACATCCCACGAGTGACGGTCAGAGTTGGCAACTTTGGGCCAAATTAACTCGACGACGCGAGTGCCTGCTTCAACGAGACGGCGAGCAAGCAGGCAACTTTGGCCGAAGGTGTTGCGGCCGTAACGATCGCGAAGTTTATCGGGTTCTTGATTGAGATCGAAGGCTTCACGAGCACGACCAGAGACGATTAGATTCATCGCCTGTTTGTAATATTCGTCGAGGTTATAGTTCTCCACAGCCTTTTCGATTTCGGGAACCGCGTTGCTGAGTTCGTCGCGGAGTTTGGCGCGGCGTTGGAGACGGACGCTGAACATGTCGGGACGCAGGTTTAGGTCGTCCACCTTGATCTTGTCCATTTTTGCCATATCGAGGTCATCGCCATCGGGAAAAAGCGTGTATGGATCGAAGGCTTTGCCGAGGAAGCCAGCGTTGCCGCCTTTGCCGACGACGTTCGATTCCTGCAACGGGCGTGGGAACATGACGAACGGAAGCATCGGCTCGGTGGGCGGTTTGAGACGGATGATGTTGGAGCCAAAGTTTGGAAAATCCTTTGGGCTGGGCGGTTCAAGCTGGCCGGACGGGCTGACCTTGTCGGTCGTGTAGCCGGTCATGATCTGGTAGATGGCCGCCGTGTGGTTGAAGAGGCCATTGGGCGTGTAGCTCATCGAGCGGATCATGGTGAACTTGTCATTCACTTTCGCGAGCTTGGGGAGCAGTTCGGTATATTTGACGCCGGTGAGCTTGGTGGCGATGGGCGCGAAGATGGACTTCACGTTGTCCGGGACGTTGTCCTTCGGGTCCCACAGGTCGATATGCGATGGCCCGCCCTGCAAGTAAATCATGATGACGCTCTTGGCCTTGCCCCAACCGCGTCCGCCGGCAGAAGGATTCGCGAGGGCTTGAAGCTTCATCGCACCGCCAAGCGAGAGGCCAAGCAGGCCGCTACCGCCGATGCGAAGAATGTCACGGCGGGTCACGCCAAGGTGCTTGTCACAGAGGTCTTTGCCGGGTTCACCAGGGATTCGAAGCATATATCTGTAGAATACATATAATAAATTTTACTGAATAAAATAAAATAAAAATTATTTTAAAAATTGCATCTACCGTAGGAATTAAACCTATCTCACTGAAATTTAAAATCTTGGTCGTCTACATCCTCAGAACATGGGCGAATATTAAAACTGGAGCCGAAGACAGGACTTGAACCTGCAACCTGAACTTTACAAAAGTCCTGCTCTACCAATTGAGCTACTTCGGCATAAATTTTTTATAATTATTAACTTTTTCCTTAGCGTCGTGCACCGGTCGAGTTGGCGTATTGATTTTATTTTTTTTGAAAATATTAGATATTTAATTTCATTTTTAAATTATTTTGAATAATATTGATCATATTTTCTAGCTGATAAAATATCTTGTTTTGTTATTTTATTAAGTTCGTGATTTTTCAAATAAACTTCAACGGTATTGTACTCGATTATCAATTTAGGATGGTGATTAATTTTTTCAGAATATTTAGCTATTTTATTTACAAAAGTTATGGTATCAATATAATTATTGAATGTAAATTTTTTATATAAACAGTCGTTTTTTAACGTCCAAGTTATTAATGATTTTTCCATTTAAATCCTCGTATTTATAAATAGGGATTAAACGTGAATAAATTAACAATATAAATTTTATAAAAAAATTTTATTTTGGTTATTGACAGTTTGGATAAATTACATACAATATCACCTAATAAATCATGAAAGAAGAAACTAAAATAGAAAATTTTATTTGGATTTCTTTGTTCGTATTAATACTTGTTTGTATATGTATGTCTTTTTCAAAATAAATTACAAATAATTCTTCAAATTAAATATGATACCAATAGAAAATGAAAAAAATATACCAAAATATCTCGCCAATCACGCAAGAAAATTTTGTGAGACTATCAATGCTATCGAAATATATAACATTGCAGATTTGGGTGATGGAGATTACCGAATAATGTATTGGGTAATGAACGGTGATAAACGAAAGATGGAAGCAATTATATTGAAAATGCCGACGAAAGAGTAACATTTCCGGCCTACGCCAGCAACTCTTCCAGCGGGCCGAGGGTCTTCAAGGTGTTGCGACGAGTGGTGATCATGGGAGTTTGTTAATGAATTAGCGGATTGGTTGAAGGTCTGGTTATTTAATTTATAGTTTGTTGTATGTTTTTTCAAATTCTACCTTAGCAATTCTATAATATCCAGTATTAGCTGGGTCTTTAACCAAATAATCACCCGGTTTAATTACCATATCTTCTCCCCACGGAGCTTTGAATTTTGTTTCTCCACCTGTATATAATGCAACTTGTCTTGGTGATTGTTCTGGATATACGTCTTCACCCACGTTTCCATGATATAATTTGGAAAACTTGGCACCCTTAATTACATAGTTTTCACCAGTAGCACCACTCATTATAATATCACCGTCTTCAGCAACGTTTTGTGTTTCTTTTCCGTCGGTTGTAGTAGTTACTACATTTTGTTTACCTTTTGATTTGGTATATGTCATTGGTGGCATAGAACTTGGTTTAACATCCTCAACATACTTATATATCAACTTTTGTTTGGTCACTGGTTTAAATTCCAATGTAGATGCTACTTGATTAATATCTACATTTTCATTTAAATTCAACTTATTATGAAGTAGTTTAAGATGTCTTTGAAAAATTTCATTGACATCAACATTAATATCCCCGGTTTGTAATTTAGTAAAATAATCCGGTAATTTAGTTCCTTTTTCTGTTTGCGGCATTATTTTTCTGGGATGCAATTCTTCCATAACAATTTTTTTAACAAGTTTTCTCAATGATTCTTTTTGAACTTGTTGTTGTGTTGGCGCTCCTGGTTTTTCTGCTGGTGTTGATTGTAAATTAATTCTTTTTTTCTTAGCTTGATCAATTGTTGCTTTTGAATAGGGTGGAGACAAATCCATTTTTCCACTCTGTATATCTTGAGCAACTTGAATTAATTGTTCTGGTTCTATAGCTGGCATGTCCATTTTTGTTGGCATCCAATCTTGGATTTTAGATTTTGGATTGTATCCATCCCAATTTTGTTTGGCAGTTGCAGCTATTTGCTCAAATGTAGTATTTGCTTTCTTTGCCGCTTCTAATAATTCTTGTGAAGAAATTGGTTTCTTGCCACCTGTAAGTCCAGAATTACAAAGTTCTAATATTCTTTTTGAAACAACATCTCCAGATAAATCTGCTAATTTGTGAGTTGAGGCTTTGCCACTACCACCATGAGCGACTGTCCAAACATTTAAAATCCCAACTAATTTTTGTCCAGGAACAGAAACTTGTAATCCACTAACTTGAGAGTCTGGATTTACACAAAGAGAACCAGCCCATCTATGATGGCCATCCATTATGTGATTGTCGCTAGATATAATAGCTCCCAAGTCACCACCAGGTCCATTTGGAAATCCGCCAATTTTTAAAAACATCTGTATCGCCATACCAACAAATTTATCTAAATCCATGGTGGTTTGACCAGGAAGTAGTTTGTTACACGAAAATGGAACATTTAATTTAGATTGTGCAATATCGTCTGCCTGTTGATTATCGTCTTGACCAGTTGTAGCCAAGGCGCTAGAAATACCAGCTTGTTGTTTTGCAACACTTAATTTAGTTGGAAAAAGCTTTGAGTCAATTTTATTCGCATCAATATCCTCATTAACAAATCTTCTCCAGTTTTCCATTATTAAATGGAGATCTTTTTTATTCATATAGAATAAATATATATACAAAAAAATAAAACTTCACTAAATTAATAGTCAAGTTCTTGATTTATACTTAAAAATTACGGTGTTTGTATAGAATCGAGTAATGATATTGTTACAACAATATCATATTAATTTGGTATCAATTCTTTTTTAGATCAATTTTGCGTCAAAAATTGTATTAGTAACAGGATCACGCAATTGAAAAACTACACCTTTACCATCTTTATCTACTCTAACCACTTCCGCATTCATTAATTTTTGTTTTACACTTTCAAAATCATCAGGTTCATCTGGTAATTCCATTTCGCTTAGTGTTTCTTTGATTAGTTTCTTAAGTTCACTCTTTGTCATAAATTTAATAGTGTTATATATAAGTATATTAAAAAAACGAAAAAACTAATTAAATCAATTCGCGAATGGGCGATCCGGACGAGAGAAGATGTTGAGGACGTCCTGCATGATCTAGGATGGTGGCGTTTTGATCGATACCAAGGTGGCGATAAACGGTGGCCCACAAATCAGCGGGTGCGAGCGGACGATCATCGGGATACTCCCCCCGCGAGTTCGTTGAGCCGACTACCTGACCGTGTTGCATGCCACCTCCAGTTAGAAGAACCGACATGGCTCCCGGCCAGTGTTCTCGTCCATAGCGAGTTCCTTTCGGACCTTGAGAAGAAACGCTGATACGTGGGGAAC
>Ga0194118_10006635_pt1 | contig 11435 bp, 10 predicted proteins | sample TA2MahsurfametaG_2_FD_148662 | JGI IMG/M metagenome (GOLD analysis project Ga0194118, IMG submission 148662) | Freshwater microbial communities from Lake Tanganyika, Tanzania - TA2015013 Mahale N5 surface | ecosystem: Environmental > Aquatic > Freshwater > Lake | place: Tanzania: Lake...
GCTGCGCGCCGGTTTGACGGTGCTGATCGGCCCCTGGGCGGCGGCGGCGCTGGCCGTGCTGGCCGTGTTGGCACTGGTGCCGGCCTGCTGGCGCCTGGCCGATCAGCAGGGGGTGGTGTGGCTGTTTCGCTCGATCTTGTTTACCCATCGGCTCGGCCAGGCCCGCGATGGGGCGCTGCGGCCGCGCTTGATCGAGCTGGCCCAGCGCATCCTGGCGATCGAGCAGGCATCACCCGCCTCGCGGGTGCAGCTGGTGGGCCACAGCTCCGGCAGCTTTGTGATGGCGATGCTGGCGGCTGAGCTGCGCCGCCAGCCGGGCTTTGAGGCCGCACTGGCGCCCCGCCTCAGCCTGCTGAGCCTGGGCCAAAACCTGGCCAACCTGGCGGTGCACAAGGGCGCCGCCGCCTTCCACAACGATCTGCGCACCCTGGCCGCCGTGCCGCGCCTGCCCTGGCGCGACATCACCTCAAGCGACGACTACCTGTGCTTTGCGGGGGTCGACCCCTACCGCAGCTGCCGCATCGCGATCGAGCCGCCCGCCTACCCGCAGCTCGAGCGCATTTGGCTGGCCCAGCGCCTGGGCCTGGGCAGCTGGTGGGCCCTGATCACCAACCAGTTCCCTCTGCATTTCGAGTACCTGCACACCGCCCCGCCCGAGCGGCAGGGGGGCTTTGACTATTTCGAAGAGCTGCTGACTGAGAGCCAATGAGCCAGCAGGAACCCCGCTGCCCCTTGGCCGCCGAACCCGTCTACCCCCGGCCGGCTCCCTACAAGAAGCACTTTTTCTGGCGCCTGCTCAAGGGGCTGCACAGCTGGTTCGGCCTGCTGAGTGATGTGGATTTCCAAATCCCCATCGGTTCGGTGCAGTTCCTGGGGCTCAACCTGTTTTTGGTCAACGATCCGGCCACGGTCAAGCGGGTCATGGTCGATCAGGTCGAGGACTTCCCCAAGCACCCCTACACGCTGTGGATCCTCGAGCCGTTGATCGGCCGGGCGATCTTCTCGGTCAACGGCCCCGAATGGGCCCGCCAGCGCCGCCTGGTCGACCAGGCCTTCCAGGTGGCGCAGCTGCGCCGGGTGCTGCCCCAGATGCAGGGCGCCGTTGAGGCCATGGTGGCTCGGCTCGATGCCGCTATCGCCACCGAGCCAGTCACCATCGAGATCGACGAGGAGATGACCCTGGTCACCGCCGATGTGATCGTGCGCACGATCCTCTCGCGCCCGCTCGAGGCGGCCGAGGCGGCGGGCATTTTTGATGCCTTCGCCCGCTACCAGCGCCGCGCCGGCCAGGCGCTGATGCTGCGTTTCCTGCGGCTGCCGCAGGACAAGCTGCAGGCCTACCTGGGCCGCCACGCCCGCACCATTCGTGGCTGGATCCGCGACGCCATCGACGCCCGCCTCGATGGCGCCGCTTCCCCAGAATCGCTCGCTCCCCAGGACCTGTTGCAGGCCCTGATCGACGCCCGCGATCCCGAAACCGGCGAGGCCTTCAGCCGCGAGGAGCTGCTCGATCAGGTCTGCTTTTTGTTTTTGGCGGGTCACGAGACCTCCGCCAGCTCCCTGGGCATGGCGGTGTATTTGCTGAGCTGTTTTCCAGAAGCTCAGGCTCGCCTACGCGCTGAGCTGCAGGAGCTGTTGGGCGCTCAAGCCGGCGCGCCTGAGGGCACCTCTGCAGATGCTCCTGGCTGCTCTGACCGCCCGTTGACCTTTGAAGACCTCCGTCAGCTGCCCTATGCGGCGGCGGTGTTCAACGAGACCCTGCGGCTCTACCCACCGGTGAGCTTTTTCATTCGCGAGTCGCAGCAAGAGGGCGAGCTGGTGGATCGGCGCTGCCCGATGCGCTCGCTGGTCACGATCTCGCCGTGGGTGATCCAGCGCCAAGACGGCCAATGGCCCCAGCCCCACGCCTTTGACCCCGATCGCTTTTTCACCGACCCGAGTGCTCAGAACCGCCAACTCGCGCGCGATGTGTGGCTGCCGTTTGGCCTGGGGCCGCGCAAATGCCCGGGTGCCGCCTTTGCCCTGCAGGAGGCACAGCTGGTGTTGGCAGAGCTCGTGCGCCGCTATGAACTGCTGCCCGCCGACGGACCCGCCCCCGACCTGGTCGGCCGCCTGACCCTGCGCTCGCGCAACGGCATCCGCGTCAGGTTGCGGCGTTTGGCCACCCCAGGCCTTGCCTAGACTGATGACGTCATCTGATGACGTCATCAGTCGTGCGCACCATCATTGACCTGCCTGAGGCCGATCGCGCGGCGCTTGATGCGCAGTGCCAGCAGCGTGGTTTGTCGCGGGCCGAGGCGATGCGTCAGGCCCTGCGGCTTTGGCTGCAGCAGCAAAGCCCAAGCACTGGCAGCGTTTTTGGGCTCTGGGCTGATCGCGACCAGGACGCCGTTGCGATGCAACAGGCCCTGCGCGCTGAGTGGTCAGGCTGTTGATGCTCCTTCTCGACACCAACATCCTCATCGACGTGCTGCGTGGGGAACAAGTGGCCCGCGCTTGGCTTGAACAGCAGCAGCGCCCTGCGATCAGCGTGATCACGTGGATTGAGGTGTTGGTGGGCTGCCGAGCTGAGGAGGCGCTGATTGTCGAGTCGTGGCTTGAGAGTTTTGATCGCCTGCCGATGGATCAGGCGGTGGCTGCACTCACCGTGAGCCTCAGGCAGCTCCATGGCCTCAAGGTTCCTGACGCCATCATCCTGGCCACGGCTCAACACCATGGGCTGCAGCTGGTCACCCGCAATGTGCGCGATTTCCCGATGGCCTTGGGGTCGGTGCTGCACCCGTATTGCCTGTGACACCACAGCGGCAGTCGAGCGTTTTGAACCCGGTTGGTCGCCAGCCGTGGGCGTGGGGGTGGGGGGTTGTTTCCCAGAGCCCTTGCAAGATTGGCCCTTTTTTAGGCCTTGCAGACACCATATCTGGTGTGTGCCAGTGGCACAGGGCGCGTTGAGGTGGCTTGGCTGCCGGTCAAGCCTCGATGAAGTTCACGCAAAACGCTTTTGCGGTCATGTTTTTGCAGTCATAGCTTCCCCGTCGGATCTGGATCCTTAATAGTACTGGTGTATTATTAAGGACTGCTTGGCCGTTCTCGCTACGGTGTTGTTCGGGTTTGACCTTCAAGGCTGGATCACCGTTATCGGCGGCATCTTGCTGGGCCTCATCACCCTGTTCACGGGTTACGACCATGTCGATGTCTTTGGACGCGCCACCCTCAGGATCAATCAGCAAGTCGGACTTCTTGTCCTCGTTGCCTCGTTGGCGACGTTGGTTGTCGAGGCTCAATTGGCATCCCGTCGTCGATATCGAGATCAGATCGATCGCGCGCGAGCAGCGAATGCAACAGCTCGAGAACGAGATCTTGCAGGTCGAGAGCGAGATCTTGCGGATCAAGAGCGACAACGAGCGTCTCGCCGAGCTCAACGCCAGGATCGCTGCACTCTGGCCCAGCTCGAATTCCAGTTCAGTGCTAACGCAACCACCCGACAACGACTCTCCGATCTGATCGAGCTTTTGCGCGAGTACGGCGAGCTTGCTTGACGATCCGGCTGTCCAGTTTTACCGGCCATCAATCTGAAGCTTGTTGGAGTCTCGAAACCTGGAGGCTTTGATCTTTGCTGGCAGGAACACCCCATATCTAGTGTTTCGTAATCCCACAAAAGCCCTTTTCTGGTAAGGGGTTCTCAAGGTCACTTCCTTGCCTTCCTCTTCGGTCTCGATGCCGGCGCCCACTGGTGGTGAAAATAGTGCAAGCTCGCATCAATCAGAGCACCGTCATCAGCTGGCGAATGGTCTGGATGGGCAGGAAGAGCCTGGATGGATTGGAGGGCAAGGGCTGAAAGCCATAGCTCTCGTAGAGCGCCTTGCGGCGCGCTGTGCGGGCAGGATTACCGCAATCGAGTACATCGAGCAGAACTACAGCGATGCCGAGGGTATCGGCAGCCAGCGCGATCCGTCGCAGCGCATCGACCAGTAGGTCGCCCCCAAAGCCTGCACCGCTGTAACGCAGATCACGGCCGATCATGGCGATGAAAGCCGCGGGCACAGAACCATGACCTGGCCTGCTGCGGGCAAAGCGTTTGGGCAGATCGCGATAGTCGACGGCATGGGCATTGATCGCATAGAAACCGATCAAGGCCTGATCAGAGCTCACCATGACAAACAGCCGCACATGGCCTGCTTCCGTCAGCTTGTTGGCTGTTTTCTTAAAGTAGTTGTCGACAGCCGGCACGCCGCAGTTAAAGCCGGTGCGGTCATGACGCATCGCGTCAAAGGGTTCAATGATGGTCGGCGGCTGAGGCTGAAGGCGCCGAGCAGAGATGTTCAACGAGACAAGACCGTGCGTTGATGCCGCTGGAAGGCTGCCTTCAAGGCTGGGGTGGCTGGAGCCGGATGATCAAGGGCCTCGAAAAAGGCGGCATGGTCGAGCTCCTGAAGCTCCGTCCGTTCGTGGGCGCTGATCACGCTACGGGCAGCCTGGTAAGCCGCCTGCATCGTGAAGGACGAGTCGTCCAAACCAGCCAAGGCTGCAGCTTTCTGAATCGTGGCCTTGATTCGGGGCTTGGTGCGGAAATTCATGCGCACCAGAGCGCGCTCCTCGGAGTCATAAGACTCGAATTGGGCAGTAACCGCCATTGACCACCGAGGATTCAATTCAAATTGTACGCCAATCTGACGTACTCGGGGGGGGGTTGGAGCGATGGCTGCACCCTGATGGCCTGTGACGCAGCCGTGGGCGTGGGGCTGGGGTGTTTTCTAGAGCCCTTGCAAGATTGGCCCCTTTTTGGGCCTTGTAGACACCATATCTAGTGTTTCGAAACTCCGAAAACGGCCTTGACTCGCAAGGCGTTTCCGGGAAACACCCCCACCCCCCAGTCGTTGAGGGTTGGCGCCTTCGCCAGTTGCGTGCCGAGCGCCGCGGGCACGGGTTGTTGCAACGAATTGCGACAACTTCAACGGGCCGTCCTGCTCGTTTGAGCACCTCAGAACTGCACGGTGACTTTGCCGCCGATGCGGATCTGGTCGGTGCCCAGCAGTTGGCCCAGGTCCAGCAGGCCGCTGGCGTTGCCGGCATACAAGTCCACGGCCGTGGTGGGGCCGGCAAGCCAGCGCAGGGCCAGGGTGCCGTTGGTGCCGTTCGGGCCGCCAAAGCTGGTGGCCACGGCGTTCACTTCTGGAATCAGCTGGAAGCTTTTCCCCAGCTGAATGTTGGCGCTGAGGCCCACGCCCCAGGGAGTGCCAAAGCCGCTCCAGGCCAGTTTGGGGTTCAGGTTGAAGGCCAGCCAGGGCGTCGCTTCCCAGGTGTTGATCGTCTCAAAGAACAGGTACCCCTGGTAGCTGCTGCTCTGGAAGTTGCGGCCCACGGTGATGCGCCCGGCCGCCCACAGCGGCAGCCCCGGCGTCGGGCGAAACACCATCGCCTTGCCCCCAAAGCGCACGTTGCGGTTGTCGGGACCCAGGTAGGTGTTCAAAAAGCTGGCGGCCTCGCTGCCGGCGGCCTGACCTGTGGCGACGGCACCCGCATTGCCATAGGTGCCACCGCTGACTTCGAACTGGAAGTCGTTCGAGGCCGAGTAGCTGGCTGAACCGAACACGTTGCCCAGCGAGTCGGCGTTGGCCCACAGCTGGGTGGTGCCATCGGGCGGCAGCACGGCGGTGCTGACGCTCACGCCCCCCAGGGCCAGGCTGCGCTGCCTGGGCGTGAAGCGCACCTTGGGCGAGTCGGGTGCCGTGGGGGTCCAGACAAAGCGGCCGCTCAGCATCGGCTCGCTGGGGGCGCTGGGCAGGGCCAAGATCGCCGTAGCCGGCGTCAGGCCGTAGCCGTTGGTGACGGCCGCCTCCAGGCCAATGCGGGGGTTGACGGCGTAGTTGGCCCCCACACTCACAATTGGCACCCGGTAGTAGCTGAGGCTGCCGTCAAAGGCGTTGTTGCCGGGGCCCAGGGGCACCTGCACCGACGAAAACAGGTTCAGCTGGTTGCCAATGCGGTAGGTGCTGCCGGCGCCAATGCTCACGTTGGTGCCATAGAAGCTGCCGGCGCCCCCCTGGCCGGCGCCCTGGGTGTCGGGCAGCCAGCTCACCGCCGGCACCAGGCTGAGCTGCCAGCGGGGCACGGGCCGCCAGCTCAGCGGCAGGCTCAGGGCGCCGATCCAGTTGCGGGTGAACACCTTCTCGCCGCTGGTGTTGAAGATGTTGTCGCTGGCGGAGGTGCAGGCGTTGCTGAAGCAACCGCCGCTGCCCACGGTGAAGATCTCGGCCGAGGCTTCTGCCGCCAGGGCCCAGCTTTTGCCGCCCGCCAGCTGGCCTCGCACGGCGGCGCCGGCCACGGTCCACAGGTTGGCGGGCTGGGTGGGCCGCACCGTGATCGGTGCAAACAGGGGGTCGTCGGCGTAGGTGTAGTACGCCGACAGCAGCCACTGGTTGTTGATCGCCAGGTCGGCCCTGAAGCCGTAGTTCTGGTTGCCGCTCCCGCCGGCAGTGCCGCCAGTGCCGGGGCTCACCTGTTGAAAGCTGAGCTGGCCGCCGCCGTCTTCCAAAAAGGTGGCGACGGGCAGCTGGCCCAGGCGCAGCAGCGGCACGTAGCTCTCGGCCGGGGGCTCCAGGTACTGCCGCATCTGCTCGGCCTGCTGGGCGGTCAACGGCACCTGGCTGGGCGGGTTGAGCGGCAGCGGCCCCTCGCTGGGCTGGCGCACGGTCCAGTTGGGGCGCACGGCCGGGGTCTGCGCCGCAGGCAGCGGCGTCCACACCACCGGCGCCGGCCGGGCGCCGGCACTGCCCGCGATCGGCACAAAGCTGGGCGGCCCGGCCGGGGCCGCCGGCTGGGGCACGGGCTGCCAGCGCACCTGGGCGGCCGGCGGCGCCGGCGCGGGGTCAGGCTGCATCGCTGATCAGCAGCAGCCCGGCCACGGGGTGCCCCTGCAGCTGCAGGTTCTGCTGCAGCTGGGCCATGGCGTGGCGGCTGGCGACACCGGGGGCGGCCAGCAGCAGCTGGGCGTTGCAACGGGCTGCGGCGGCCAGGTCGCCGGTCAGCAGCACCTGGGCGGCGGGGTCGGCGGCCTGCAGGGCGCTCTGCAGCTTTTGGGCCACGTCGCTGGCTTCAGCCGGCGCCCCGGCGGGCAGCAGGGCCACCTGCACGGCGTCGGCCAGCGGCCCCTGGGCCAGCAGGGCCAGGGTGGCGTGCCACGCTTCGGGTTCAGCGGGCTCCAGGGTCGCCAGCAGCGGGTAGGGCAGCAGCTGGAGCAGCTCGTCAACGGTAAACACCCGGCCGCTGCGGCGGTCGGCCACCAGGGCGCCGCCACTGCCCAGCACCAGGCCGGCCAGCAGACCCAAGGCCAGGTTGCGCACCGGCCTGGGAGACACGGGCTCCTCCAGAACGCTGGGGGTTGAGATCAGCTCCCATGGCTGTGTGGAGCGGGCCTGCTCGAGCTGCAGGGTCAGCAGCGTGTTTTCGAGGCTGTCAAGGGTGGCGGTGTCGCGCTTGGCGATGCGCTCCAGCTCCTGATAGCGCACCAGCACGTCCTGGGCCTGGTCTTTGCTCAGGGGCTGCTGGCCCGGCAGGGCCAGATTGCCACCGGCGGTGCTTTCGATGTAGCGGCGCAGGGCATCGCGTTCGCGCTGCAGGGCCTGAATGCCCGGGTCGCGATTGGTGAACTGCTGCTGCCGGCGAATCAGCTCCTGGTTGATCGCCGCCAGCTGCCCCAGCGGGTCGCCCTGGGCGTTGAGGCTGGGGCCGGGTTGGCTGCCGCCGCCCGTCACGTTGACGGCGGCGTTCAGGTCGCCCCCTTTGGCGCTGCTCAACAGCTTCGACACGTCAATGCCGGTGCTGGCGATGCTGCCCCCCTGGCTCGAGATGCCGTAGCGGCGCACCGCATAGGCATCCCGGGCGCGGTTGGAGGCATCGGCCTGCTGGCGATAGCGGGCCACCTGCTCGCGGGTGTAGACGAGTCCGTTGCGCAGAGACTCGCTCCGGTCACGACCCGAGTAGGCCTGGTACGCCTGCGAGATGCGCTGCAGCACCGGCAGCACCAGCGGGCGGTCGCTGTCGCGGTAGCTGATGTTGAGCACCGCGGTGCCCTTTTCCAGCTCCACCTCCAGGTTGTCTTTGACCCAATCGGCGAACCGCAGCTTGTCGGTCGGTTCGCCGGCCTTGGTTTTGCTGGCTTTGACCAGGTCAAACACCGGTCGCAGCACCAGCGGGCTTTCGAGGATCTTCACCTCGGTCTCGAGCTCGCTGCCACCGCCTGCAGCACCGCCCAGGCCGGCCAACTGGGCCAGCATGGGGTTGGCCGCCGCCAGGGAGCTCAGGCCGCCACCGGCCGACTCTTTTTGGGCCAGCACAATCTGAAACTCCCCTTCCCACATCGGCTTGCTGATCGCCGTGACGCCGGCAGCGGCGAGGATCCCCAGTGCCCCCCCGCCCACGATCCAGCGCCAGCGGCGCAGCAGGGCGCCGCCCAGCTGGCGCATATCAATCTCGTCGTCAGCAACAGCGGAGGGTCGGGCGTCCATCAGGGCTTGAACAGGTTGTAGACCGAATAAATGCCCACGGCGGGGCCGGTGATCTCGTTGAGCACCTCAACGCTGGCGGAGAACAGCGAATCGTTGATGCGCACCACGTCGCCGCTCATCAGCACCGGGTTCTTGTAGTCACCGGCGTGGGCGCTGGCGCTGTAGCCAAACAGGCGCCGGTCGGTGGCGCCGTCGGGGCTGAAGCGCAAAAACTCCACCTGCCCGCGCAAAATCTTGGCCCCACCGGCGCTGGCAATGGCCTGGTTGAGCGTGGCGCCCTGGGGCAGGCTGTGGGGGCCGGGATCCTTGACCCGGCCGCTCACAAACACCTCCACAAAATCGGGCGACAGGTTGGTGCGGCTGGCGGCCAGCAACTGCTCGCGCATCACCTGGGGTGAGCGGGCGACGCTGATCACGTCACCGTCATAGAGGCGAATGTTGACGCTCTCGTCGCCGTTGGTGACCAGCTGCAAAAAGTCGACCTGGGCCTGCATTTTGCCGCCGCCGGCGCTGAGGGGCTGCTTGCGCACCACCTGCACCGCCGCGAGGTTCGAATAGGGCGTGACCCCCTGGGCGGCCCGCAGGGCGTCAAACAGGGTGGGCCAGCGCAGCGGTTGGGCGCTGACGCCCTGCAGGGTGGTGATGTCGTCGGGGGCGCTGCGCTGCAACCGCACCCGCGCCGCCGCAAAATCTCGCAACGAGGTGGTCTGGCGGCGGGTGTCGAGCGGCGAGACGCCTTCGCGAATGTTCAGCTCGTCGGTCAGCTTCTGGGGGCCTGAGAGCAGGTAGTAGCCGGGGCGGGTGATCTCACCGCCCACGTACACCCGCACCGCCCGGAAGCCCACGGGCCGCACGTAGAGCTGGGGGCTCTTGACATAGGCCTTGAACTGCTCGGTGAGGAAGTAGCGCAGCTCCTCCACCGTCAGGCCTTCCACATACAGGGCCCGCAGCCGTGGCAGGTACAGAGTGCCGTCAGGGCCGATCGAGAAGCGTCCGCTCAACTCCGGAATGTTGAGCAGCTCAATCTCCAAGCTATCGCCTGGTCCCAGGATGTAGGCGTCGTAGCTGGGCCGCAGGGCTTGGGCAGGGTTGGCTTGCTTGAGCTGGGGTTTGGTCTGCGCCCAGCCTGCCTGCGGCAGGGCAGCCAGGCTCAGGGTTACCAGGCACCCGGCCCAGAGGCGGTGCTGCACTCGAAATCGGCTCTGCCGCAACTGCGCTGCATCCATGACTCGACCCAACTTATCGCGACTGGCCGGATGCGCAGGCCGCATCAGCAGCTGGTGCCTTGGTTCTGGCCGTGCGAGCGTGGTGTGCGGTGTTTCACGAGACAGTCGAGCCCTGCTCCTGTCCTTGCAAAACCTCTGGCAGTTGAAAGGCGCACTGATTCCAAATCAGGCAACGTGCTATGTGCTGTAAAAATTGTAATGTCCAAGTGCTAGGGCATAACTGATGACTATTGAATCCTCGGCTGTAATTCATTCGACGGCGATTGTTGATGAAGGCGCCAAGATTGGTGCCTGCAGTCGCGTCTGGCACTGGGTGCATGTGTGTTCTGGAGCCGTGATAGGCGACCGCTGCTCCCTTGGTCAGAATGTGTTTGTGGGTAACAGAGTGCGAATTGGCAATAATGTCAAGATTCAGAATAATGTGTCGATCTACGACAATGTGACCCTGGAGGACGATGTGTTCTGCGGACCGAGCATGGTGTTTACCAATGTCTACAATCCACGCTCGGCCGTATCCAGAAAAGACGAGTACCGTGACACGTGGGTAGAACAGGGCGCCACGCTGGGTGCCAACTGCACAATTGTGTGTGGCACACGCATCGGCCACCACGCCTTCGTGGGAGCCGGGGCCGTGGTGAATCGCGATGTCAAGCCCTTCGCTCTGATGGTGGGTGTGCCAGCACGCCAGGTGGGGTGGATGAGCGCCTACGGAGAACGTGTGGAAGTTCCTGTGGAAGGAACCGGCTGCTGGATCTGCCCACATACGGGGGATCGTTATGAACTTGATGGTGAGTACTTGAGACACCACGTAGCTGATTCGTTGACGACAGCGGATTGAACTGCTGAATATGCCACTGGCGCTTGGGCAGGTTGCAGTTGTAGGAGGGGGCATCAACGGCCTGTGCATTGCTTGGCAGCTTTCCAAACGTGGATGGGCGGTTGAGCTGTTCGAGCGTGGCCGCTGCCTTACCCAAACCAGCAGCGCCAGCACGAAGCTGCTGCATGGCGGGTTGCGCTATCTCGAGCAAGGTCATCTTGCTTTGGTGGCCGAGAGCTTGCGGGAACGCGCTCGCTGGCTGAGGGATGTGCCCGAACATGCCCATTGGCTGCATTTGCTGCTTCCGATCTACAGCCATCAGCACCGTGCGGCTTGGCAGTGGCGGGCAGGCCTGGGCCTGTATGACGGCCTGGCTCTTGGGCAATTGCCAGGCTTTGCCCGTTGGCTCCGGCCAGATCAACTTCTACAGATCTACCCTGAGCTACCCACGCGAGGGTTGAAGGGAGGCTGGCAGTTCTGGGATGGTCAGATGGATGAACAGGCGCTCGGGCGCTGGGTACTTCAGCAGGCACAACAAGCCGGTGTTCTGATTCACGAGGGACAGGAAGTGATGCGCCTGCGCCCGGATGGAACCCTCCGGATTCATGCAGGTGCGGAAGAGCAACCGCACAATCAGCTCCGATTCGATTGGGTGGTGAATGCCTGCGGACCATGGGCCTGCCAGCTCCTCGCGCAATCCGGCATTGACAGCGATGTGCGGCTTGATCTGGTGCGTGGCTCCCACCTGCTGGTTCCACCGCCATTGGGGCAAGTCTTGCCCAGCCATGGCTTGTTTTTCGAAGTGCCTAGCTGTTCTCTCTCAGCAGGTTGGTCAGTAGCCAATGAGGTGTGAGGTCGCTACCGGTTGAGGTGTCACCGCCCAACCGA
>Ga0194118_10006637_pt1 | contig 11433 bp, 8 predicted proteins | sample TA2MahsurfametaG_2_FD_148662 | JGI IMG/M metagenome (GOLD analysis project Ga0194118, IMG submission 148662) | Freshwater microbial communities from Lake Tanganyika, Tanzania - TA2015013 Mahale N5 surface | ecosystem: Environmental > Aquatic > Freshwater > Lake | place: Tanzania: Lake Tanganyika...
TGAATCACATTCGATTTCGATTGAAAGCGCATCCTCCCAAATCACTTTTGGAATTCCGCGAACTTCAGTAAAACAATCATCCCAAGGACCCTTTGAAGGTTCGATTAACTTTCCAGTCGGAAGGTAATCACTTCCGCGTTCAAACATTTTGCCCGGTGAAAAATCAATCTCTACCGATCCACCTCGCTCTAACTCTCGAGGAAACCACGGATGAAATCCCATCCAAAATGGCAACTCATAATCTCCACCTTCATATTCAAGTGACCATCGAAGCGCGTTATCCAAAATCTCAAAACGTTGCTCCATCCGCGCACCCAAATACGGCGAAGGAAAATCAATTGCGAAATATCCGTTTCCAAGTTCTTGCCAAGCGCCAGTCAAGGTAAAACCATGTATTGCATGTGGAGGTGTGAAATTTGTTGGTAGTTGATATGCCTTTCCCTTTGAATCCTTGATCAATCCATCCCGAACGCGCCCGGCCCACGGACCCATCGCATACCAGCCCCAAGCTAGAACCTCGCCCCGAAATGGAAGTACACATTCGATTCCGCGATAAGTAAGGGATGAAATCCGCGCACCTTGATCGATATCAATCGCAAGTGAAATCTCTCCGCCATCTAGATTATGCAAGAGACTCATGACTCGAGCTCCTTGGCACTTGGTGGATTCGCGCCTGCTCGCGAACAAGTAATCGCCGATGCTCTTGCCGCCCTTGTTAACACGGTAAACAAATTCTTTCCTTTTAAATCATCAAATCCATGACGCAGAAAACCTTCAACTAATATCGCACCAACAGTATCTCCAGCTCCAACGGTATCCACAACATCAACTTTTAAGCCAGGGACTGAAACCAGCCCTTCGCTCGTAATCCCTCCAATCCCATCAGCACTTCTTGTAACTACAACTAACTCAGGGCCAAGCTCAAGAACTTCTTCACCACCGCTATAGCCGAAGAAATGCAGATCCTCTTCAGACATCTTCACAATCTTCGAAATCAAAGCCCATCTCTCAAAGATTTCCCTATATTTCCCAGCATCACTTAAAACGCTACTTCTAACATTTGGGTCGAAAACAATTACTGAATTCAATCCCTTGGCCCACGAATAAAGCTCACTCGATCCAGGTTCAACGAGAGTTGCAAGAGTTCCAATATGTAGAACGTCTGGTGAACCATTGGGCAACCACGAAGTATGAAAATCAAAAGTTGCAGTTCCCTCTAAAGTAAATTTATAACTTGCTGAACCGCTTGAATCTAAACTAACCTCAGCAAGCGCGGTGGGTAAATCACTTTCTAGTGCGAGACTCAGATCAACCGAACCCAACTCTTCTCTAATCGCAGCGCCATAACTATCGCTGGAAATTCCACCAATAAAGCTGACATCACAACCTAATTTCGCAAGCGCTTTAGCGGTATTTGCAGGACCACCACCAACGATTGCCTTCACTTCGCCATCAAGTGGCACTAAATCAATTAGCGCCTCACCTGCAACCCAAACTCTCGCCTTCGCGCCTAACATGTCCGCAAGCCTATGACCTAGTTCAATTGCTATTTCACCGGTAAATTCAAAAACGTCGAGACTTCCTTCGGTAGGGTCTCACCCGTGATTAAGTTGATTTATTCGCTCCGCCACGAGCTAGGAAAGTTCGCCAGCGTTGGCGCAGTCGCATATGTGATCTCCGTTGGCGGATTTAATCTCCTTGTTCACGTTAATGGCGCACCTCTCGCCGATAAACCCCTCACCGGTTCACTCATCTCAGGAGTAGTTTCAATACTTGTTGCTTACATGGGAAATCGTCATTGGACTTGGAAAGAACGCCAACGAACTGGCGCGCGGCGGGAGATAACACTTTTTTTCATAATTAACGGTATCGCCCTGATTTTTGGCGTAACAAGTCTTGCAATATCGCGTTATGTCTTGGGCTTTGAATCAGCTCTCTCCGACAATGTTGCAGCAAATGTAATTGGCATTGGCCTTGGAACTCTATTCCGTTTCTACATGTATCGAACCGTAGTATTCAAGAAACAACCAATAACCGAGGGAAATTAGACTAATTAAGAATTAAGTCGCTCGGCAAACTTCTCGGCAACGCCTACCCAACGAAGTAACTCATCTTCGGGGAATGTGCTATCACCACTTCGAACGACATAGAGTCCAGTAAACATCTCGCCTTTATATTGATAAATTCCAAAGAGATAGCGGGCAGCCGCACCCTCGCCAATTTTTGCATGCACTACAACACGATTCGCCTCAGGTACCAATCGACTTAAGTTTTCAGGAAGGTTGAGGAATTCGTATCTTGTAAACGAACCATCACGCTCAACTCCACCGGAATTCTTGACACAATTTGTATAGCTCTTCTTCACTTCAGCTAGCGCCTTTTCGCCGGCTGCGCTGTTCTTGTAGCGCACAGTCTCACTCGAAAGGAAGAGATAAGGATTTCCAGATTTTGATACCGCGATCTGACGGCGCTCCTTACGATCTAATTCCGAGGGAAACTCGGAGCTACATAAATCAAGGGTTGGATCCTCAAGTGTTGTACCCCGTCCCATGGGAAATACGCCCCACTCAGCCGTGAAGTCTTCAGCAGTGAAGCCATATTTATCCAGAGCTTTCTGGGCCACATCATCTAGCGAGTTATCAACAAGGCGAACTGGGCGTTCAGTATCCACAAACTTTGAGATTGAAATCTCAGCGCTGGCAACACCAATCAATGTGAAATTCTTACCTGAAATCTTCACACTAGTAAGCCTTGTTCCGGCATCCCGGCCTACTAAATCCAACCTTTCACCGCGGTGATTTGCTTCAATCTTTGCCACGGTCGCGCCCTTAATAGTCATATCAACCGAACCGCTAGCAACAATTGGGGCAACAAAACCTCGAGTTGCTGCATACAAAGTACAAGTTCCAGAGCAACGCATTGAACCTTGCGGGAGATTAGATACCGCACTTAACTTTCCACTTCGCTTCAACTTATTAGTTGGAATAATCGAAATCTTTGATGCAACTTCTGCCCGCCTACCATTTCCCAGGCAATCAAATGTTTGTAGCTTTGCATTTGCACTACCGAGTGAGAATTCCATTACTGGCTTACTCTTCGCTTTACTCTTTGAAAGTATCCAGCCTTCTGGATTCACGAGCTCTGTAGAACACAATCCCGAACCTTCATCACGGAAATCACTTAACTCAACACCTACCGAAGCGGCGCGATAATCAGTTAACTTGACCGTTCCGCCAGCAAGCGGATAAGCCCGATCAATATTTACCTTCATCGCATCAGACCATGGACTCCATGAACCGGCAAGGTCACGAACCCGCAGCGTTAAGTCATATTCACCTTCTGGTAAATCGCGGACCTTCAAGATCCGTGGCGCAGTAAAAGGATTCAAATAAGTTGGTTGCCAACTTCCGATTTCTGAGGCAACGACCTTGCGTCCCTCGCCATCAATCCGGATCTCGTACTCGGAAACTCCACCCACAGAGTTTGCATAGGCATCATCAAGTACTTGAGTATCCGGGGAGCGCCAAGTTGTTGCGCTAGTAAGAATCGGCTTGGTTCGAAGTGAGCTCGACTCTTTCCGCTGAATCTTGACCAACGCACTATTGGTTCCCATTACTGAGGCTGAAATTGAAACATTGCCCGAGTAAAGAGTCGTGGTTTTCCCCGGAGCAAGCGCCATCGATCCAGATGCTTTAGAGCTCGCATAAGAGAATGAATCAAGATTCATCATCCAAATATCAGTTCCGATTGCCGCGGATGCATCAGCGCCAAAATCTCCTTCATTGGGCGATTGAACGGCTGATGCCGGCGGTGGATCAGTCCGATAAATGACCAACCCCGCCCCATTTCCAGAGCCCTCTTTTCGATACTCAATCCAATAAGTAGTGCTGCCATCACGCAAGAAAATCGCGCGCGGTTTGCCATACACATCTACTGGATTAATCTCGACACTTTCAGATTTCCACGATTGATAAATATCTTTTGTATCGAGTAAACCCATCCGCCATTGGTGATAAGTAGATAGCGGGGATTGATTATTCACATTACTCATCAAATCAATTGCGCCACCGTATTCAATCGCTTTGCATGAGCTCCAAGGTCCATCCACGCTTCCGTTATTGCAACGGATCAAATTTGAATGTCCAAGGCCGAGAGAGTGACCTAACTCGTGAGCGATGATGAAGCCATCAATACTGTTATGAGAAACAATGACGCCACCTGGCTTCTTTACATCACCCATTAACGCTCTTCCTGACCAGATGCATCCCGCATCTGGGGTGACAATTACAAGATAACGATTCTCCCAATTTGTGATTCCCAGGCGCTTATAAGTCTCAACCCGTATCGCACTTGTCCAAGTCACATAATTTCCTTGACATGGCATCCTCACGTTTGTAGCGATCGGTGCAGCAAGAGATTCACCCGCATAAAACTCAATCTTGCGATCCTGACTATCGCCCTCAATCGTGGTTAAGTTGCGCCACCAAGGCGATACAACAGTGTCAATCTGATTTCTTACCTCATTGATAGTTCCTGGAAGCGCCCTAGAACCCGGCCAACTAACCGAGACAATATCGATAACGCGGCGATCTAAAGCATAAGAAGGTGCAAGCGGAAGTAGCGCGAGAAGGAGAGCAAAAGAGAAAAGAAGTTTGAGCCTTCGCCCTCTATTGCATACGAAGATATTTCTCAATGTCTCGAATCGTGTCATCTAGGGAGTATTTTGGTGCCCAACCAGTCTTTTGGCGAAGTTTGGAGGTATCAGGCACTCTTCGCATCGTCTCCTCAAAGCCCTCGGCATATGCATCTTTATATGCAACACTTCCAATCTTCGAGTTCGAACTAGCAATACGAATAACTCGCTCAGCCAGATTAGAAATTGTGATTTCTTCCTCGCCTCCAATATTGAAGGCCTCGCCAACGAGTGAATCATGAAAGAAAATCCTGAGGATTCCATCAACTGCATCTGAGACATGGCAGAAGACTCGAGATTGGGAACCGTCGCCGTAAACCTGGATCGGCTCATTCTTAATCGCTGCCGCAACAAATCTCGGCAGAACCATTCCATACGCACCGGCCTGGCGCGGCCCCACAGTATTAAAGAGTCGTCCCGTCACATATTTAAGCCCATGAGATTGGTGGAACATCTGCACGACCGATTCATCAATCGCCTTCGCCTCGGAATACGCCCACCTAACAAGTTGCGGCGATCCAATCACTCGATCTGACTCCTCAGTTAACGGTTGCTTTGGATTCTTTCCATACAACTCAGATGTTGATGCCAAAAAGAACTTCGCTCCGTATTTCGCCGCAGCCTTAACAGCAATCTCGGTTCCTTGAGTATTCGCCACCAAACTCTCATATGGCCGCTCCAAGATTCGTTTCACACCCAAGGCAGCACCTAGGTGAAAACAGCCATCTACTTTGCCCATTAGGGAATCGATTAAAGGTTCATCGAGCATATTTCCTTGAACGAAGCTAAATCCATTCACACCTTCAAGATTCTCTAAATTACCTTTTCGCCCCGTTGATAAATCATCAAGTGAAACTACCTCGTGGCCCAATGCCAATAATTTCTCAGCAAGATGAGATCCAATAAATCCGGCTCCACCAGTAACTAGATACTTCACAGTCCCACCTTATCTAGAACTTCCTTATAAAGTTCTAAGTGCGAACTCGCAACCTTCTCTGTAGTGAAGTTTGCAAGCGCGTGTTTTCGAGACTCAACTCCCAAATCATCAGATTTCGATATCGAGTTTTTCACCCATCTAATTCCTTCAATTAGACCCAGTAAATCTCGAGCCAATTTTCCAGTCACCCCATCGATAACAATCTCAGAAACTGAACCAACATCGGTTGAAACAACTGGAACTCCTGCCATCTGGGCTTCAATCAGCGACAGCGGCATTCCCTCGCTATCTGAGGTACATAGCCCTATATCTGCCATCTTCCACATCTCATCTTTATTCTGAAAGCCAAACAATTTCACATTCCTAGGCGCTCTCTCTTTACATAATTCAAATAACTCGCCACCACCGGCCATCACAAAGGTAACTTCAGGTAGCGCTCGAGCAACATCAAGCACTAAATCCGGCCGCTTTACTTGAGTAAACCTTCCCAGCCACATAACAACAATCTCGCTCTTTGAAATCCCAAGCTCGCCCCTTCGATCAGAAACTAAATCAACTTTACGTTCCTCAATTCCAGGTGCGATCGGATAGAACTGTGAACTCTCACCAATCCCAACTTCCAGTAACTCATCCCTAACTTTCCTTCCAATCGTCACAATCGCCACCGAGCGCTTGGCCAACTTTCGTTCCAGAAAATTAAGAACTCCCCGCCTCGCAAAACCGAACTCTGGATCGTAAAGATGATGACCGTGAAACGAGTGAACGACCGGTATTCGCCCCGCACGAAGCCGAAGCAAAAAACCCGCCTTAAAAGTATGAGTATGAATCAAATCCGGTTTAAATTCCTCAATAATTTTCATAAGATTTCGATACGCCTTTAAATCCTTAAAGGGATGCAACTCGCGCGATAGATCCGAAACCCTCACAAATTTCAAACTCTCAACTACCGAATCCTCTGCCTCGCCTTTAGGCACCGACCCCATCGCAAGCAAATTCTTCACGCCCAAAGATTCAAGACCCTTGATTAAATTTGCAATATAAGTTGCAGTCCCGCCGACATTCATTCGAGCAATTACATGAAGCACTCGAATCTCACTCATGATTGCCACTTAGCGCACGCTAAGCAGTGGTCTCCAATTCAGAAATTTTGGATTTGGATTGATCGTAAATACCGGCGCTGTAAACCCACTCAAATCCAACTTCTTATGCGCCACAAGAACCAACCCCAAGTCAGCGCCTTTGTCTACAGGAGAACATTCCTCACCATTCCAGCTCTTAACCAACGGATCATGCCAACTCACATCCGCACCTTTGGACTTCAAGATATTTAGCACGGCGCTTGCGGGAGTCTCACGAGTATCGGCAACATCGGCCTTGTACGAAACTCCAAAAACTTGAACTTTCTTGCCCTTCAAATCGCCATACAAAGAGATGAGTCGATCCACCACATATGACGGCATCTCATCATTTATCTCCTCTGAGAGTGCGATATACCGGCTTTCAAGCCCTAATTCCTTCGCTTTTGCCTGAAGATAAATCGGATCAACTGGGATGCAATGCCCGCCAATGCCCACGTTCGGATGAAATGGCATGAACCCATAAGGCTTGGTGCGCGCAGCCGCAATAACTTCATCGGCCGGTATACCCATCTCATTCATAATCTGGGTGAATTCATTTACTAGCCCGATATTGATAAACCTAAATGTGTTCTCAAGCAACTTAGCCGCTTCAGCCACCTCGGCTAATGACGCTGAAACAACCTCATCACAAAATGAGCGATAAAACTCAATCGCCCTATCGCGCGCCTCATCCGTCAATCCACCAACAATCCTTGGTGTATTTCGAGTTCCAAACTTCTCATTCCCCGGATCTACTCGCTCTGGAGATATCGCATACATATGATCTAACGGCGAAGCCGCCTCAATCAACGGCCGAATCAAATTCCGCAGCGTCCCGGGGTGCGAAGTTGATTCGTTTACAATTAAAACTCGATTCTTAAGTGACTTTCCAACTGCCTTAGCAGCGCTCTCCAAAATCTCTAAGTCTGGCTTACCACCCCCGTCAAGCGGAGTCGGCACCGCAATGACAATTAATTCAGATTCACCAAGCGATCCATAATCTGCTGAGGGTCGATAACGACCTGAGCCTAAAGCGCCTGAGATATCTGAATCAGAAATACCTTCAATGTGAGACTTACCTGAAGAAAGATCTCGAACAAGTTTCTCCGAAAGATCAATTCCAACAACATGATGATCAGCTCTTACTGCGCCCATCGAAATTGTTAGGCCAACATATCCCTGGCCAATAACTGCAACGCGCATTTTCCGAATCTTAGCCTCCTAAAAGGACCGAAGCCCGACCCTTGCGGGCCGGGCTTCTAATCGAAGAAGTACTAAGGCTTTATGCCTTCACCTTCTTAGCAATCTTGGCAACTGTATTTGCCAGAGTTGTGATCTGTGCCTTTAGGGCCGCCATCAAGGTTGCAACCTCAGTAGCAAGAGCTTCGACAGCAGCGGTTGCAGCATCAGCGGCATCACGTGCCTCTTCAGCAGCAACAGTTGCAGCATCAGCAGCTTCTGCAGCTAAGTTTGCAGCATCGGTTGCTGCGTTTGCAGCATCAATTGCCTCAAGTGCAGCATCGGTTGCAGCATCAGCAGCAGCTTGTGCAACTGCGATAGCTGTTGCGTTTGGATCAACGACTTTCGCAGTTGCTGTGACATCCACTGGCGCAACATCAACCCCAAATCCTGGAATTCTGACTGTGTAGGAGACGTCAGCTCCATAAGACGGCATTGTAACTACACGAGTTTCAACACCCGTGTCGTTGTATCCCAGGAAGGTTGTGTCGGTGTAATTAGTACCCTGCGTTCCCGCCTGTGAGGCTGCAGTTATCTGACTGAGAACCGGAGTGGATATAACTGCACTCAGGCGACCAGTGTCACTAGCTCTCGTTGCAAGCGCTTTGCCCGCAGCATCAGTCGCAGTTAAGGTGAGAATTGCCTTTTCACCCGGCGCATAAGATGCCTTATCAAAAGCAACCTTTATTCCCTTGACCACATTTCCGCGGATATCAACAGTTACCTCACCTGAGGTCCAGGTTGATGCAGTTACGGTCCAGGAATCACGAAGCGTTAGAGTCGCAGTTCCTGTATCCCTTAGCAATACGGGACAGGTCAGTCTCTTAGTTGTGGTATTCCAAGAATCGGAATTATTACCGCAACGGTGACCAGTCTGATACGAGGTTGCACCTGTACTTGTAGGCACATTACCCGCAACTGCGGTATCCGAGCTGAAGACGTAGAAAGTACCCGATGTAATCAGGTTACCACCCGAGTCTTTAATTTGAGCAACAAGGTTAGTTGTTCCCAAGCTTGCGATAGTCACACCAGTTCCCGCGAGAGGCGTGATTGTATCGGAGAGCGAAACAGTGCCCGATGCACCACTACCAACAAAGGTTACTGTCATTGTTGTAATCGCTGCACCATTTGCAGACCTGGTAACAGTAATTGTTCCAGTGCCTGCAGTTCCGTTGCTATAGATAACGATCGTTTCACCACCTGCAACTTCTGTGACGCTTCTCGAGTTGAGTGTTGAAATGGACGATGTAGGCGAGGTGCTTGTGCCTTGAGCGATTGCACCAGCACCAGTCATTGTCACTGTCAATGACTCATCAACAGATCTCCAACTTGAACCAGCGGCAACTCGAGTGTCACCTGCAGAGTTGGCGGTCGTAACAAATGCATAGCCAACTATTGCTGGGGAGGACGCTGAACCGGCCGGAGCCACAATTGCAGAATCTGTAGAGGCAGCCAGCGCCTTTTTAGCGTACTGGGCTGTCTGAGCATCTGCTGAAATGTATTTCCTGTAGAGAGCTGTTCCAGCAGTGTTTAGCGCTGAGACAGTTACAGTCCAGGTTACCGTTGTGCCTCCTGCGGATAACGACAAGATTGTATTCGCCGCAGTCTCAAGGTTGCCATTGGAGCCCAAGGCATTTTGACGTGGGGTCACATAGAACGAGTACACGTAAGTTCCCGCAGTTGTGAAGTCCTCTGCCTTGATATTGACCGTGGAACGCAACTCAAGACTTGCAGTGTTTACGCTCTCACTCCAACCGCTTGAACTTATATCTGTCCATGCATTTAGACGGGCCGCATCCCTAGGAAGGGTTCCTGCGGTGTCCGAGGTATCTGTCTGATTTGCCTTGATCGCTGGACATGATGAGACGCCAGACGGAGCAGAACAGGTATACCGCACGGTGTACGAGTCTCCCGCCGAGTTTGTGGCAACGGCTTGAGTTGCCGATGCCTTCAGCTGGAAGGTCGTAGATGCCGTGTCATTTATGTTTGCTGTCCCCGTTGCTGAACCCAACGTTAACGACGTTGAGACCCTCACCGCGGAAGCTTGGGGGACCGAGAGTAACCCGACTCCCAGCGCCGCAACTAGCCCTAGGGCAAGTCGCTTAAAAAATGTCTGTTTTGACATTTATTTCCTTTCATAAGTCGATTTGGAGACGGTCTCTAAATCGGCCTGAACGAGATAACGAGACTCGTTCGCGTGATGCAATGCACGTGCTACTGCACCACATTCTTTATCATGTATCCGGACACGATAAAGAAAACTAAAGCGGGAGCCGGTCATGCGCTTGCTCCCTTTTCAATTACATAAACCGCCTGAGCTAAAACTTGAGTTCTATTCGAGTCGAGCACTAGCCGGGTGATGAGCCTCTTTGGTGCCTCAGCCAGGTCGCGACCATTTGCCGCCGACTTAATGCTCAACGCTGTCTCAAGTTCCGATTCTACCGCAATATATGCGGTCAGCAGGTAGTTCCCGTTTGTTTGGGGGGACAAAGAAGTCGATGTGACCTTAACCTCGAGCGGAACCCAGATTCCTGCGCGACCAAAAGAGACTATCGGGTTATACCGCGCCTTGTTGCCCTCGAAGTCAAGGGTCTGGGAGATAAGCACATTCGCCGCCCCCGATTGCGTCTTGAGAACTTGTCCGCTTGCCAAGCTGAGATCTGTCGATATTGCCGGGCGCTCTCTGAAGTAGACGATCCCTGACCCGCCAGCGGAATCAGCAGCAGTAAAGCCAACAGGGACTCCTGCTTTGTTGAGACCCGGGAATGAGAGTGCGGCCTCAATTTTCTCCTCGCTGACCTTTCTTTCACCCGAATCAACATTGTTAACAGGGGTTGACGGTTCTAAGTTTGGTGCTTGGGGCTCGATTGAAAATGGTGGGATGGCACCTACATCCTCAGTAATTTCTTGGTTAGTTAAATTTGAGATTCCAATATCTGGTTGCAGGGAGTTAAAGCCTATAAATGCGAAGAGGACCAAGATAAGAGATAGCGATATTTTCCCAGTGTTCTTTGCCATTTTCGAGGCTTTTCTATAGGGGAGCGCCAAGAGATCCAGGGCCGTAAACCCACGAACTTCGTCAAGGACCAACTCAGAGAGCACGCGACGCAAAGATGACCGAGCACGCGAAACCGTGTGCCGAACAGTGCGAGGATTCACGCCGAGCTCAACGGCAATCTCACTTGAGGACCGGCCTTCGACCTCCCACATGACAAGAGCCGCCCTCTCCGCGGGCGACAACAGAGCTAACGCTTGTCTAACGATCGCGGCATCTTCTACCCTCGTAAGTTCCTCAACAAAATCATCACTGTGGGTCCAGCTTGTATCAATCTCGGCGGAAACGTCATCAAGTAACACAAGGTTTGGGCGACGGCCCTCATGCCGAAATATGTCTATACAGAGATTCTCAATAGTGCGGTGCAAGTAAGCCAGAGCATGCTCTTTCG
>Ga0194118_10006638_pt1 | contig 11432 bp, 10 predicted proteins | sample TA2MahsurfametaG_2_FD_148662 | JGI IMG/M metagenome (GOLD analysis project Ga0194118, IMG submission 148662) | Freshwater microbial communities from Lake Tanganyika, Tanzania - TA2015013 Mahale N5 surface | ecosystem: Environmental > Aquatic > Freshwater > Lake | place: Tanzania: Lake...
GGTTGCTCGTCTTCAACTTAAGAAATTGAATGCACAGCTGACAGAGCTTTCTGATCAACAGGCCACCTATATTGGTGTTAAGAAAGATGGCCCATTTAAGCCTGAAACTTATCGCTACTAAAGCCTTAAAGGTCCAAATATGGAATTAAGCATCGAATTTTTCCCTCCCAAAACATCAGATGGTTTTGAAAAACTCTTGAAAACTAGGGAGTTATTGAATAGCCAAATCCGACCATCGTTTTATTCAGTTACATATGGTGCAGGGGGGTCAACTCAAGCGGGTACCCTGCAGACTGTTAAAGAAATCCATAAATCAGGTCAGGTGGTTGCGCCGCATTTGTCTTGCGTTGGAAACTCTAGAGACCAGGTGAGGGAGCTCCTCAGATATTTTAGGGATCTAGGAATTAGAAGAATGGTAGCTCTTCGAGGAGATTTGCCATCTGGTATGGGTCAATACGGCGAATTTCATCATGCGAATGAACTTGTGGAGTTTATTCGTTTAGAAACTGCTGATTGGTTCCATATTGAAGTGGCGGCATATCCTGAGGTTCACCCACAAGCAAAATCGCCCGAAAAAGATGTTGAGTTCTTTGTGCAAAAAGTTCAAGCAGGTGCAAATTCAGCAATTACCCAATATTTTTTTAATAGCGATTCGTACTTTAGATTTGTCGATGAGGTTAAGAAAAAGGGGGTTGATGTACCGATTGTTCCAGGGATTATGCCAATAACCAGTAGCGCCCAGTTACTTCGTTTCTCAGATGCTTGTGGTTCGGAGGTCCCCCGTTGGGTGCGATTGAGGCTTCAATCGTATGGGGATGATACGGCCTCAATCAAATCATTTGGAGAGGAAGTAGTCACAAGTCTTTGTGAAAAATTAATGACTTCAGGGGTGCCAGGACTACATTTTTATTGCCTTAATCAGGCAGAACCAGTTTTGCGCGTCACCAAGAATCTAAATTTAGTTTAATAGATTTTTAATTATGCAAGCCAATGTTTGTTAAGACATAGTCGAGTGGTTGATCATGACTCAATGGCGACCACTCACTTTCCGTAACCTGTTGCCACTCATAAGCGACTCCAACAGTCTTAAAAACAGCCCCATGCTGTTTTAGATTTTGAATTGTTCGATCAAAATATCCGCCACCATAACCTAAGCGCCAATAATGATTTAGATATTTGCGCCACCCTACACATGGAATAAATATACAATCCGGCGTCATAAGCAATACCGAAGAGGAGCTTGGGTCCGGCTCAGGAATGCCAAATTGATTTTTAATCATGGGCGTAGTCTCGCACCAAGAATAAAAATCCAAATGGTTATCAGCCCTTACAGAGGATAATAAAAGTATTCTATTTTCTTTTGATTTTTGCCATTTAAGTAAAGTTTGTCTAAGATCGGGCTCATTTTTATAAGGCCAGTAAAAACCAATCGACTTAAAAGCGTGATTGGGATTAGATAAAAAAATCTCAATATTGAGCAAAAGATCCAGATAAGCCTTCGAAAAAAAAGGATTTTTCGAAAATTCATTTCGCTTATGTAGCAAATTTTGTCGTAGTTGATTAATTGGACTGTGCATGATTGCAATTATCGAGTGAAAATAAACTTTATTTTATAAAGAGTAAATTATCCAAATAATGGTTAAGCAAACGAATATTGTAATTTTGTTATCTTTTCTGGGAAGTTTTTTCTATGGGCATGCTGTTGCCAAAAATGTAAGCCCCGTAAAGATTGGCGAAAATCAGCGCATTGAGGCCCCGATATCTGATGCTGACAAAACATTCATTGAGCTTCGTGATGCGGCACGAAAAAATGATATTCAACGAACCCAACAATTATCTGGATCATTAAGTAATTACCCTTATTTGGATTATGTTCGCTACTTTCAGCTTAAGCCTCAAATGTTTGATAAAGGCAATGAAGCTCGTGCTGACAGTAGTGTAGATGACGAGGTTCGAGCTTTTATAAGTACCTATGATGGTAGTGCTATTGCAGATCGAATGCGCAACGATTGGTTACTGGTTTTAGGTAAACGAAAGGATTGGAATGAATTTGATCGCGAATACCCAAAGTTTGTTTTAGATGACGATACGAATGTCAAGTGCTACTCACTTCAATCAAGACTCTCAAAAAATGAAGATCCAAAAGTTATTGGACAAGAAGCATTAAAAATTATGATTGATCCCCGTCAATTTGGGTCTGCTTGCCAAGAGTTAGTTCCTGCATTGGTCCAAGTAAATGGTCTGTCAACTTCCCAAGCAAGGGTACTTGGCCGATCAGCCGCTGAAATGAACTTTGAAACTGCTGGGCGACGTATGGGTGGTGATGATCCAATTGGTGGAATTGTGCGTGCCGCAAGAGTTGATCCAAGTAAAACTTATCGTGATTTTGTACAATCCAGCTCTCGTTACAATAAAGAAGATCAAGCAGTGGCTTGGGGTGTGATTGGACAGTTTTTAGCAAAACGCTTGGATCGAAATGCGATCGATGCCTATCGCCGTCAACAGCAATTAGGTTTTAATCAGTTACTGTCTGCAGAAACGCAGGAGTGGAAGGTGCGCACGGCATTGCGCGCTCACGATTGGTCGCTGGTACGCGAGTCGATTGAGTCCATGAATCCAATAGTCCGTCAGCGTGATCCTGCCTGGACCTATTGGTACGGAAGATCTCTTAAGGAATTGGGAGATTCCGAGAAAGCTAATACACAGTTTCAGCTATTGGAAGATCAGTTTAATTTTTATGGACAGTTGGCGCGCGAAGAGCTCGGTAAGCCAATTGTCATACCGCCTAAAACCAAAGTTAGTAATGCTGAAATTAAGGAGATGGGTAAACGTGGCGGATTTTCTCGTGCTGAGCGTTTTTATGCAATGAACCTTCGCTTTGAGGGAAATCGAGAGTGGAACTGGGAGTTGCGTGGCATGAGCGATCGCCAATTACTTGCTGCCGCAGAATATGCGAAACGAATCCATTTATATGATCGAACGGTCAATACAGCTGATCGCACGAAAGGCGAGCATGATTTTGGTCTGCGTTATCCAACACCCTTTAAAGAGCAAATTAGTCCGATTGCTAAAAATATCGATTTGAACTTAGCCTGGGCTTATGGTTTGATCCGTCAAGAATCTCGGTTTATCACCAATGCATCGTCGTCAGTGGGCGCTTCGGGTTTGATGCAGGTGATGCCTAACACTGCCAAGTATGTTGCTAAGAAAATTGGTATGAATTCGTATACCAATGAGCGCCTTAAAGAAACGCAAACGAATTTGACCTTGGGAAGCCATTACTTAAATATGGTTTTAAAGGATCTCGATGACTCTTGGGTATTAGCATCCGCCGCCTACAATGCCGGCCCATCTCGGCCAAAATCGTGGCGAGAAAGATTAAATCAGTCCACTGAAGGCGCAATTTTTGTGGAATCGATTCCCTTTAATGAGACTCGCACCTACGTAAAGAATGTGCTTGCAAATGCGAGCTACTATTCGCTTTTAATGGATGGTCAAACCACTCCCATGAAACAACGACTTGGGGTGATTGTGCCTAAAACCGCAGTTTTGAGTGAACTACCATGAAACATGACATTTTATTAATTGGCGGCAGCGGTTTTGTTGGCAAGGCCATTAGCCAGAAGCTGCAAAGTAAAGGCTACTCGGTCTTAATTCCATCTCGGCATTACAGCGCCATGCGAGACCTTCGACTATTACCCAGTGTGACGCTCGTTGAGGCAGATGTGAATCAGCCCGGGGTGATTGAGCGATTATGTGAGGATGTAAAACCTCATGGAGCGGTTATTAACTTAGTCGGCATCTTGCAAGACCAAGTAGCAAATCCATACGGCCCTGGTTTTAAAAGAGCCCATGTGGACTTGCCTAAGATGATCATTGAAGCCATGAAAGCCAAGCAACTCAGACGCTATCTGCATATGAGTGCTTTGGGTGCCGACTCGAATGGCCCATCAATGTACCAACGCAGTAAGGGCGACGGTGAAAATCAGGTGCGAGCTAGTAATTTAGATTGGACCATTTTTAGGCCATCGGTCATTTTTGGAGAGCACGATCAGTTTATTAATACCTTTGTTAATCTAGCGAAGCTATTCCCGGTGATTCCATTGGCGTATTCGCATGCTCAATTTCAGCCAGTGAGCGTAAAAGATGTTGCTAGTGCGTTTGTAATAGCACTAACTCACCCCAGTACCATTCATCAGACCTATGATTTGGTTGGTCCTGAGGTATTGACGATGAAGCAGTTGGTTGAATTTGCTGCTCGCAAAGCGGGAAGGGATCGCCTCATTATTTCATTGCCGAATTGGGTTGGATACCTACAGGCATTGGCATTTGAGTTTGGCCCAGGCCCCACCCTAATGTCGCGTGACAATATCGCCTCCATGGGCATTCCAAATGTATTGCCTGCGGGTGGAAAAGACGCTTTGGTTGATGAGTTTAGGATTACCAAACAGCGTATTGAGAGTTTACTGACTTGAAGATTTATCAGGTTGGCGGTGCAGTGCGGGATCGTTTGCTTGGAAGAACGATTCATGATATTGATTATGTGGTGGTTGGTAGTACAGCCGATGAAATGGTGCAAAAAGGGTTTCGGCCAGTGGGTAGCCATTTCCCGGTATTTTTGCATCCCATCACGAATGCGGAATATGCTTTAGCTAGGACGGAACGCAAAACAGCACCAGGCCACCAAGGCTTTACTTTTCATGCAGACCCAAGCGTGACTTTGGAGGAGGATCTGCAAAGACGCGACTTGACCATCAATGCGATGGCCCAAGCGGTAAATGAGTGTGGCGAGCCAGTCGGGGAGAGCGTTGATCCCTATGGCGGTCAGGCTGATCTGAGGGCGGGCGTATTGCGGCACGTCTCAAATGCCTTTTTAGAGGACCCTTTAAGGGTATTACGCGTCGCCCGATTTGCAGCACGTTTTCCAGATTTTCATATTGCGCCCGAGACGCTCGTTTATATGAGACGAATGGTTGATGCGCTTGAATTAGAAACCTTATCAAAGGAGCGCATCTGGCAAGAGCTAGCGCGCGCCATGGAAGAAAAAGAGCCACTCCGCTTTATCGAAACACTTAATCAGTGCAATGCTCTAGCAGATATTTTACCAGCCAGTTTTGAGAAACAGTGGCATCAGGAAAATGTTCAAAAGAGCATTCGGCATGCAATGCATTTGGTTGTCGCGGCGTGCCCCGAGTTAAATCAGCGTTTAGCTTGTTTATTAAGAATCATTTCTCCAGCCGAAATCCAGGAGTGGGCTCGCGGGTCCAAGTGGCCCAATGAGATTGCTGAATATTGCCAGATTGCTGCGGATTTTGAGTCAGTCTATTCCAAATTAATTCCAATCGATATCCTGGCATTTTTTAATCGGGCTGACTTATGGAGAAAGCCTCACCGTATCTCTGAACTCCTCACTCTTTTTGAGGCGCTAGGCATTGATATAGCAGTTTGGCAAAAGCTGGTTAGCAAATTGATTGGTATTGATGCTGGACAAATTGCTGAGTCTGTAAGCCAACGTTCTAACGCTAATGACTTAGGTAAAGTAATTCATGCAGAGCTTGAGAGAGTGCGCGTCCTAATTATTCAAGAAGTGCTATCTCAATAAACCCGGTTACGACCGCCAAAGCCGGGGAGTGCATAGAGGTCCAAATCAAGACCCTCTAAGTGTTTACCAAAAGCCAGTACTTTGAAGAGTTCCCCCATTTCCGCCTCCGAGATTAATTTCTGTATCACATTGGATATGGCGATCATCTGCTGAGGGTCGCGTGGATCGGATTGCTGAAATACTAGATCGGTAATGCCAGCATCCAATAAGTACGATGCTTGGCTAGAAAAAAATGACTGAGCATTTTCTTCGTTCTCAATTGAATGCAAAAGGTTCGAGAAATTAATATGGCAGGTGATATCTGAGATACCAGGTAGAGCTAGCACATTGCTTAGCGCTTGATGACGGTAGTGCGCCATGAGCGTGCCGGTGTTTCGTTGAGGGTGGTAATACTCGTGTTGATGAAAGCCATAATCAATCATTAATAAGAGGCCTTGCTCGAGTCGATTGATCACCTGTCTAAATGAGGCTTCTGCCTGAGGGTGGATTTCGGTTGTGTACCCATCGTTAGCGCAGTCGATCATTGGTTGGACCTCTAGTTTTTCACCGGACACAGATATAAGAAATTGATCGGGCTCTGTTCCAAGTCCAACCCCAGCATAGTGCCAAGCATGGTTTTGATACACAATTCGTTCGCAGGGAATCGCATCGAATACTTCATTCGCCAGAATGACGCCATGAAAAGATGGCAACACTTCTGAATGCCATTGGCAACATGTTTGAATCCCATGACTTTGCCATGTGTCGAGTAGCAATGCTTGTTGACGCTCAATTAAGTTCGGTGACACATCAATGATGTGATATTCATCTAAGTCAAAGCCGCGACGGTGGAGATCCAATACGATCGTTTTGGCAAGCTGCCCTGTCCCTGCGCCGATTTCGATGATGCAAGTCCGCTGTCCCTGCTTTCTTAATCCTTCTAGCACCGGCAGGATCGTATTGACGATGGTTTGGCCAAAAAATGGGCTGATTTCTGGGGCTGTTATGAAATCACCAGAACACCCAAATTTTTCCAGGGCGCTGGTGTAATAACCAAGACTCGGCTGATACAGGGCAAGCTCCATGTAACGCGAAAATGGAATCCAGCCACCTTTTTCCTGAATTTCAAGGGAAATTTTGGTCAGGATGGCTTTTAAATGCTCCGCTTGCGCCTGTGTCAGGTTAATATCCATAGCTCACTAGTCTAAGTGAGTTTTTCCATAGCACATGAAAACAATGGCAGATCGGACAGTTTTAGTCACTGGCGCAGCCAAACGCCTTGGTCGAGAAATTGCTTTGTATTTTGCTCGTGAGGGCTGGAATACCATTATTCATTATGGTCAATCCGTCCAAGACGCTCTAGCTGTGGTTGATGAGATTCGTGGATTGGGAGTTAAGGCAATTGCGTTGCAGGCAAATTTGTCACTTCATGTAGAGGCTGAGTCCTTGATCCAAAAAAGTATTGATCATTTTTATCGAATTGATTGTTTAGTTAATAGTGCCGCTATTTTTGAATACGATCGACCCAGCCAGGATGATCACCCTGTAAGCGCAGACCTGATTGAGCGGCATGCTCAAATTAATCTGGTAGCTCCAGTTGTTATGGCTCAAGCATTATTTCGTCACCTCAAGAGTCAGCCAATTAGCAAAGCCTTTGTTCCTGCGACGATTCAGCTATTGGATCAAAAGTTAATCAACTTAAATCCGGATTATTTTTCTTATACGCTTTCAAAGAGTGCATTATTGACCGCTACCGAAATGATGGCCCGGGATTTCGCACCATATATGCGCTCTGTTGGTTTGGCCCCAGGAATTACCTTGCCATCGGCCGATCAAAGTCGATCCGAGTTTGAAAAGGCCCATCAGGTCACTCCGATGGGGTATTCATCCAGTCCATATGATATTTCAAGCGCTGCATTTTTCTTAGCCAATGCCAAGTCGATCACCGGTACCACTCTGTATGTCGATGGCGGACAACATTTGTTGGCTTCCGATCGTGATGTAATGTTCAAATTTAAAAAATAAATTCTATGCACTCTCTTCTATCCCATCCAAGCTTGATTCATTGCCGTCGCCTTTTTTTGAAAGATTACGAGGTTTATATCAATATTGGCGTACATGATTTTGAGAAGCGCGCTGAGCAGAGGGTGATATTCAATGTCGAGATTTATGTTCCCTTAGAACTGAATACCCCTATAAAGGATCGCTTAGAGGAGGTGCTTGATTATGATTTCATTCGTAAAAAAATTATTGAGCGCGTCAAGCGTGGACACATCCATTTACAAGAAACCCTCTGCGATGAAATCGTTACTGCGATTCTTGAACATCCAAATGTGATGGCGGTACGAGTTAGTACTGCAAAGCCCGATGTCTATCCAGATTGCGAGGCAGTTGGCGTCGAAGTCTTTAAGATGAAGCAATCGCAAGACTAATTGGAGTCGCAGATGGTAGACCCTCGCAAGCAAGCATTTGAAGAAAATAAGTTAGATAAAAAACTATGTCGTCTGGTTGGTCAGGCTATCGGTGATTTTGACATGATTGCCGATGGCGATAAGGTGATGGTATGCCTTTCTGGTGGCAAGGATAGTTATACCTTGCTTGATATTTTATTGAAGTTGCGTGAGCGGGCACCGATTTCATTTAATTTGGTTGCCGTGAACTTAGATCAAAAACAGCCTAACTTTCCAAGTGACACGCTACCTAATTATTTGCGCAAACTCAATATCCCTTTTCACATTGAAGAACAAGATACCTATAGCATTGTGAAGCGCGTGATTCCTGAGGGGAAAACAACCTGCGGGTTGTGTTCTCGTTTGCGTCGTGGGATTTTGTATCGGGTGGCCGATGAGCTTGGGGCAACCAAGATTGCCTTGGGACATCATCGAGATGACATCTTGGAAACATTACTGCTCAATATGTTTTATGGGGGCAAGCTAAAGGCAATGCCCCCCAAACTGCGTTCAGATGATGGACGTCACTTGGTTATTCGGCCATTAGCCTACGTACCTGAAAAGTTGATCGAGCGCTATGCGCAAACGATGGAGTTTCCAATTATTCCCTGTGATCTATGTGGCAGCCAGCCAAACTTGCAAAGGGCTGCCATGAAGAAATTACTAGGTGAGTGGGAGAAGGAATTTCCTGGTCGGATCGAAAACCTGTTTCGTTCTCTGCATTACATCGTTCCATCCCACCTGTTGGATCAAGATGCCTTTGATTTTCAGAATCTATCCATTCATTCGGATTTGACCCAGTTCATTAAATCATATGAGAGTGATCGTGCAATCGATGAGGGCGTTGATGTGTGTGCTGTAACGGAGTCCTCCTGGTCTTCACTGACTTGGATCGATAAAGATTAGAGCCAGTCTCTCCGCATCAGAGGGATGCTTCTAAGCCCTATAATTAATCCCATGAATATCGTTATCTTGGCTGCTGGGCAAGGCAAGCGCATGAAGTCCGCTTTGCCAAAGGTATTGCAGCCTCTGGCAGGAAAACCTTTACTCCAGCATGTGCTTGAAACTACATTAGCGCTTGCACCCAAGGCCGAGCCGATTGTTGTAATCGGGCATGGCGCACAGCAGGTTCAAGCATTCTTAGCCCATTTGGCTAATTTAGATAAGCGCTTTAGAAATGTAAAGACAGTTTTGCAAAAAGAGCAAAAAGGAACGGGTCACGCGCTATTGCAAGCCTTATCAAAACTGAAGCCTGCGCTCCCCACGCTCGTCTTATATGGTGATGTACCCCTGTGCTTTAAGGAGACCTTAACTAAGCTCGCTCGCCTGAGTGATGGTGCAGTAGGGCTGCTAACCCATCGCATGCAAAATCCATATGGCTATGGACGTATCGTACGGGACGCCGATGGTAATGTGCAAGCTATTGTTGAGGAGAAGGACGCCAATCTAGCCACTCGTTTGATTCAAGAAATTAATACCGGCATAATGGTTTTGCCCACTAAGCAATTGGGTAAGTGGCTAAAGGGGATTAAAGCTAAAAATGCGCAGGGTGAATATTACTTAACGGATGTGATCACCATGGCGGTTAAGGCGGGCGTGCCAGTGCGTTCTGCCCAAGCAACCTATGATTATGAAATCCTAGGCGTCAACAGTCGCTCACAATTAGCAGAGTTAGAGCGTGTTTTACAGGGCCAGATCGCTCAAGCGCTTTTAGAAAATGGCGTCACGCTTTTTGATCCCGATCAAATCGATGTTCGCGGTGAGCTGCGTTGTGGCAAGGATGTGTGGATTGACGTTGGTTGTGTTTTTGAGGGAATCGTAACTCTGGCCGATCAGGTTCGAATCGGACCCTATTGCTTTGTTAAAGATACGCACATTGGAGAAGGCGCTACGATCGAAGCATTTAGCCATCTTGATGGAGCCAAAATTGGCCCCGCTAATCGCATTGGCCCCTATGCACGGATTCGGCCGGGCGCTGAATTGGCAAGTGATGTTCATATTGGTAATTTTGTAGAAGTTAAAAATAGTCGCATTGCCGCACAGAGTAAAGCCAATCATTTGGCGTATGTGGGCGATTCGATCGTGGGGTCACGCGTCAATATTGGGGCTGGTACGATTACCTGTAATTACGATGGCGTCAATAAGCACCAAACAGTGATTGAAGATGATGTATTTATTGGCTCGGACACGCAGTTAGTTGCCCCAGTAAAGGTGGGTAAAGGGGCAACGTTAGGTGCAGGAACCACGCTCACCAAAGATGCACCCCCAGGTAAATTAACCGTATCGCGGGCAAAACAAGTTTCCATTGAATGGCAGCGGCCCACGAAAGTGAAAAGTGTGTCGCCAAAAGCAAAAAAGATCGCTCGAAAGTAAATCCTTTTTATGTGTGGAATCGTTGGAGCAGTTGCCAAAACAAATGTTGTCGATACCTTAATCGAGGGGCTGCGACGCTTGGAGTATCGGGGTTATGATTCCTGTGGCTTTGCCGTGATTGATAGTCAGCAGGCGGGTCATCCGATCGAGCGAGCCAGAACCACTGCCCGTGTGGCCGACTTAGCAAAGCAAGCCCAGTACTTTTGTGGTCAGGTTGGGATCGCGCATACGCGTTGGGCGACGCATGGCAGACCCGATACGCATAATGCGCATCCCCATATTTCTAACGGGCAAATTGCGGTTGTGCATAACGGCATTATTGAAAACTATGAGGTACTACGCGATCAGTTAAAAGCATCTGGTTATGTGTTTGAATCAGAAACCGATACCGAGGTCATTGCCCATTTAGTTCACCAGGAATTTAATAAGCTTGCTAAACCAGATCTTAAGAAAGCAGTTGCGCAAGCTACACACCAATTAAAAGGTGCCTATGCGATTGCTGTGATTGCTCAGGCCGAGCCCCATCTCCTAGTGGGCGCTCGTGCAGGTTCACCGCTCATTATTGCAATTGGTGACGATGGCCACTACCTGTCCTCAGATGCACTTGCTTTAGCTGGTAAAGCTAAAACTATGGCTTATTTGGAAGAGGGCGATCTGGTTGCTTTGACTGTCAATGGATTTGAGGTTTGGGATCGAACGGATCAGGCGATGAAGCGGGAAATTACACCAATGCCTGTTCAAGCGCAAGCAGTTGAATTGGGACCCTATCAGCATTTCATGCAAAAAGAGATATTTGAGCAAGCCCGCGCAGTCTCCGACACAATCGCTAATATTGCTGAACTTGGCCCAGCTTTGTTTGCTGCGAATTCTCAAGAATGGCAGGAGTTTGATCAGGTATTGATTCTTGCTTGCGGGACAAGTTATTACTCAGCCTGTGTAGCTAAATATTGGTTTGAAGACATTGCAAAGATTTCGACGCAAGTTGAAATTGCTAGCGAATACCGGTATCGACAATCGATTCCAAATCC
>Ga0194118_10006641_pt1 | contig 11431 bp, 10 predicted proteins | sample TA2MahsurfametaG_2_FD_148662 | JGI IMG/M metagenome (GOLD analysis project Ga0194118, IMG submission 148662) | Freshwater microbial communities from Lake Tanganyika, Tanzania - TA2015013 Mahale N5 surface | ecosystem: Environmental > Aquatic > Freshwater > Lake | place: Tanzania: Lake...
CCCCAAAACCCCAAAACCCCGCAGGTTGTGAGATGAAATTATAATTTAAATAAAATAAATGCTAGAAGGTCTTTTAGAAAGTGTTCTACAACGCTACATCGGTAAATACATTCAAGGCCTCGATAAGCATTAGTTGGAGGTTTCGGTAAGCCCAGTCCCATTGATTCCTATTCAATATATAATCACCTTACAAAACTACGTATTTAGGTATGGAATGGCAATGTGAGACTTGAAAATTTACTGCTCAAAAAGTCCTTGTTCGATGAGCTTAAGCTGCCAATAAATCTGGTATATGGCAGAATCGGCAAACTGCGCATGCGGATTCCCTGGAGTTAAATATCGTCGCAGCCATGTGAGCTCTATATCGAGTCCGTCAACATCGTTGTCTCACTCAAAGGCAAAGATCAGTGGTACTCTCAAGATAACGACTCAATCCACACCAACTTCCACATGCGACAATAATTCCTCAATCAAATCCTCACAGCACTCTACTAAGATCTGATCGTAAGTTTATATTTCCTCAACACGTACCTTTTTTGTGTTTTGTCAAGAAATCAAAGGAGTAAACTGAATAGCAACAAAGCATGTTTAATAGGCTAGCAACACGCACTGTCGACAATTTGCAATTGTCAATCGAGAACTTTCATTGTCGTTTGGAGTCGGACAACCCTGCCTTCAGCGCAGACCTCTTCAGTATGGGCTTCACGCTAGAGCAATTGTAGCTGCAGACCACCGATGATAAATTTAATCCGACATTCCTCGATCGCACCTCTGCAGCCAGCAAGACTCAACCCTTGAACAAGTTGTTGGAAATAAAAAACCTCGGTTTTTACTATAAAACAAACGAACGCTACTTCATCTCGAACCTGAAAGACGATATTTAACAGCAACAAGCTTTAGCACAGATGTACCCACTGAACTACTCTCGCATCAGACAATACGAAGCAGACTATCTGCTAGAGCCAATGGAGCTAAATATGCGCTTGTAGTTTGACCCTTTAAGCAATCAAGCAAAAGTCAGCCTAGTCGTGCAAAGACTCGAGATTTTAATGCGTGAGAAGCAATTCAAGAATATTATTAAGCTAATTGAGCTCGATCATGAATATAACGCCATACTGGCAGATTAGCAGCTTAAAAAGCGTAGTGGATATGAAAAAGCGCTTCTTTAATAATTTGATAGTGGAAAATAAAAAGAAAAGTTCCAAGAATTGCTGCTTTAACAACACTAGGTGTTCACTGGGTTTGTTTAGGTTTAACAGGATAGCAATTAAGTCGCAGATCCAGACTACATCGTAATCATGATGGGAAGCAGCCTGGACGATCTGTAGTAATGGGCTAGGCCTGTTGTGAAAAAAAAGGCGGATGAGTTTATGGTTTTTTAATAGACTAAAGCTGAGAGTCAAAGCTACACATCGTACTTGATGGGCTGGCTCAAGAGTAACGATTAACCAGCGCCAGAAAACAGGAAATCTCAGGTAAAACTGAAGGATCTTGAGTCGCTTGTGGGTCTAGAATCCGCTGAGGTAAGTTCGAGCTCAGGTGATGACGGCTCGAGTAAAGACGACGATGAGTTTTACGATGCAACGGATGACTTGACCTTGATTGAGACAACCTAACTAGTATAAAAGAATGCAGATTAGCCACCAAAACTGACAGCTGAGTTCCTACTGCGATTCTTTGAGTTGAGACTTACGAGTAGCAAGCAGCAAAATACCCTAAGCACCCAACCATAGCTGTTTGGCATAAAAATGCACTCGAAAGGTTTCTCAATCCAATTCAATAAGTACGATGTGGAGTCGAGTTTGTGCGCTAAATGCTACCAGTTGACAGCATCGACCTAGGATTTAGGATGCGACGCTATTTCAAGCGGTAAAAATTAGACAACATCAGCGATCGTCGAAAAGATGAGTGATTATTTGGAAGGCCAAAATGTCAGCTTCATCGAAATATCCAAGCGTAACATCAACTACTAAATCCCAATCAGAACACTAAGCACCTCCGATAGCAGCAGTCATTCAGCACGCTAATCAGATGATATAGACTTGACGATAATTGCGGGTTTGCGACCCATCAGAATCGTGTACAGACCCCAGCACATAAAGATGGTAACTGATTTTTTTGCAGTAGACAACAAGCAAGTTAAACAGTAGGCCAAGAATAAATTAAATGAGCTGAAAGTCTAGCTGAATAGGTAGACCGAAGTTTTCATTTAGCAAGAAAAAAAGAACTTTATCTAACTGGATATTTCGTGTCCAGTCCTCGAGCTGCCCTTCAGCAATAATCCATAGCACTAAAGTACAGTAAAAACCGAAGAAAAGTGGTTAATTGCAATGGGCGACTTCAGGTTCACCAACCAATCTGAGCCAGATTAGGATAGTGCGCGATTCAAGTATTTCAAGCTCAAACTTACGCAAGCTAATCTGTAATATGTGTAAGAGGATGTCAAGAGCCACATGCTAGTCAGTGATTTCTCCATGGAGCTGTAGATTTAGCTACGGAAGCCAGACTGTGATATTGACTGCCAGAACACGCAAATAACGGGTGGTCTGACCAAGAAACTCGAAATAAACTTCACTCCTTACTTGTTCGTACAGGTAGTCAACCTCTCTAAACTACTTTAGAATCACGAGACTCAAAATGATTTTGACCGGCTAAAAGATGCTTTAATCCAGGGTCCCGTCAAATTATAAGGGCTCTATTTGCGAAAAATATAACACTTCTATGCTTTTTTTTGTGACAACAATATTTACTTCTTTGCAGAGTAACAAGATGGCCACTTCGCATCACAGGCGACTGAGATCCTCTCGCTTGACTCTTAAAAAGTCAAGTGCATAGATTCAAAGCTAGAGCTGCGCAACTCGAAGGATGAAGTCAGGGAAGTCTTTTTTGACAGGCAAAGCGATGCTTTAAAGTGGGGAAGGGCAATCCACAAGTAGTAGGGCTCACTCGAAAAGCACCTCTAAGTTGAGTCAGTGGAATAACCGATAGTTGGAGAAGAGGATAATTCGATTCAGGACTAGTTGTAGGTGTTGAGTATGTTTTAGCTTGAGTTTCATGAGATTTATATCTACTTTTCAGCTGAGAAGGCGGAGTTGCGACCAGACTTGGAACTATTTGACCCGAACGATGTTGGTATTTTTACGAATACCCAAGACGATATCAGCAGGCTTAAACTGTTGCTAAAAATATCAAAACTTAAACTCACCATGACAAGTAAGCATCTGTGGTCTCAAACCGAGGTAAACCTGGATAGTATCTAGTTGAGTGATCTGGTGCAGCCTTGTTTGAGGTTCAATTACCTGCTCAGGTCTGAGCAGCCCTTGACAGTGAGGGTACAGTATGTTGATCGCAAATCCAGTTTCTACGCCAACGAAGATATGATCGTCTCGATGGATTTCGGCTCTCTGGACATTAATTGGAAACCGCTAACTTTCTCTAGCTTCCTTAAATTTATCCGATACAATAAGTTTAAACAGGATGCCTACAAATAGTAGGTCGACAGCATAAAATTCAGACATAAGCAGGTCGACCTTCTTCTCAAACAGCAGTCAACAGCTGATCTGCGTAAATACTCCCACTAGAATTTGCTAGACTGTAGCACTAACCGTGAAAGTTTGATGGCCGTCACGGCAGTGTTTAAGCAGCTAAAAATCGTGTGCATTCACCCGAGACACACTTCGTATCCTATCTTCTCGATCGTGTTACAGGAAAAGCGACTTAGGTACTTTTCAAAGTTTGACCACGATGAAATACAGGTTAAAATGGGCAACCTCGAGATTATTGACCACACGTGCTACCCCAAAACTCTCGACCCATTAAAGCAATACACGAGCAGGGATTAGCTTCAGTCACAAAAGATCCTTTCCAGGCGCTCACTTGTGCACAGTGACCACATGCTCGACATGGAAATGGCAATGTTTCATTACCCACTCGAGCGCACATGTCACCTAGCGAGGAAACCAGAGTACTAGTCCTACGACAAACATGTAAGGATTGAGCTAAAATCAATGAAATTGCTTTTTTTGATGGAGTACCTTTACCGAGTGCAAGACTATTTCTTTTACTAGCTAATCGGGGCAGCAACCGACACAAATCCCTACCAACAGATCAATACTAAAGCAAAAAGTTAAATCGTGGAGTGGCCAGAGCAAAGTACCATAAAAGCATCAGCAGCAATAAATAAGAATGCTACTAAACAGAATTAGGCTTATGATCTGAATCAGTACAGTCTTTGTACGGGCCTGGACATAAGATTGAATAACCCGGTGATTAGTTTGAAGGATCGGCCCTACTTAAAGAAAAGTTCAATGACTATTGATTTTGGCCAAATCCACATTTCGAATGAGACATCGCAAGTGGAAGGTCGCTGGCAGTAAAAACTCGATTAAAAAGTGCATGTCTAAACGATGAAACTCGAAGGGCATGGCTTCACGATGAGCTATTAAGGTGGCAAAAATTTTTAAATTTTACCAGATACAAAGTTTGAGGTTGCTATCGAGCGTCTAAACTATAGTGAGCATCTCCAGGATCACTATCTATCCAAAGGCATCAATTTCGAAGACCTAGACATTTCTTAGCACATGAAAATAAATTTTTCACCCTTGAAACTATCCTTCACCCAAGAAGTCTACTCGTACCTGCTCCGCTGCAATGATTTGAATATTGGACACTCGGATTTGAAGCAAGAGTAATTTTAGCTAGCGATATGGAATGATCCCGACACCTAAAAATTTCTGAAGCAAGAGAAAAAGACGATTGAACGCTACAAAAATAACACAAAAGTGTTCAAGCAACGAATGTGGATCTAAATGCCAAGTTTCTCCATTTCACTCAAGAATAACGACTTTGAGCACACACTGATCGCGGAGATCGTCTATTGGAATTTCCATGCGAGAATGGAGCGGTTTTTAGACCGCCGCAACGACATCAGGCTGAAAGCGCACAGCATCTAAATCTTGAGACATGCTAACCCGAAACACTTCAGAGGATACTCTTAACTGGACGATTGTAAAGCCATAGTGATGGGTCATTAATCAATGCATTCGCACTTGATCACAGACATGAACTACTACTCGTTTAATAAGGATAATATAACGCACCGTGCATAGTAAAAATCGGTGAGCTAGGGCAAGAAGGCTAGACTGCTGCTCGATTAGAGCAATTTTGAGATGGAGTTGCAGATGATGCCTTCGGGGGATAAACAAATAAAATGTGTTCTTAAGAAGCATAAACTTTTCATTAAGGCGACGATACTGCTGATGGTGTCTGACTTTTTTGGGACGGCTTACCCCAAGTATAACACGGAGGAAAAGCCTAACTTTTACTCGAGTGATCCTAATTGTGCGCCGAAATAAGAGATCATGCTCGAAATGAATGAGGGATTAATTTGTTTCGAAAGCCACGAAAACTCCTAAAAAATTCTAGCATGCCACGGCACTTTAATAATTAATAAAACTAAGGAGACACTTAACGACGTCAAACTGTGACTCCTGGACCGCCTGCATTCCAACACCAAGCAGCAGCTCACAGACAGCGACTTTGACTTCCAGGGCAAGACGGCCATGATGCTGCTGTCTTTGACGAATTTTTCACCCTACATCTGCCAAGCGAAAGACCTAGATGGCATGTTTCATTCCGTAAAAAAGCGTCAGCTTATGTCCCCATTCAATATGAACTACAACTAGTAGTGGCTGCTAGAACTGAAGTCCAAGTCGGAACTCAGCTAACTTAAGCACCTGGTGTTCAAAGCTTTCAAGAAGTCGGACACATCGATTGATTGGACACTGCTGAAGATTACATTCCAGGACATGCAGATCATTTAGCGGATCTTAGAGTATAATCTCCACTAGTATTAGACATTCCTTGCGCACTAGGCCGCAGTGTAGAATATCTACGACAGTGACTCTAATGACAGTGACTATTTATCAGCTTCACACAAATCAAAATCCCGCCCAAACAGCAGCCAAAAAACACCGGACTAGTTGTCATCGTTGCAAAGCAGCGGGGATATTTGCAGTGACACGAGTGTTAAGAATTCGGCCAGTAGCTTGAGTTCTGAAAGTAGTGATGATAGCGAGGAATTCAAAGAACCTGTATAGAATGAACTCAAGAAGCAGCTATTCGGTAGGAGATAAGTGGCATTTGCGCCAAGGAAATCAATCATAGACCTCATCTCAATACAAGTCGTACGCCAGATAACCCAAACACCTGTGAAGACACCCGTGAAAAAGTAGAATGAGTTCATAGTGCGTGTTCCCGATAGAACCCCATCCTTATTTTAGCAGTCGAAACGGAAGGGGCTAATAGATTTGTCACCGATGCTGTAAACAGACGAAGATTTCGATCAGATTGATGAGCGAGAGGACAGTATCACAGCACCGCTACGTACCTTCGAAACAAAATCTAAAACACAGGGTCTTCAATTAGAATCCCTGCCATTATCTAATAAGCTGATTCGATTGAAGTATATACCGAGGGATGAGCTTAAAGGAGTTGATGATGTTAATTTGCTCAAGAGGGTAAGCTAGGAGCCAGGCGACGACATTATGGATGTTGTTTCTTATGGCTTGCAAATCCTGATCATCAACGACAACAAAGGGAACTTTTTGCCAATAATGGGTATCCGATTGTCCGAGTTCATGTTCTCCAATTAACTACTCGCCTAGATTTAGACGGGCCGCACTCAATTGATTTCCCAGGTGTCTTACTACAACGCGCTCGCTGGCAGCTGGGAACCTTGCATCGAGTGATCAGAGCTGAGTCTCAAGCTGCTGAGTTACGAGGATGGACGTAAAGAAGTGCATCTGTAACTCGATAAGGAAGTCAACATAAACGTGAGCGAAAGTCTTTTCAATACAATTAGTGACACTACGAAGTCAATTAAGCAAGCTGAGACAGATGAAAGTTTAGAAGAGCACTTCCGCAACAAACACCATGTTGGGTCGTTAGGGTTACAGGCGGGAAACCTAATAAACTTTGATGAATTGAGTTAAAATGTTGACTTCAAAAATACGGAGACCATTGTAACACCATATGCTATTTGCAACCTGACAGAGACGGAGATCATGATTGAGCGAGATGTGGAGCAGCTAATAGTGCAGCCTGCTAAAAGCACGGTAGAGATCTCCAATAGTCATAAAAAGCATGCGAGTATGATTATTCTCGATAAAGACTAACGTTCAACTCTTAAGGCCACAAAAAAACTTTAGTAACGTTCAGAGACCTTGCAGGATTAAAAACCCAAGCAAATGACAACAGAGGTGGCTTTGATTGTGAAACCAAACGAGACAGCTAATTTTGCGGTGGATTATGAAAGATAAGTGCGTTAGTAAATAGATCAATATACGACACACGGCGATAAGTCCGAGGAGATTATCACTGTGAGTTTTGGGCGAGCTAACAAAGCGCCAATTCAAGGGATCAATCTGAACAAATTCAAAAAGAGTTAGCGGCACTACTTTCAGAATGACAAGTATTTAGAATTCATCGTCTACGCGGTATCTTTTAAAAATCTTAAGAGGGTATTGACGATTCGAACCTAATATCTGTTGCATAATAGTACGATTATGGATTATGCCGTTCGCATCATCAATAAGCTCGATCGATCCTACGTTAAGAACCTCATGGTGAGGGTTGGCGAGTACTTACCCCTACCCGAGAGCTATAATCAAACTTTGCTGCAGATCAGGCTTGCTGAGGAGAGTGAGGATGAGTGGTCCGACGAACTGTCCATCTACGCGATAAAGAAGATAATCGTCCCTCAGAAAGTCGGCTATTTATAGCATGGCAGCACCTACACAATTTTCAAAAAAGTGGCAGCTGAGTGTGATGGAACCTTTAATATCAACTTGATGGCACCTCTTGTATTGAAGAATTGTTTGCCGTGTGACATGTTCTTTCAGTTTTTAGACAGTAATAATAGGCTGTGTAGGCAGGTGCTCGCCAAAGAGCAAGTCAAGAATGTCTTCTAGTTCGATTTGCAGACTGAGATCTGTTTGCAAGTTTAAATTCCTGGCTATACCTATAGCACACTGGTTCTGGGTAGAAAGACTGAGCTTGGTGAGGAGCAAAAAGATTACTTGACTCTGGTCGATGGCAACGATTGTTAACTCAACATTTAATACACGAAATCGTCTCAAAAAGCTGGCTTCTACTTAACATTCTTCGTCACTAATTGTCTGATTAACTTGACAGGCCAGAATTTACAGTTTTTCTATAAGGAACCCAGTCGAGGCTTCGATTTAACTCCAGTGGATTAGCAAGCGATGGTCTCTGTGCCCTTAGACCTTGACTCGAGCTAAGACAGCCACAATAAACTTTTCATGGCGATGCAGACTAAGGAAGTGTGGGCCAAAATAGAGGGCTCCCCCGAGGTATCCCAACCCATAAATACATTCGCGCCCAGTGCCCAACAGAAATTCTCTCTCGTCAAGAAGAATCGGCTGTATGAGTATGGGTATGCAACTGAGATCTACCTGGCCAGTGAGCAAGAGTTCATCTACACGAAAATTACAACACTCAGCCCACTCTTCGTCATCGTCAACTCGACACAGCAGACAATCCTCTGTGCGCAAGCCTAAGCCAAGCAGTATCCGACCTTCATAAAACCTGGGCAGCACCAACCATTCCACTGGAGTGACAAGGATAAATCCAAGCAGGTCTCCTTTAAGATCAACACACACAGAGGCGACGTTGAAGAGTATGACTGGTCACCAGGTGGCGTAAACTTAGACCAACTGGGTACACTGATCGTCCAACTACGACAAAAACAGATCAATTAGTTATAGCCTCTTTAGAGATCAACATCTCTGTTTGGTAGCATACTCAACTCAGATGAGCAGCCTAAAGCGCTGCAGAGGACTAAGAAACGCTTTTTAAGAATCCAAAGGAAATACCATAATCATCAAATCTACGTGATCGTTGAGGAAGAGACCTAGTCGCTACCAACGATGAGCATCGAAAATAAATGCTCAACTATCGCGATCGCCTACCAGCAACATGGCAACACGGATCAGAATCAGATTGACATTATTGACGCAAATCAGGCGCAGACATTCACGTGGTCGGATCACTATGGCATTAAGGAGCTGCGTGTAGAATTTTATTTAGGGGCCAAGTATTAGGAGACTGGTGGCTCCAGGAAACTTCATCCGATTGTGGATACACAGAAAAGTCAATTCATCGATATCTCCTTGGATGAGTTGAATCTCTAAAACCGCTAGATTATCTTTGCAAACGAAGATTTTGGAGATGCGCTAACCGAGCGTGTTTTCTACACAGTGACAACAAATGGCTACACAAAGACCTTGAGGTTCGAAAGCCGTTCAAACGATCTCTAACCATAGTCGATTGGAAGCCCCTAAACACAATCACAGCTCAAGGTTAGCGTTCAGATTCCTCAAGTTAACATATCGGTGATCGCGGGCATAAAACCAGATATGCGCTGTGAGCTACTTATGGTATACATGAGAGGCATCTCCGTTAAACTAGACCAATCTTTGACTCGTCGGCAGATTTTCTGCTAATTGGCCGTGTTCTAGGTCGACAACCAGTCAGTGAGAGATCCGGTCTACCCAGTTATGATGAAGGTGAAACAAGAGTTGGTAAAGAATGAACACGGCGCACTGGTGCCTAATCAATAAGACTTCATACAGTTGTAGGTGATTTAGAGGTGCGAGTCCGAAAATGTGATGTATGTCGAGTTAGTCGAATTTTTGATGCAGCACTTGGAGTTAAAACTTGAGCTGTCCCACCTGGTGAAGCTATCGGAGTTTGGGACGCGGGTTGGCAAAATATTCTAGACTAATTTGAATTAGTAACATAAGATTTTCTTGAGTGAGGAGAGGAGCTAATTAGACAAAACAACACAAGTGGTTGATGAGAGTTTTAACGGGCTACCCAAATTAAAAGGAAGCAAAAAGACAAAAGAGGAAAGGAAGTAGTTGGAGGCTGTTGACGAAAATCCCACCTCAGTATCTGTGACACGGGTATACGTTAAAGAATTCATAGTCTCAGCTCTAAAAGTGACCATTAGCTTAATCAAGCACCGTATCACCCTAGATGACGACTCTAACGACTTGAGTCTCTTCAAAACAATCAGCTCGTTAGGTCTCACAATCTCTACATTCGAGGGGGCGCCGATCACCCTCAACGCGCTAATTATCAAGAACATTTTCGGGGAATATGATGAAGTGCGCGAGCAATTAAAAGGCTACTACTTGAGCAGGATCAAGTGGAACACGCTCAGCTTCCTGGGCGCAAGTAATTTGATCGGAAATCCCAATCAGTTTATTGAAACATTAGGGACTGGGTTCTAAGAGTTCTATAGGGAGCCTTATCTTGGTTTCACAAATGGCACTGTTTTGGATGGATCGGTCGGTATAGCGAAGGGAGCAGCAAGTCTGGTCAAGAATACTTTCTCCGCCAGTATCGGCAGCATAGGCAAGATTAGTTCGTCGTTGAGTGCGGGCATGTTGGCGATTACGGGCGATGATGAATTCATATAAAGACGCACTATGGGCATGGTGAGAGAGAAGCCCCGAGGATTTATGTCCGGTCTCGAACAAGGTATTAGTAGCGCGCTGTCCAGTGGTTGGTCCGGCCTTAAAGGTGTCGTCGATAAGCCATCGGAGGGATTCAGATAATCAGGGACAGCCGGTTTTTTAAAAGGTGCACTCTAAGGAGCTGCTGGCCTTTTTGTTAAGCCAATTTCGGGTGCGATGGACCTAGTTGTAAAGACGTCAGAAGGCATAGAAAACTCATCGAAAACTAGCCAGGAATTGCAATAGGACGAGCGGATACGCTAGCCGAGAGCTTTTTATGACACAGATCGTTTGTTTAGGGACTTTGATATCTTGCATGCTAATATATTGGTGATCCTGCCGAGGTTGAAGTTTTATGCTCCAGAGAATGATCAAAAATTCACTCAGATTAAGACAGATCTTTTTTATGACGCTTACATACTTGAGGAGGCAGATAACGGCTATTGGCATGTGTTAGTGATCGTCGACCACAAAATAATAAGGGTTAAAAGGTTCCCCTCCGCTCAATTCCTAAGTTAAGAGCACTTGCAGAACGATAGACTAAAACATCAAGGCAATTCCTTGATCCAAATTGTAAGCCTCAACAATCTAAAAGAGCTAAAAACTGTCGAGTTGTATGAGGAGACAACGCTGGAGTTAGATTTTGAGGATGGGCGTGAGATCTTAGAGATTGAGGATTAGAAAGTGGCCACTGCTGTTTGCGGCAAGATTACAGCTCTGCTAAAGGAGTTCAAGAAGGAGGAGCGAGCCAAAAAGATCCAGTTCGTTCAGTAGACTATGAGACAGTCTGAGCTCTTTGAACCGAGAGCTAGTAGGTTGAATAAGCCACTTTTTAACCAAGAATAATGATTATATTTGAGTAATTATATTGGGGTTTTGGGGTTTTGGGG
>Ga0194118_10006643_pt1 | contig 11429 bp, 9 predicted proteins | sample TA2MahsurfametaG_2_FD_148662 | JGI IMG/M metagenome (GOLD analysis project Ga0194118, IMG submission 148662) | Freshwater microbial communities from Lake Tanganyika, Tanzania - TA2015013 Mahale N5 surface | ecosystem: Environmental > Aquatic > Freshwater > Lake | place: Tanzania: Lake Tanganyika...
CGGACAGGAAGCTGTCTAATTGTTGGAAACTGTTCCGAAAAAATCCTTGTATTTATCTATGAATTTATAAAAAAAATACTGCATGATGAATATCATAACATTTGTATTGCAAATGACGATGATATAGCGAAACCTAAAAAAACAAAACTTCGTAAGAAGACCATTACCATAACACACTAATAATCATATATGTGTAATTTTATATGTATAATTTATATTATATACGATATGTATGATGGATGTATATTAGTTCTTGATTTTTCGAGTGAAAACTCTTTTTTTCTTATAGGATACAGCATCATATAACTTATCAAATACAGAATCCTGAATTATATTGGGAACAGAAGAAGACCCCCCATGTTGTACCATATCCATTGTAATAGATGTATCTGAATAACGATTTGGACCCTTTACTATAACAAGTCCCGTTGGAACTGCCATATTTCCAAGCGCTTCATAATATGGATGATTCGCCAATGAATTCATTTTACATCCACTTACAAATTGATGTCGTTCAAACGGAGATTCATCGTGCGCATATTCATCCACATCTTTTTCGATAGTAGCAATACCTAATAAGTACATAATATATAGTATATACAATATATAATATATAATAGTATATATTACGAATCCGTCCTTTTTTTATAAGTACGACGAAGATCACTTGATTCCTTGATCTCACGATGTGATTTCAGGTATTCAATAATATACTCGACGTGTTCTTTATTAGGTATGATATCGGTTAAACATTTCTCTATATATTGAAAGGTTAATGTTGAATACTCTTTTTTGGGAACCATTTTTAATTCTCCATCTCCAATCTCGATAATCGTTTTTTCCATATTTTTTATCTTAAGTTGTTCTACAATCATTGTTTGGAGTTCCCCTTTTTTTTCACGAATCTCCCTTAATTTCTCAGAAAGAACCTTCAGTTGAGAATCATACAGAACCCAGGTTTTTATATTTTCTACTAATAGATTATTATTTTCACTCATAGTATATAGTGTAATCCATATACTATAATATAGTATGTATTTTTTATGTATCTATTTATATATGATCTATAATAAAATCTCCTATAGTTTGGCATAATACCACAAGTTGGACAAATAGGAATAATAACCAGTATCGCGTCTATCTGATACACGAGAACTTTGGGTTAAGTTGGGACCATACAATAGTATATTGTTCAATTCAAACACATTCACTGCGCGAGAATAATACACTAGATTGGATAAGTTTCCTGAAAAACCTCCATTAGACCCAATATTAACATCCTCATAATTCTGTTTGGGAACCTCAGAGCACAGTTTTCGTCCGGACATAACGCCATTCACATATACATCCAATAATGTATTCTGAACACGCACTGCTAAATGGAACCATTTTCTCAAAGGAATATTTGTAACATCAATCCAGTTATTATTATTTTTCACTGTATCCATATATACACGAATTTTATTTTCAGTATTGGATAAATATACGCCTGGTGCATTATTCACGGTAGCAACACCATTGGTACCAAATGTACGATTTCCCTTGTTGAATATATGACTGAATTCGGGACTGTTAGGAGGTAGGTCTGTCTTAATATCTTCAATAAACAACCATACTGACCATGTTAATTCAAGACCCTTGGATTGATTATTTGAACGTAAAATAGGAACAGAATCACTATTGTTAGGATCTTGTTTAATGATGATATTTGCATTTCCAGGAGCAGTACCTTTTATCAAATATGGATTGCGCGACGGTTCCATGAAATAACCAATAAGTTTTATTCCTAAATTGACAAGAAACATGAATACAATAAGAATAAAAACAAGAAACACGAATTTTGCAATAATACTATTAGAGGTCAAAAACTCACTACTTGCATTTGTTCCCACATCGCCTTCAGAACTAAATTTGTTCAAGGTATCTGACAATCCAGTAGTAATATTTGTTTTAAGATTGTCCAAACTACTAGTAATCGATTGAGTATCGGGTGCATTTATCTCAGGCATCTCGGGAATATTTTCCTTAATTGTTTGTATCGTATTTTGAATCGGTTGTGTTATATTTGATAAATAATTATTTGATTCAGATGGCGGAGCCGCATTCATGCTTAAATATTATATATTACAACATTATTTTTTATACGTCGTTTATGTTTATCATTTTGTCAAACACATATTGATTTAATAATTTGATTTTTTGATTTGTTATAACTCATAATTCAAGTCAAAATAAAATAAATAATTATCTTATTTTGCGTGTGTTATGTATAATAAATAAATTAAAAGAAACGGATTTGCTTCGTATCTATATTGTCTTTCATAATAGTTAATTTCATACCATAATCCGGAAGAGCTGAGCCTATGCCATTTCCACTTGAATATTTGGCCCATGCAGTTTGAGGATCCATTGGTTGTGTCCATCTTTCAAATTTCGACAAAAATATATCTAAACTTTCGGGTGTTGTAGCACTTGATCCAGGTGCAGCTACCGTGCCTCCCAATTTAATAGGTGATTCTGAGGTAATAGGGGTTCCATTTAACTTCTTGGAAATAACAAGTTTTCCGTCAATATACATATCTGCAATATTGTTATCAACACTCGTAATGACATATACCCATTTCTGGATAGGGAAATTATCGGTTAATGTAATAGTTTGAACATTAGTATTGCCTGTGCGAATATCAAACTTCAAATGAGGGGAATCTTTACCCAAATACAAACGAATATCTGGTATAGTAGCATTAGAACCATAACGGGAGAATATATTTTTCTCATACAAAGATGACCAACTATTCACAAATATCCAAACTCCATAGGAATATCGTGTTGAACCAGGTTCAACAATTTTAGAGTATTCAATAATAGGTGAGTTTTCTTTTAAATCTACTTTTTCTACAAGAGACGATTTGTTGTAATACATTTGGTACAAAACATACAACAATATGAATACAATAACTCCTAAAGCAATTGCAGCAATATTCATTGAAAAATATATATCTTTTTATGATAAATAATTTAATCCTACAATACTATAAATTAAAGAAGTTTGGGGGGATTATTGAATCGAAGAATATTATAGCTTGCAGATATTTCTCTCATATTAAGAGCATATGGGTAATACGATACATTACATATGGCACCGCGAACCCCATTCTCTTGACCAACCACAATTGTATCAGATTCCTTTCCTTTTAATGGGAGATTATCTTTATTAAATGTAGCACTGCGTACCAGTTTCCCATTTATAAAAATATTCACAGAATTATCCTGATATGTTATTACAAAATAATTCCACTTCTGATTTCCATTACTGAGTTCTATTTCAAACGGTGGTACATTAGCTGTATTTGAGTAATAAACCTTATACACATTTCCCTTGTGTTGGCCATTATTCATATAGGTTATGCGTGGTTTTCCTCCTGCATAATTGAATATATTCGATTCTTTTATATATCCCTGATCAGATATGCCCCCTGTATTCACATAGGTCCAGAAAGATATGCTGTAATTATTATCACGATAGGTTGGTTCTAATTGGGATTTGTATAATTGAGATTCCTGGAGTTTATCCTTATTTACAAATTGATTATACCATTTTTTCCATTTGTTTTCAAGAGATTCTCGACCCGATTCATCTATTTCTTCCAAATTTTTGACTAAGAAATGTTTGCTACCTGCAATGGTACGTTCAAGATGTAATTCGACTGGATCATGTAATAGCACATTGGAATTCATTTTCGACATTTTATCGATGATCGTCGGGAGAATAGAGTAAATTCCTATAAATGCAATTTCAAGTATCAATAGAATAAATGTAATGTGTGGGGTCATGTTCCATTCTTTTTTCAGATAATTCACAAAATCTGCAAAAAGACATGGGAGATAGAAGATAAATCGAATGAACAGGCCGGAATAGCCTGTTTGCTGTTTAAGATAGTTGCTAAATAATAAATATACTAAGGCCAGTCCAGTTATTATAATAAGAAATATAAGCAAATATACGATGTAATTCGTCATCATTATATTTGATAATGAACTTGTCATATAGATCAATAATTGAATAGCTATGAATCCCGCAAAAAGGTATATTGCGCCTCGAATAAATGGTTCATAGGAAGATTTTTCTGATGGAAACATAAATTGTTTTCCTACAACAAATATAATTGTTAAAATAAGAAAAACATAATAGTATATTTTGCTATTTATTTCTTTTCCCGTCGAAATATAGTAGATAATAATCGACAAAATTAGAATTACAATAAAGACAAATCCTGTTTTTAACAAATTCGCTTTTAATAGAGAAATAGTAGTTGGGTCATCTATATTAATCGATGCGCGCTGTTGCAGCGATTCTTTAAGTGGTTCCACTATATTCATGCTCTTTAACGAATCTATCATACCTGTTATCGAATCTATCATAGTATCATATATATTACTTGTACTTGTAGATGTTGTCATTATATATACATAAATATATAATGTATTACTAGATTTCAATAGACCGACATTTCACCTTGAAACCAACTTCGGATACCATACATATTTGGGGGTTTGGGTTCGGGTAGTTGATATGCTCATTATACCTAATGGAAAAATGAATGAAATTCCCGAAATAAAACGAATATATAATTCGGTCATCATCATTTTCATTTTCTATGATACAAATGTATGCAAATAACGTTTATTTCGTTTTATAAATTTTCAATCGCAGTTTTTTCTCCATGACAATCTCTACAAAGTGCAACTAAATTATCTACATGATTACTTCCTCCGTGTTCTAATCGGATAACATGATCTACCTCAAACCACGCAGGTAATTGCCTATTGCATTTTTGACATTTCCAATTTTGTTTCGCAGCGACAAATTTCTTTTTGGTTTCACTAACGGATCGTTTTGTCGCTTTTCTCCCATCTCCCAATCCGGAATTCATAATTTTCTTTTCATAATGAGAATTCGAATTCGAATTCGAATTTCTATTCATGGATAGTACAGGATAGTTATAGGCACCTCCTGTTTGAACTTTTTCCATTCCATTTGCGGTAAAATCCAATATGGGAGATATGATGTTTGATGCATTTTTATCGACCGGCAAATATTTTAAATATTCGTTGGAAGTTAGTATAATATTTTTCGCATTTGATGGATTGCGTTTCACTAACCAGTAGATGAGATAAGCTCCAAATATAACTCCAGCCATTTGATAATATTTTTTCCATGATAATGCGGTTTTTAATATTCGACCATCTGTGTATATATTTGCAATTAAAAAGGATGCGATGAAAAATAAAATGATTTCAATACGCATGTTTTATATTACTAATTTAGATCTTATAATATATATTTCGGGAGATTTTCGTGATCCATATATGTATTAAGTATTGATCCATTTTCATTATTTATTATCAATAATACAGATATATGCACACGATGAATATCAATATAAATACAAACTGGACATATTTTTTATGCAGTCTTAGTTTTTCATATATCAATATTTGTTTGGGCTTATATGCATTTTCATATGTTTCTAAACTCTTTAAATAGGGCATATGTTCTTTGCCAAGCATCTCATTCACCTTATTATGTATAAAGTGAATCCATTTCATAAAAGACTCTCTTGAATCTAAATAGGGAGAAACTGGATATTTATCAAGCATCTGTGCAAATTTATTTCCCATTTCTGCATCTGGAATAAAGAGCGGCATGTTTGTAATCAAATCATAGTATTTTCTTTTTGTTATATTGTTGGGAGATTCTGGATAAGAATAGGCTACTGTATGCATAAAAAACCAGTAATGCGGTCCCCATACTTCTGGATTCAATTCAATCATTTTAATATATTATAAGATTGGAATCGAGTAAAAACAAACTATATAAACATGATACAATATAATCCTCCAGTATTATACGATAAGAATCGGATAAAGGATGGACTCCTATTGTAATAATTGTGGGAAAAATGGACACATGTATAATCAGTGTAAAATACCGATTACTAGTTATGGTATTATTGCATTCCGTATAAATCCTGAGAATGGGGTATATGAATATTTAATGATACGTCGTAAAGACACTCTTGGATATATTGATTTCATGCGGGGTAAATACTCGACAAATAACAAACACTATTTGTTGAATATGATTATGCAAATGACGAATCAAGAAAAGGAACTATTGAAGAGCGGAGATTTCAATTTGATGTGGAGAAAGCTATGGGGATCCAATGCATGTCTTAATAAATACAAAACAGAAGAAATTTCGTCCAAAGAAAAATACGATATGTTATATTCAGGTATATATTTGAAAAATGACTCCTATACATTGAATGATTTAATTGCCGAATCAGATCGCGGAGAAACATGGAATGAACCCGAATGGGGATTCCCCAAAGGACGTCGAAATTTTCAGGAGAATGATTACCAGTGTGCAATTCGCGAGTTTTCCGAGGAAACTGGATATCCTAGTAATATTTTAAGAAATATTCAGAATATATTCCCCTTTGAAGAAATATTTATTGGATCCAATTATAAGTCCTATAAACATAAGTATTATTTGATGTATATGGACTATCATGAATCATGTAGTACTGTACATAAATTTCAGCACTATGAAGTTAGTCAAATGGAATGGATGACCTACGAAAATTGCATTGCATCTATAAGGTCTTACAATTTAGAAAAAAAGAAAGTTATTACAAATATTCATATGACTTTGCAAAAATACAATTTGTTCAATAGTTAATTGTATATGATATTGTATAAATCATATTATAATTATAAAGACTAATTACAACTTATTATATTATATGCAGGTAATATAATAAGAAATGTCGCCTACGAAAAAAAATCGTCGTTGTCCAAATGGAACACGCCGAAATAAAAAAACGGGATTATGCGAACCTATACAAAAAGTTCAATCGCCAAGTCCCGTTCAATCAGATAATATAGTAGAACCAATTCCTCCATTACATGAACCGAGTCTATTAATAGAACAACCGCCATCGAGTCTATTGGCAGAACCAGAACCTCAACCACTGACTCCATCGCCGACTCCATTCGCGGAACAACCGCCATCGAGTCTATTGGCAGAACCAGAACCTCAGCCACCGACTCCATTCGTGGAACAACCGCCATCGAGTCTATTGGCAGAACCAAAACCTCAACCATCGACACCTTTAATTAAATCCCCAGTACAACAGATTGTTGCAATTCCAGGAAAGAGATGTCCAAATGGAACTCGACGAAACAAGAAAACAGGTTTATGTGAAAAAATTACAGCATCTCCAATAATAGAAAAAGAAAAAACATCTATAATTGTATCTACAAATAAGACTCGACGCTGCCCTCCTGGATACAGAAAACATCCAAAAAATGGAGTTTGTATATCCATTGATAAAGACAAGGAAAACGAGTTAGAACTTGAAAAAGAACCCTATATTCCTCTTGAAAAACAATTACAAAAATATGAAACGCCTGTAGTAGAAAAAGCAAAAGAACCAGAACTTGGCACTGATAAAATAGTTCCTGAAAAACAGGTATTACAAATACCAATATCAACTAAACCAGAAATGAACAAGGAGGATCTAGCCATTTCGTATGATGATATTTCTCCCGAGTCTAATGATAATGATGAAATATTTAAACTCGAAAAGCAAGAATACTATTCCGAAAAAACATCTCCCAACACAGAGTATGATTTTTTGTATCCAAACTTGAATGATCCAATGTTTAATGCAAAACTCGCAGACAGAAAAGAGTTCTATGATACACAGTATGATGGGGATATTTCTACCGCAATCAAGACCAAGGCAAACCAAATGTGCAATGTGAAATTCGAACTTATGCCGCACCAACTCTTTGTAAAGAACTTTATGTCCTTTCAAACACCCTATAATGGATTATTACTGTATCATGGTCTCGGCAGCGGAAAGACATGCAGTGCAATCGGAATTGCAGAAGAAATGCGTCAATACATGAAACAGGTCGGTATAAAACAACGAATCATTGTTGTCGCATCTCCCAATGTACAGGGAAACTTTCGCATGCAGCTCTTTGATGATCGCAAATTGCGTAAAATACCGAATCCAAATCAGATTCATGGAATCATGGGTTCCGACGAAGATATATGGGATATTCATTCGTGTATTGGTAATTCTCTCTTGAAAGAAATCAATCCTGCAAATCTAAAAGGACTATCTCGGGAGAAGGTTATATCTCAGATAAACAGTATTATTAATACCTATTATGTGTTTATGGGATATGGACAATTTGCCAATTATATTCAGGATAAAATATCGATATCTTCCTCCCAGAAATTTACAGAAAAGGAACGCACTGACTACGAAACACGCAATATACGTCGTGCATTTAACAATCGCCTTGTTATTATTGATGAGGTGCATAATATACGTTTAAGCGATGAAAACAACAATAAAAAGACGGCGGCGCTCCTAATGAAAGTCGCCAAATACAGTGATAATATGCGTTTATTACTCTTGTCAGCAACTCCCATGTTTAACTCGTACAAGGAAATTATATGGATTACAAATCTCCTCAATATCAACGATAAAAGATCGATGATCGATTCCGGAAGTGTGTTTGATAAAGATGGAAACTATCGACAGGGAGATGAAAAAGGTATTATTGAAAGCGGCGATTCCCTTTTAAAACGCAAATTAACGGGATATGTATCGTATGTTCGGGGAGAAAATCCATTTATATTTCCATATCGCATTTATCCCCATCTTTTTGCACCTGAACATACGTTTGATTCCTCACTCAATATATATCCAACTCATCAAATGAATGGAATGGCGATTGATGAAAAGATCAAATATTTGCGACTTTATTTGAACACATGTGGTAAATATCAGGAGACGGTGTATAATGCTATTATTGAAAACATGCGTCGCCGCGATTATTCCTATCAAACATCATTGGGAGATACGCGAGAACTCCCGTCTTTTGAAAATATGGAATCATTTGGATATACTTTGCTACAAACTCCCATTGAATCTCTTAACATGGTGTATCCCAATCCTGAAATGGAAAAAATGATTGCCGAGAAACCCGATGTTAGCGGGGATGTATATTTGAACACCATTTCAAAAACCGTGGGAAATGAGGGACTGATGAATATCATGGATTTTGACGATATTATGAAACCGTCTCCCATGAAACACAATTTTAAATACAAGACGAATGTAGAAACCACGTATGGTCGTATTTTCAGTCCTGAATTAATATCCTTATATAGTGCAAAAATTGCAAATATATGTAATATTATTAAGAAATCGACAGGAATCATTGTTGTCTATTCTCAGTATATTCATGGAGGTATTATTCCGCTTGCACTTGCCTTGGAAGAAATGGGATTCTCCCGATATTCATCTACGATGTCTTATCAAAAGAATTTGTTTCGTAATCGATATGCGGAACAGATTGATGCGCGAACCATGGAACCACGATCTCAAATGGCGGATCCATCTTCCTTTCACCCTGTAAAATATATGATGATAACGGGAGATAAATCATATTCTCCCTCCAATACGGAAGATATTAAGTATGCAACACATCCCGATAATAAATATGGAGAACAGGTGAAGGTTATTTTGGTATCGAAAGCGGGATCCGAGGGCCTCGATTTCAAGAATGTGCGCCAAGTACATATCATGGAACCCTGGTATAATATGAATCGTATTGAGCAAATTATTGGACGCGGTGTTCGAAACTTGAGCCACTGTGATTTACCGTTTGAGGAAAGAAATGTAGAAATATATTTGCATTCGACATTATTGCCGACAAAAAAAGACGAAGAAGCCGTCGATTTGTATGTCTATCGATTTGCAGAAAAGAAAGCGGTGCAAATCGGGAGAGTTAGTCGTACATTGAAAGAAACGTCAGTGGATTGCATACTCAATATTTCGCAATCAAATTTTACTGCTGAAAAGTTGGCGAAAATTGCGGAGAACCAAAATATACAAATGAGGGTTTCGAGTCAGAAAACAATTGATTTCAAGATCGGCGATGAACCCTATAGTTCATTATGTGATTACATGGAAAACTGCGAATATACGTGTAGCCCGTCTGCGACCGTAAAAGGGACAAATAGAGATACATACCAATCCTATTATGCAAAGACAAATAATGATAATATTATGAAAAAAATCGCCGAATTATATAGAGAAAAATCGTTTTATAAGCGTGATCATCTCATCAAAGAAATCAATCGTATTCGACCCTATCCGATTGAACAGATATATCATGCACTAAGTATCTTTATTCGTAATAAAAATGAATATTTGGTGGATAAGTATGGGAGAATTGGCAATTTGACAAACAAAGATGAATACTATGTGTTTCAACCAGTGGAAATAACCGATCCCAATTCGTCGATTTATGAAAGATCTGTTCCTGTTGATTTTAAACGACGCGATTTTGTTCTTGAAGTGCCTACCACATTTATAACAGAGGAAAAGATGGATACCGAGAAAGATAAAGGCAAAGACAAAGGAAAAGGGAAATCCGCAACAGAAATAGAAAAAATAGGGGATGGACATGAAGAAGATGATAAATATGAAGATGCAATTGGTCTAATAAATAAGATGGCTTCGCAATACGATATTGTATTTTCTACAGTCCGACAAAACATTGCATCGGGAGAAAAGAACTGGTATAAACATGCCAATCATGTTATGGATAATATTCACGCCGAGTATTTTATTCCCATGGATACTCTGAAAGAATATGTACTATATCATATGCTTGATCTAACCATGTTTGATAACAAACTTGTATTATTGAAATATTTATTATCTCCAGATCGTATGGAATTAGATACACATATTGAAACCGAGATTATTCCTATATGTTTAAAATATTTTGACAAGAAAATGATGTTTGTTGAAGATACACAAATAGTCTTTTTAACAAAGGATAATGTTAGCAAACTATATATACGCGAGGGTGCAACGTCAGAGTGGGAAGAAGCGGATGCGGAAGACTATAAATACTATGAGAGTTTGATTTCGCGATTTGTTATTCCCAAAAATAAGATTAATGGAGATATTATTGGCTTTGTAAATATGTTCAAAAACAAAGATATGGTTTTCAAAATAAAGGATGTTCGACAAAAAAGAAACAATGTAGGAGCCCGTTGCGGAGATAGTACGACAAAATCAGATGTTGTAAAAGCACTCAATTCACTCGTAAATGATGATAATAAGTATGATGAGACATTTCATATTGGACTATGTGTATTGATAGAGATGCTTTTGCGTTGGTACTCAGAAATAGAAAAAGACGGCAAAATCTATTACTTTGATCCAGAACAAACGTTTGTCAATAATATTGTTAAGACTTAGTTAGTACTCCAAAAATCGTAAAATTGATTATATAAAAAAGATAACTACGAATAATATAAAATC
>Ga0194118_10006645_pt1 | contig 11426 bp, 11 predicted proteins | sample TA2MahsurfametaG_2_FD_148662 | JGI IMG/M metagenome (GOLD analysis project Ga0194118, IMG submission 148662) | Freshwater microbial communities from Lake Tanganyika, Tanzania - TA2015013 Mahale N5 surface | ecosystem: Environmental > Aquatic > Freshwater > Lake | place: Tanzania: Lake...
CGAGCGCCCTCAATATCCAATCAATCCTATCAATATATAAACGTTGACATAACCTGGGCCACATCTAGCACTCAACTCTATTCACATCACGACTCATCAATGATGGACCACAACCTTGCAGATCATCAAGTGCAGAGAGAAGATTGGATACTTTCGTGGCACACATAGCAAAGAGCACGAGATAATACATCTTCGCCAGCTGGCTGGAGATCCCGAGGCACTAAGGCTATTCGTTCGCCGCGTCCCAGACAACACCACAGACGCAGACCTGCAGGATCATTTCAGCCAATTTGGCGAGGTCCTGGATGCCGCGGTTCTTCGAGGTGCTCGCTCCTGAAAGTTGCCGTTTGCCGTTCCGGAAGAGCGATCAAGAGCTTGTCGACCCAGAGGGCGACCCCCCTGGGCATCGTGATTGCGGCAACCTGGTCCATCACTGAGTCGGGACATAGAACATGATACCCAGGATGTGGCCCAGGGATACTGGTTTGCATTCGGACAGCCGTAGGTCGAATGTCATTCAGGGCATTATATTTCCGGCGTTCCAATCAGAATGTGAAGATTGTTCTGAATGTTTTCGAGTTGCAGAACGCGGTCGGCAAAGAGGGGCATAGCGAGACCAAAAAGGAAACCTCGAAAGCACGCTGACGCAGCACAGCGAAGTTGTCTAAGCCAAACGTCGGCGTAGCGGCAACGAGCCCAGCCTGACAAAACAGACACAACAACGGAGCCAAAACGAGTATTAGTTAACAATCACGTTCTCACAGACTTCGACAGAATCCATACCATACGCCTCGCCACTCGGTGATGTGTACGAGGCCGCGTCGGATCACGATTACGTACGACTGAGGCACGGTGTAGATTGTTGTGAACGAACTCGATAGTCAAGAAGGCGGTCGGCTGATGGGGACATGGCAGAACCAAGACAAACCGCCAAGAGATGTTCATGCAGCACCCCGACAAGAACGTGCACAGCGTGACATCGTGGTATAGGATGTGCGATTGCATGGACTCAACGTTCCGGTAACTATGAATATTGTGAGGATCCACACACATGTCCAGAGCATGAGAAACTCACATCGGATGTCGTCACCGTGTGAACTGCTGACTGGCTAGTCATTGACAATCTAAGCCTTTACTCAACTCCTACCTTCATCACGTTATCTCCGGGCTTGCGTCCCCCGTACCCCCAATTCAATGCAGTAGTGGGGACGCAAGAGTCTGCACAGATTGGGCCGCGCTTTTGGCTTCACCGGTGCCGGCCACTGCAGCAACAAACATCCTACTCTATGATCACGTACGTTTGGCTTTGATTCCAACCACACAGCCATTTGCACTGCTGGATGCCTTCCTGGCCGCCGCCCCACCCCTGGACTATCGAACGCTCCTTCGAGCTAGCAGAGCTTGGCTCGTGGGAAAGAAACCGGGTCATCTCTGTGTTATCAGAACGTACAGGATCCTGTGTGCCAACCGCATGACCTACGTGCTTTCAGAGACTGGCACTGACACGGTACTGTGCATCCGCGCAACAGGGTGTGCACACCGAGCGTTGCGGCCGTGCAAACAAACGATTAGTGCTGATGGGCGTCATCCCTGGGTCCTGTTGCCCGCGACCAAGTTACGGATGTACTGCGTCATGTCGCCGCCAGCAGCCCTGAGGCCATCCTCCATCTGCTGCATCCTGGCTCGGGTCGATGCTTCGATAGCCGGTTGCCTGCTGTTGAACTGTGCATCGCGCTGAGCCGCTACCGCTGCCGTCTCGTCCGGAGTCCAGCTGTCATCTCCACGACGCTCGTCCAGGTAGCACTTCTCCCACGAGGGGTGATACCAGCGGAAAACATAGCCGCCCTGACCCACGGAGCATCGGAAGCAATTAACGTCGCTGCATGGATTGGCAACCACCGAAGGAGGCCATTCTACCTGGGTGGCGCCGGTGGAGATCATTCGGTGGACATAGACGTGTAGGCGGCCTTTCAATGGAGGGGGTTCTGTCACCCTTTTTAAGTACGCCTTGAACATAGCTGCACTGTCCACTCGCCGGTTGTCGATCCAGACTGGATCGATATCCATCTGCGCAAGACCGGCCACACCAATGTGTATAGATGTGCGGGCTGAGAGGCAGGCGGGGGGGATGAACCTGGAGCCACGGCTACGGGAAGACTCCCGTTTGGGTATCCACCAGCTACGTCGCCATAACCTGGGCCACATCACGCACTCAACTTTATTCACATCACGACTCATTAATGATGGACCACAACCTTGCAGATCATCAAGTGCTGAGAGAAGATTGGATAATTTCGTGGCACTCATAGCGAAGAGCACGTGACAATACGCCCTCGCCAGCTCGTACATCGAGCACCACCACCGTGTCGCGAGGCAGTGGAATCTGACTCGTGGACAAGTTCAACACACCATCAGCGGCACACTCCCTGTATGGCGAGTTCCTGGATGCCGCGGTTCTTCGAGGCCCTCGCTCCTGAAAGTTGCCGTTTGCCGTTCCGGAAGAGCGATCAGGAGCACGTCGACCCAGCAGGCGACCCCGCTGAGCATCTGGATTGCGGCAACCTGGTCCATCACTTTGAGTCGGGAAATAGAACATAATACTTAGTATGTGGCCCAGGGATACTGGTTTGCATTCGGACAGCCGTAGAACTGTACAAGGCCAGAGATGATACCGTACGTGGCAAGCCAGCGGTACCCGACAAAGGCCTCGACGTGATCGCCGACCTGCCCACCGCGTGCGCCAACCACGTGACCAACGTGCTGTCAGAGACTGGCACTGACACACTACTAGTAGCCCTCCATGGTGTCATCGTGATGCGCCTGCAGCCAAAGACAATGACAACTTGAGGACATATCAGACAGTTTGACGGAATGACGAGTTTGAAGTCGACGTCCGTCGTACCGGACGTGTTCAGACTATCTCGCCAATGTCTGACGAGTCCGCGGGCGGCATCTTGTGCTGTTGCGAAATCCATGTTCCGACGGGAGGCGAAAAGGTAACACGACGGCCGCCGTAACGCTGACCTGAGTTTGAACCGTCATGTGGCAGCGGACGTGTGGCAAGTTGACATCGTCATTCCTTTTAGAAGCTGGTGCCTACAAGACGGCAGACACCAAGAGTGTGCCGTCGAGCAGGGCTCAGAGTGACGCAGGAGTGACGCATCTGCTGTTTGACGGAACACGGCCTAAACACCCACGACGACGACACGATCAAAGAATCAAGTAGACGCAACGACATGATGTGTCTAGTTAAGTATCCCTGGACCACGTGTTTTCGTTCAAGGTTCTACGAAGACACATCGACTAGCATCAAAAACGAAAAGAGTGACGGACATGTGACGCGATTGGCTTTCTGGTGCGACACGAAGAGAAGAATCACGTTGGCAAGTTACACAAGACAGGCGAAGGTGCGACGATATACTGTGGCGTAACAGGGCGGCCGTGCACGCAGAAAGAATCTTGTGGGCAGACACAACACAGAGGAGACAAGGGACCGAGGCGACAGGAGTGACGAAGGAGTGACGGATTGCACGTTTGGTACGTCAGATGCTTCACGATTGTTTGTCACAAGAATACCATGGACTATACCTGACTTATCTCCAGGCTCTCCGCAAGACCCTGGAAGTAAGGTAACAGTAACGTTTAGGTGGACTGAGACCAGAAACCAGCGCCGCAAACATCAAGTGCAGTAGAAGCTCTGAGTCGCTTAGTCTTCAGTTCGATGGGCCCCCAATGCTGTCATGGAAACTATTACGCTTTTCTGAATGTGTGAATCGCATGCCGCACTGCTGCATTGTGCATGACAGGAAGGCCATCACGGAACGTCACTCTCCTTGACTTCAAGCGTCCTGTACGGGACACTTACTGAACATCACTTTCACAATGAAAACGCAACACCTAGAGCGACAGATCAGAAACCATGTCTGGCACCCTGACAAGCCTTTGGCAGGGGATGGTTCCCTGAAGAGGCCGCCATGTGGCCGCACCCCGCTGACGGAAAAAAAGCTCTGTCGTCGACGAGCCAAACGCTACGAAAGGCTTTTTTTTAGGAGATGCCTTTTTTTGTGACAAACGCAACAACAACAAGTCACGAATTCGACAGAAAGCCAAAGAAGGAACTCCTCACGAGGACCTCCAGCCGCGACTGCACGTGAAGAAGACGCAACACGTACCAGTATGCTGATTAGGACCATACAACTGCAACGGACTTGAAAGCAACACGCAACACTGATCGCCGGCCTTCAATGCCAAACCCTGCGTCGTGACAACCAGGGGCTACACACAACACCAGAACAAGGCAAAAAAGAGCAGCACAAACGTACAGCATGTCAAAACGAATATGGTTTGCGCTACTACGAAACTGAGTGTGACGGCCGCAGCTTCGCTGACCGGGGGCGCTTCACGGCTGCTCGCTGGCCTCCGCGACGATGACGACGCGGCGAATGGCCCTGCGCTTGCCGCTGTCAACGTTGACTTGAGAACGTCGCTGATCTCATGTGTCCAAGGAAATGGAGTCTTCGAGTCGGCGCACATCACGCTCCGTCCCATGTTCATGGGAAATCTGGACCCATGTCTGGAAGTTCACCGTGTACTTCCATTTGTCGATGCAAAAACCGAGGGAGACGAACCCTTGGCGCCAGGCCGCCTCCAGATCTCCATTAATTTTTTTCTCGTAGGCTTGCCACTGGGACTTTTCTTTGCCACTTTTGAATTGCCATTGAGGATACTCGACCTCCTCTCTGCTTCTCTTGGTACCTCTCCCGGTGCACCGACTTCCAGACGACGTCGCCGCGGGTGCAGCAGCCGAACCGCCTTCGTGGGATTCTTCGGAGCTACTTTGACCCTGTTCCACTCTTTGAACCATCAGGTGCATCAAGTCATTGTATTTTGTGACCAGCCTCGAATCAGTGAATGTCCACAGGTTCGGTGTGGCTGTCGATGGTGTGTAACTGTCCAAACTCCACATAATGTCCTCCGCTGCGTGGACGTGCTCTATGTAACGCTCCATCACGTGCATCACCTCTACAGTCGCGTCCATCGTCAACGTCCTCAATCTGGCGCAAATGTCCTGATCACTCACATTGTGTGGAACTTGCAGCTTACACCATGGACATGGATGCGTCGGGCATGGTGTGGTCGCGTCCTCCCAAGGCACGAGGGCGCCTGGCAGAGGAGGGTCCGCGGACGAGGGCTTCATGTGGCTCGCGCTGATGACCGCAAAAAAACATTGTCGTCGACGAGCCAAACGCTACGAAAGGCAATTCCATTTTTGTAGGGGCTGCCTTTTTTTTGTGACAAACGTAACAACAACAAGTCACGAATTCGACGGAAAGCCGAAGAAGGAACTCCTTAGGGGGACCTTCAGCCGCGACTGCACGTGAAGAAGACGCAACACGTACAAGCATGCTGATTAAGACCATACAGTTGCAACGGACTTGAAAGCAACACGCAACACTGATCGCCAGCCGTCAATGCCAAACCCTGTGCCATGACAACCACGGGCTACGACACCAGAACAAGGCAAGCAAGAGCATCACAAACGTACAGCATGTCAAAACGAATATGGTTTGCGCTACTACGAAGCTGAGCGAGACGGCCGCAGCTTCGCTGACCGGGGGCGCTTCACGGGAGTCCGGGGGCCTCCGCGACGATGATGACGCGGCGAATGGCCCTGCGCTTGCCGGTGCTATCGTTGACTTGCGAGAACGTGCTGAAGTTCACTGTCCAAGTTTTGTTCGAGCCGCCCGTCAACGTCACGTTCTTTTGGTTGGTGTGGCCGTAGCTGTTCTCGATGGCCCAGTTGTCCTTGGCCGAATAGTCCACCCACTCGTCGCAACCAAATTTTTCTCCCGTGAAGACTTGCCATTGCACTGAGTGGCCGCTTTTGGTTTTCGGGAAAGACCTCAGGTCAGCGGCCATGGTCAGGTCAGCGTCCTCCGACATGTTCGCAACGAACACACCAGGGCGCAGGACAACGACAATGGCCCGCTTGAGCCGGAAATAGCTGCAGAACTGAAACACATCAGACATGAAAACGCCAGACTGGTCGTGTACGGGCAGACGGGACGACACCAGACATGAATACGTCAGACCGGCCGTGTTTACGCCCTGTCCGGAACGACGGTTTTCGCGATTTGGGGTTTTAACTCTGGCCCGACTTGCGTGTAGAAGCCCGAGCTGTAAAGGCTAAGTCGACTGGGAAAAAAACGGCCCCCAAAGTGCGTCCACTTTTCGGTCCCAAAAAAACAGGGACGAGACGAGCACCCATTATGGGTGCTCATCTCGTCCTTTCAAAAATGAGCCCGAAAAACGGTCACCAGTTCCGATACTGCACCAACCGAATATCCTGGTCCAGAGTCTATGCGTTTTAGGCCAGCTAGTCCAGTGAACTTTTCCGGGAAGCTCCTTGAGCACACAAATGTTTCAAACGCCAACCTAAGTTTCACTATAACCCATGACCCTGAGTCGTGTGCTCCTGAACCAAGAGCAACAGGTTAGCATCAATTCGGCAAGCTGAATCAAGCCAGACACAAAAACGCCAGACTGGCCGTGCACGGGCTGACTTACATCGAATCAGGTCTGCGTGCGTCTTGTCCCGAATGAAGAGATGGCCGCGCAAGCGCTGACCAAATAGAACACATGGCCGCGTATGTTCTGACCCAAGCGAAAACATGACCCGTACGTGCTGGCCCAGATGAAAACATGGCGTTGTACGCTCTGATCTTGAGTGTGATTCCCTGAAACAACGGACCCTGAGTATGTCTGTATATATGATAGACGTCTCAAACACGGACACGCTGGGTAAATTTGCGGGATTTTTGTTGTGTTCCATGCGGTCGCACACTGCTTCAGCGAACCTGAACATGCGGTGCTGCAGCCTGTTCTCACACGAGGCTTCTTGCACCTATTCTTCCGATCATCTACGGAGGCGAAAACATAATAGTGGGGCTTCAAGCACTTGCTCTATACATGGCTGCCTATTCATCATGAATTTGGCACACAAACAAAGTACAGCTGCATGATTCCTAAACAAAAAACAGCTGAACGATTCCAAAACAGCAGCAGGCTTTGTGAGATGTCGTGATCTAACGCTGAACATTGTAGAGATGTCAGTCACAGATCTCAAGGCCCCTGTAACGCAGACTTGCCACACCCTAGAACTCGATGCTGGCGGCCTGCGTTAGCTTCACTAGTGGCCCTCCATCAAGTACAGACCCACAATGTAGAGATGTCAGTCACTGGTCTCAAGGCCGCTGAAACGCTGACCTGCCACACCCAAGAACGCGATGCTGGCGGCCTGCGTTAGCTTCACGATTGACCCTGACAGCCATCAGTGCCGATTGTAAATCCTGACCTTGATCCAATCATGGAACCAAGGGAAACCGTTGCGCCAAAGGGATTCATCATTGTGGAACCACAGCACTCGCCAGACGTTGTAGGTTAAGTCATCCAAAAGCCTGCTCAACCTCCTGGCCGGCACACATTCACGGTTCTGGAGAACGGCCTGGTAATGGAGGCCAAGGATCCCTTCGATGATGTCGCCAGTCGTTTCGGCGTTCCAATGGTATTTCTGCCAAACGTCATCCCACAGAAGGCGAAACGCGAAAGTGTAGACAAGGTTGCCGGGGTCGAAACAACTTCGCTCGTCCAAGATGAATGCCCGGTCATGCTTGGTCGTGGTGAAGTCGAAGATCGCGCGCCTGCCGATTGGATCACGCGCCTGCCGCCTGCAGATGGCACCGTAATGTGACAAGCCTTTCCGGTTGTCGTAACTCAAGTCACTCATCCACTTTTCCACGAATTTGCCAATGCCGTCGCGTACGACGGAAGTCACGGACAACACAATGCGCTTCAACTCCGCAATGGCCAGGCCAACTTGCTCTTCAGCTGCTCGCGGTGGCATAATGCACTTGGTGTCGCACACCCTGCAGCAATGGAAGTCGTTGATCTCCGGGTTCCTTGCTTTCCACTGTGAAGGCATCCAGTTTTTGCTGTAGCGGATCTCCCGGCAAAATGGGCATTGCATGATCGGAGAGTGCACGTAGCACCCCGGCACCCTCCTGGCGGGCAAGGTCTGGAGCCCAAATGGCTGCGGCGGTGAAGGGAGCGTGCGCCTGCACAGATCCCTCATCTGAAATTGCGATGCAGCGTGCGACACAAGGTCAAGCTGGGCTGAATCGGCTTTTGGGCGGGGGAGGGCACACTGCACTCCGCAGACACTGAAAAGGTGATTAAGCGAATTGAACGCTCGCTGGCACTGTACATTGCGTAGTGCACGACGTCCATAAAGGCTCTTCGTGCATTACGAAATCAACCCGACAACGTTTGCGTCTTGTTCACGGTTTGATTTCGTAAGGCGGCGACCAGCGGCCACATTCATACCACAGAGAGGACGCTGGATGTTCAGGGGATAGTTCGTGCAGGTCCTGGGGCGTCATGATGTGTATGAAGACGCCCCGGAGATGAAAAGTGCCAGGTTGAAGAGCCCACTGACCCTCTCCTGCACTGTACGGTCTGCCGCCCTCCCCAAGGCGCCATTCCGGCACGTCCAGCAGGTACCGCGGAGCGAAGAAGATGTGGTGGCCGCAGGAGCACAAAGCATCGTACATGGCATACCCACTCGACGACTTCGCATGATAGGCCGTGGAATGAGTCTGGTACACAAAGACGCCTTTCAACCCTTTCTTCCCTGGAAGTGGACCGGGTGTCAGGCCATTTATGACACTGCTCGCGAAGGTGTACATGGACGAACAATGCACTGCTTCTATGAAACGTTTGCCCTGTAGTTTTGGCCGCCCCGCCAAGATTTTCGTCCGTTCTGGATAAGCAGGGATCTCCTTCAGCAAAGGAAAGTACACCCAGCAGCCTACGTCGTGCAAACGTGGGATAACGGCCCCTGCCTTCGTTGCGTCGTGCCACAAGAAAGCTTTCTTCTGCATGGGCCCCAACCTCGCAGCAAGTTCCGGACGTAGCGCCACCCAATTCTTCAGGGTCTGCATGCCACGCCGATGCGCGTGGCGACAAGAGAATGCACGGTCCGGTGATGGTAAGATCCTTTTCATCGAAATCGAGGCCGGTGTCATTCGCCTGTAGTGTGCACAAGGATTTCCATCTGCGTCTAGCGGTTGCTCACTTTGAGGGTCATATGGAGGCAGAGTGCAACAGCTCTCCGCGGACTCATGTGCAACAAGCGATCCGAACGGTGGTTCATCGTCGTCACTGCTGACCAGAGGCGGCGGTGGTTCGTCGCGTGAGTCTGGCGTCTGAGTAGTCGAAGCAACTGCTGACGCAGCGAAAGACAACATTAATTGAGTCTCCTCGGCGTTCATCTCTGGGGCCGCAGCATCGCTGACCCGACAAGTCTCTGGCCAGTCGTCGGCAACCTCCGTAGATGCAGCAGGTGCTGGTTCGCGTCGTTCTTCCCCGATAGACCGTAATCGCGAGACAAGCAGCTCCAAACGACCCGGCGAGATTGTTGACGTCAAAACGTCGTTGTATGGGACTTCGTTGATGTCGAGGCCGGGGTTCTGCACTAATTGCCGTAGAACGTGAGTGATCCTAAGTTGAACTGATTCCCGAGTCAGTTTCAACCTCTTCGCGAGAACCTTCATACGGTGATGCTCCATGTACTCGTCTGCCAGCTCCAGAGCGCGATTCCATATCGCACTGATTTTCCGGCGACGTGGTCCCCCCTCAGTGCCTCTGGCTTCCTTCCGGCAGTTGTGATTATACGGGCCGCAGCGCGGATGGCAGCACCTTCCGCACAACCCATTAGTGCAGTGGGTGGAGGCTGTCTCATTACACGGCGTGTTTTTGCATCGCGGGGGCATATCTGGAGGCGTCAACCGCCGTTTGATGCTGAACGGCTACGGAGAACACTGCACGATGTTTACATGCTGGGGGCGCCTCCTTGACACTCTGCACGGTTACTTGAAACACTGATCTGGACTCCTTTCTCTTCTCAGAAGGCTCGTAGACTATTCCGGAGGGCCGCAGCAGAGGGCACTGACCCGCAGCAACGTGTCCTTTTCAGACACGGATAGAGAGGTCGACCCGACCCATGCCATCCGATATGTAAGCGGAGACGAATGGATCAATTTTCCTGGTGCCGCCGGTCGGGTTACTTGCTTCTCTGTGTAAAAAACATATGAGAACGTCACTTACGTCAGAACGGCCGGAAGGCCCGTCTCATGGCAGAGGCCATCTCGACGCACTTCTGCATAGCACAACGAATACAGCTGAGGACCAAACCAAGCGCCTTTAGGGACCGGACGGTTAAAAAGCTCCACGCTCCCAACCTCGCCCGGACGACTTCTTCACTAGCACATGAGGAGTTCGTGCATCGGATTAATCTCAACGGCGAGGAGTTTGAACTTGACCGCCTAATGCTATAACTCCTGACGACTTAGGAGACCTCTGTATTTGACGTGTCGTTACGTGTATCCATGCATACAGAGGCAAGGACGTCTCACGTTCACGGCAAACGAGTCAACTGGCCGCAGTGACACTTGACGTTGAGGACGTATCCGAGCCGGCACCTCCGTCATGATAGAAAAAATGCGGGGCCTGTGTCGCCGATCGATTCACTCCCAGCCCACGCGGGAATCGAACCTAGCACTAGGCGTTCTATTCTACACATGGTGACTAACCCTTGAACAAATCAGGATTCTGAACGCGCAGTGCTGTATAGTCCCACCCATGTCCACAGACATCGCACAACACGGCTAACAGTGTGCAGTCACAGCAAAATCTTTGGAGCTGCCAGCGAGTTTCCCCTGAGTGCATCCATGGTCCCTCGGATGCAAAACGCTACCCACAACACAAAGGCCGCAGCTCCGCTGACCTGGACCCAAAAGCGCCGCTGACTGCGGGCGAAACATAAACTGCATGCCCGGCACATGCTGATGTACAGTGACATATTTGGACATAATACAGCTGACCCCAGCGGAGACGTTCCTGAGAGTTAGCACTCGTAGGTACGTTACATACGACTGGAGGGCGTGTGCCGTCAAAATGTACCGACCCTCACCGTCACACGGCTAAAGGACACGATGGCCCGCACTCATGCGTTCGGTTCACGCCAGGATTCCCCATCCAGGCAGCGGGATCTTCTGCAGAATTCCATAACAAAAGAGACTTGGCCATCAAGGCGACGGCTGCGTCCACCATGATCGGCAAACAACACGTTTTGTCCAAGATAAGGAACACTTTTTCGCACGCAGCACAATATCTCCGCTTCCCACAGGGTTCGCCGCCAGGTACGCCAAGAGCTGCCTGCGAACCCGTCGCCGAGAAGATAATGGAGTGGCACGGGTACAGCGAATTTAGCGTCGCCTGCAACGGGGTCTTAACGTAACCATACCACCGGAACCACCACTCCCGGCTGCACAGGCGACGCTCTCCAGTGTTAACGTGTGTCATTGTGA
>Ga0194118_10006648_pt1 | contig 11422 bp, 13 predicted proteins | sample TA2MahsurfametaG_2_FD_148662 | JGI IMG/M metagenome (GOLD analysis project Ga0194118, IMG submission 148662) | Freshwater microbial communities from Lake Tanganyika, Tanzania - TA2015013 Mahale N5 surface | ecosystem: Environmental > Aquatic > Freshwater > Lake | place: Tanzania: Lake...
CCCCAAAACCCCAAAACCCCATGAATCGTCGATATAATTTTTAAATTGAGCGATTAGTGTATTGATTCACTCATTATTGCGTGTCCTTGGAGCCAGGGCCATATCCTCCAACTGGTCCCATACGTTCAATTTCGATGTATCGAAGCAGATTATTTCTTTGGTCTGCTTCTCAGTATTCTCAAAGAAGATGTTCAGTGAAGTTTCACCCTTCTTCATGGCGATTACGGAAATCAAGGGAGTGCTGATGGGCTACAAGTTTTTTTGCGTTTAAATATTGACATCCTTCTGCTTCTGCTGCTTTTGAGCCTAAATCTAGCTGAGCGTCTCCTAGTAGATTATGTTGCTTAAATTGACGATCTTTTGAAGACTGTAAAGTTTTAGCACCGCTATGTTGCCTTTGACGAGCTCTGTGTCTTTGATTTGCACGTTCTGCGCAATAATCAGTTGATCCTCTGTAAAGTTCAAGAAAATACCCTTTATACTCGATCTTTCAAGCATTTAACTCAGCAAGATGTCGCCGGAGATGTAGAACACCAAGTACTTCGAGGCTTGTTTCTGATCGGCTGGCTCTCCAGCCACCACGATGTATCCGTGCAGTGAGAGTCTGAGTGCGAACACGTGTCTGAAAAGCTTTGAAAAGCCCTGCACAACTTGGTCTTTATTGTTTGCTTTCTTTGTTTTGCCGAAGATTTAAAAGTGGGACCACACGGCTGATGTCCTTTAACACCTCACAGCGATAGTTCCATCCCTTGACAGCGTCACGTACATATCGAGCACAGGGTTCGCATCAATTGCAAGAATCTCGTCATGCTAATCCTGGATCTTATACAGCAATCTATAGGGGAACGCCTCAGCTTTAGTCTCCTTGGGAGCGTGCCTGCGTACTTAGCCGTAGTGAAGAATCACACCATCAGCATCGCAGGAGATCAAATACCTGTAGTCCTGCGAAAATTTGAGACACGTTATTCTTGCTTGACTGCCTTCGACTTTTCGCAGAAGTTGTTGACCCTACTTAGCATCCAAGTCAAATATCCTAAACGAGTTATCGAGATAGCCGCAGACGTAGAGCCTATTCACTTGATGAGAGTAGATATGGAATACATTTTAAAGATCCTCGCAGACCCACTCATACCTCAACTGCAGATCGAAGGGCTTACCTGAGAAGGACTCCTTGCTGAGAGTTTCTTGGCACAGATAGCACATTATGGTACCAGATTCGGGACTGGCATCATTTATGTCATCGACGCGCACAAAGACCAAACACCTCTTATCATTAATAAAAAGCATGTGCACTATGTTGGTTGACTTCTGCAGCTAATTATGCACTGCGATTTGGCCAAGATGCAGCAGCTTCTTACTTTTTTTGCTTTGCTAGATTTCTACGAATGCCTTTATTAACTGGTTAAACTTTGTTTTCTGTTCTTCTTTGCCCTGACTCGGCTAGTCAAGCTTCGGCTGGTCGATGTTGGGCATGACGGCCTTGTCAAAAATTTTGGAGGGCTGCAGGTAGAAGTTCATAATTTGGTTCAGTTGGGCCATTTAGCAATACTCGTCGCTCTTGAGCTGCTTAGAGGCAATTTCATCATCGGTCCTCAACTTGTCTTTGGTCCAGAACTCGTCGTAAGAACAGGCGTACTAAATATTTGATTTGGCCATCGAGCGCTAATGGATCCCAAACATGAGATCGATCCAGTTCCCTATATTCTCAGTGACGTATTTAGACTCGAGGGCTTCACGCATAATCCTAACGAAGTCGTAGTAATTCATAGCCCAGGGCGGGAGGAACATCGAGTCTATTTTGAAGTTAACACCGATTTCATGCTGCATTTGACTGCCAAGACTTAGTTTGTTCGTGTTCATAAGTATTTCGGGTAAATAGTAATGCTCGGGCACCAGCTCAGAGTTATCCTATCGATCGTGGAGGAGCTTCTCATAGGACAGTTAGAAGTCGATGGGTACTCTGCCATCTCTCTTCTAATCCGAGCTGTAGAAGTTTAAACTTGTATACGGCTCCAATCGACACAACCAATAACCTGTTTGCATGATGCTTGAGCAGCCAAATTTTAAATGGAAAGCACCCTTGCCATACGTCACTATAGTCGTCTGATCGTTAATTTCTTCGACTGAGTCTTCATAAATTTCCTTAGTTATGCGGAGTTTCTTTTCAGAGAGAACGCCTGAATGTGCTGACAAGTCCCTGTAGCAGGTTTGTTTCTTAAGATTTTCTTAAAAGTCAAAAGCCTGTGATTTATAGTCACTGAGCACCCATGGGAAGATCGGGTACTAAGTCATATCGTTGAAAGATCTGCCAGAAAACTTATTTATAAGCATAAGCAGCTCCATGTTTGTCCTTTGCCCATTCTTCCACTCAGTAAGAATCTGGTTCTCAGGTGTCTGCGAACTGATAAATTGTGATTTGGGATTTTCAATTACTCTGTAGTGGGACTCGTCCCTTGACTCGCTGAGGAATGATTTGGCCTGAGCTATAAAGTCGTCAGCTTTCTGCTCAGAGCATAGATTGAATGTGTAAACTTTTTTTTCGCTCGTCGTTATGTCTATACCCTGGAAAATGTTAACTACTTTGCGTTTCATGACCTCGTCGATTTGACTCCACTTCAGTATGAGAAGTTTTTTGCCGATTGAGTTTTTATTGTGATCCACATACTTAAGATGCGGCTCATTAGGCGTCTGGCAACAAGCTGACAAATAGTAAAAGTACTTCTTTGAGACCAAAATTGTGCCCCAGAACACCCCCTTCACTCTTATTGACTATGCTTCGTAATTTCTACACTGCTCGTTTGATTTAAGCAGATTTTCGACAAGTTCTATCCTTTTTCCTATCAAATCCGAATCTTCTTTTGGCTCACCGGCATTTGACAGTACTTTGGTAAGTAACTTATTAGAGTCCATACGACTTAAAATCTCAAGACGCTTCCTCTGCAGGCACTCAGAGTAAGGTGCTGCAGGCTCATTCACTACTTGCACGTCATCATCAATTGGAGATTAGAGTTTTTTAAAAGCTTTCGGAGCTCTATCTATCAGTGGTTGCACTAAATCACCGAACTACTTATCATTCAAAAGACTCACTGCAAAAACCTTCTGTAAGAAGTCGTGAACGAAATAGTCGTAGTAGAGCCATGCATTGTAGTCAAGTGCACGCCTGTTAGGTTTAAGAAGCATCATACGGCCCCAAGTATCAGTGTTGCGCCTCTGAGAGAGGAAATACTGCTTTTGTTTGGGGTTCATAACAATTGTATTGTGTGCCATTTGTGAAACCACGACATTTAGTACATTTATGTCCACAACTCCAGTTTGCGTGGCTAAGAGCTATTACATCAGTCGATCCTATCTCTTCTCAGCTGTCTCGTCAGTCGACTATGCCAGCAGCAGATCGTAGGCTTCCTTGATTTCTTGAAACTCTGCGAGCTGCTCCTCTATATGGTCAAACCAGAGTGAGCTTTCATCTTCGGACAATCGCCTGCACTGTCTTCGATACAAGTACTTGGTATATTGGTAGTCAAGTGTGTACCTAAAGTCCTACTGAATTTAGCTCGGCTAGGTCTAGCCAAAAAAGTTTGAGAATTAACCAGACCGATAAACAGCGCTTGTATTTTTACGGTCGAAGCTCTAATTGGTAACATTGCGCACCACAAAGTTGCTTGGATTCATTATGTGCTTAGTCGTTATTTGAACTTCAATTTCAGGTTCCTCATTTTGAAGACTCGCGATCTCACTTCTAATCTGCCTGAATCTGCTGTCACTGTTCAGTTTGACTTGTAAAAGCTCTTGAACGTACTGGCCCGATGTGCACTGTCCGAACACCAGACTGATTTTGCGTTGTTTTTCCTTACAAAGAGTCTGCATAAGCAGATCGACCATCTGTGCCAACTATTGATCTCGGGGACACCCCTGCAGCTTTTGCAAATTATTACTCAATTTCTTAAGATAATCTTATACTTGATCCGAATAGTCTTGAACGAGGCTCGCTGGCAAGTATGACAACTTTACAAGCTGACTCTTTTTCCTCTTCGGTGTTTCGCTTGATGGCTTGATCGATTTGACCCATGACTAGCGATCAGTTTGCTCTTCAGTTTGCTCAGATCCCGCAAATGACTCGGCATTTTAAGATGTGGCACCCTCAGACTACTCGTTCGAAACGGCTCGGATCAAGGTCTACTCTTTTTCGCTAAAGTTTTAACTAACTGCTTTCTATAGCTTTGGCACATCAAAACCTGAAGAGTGCTAAAAAGTTTGACTTTGCATTAGAGATGGACTCTGTTAGATTTGCACGTCTACTTGAATTAAGTTGCGGTCGTTCTTTTCGAGCATCTCTTGCACTTACGACGAATCTAAAAATATTGACCACTAATTCCGATCTTTCATCAGCTCCGAGACTGATTTTGAGTGATTTTCGACCATTGCTTCAATCAGCTACTGGTACAAAGTATACTGTGTCACTTTTTGGTAGACGGCATCATCAGTGATCGGTGTTTGCTTGTTTCGCCCTTAAAAGAATTCACTCTGAATGCAGTCATTTAAAAACTTAAGCAACAGTTCTACTTTTTGTGACTTTTTACATGCTGCCTCGATTTAAGTCTCTGTAAAGAAAGTATAATTTGGTCGAGCGCTACCAAGTTTACTTTAAACCATGGAGCCATTTATTTTTTCCTAATTACAAGGGGTTGAATCAGCCTCGACGATGGTGTTGAGAATTTCAATTACTTCCGAGATTACTTGGATGATCAGGAAGCCTGAGATGCTTGTGAAGCCGATCTTGTCACCTATTTACTCCAGATTTTTTTCTGCAATCTGGGCTTCTCGCTTAGACGATGCACTCTCACCGCCATCAAGCTAATCTTAAATCTGCTTCACAGTGCTTGAGCTTAGGACACCCTCTATAGTCATGGTATAAATTTTAATTTCGCATTTGATCAGATCAAAGATCGGACGACTTGAATTTTCTTGCTATACGCGACTATCCAGTTTAATGTCCGTATCTCTCTTCGATCGCTTCATCTCCTTAACAAAGTGAGCTCGATTGAAAAGTGAGTACACTTTACACTGTGACGTCAGCATCTGCTCTCCAAAAATAGACCTAATCACCTCTGTAAAAAATCTAGAGCGCTCTCTCAGCATTAAGTACCGCAGCATTTCGACAGCATTTGAGAAAAGACTTTAACTGTGGGCAACATGACTCATCGTATTGAAAACTAGATGCATAAGTGCTCTGAGGGGACCGCCAGAAACGAAGTTACTCGTGGGACGCACCCTATCCTGCACCGTCAATAGCTAAAATATATCATCATCAGGGGAGGTCGAAGTTGACATGAATCCATCAACATTCATCAGCATGTCGGTGCTGTTGGCTTATTAAATTTATATGCGAGTTGCTCTTCTCGCAGCAGTGGGCTTACGCTGACTCAGACGATTTTACTCCTCAAGCTAGCTGCTCAATCTATCTGGCAAATCTAGTTATAGAATGCCTAACTGCTCACAAAGGAACATGACCGCCATTATTGTGACCTGGAAAGACTAGTCCGGGTATTGGCTCTTGTTTGCTATCCAGAGTTCCTCTATAAACTGAACTAGGTGCATAATCTTCAGGTTCAGTTTGCACTGTTCGTATGGCTTGTAAGGCTTGACCCGATTGTTTATATCATTAACGATTCCTTTGACGATCCTTTGCAAGACAGCTGGCTGCTGACTGGGTTGATAGAACGTGATGATAGTTCTGAAAAGACGAAGGCCCCACGTGTCCAGATCCACAAGCTCCTTACCATTCATCACGTCTTGGGTCTTAATGAACTGGAAAACGCACACCTCCGTCATCATATTCAAACACAGCTGCTGGAGAGCCAGGGAGCTACCCTGCAACTGGACTATTCTGAAGTAGAAGTCCTTCAGTCGCTCATAGAACGGATTTTAACCTTACTCAGTCGGGTTTTAAGCAAAATAGCACTACATGAATTGCTCCTGCTTGTTCTAGAAGAATAGTCGTAGCTAGTTTAGGAAAAGCATCTTTGTTTGGTCTGTGAATTTCTTGAGCTGCATCAGCACAAAAAAGAAAAAGTCAATATCAAATTCGACTACCTCAGTCTTAGGTCTTTCCCTCCACCAGACCTTAGCCTCCTTAATAAACAATTCCAGCTTGTCAATAGTTGGGCGTTCATCACCCCAAAAAATCAGTAATTTCTTATTGAAAGCAAGCATCATTAATGTCAGATAGGTCTCCGTCTGCAGGCTTGTATTCCTGTAGAGCCCATCTTGAAGAATTTTAAGGAATGACTTTTTTTCGCTGTCAGAAGTCGACACCTTCTCTGTAAATAAGACGGTGCGATACTTTGATCTCTTATTAAGATACATTTGCGTCAACAGGATCAGGCCTATTTAAATAATTTGGTCAGTTAAAACGTCCGCCTCCTGCTAATAGAGCACATCTGACAATTTTTCCATCGAAAACTCTCTTTGTTATTAGGCATCTCTCAGCCCCTTATTGTTCTTGCTGTCATCGCTTTACATGACGACTTTTAGAATAATTTTCAAGTAAATCAGCAACGTCACTTTGTTTAATCTCTCCCGATAGTCTGCAAAGAATGTCTGCCGAACAAGGAACAGGAATGACTCCTTATCGTCAAGGTTTATAATCACGGCGGATATGCACTCAACTAGCTAGTTTAGTAGACCCAGGTTAGCTTAATCATTGAATGGCGCTCGCGATACTAGCTCTATCAATAGTGGCACTGTGCGGAATTACACCACTATTCTTTGCAGATTCATAAAGTTTACTTGTGTTTTCTTTACTTCTTGAGCGGACTAAATTGACTGAGTGTCCTCAGAACCCCAGACTTTTTTGTTGCTGCGCTGTGATGATTGGGATTGGTCGTCCTTTGGACAGCAGAACTGGTAAATGATCTCAACGATCTCATTAAAAACCAAAGTGGTGCGCTCGGGCATTAAACCCCGCTGCTGCACATAGCAGTTGAGTTGGAGGATTTCAGGACACAGCAAGATCTAGTGAGCGTACTCTTTCAAAAAATAGTCGTGGAACTGAGTAGTGCTCACACATTGTTTAAGTACTGATTTAAGCTCTGATACTAATTCGCCAGTTATCATCTCCTTCTTGCCAATCTTAAAAATAAAGTACCTGAGCAGCTCGATCAGGTTGTTCTTCTCTGTTAGGTCGTCAATGTGCTGCGGCTCCTGGTTTATGAAAGATGTGAGGATGCGCAGAATGTGGGAGAATAGGTGGCCTGGTTGGTAGCGATCCAAATCCAATAGGTTCGAGTTTAGGATTTAGCTTATGAGGGGGTACATGTTCGTGAAACCCCCAATGCTGACGAGTACCTCAGATGGGCGACGATGATGCACAGCGCAGGTGTATCTGTGCTTGTTTAGGATTTAGTGAGCGATGATCCCTTAATTGGTGAAGCTGTCAACAGACTGCATCTCTGCGAGCACTAGTTTCCTGGACTTGTCAACACGATTAGCCACAAAGTTTAAGTCGACGCCCTTATGCCCGCAGAGCTGCTTGCGATTCATCCACTCGACCAACTGTCTATACAACAACTGCCACGTCTCATTGTCCTTAATCTCCGGTGTTCCCTCCATGAACAGCGGCAGCGAACAGTTGCCTCTGAAGTAGTTATTTGGGTGGGTGATTGAGTTGCCGTATGCTATTTGCCACTTGGAGCGTTGGTGAGATTTGAATTCGCCGTAGTTCTGCTGGCACTCAGGCGTGCACTTCTCGATAAAGCACTCGACGGTGATTTGAGTGCCACTGTCGACCACTCTGCGCTTCCTTTGAATTTTTACGATGCACAGATACCACTTTGGCTACATCTAGATTGGTTTGAACTGTTTTGACAGGGTGAAGTAGCCATTTTAGCAGTCTAGGGTTATGTCGACCTGAACTCGCTGCTCCTACTGCTGCAAGATCTGGGTGGTCTCGTCTGACTGGTCCACGATCGAGAGCAGTGTCATCTGTCTGTTCTGCAAATCAGCAAATTTGAAGAAGCAAAAAACTTGAATGTTGTCGTGGCATTCGAACTGCTGAATCAACATTGTACCGGGCGCTGATTTTGAAAACGAGAAAAGATCTACCTATTTGTTCAGCTATGCTCTCTGTTGCAGAGTTTAGTTGAACATTTGTAGCAACTCTTGCAACAAGAGACTGTCGACCTGGTCCAAATTCTGATTATAAAAGAGCACTTGCCTGAAAAGTGAATAGAACTCCCTCAACTAGGCAGTCTTGGGGATGAGTCCGAAAACTCGCACGATCACGGAGGTCAGCTGCTTGATTGCATACTTCACATCGACCACTTGATTGTGTTGTTGTTGTTCACACAAGAAAATGAAAATCTTGCCTATGTTCTACACTGACTAAACAGTGAGCGCTTTTGATAGTTTTATTGCAAGCCAGTTAAGCTTATCTTTGTGTGGCAATCGCATCTGCTGGTTAAGCGTCTCGAAGACAAGCTTGATCGATGTCAGCACCTGCGTAAAGCTCTCTGCCTGGATATGCATGAAGTCGAGCAATGTGCTAAGAATAAGATCTAGCTGCCGCTCGTAGATAACTTGCATAGGGTTGTGCAATTGGGTCTGAGATGTTAGCTGGAGGGTCAGTTTTGGCAGCTTGAGCGCTTTAAATGGATTGAACTGCTCCTTTGACTCAAACAAAAACATGTTGAGAGCCGCCTGCACTAATTCTGAAATGTGGCTCTGCTCAGAGTCAACGTATGCTTGGACAGCAGACATGACGGTCTCAAAGAATTTCTGCTTTTCAAAGAGGACTAGATTGTCGGCTTGGGCGTTGTGTTTGACGAAGAGATCAATCAGAGAGACGCTTATTTGGGCGTACCTCCTGAACTGAGCCTTATTCTTGTGTAGCAACTGATCGTACTCCGTAAACATGGGGTTGGTGACAGACCTGTCTCTTTGTGTGGTCTGTTGATCGCTTCGAGGCTTGTACTTCGGGTAGATCTTCAGCATGAGTTTGTGGAAGTCACGGTCCTGCTCTTAATGGATCAAGTACTGCGCCTTTACTTGCTTCAAAAGCAGGAGCAGTTGGTCGGTCACCGCTTGACTGTCTGAGCTAAATTAGAAGTTTCTTAACAAGAGCAATTTAAAGTCCGAGAGGGGAAGGTTGTTTACCTACTCAGCCACAAGTGACTGAATGGTCTCAGAAAGCTTGCTATTCTAGGATAGCCACACAATCCATCTAGTAAATTGAGCAAGCACTTTCTCTACTATTTTAAAGCCGACAGTCGAATTTTCGATACGCTGGTTTGAGGTCTGCTATTTTGTTTGCTATTGCTTTACTTGGTTTAGTCGGGCCCTTATCTAGACACTGTCCATCGACATCATCTACTTGAGGTTGCTCTAGGAGAATAGCTGCATCTGTAGCTAATCCTGCTAGTCAAGCTTCACCGCCAACTTTTGTACTTTGGCGAGCATCTCCCCCAGCAGTGCCTGCAAGTCGGCGGGCTTTAGACTGTCGTTGAGTCTGAACTGCCTGTACTACTGCTGGTTATTTTAGTCATCTTGCAAGATTTTGAAGCAATTAACTAGTGAATTTTTTTCTATGAGTCCCGTTAGTAATTTAAGCTAGTGGTAGTGATGTGAAGTGAGAGCGCCTGAGGGTAGCACGTATTCAAGCGTCGAAACTTGGTTGTAGGTTTCGGGGTCAGTGTACTGCTGGCTTCGCTCCACATAGATCGAGCCGTTGGGGTCGCACTGATGCAGCAATTGTTACGATAGTAATTTCATTGCTTTTTGTGAGACTAAGGCGAAGAAACTTTAAGATTTGTGAGCGAACTGCACAATTAGCTAAACTGCTTAGTTTTGAACGAGCACTCGGTTAATAAAGGTCACAGCTTCGAGTGGACCACTTTAGTTGAGCTTCTGAGCGATTTCTTGTAATTTAAGAATATCTTTTACTTTGTCCAGGTCGTAATCCTATTCGAACATCTTTATCCATTTTTCAGGGTAGAAATCCTGAAAAAGTGGAAACAACTAATTTAAAAGTTATTGGTAGTCCACACTCGTCGCTTGCACTATGTTCTTAACCTAGTAATTCATGAATAATAGCCAGAGCACTTTAAGGTACCACTACTAGTCAGCCTCATCATAGTAACCTTTGGCAATCATTTCTAGTGTCTGGTAGATCTGTTTAAAGAGGTCCTAGTTGAAGTCAGGGTTTTGTGACTACAGCAAAGGAGCATTGAATAGGTATTGGAGGGTCTGGACTAGCGAGCAGTTATAAAACATATGCTCAGGGATGACTGATAAGTCCTTCACTGTCTCGTGCAGATACGGCTAGTTTAGGTTGTTTATTAGGATAAAGCAGATTTGAGCTCTGAGGAGATCAGCCAGTCGTGTGGCATACTTGGGCTACTGGTTCTTCAGCAAGTACTTGGGCAGCAAGAGCATCTGTAAGTCATAGCAGGATTTGTTGACTCTCAGCCATGTTTGGTGCTCAGGCTGCTTCGTTGGTGGAGGGGAGAAAGGAATTGGCTCAATAATTAGAGCCGGGTTTACATTTACGAGTCTGATTTGCCGCATCATGATCTAGTCAACTGACTGTAGCACGACTGTGTCCAACGACTCGAGGCTGTCTTGGGCTTGCTGGCTAAGTGTAGACTTGGTGCGCTGGGTTTTCTTTATAAAATTAAATGTGGCCACTAGTAGCACGTTTAGCAAGCAAGTCTGCAGGTAATATGAGTTAGAATGCACCTCAAAAAGATACTCTTTGAACTCAGGCTCTACGGGACAAATTTACTCAAAAGCACTTGTGTGGCATAGTAATAAAAGCCCATCAAGGCTGCGAGTTATAAGCATAACATGTTGCTCTTGTTGATTATGCATGTACTTAGACATAGTGATGATGACTTGGAGGCAACTGGTTGCTATTTGGTGCATGAACTAACTTTAGGAGATTAGTTGACTTATATCGCGACAAGCTTGCTGTGTGTAGTGCAGACATACCTCGTGGATCCTAGCATCCTTTAAGCTCAACACTAGCCAGCTCGTCGTCGCCTTGAGCTTCACTCTGATGTCTTCGGTCTGCAGACTTGAAAGTAAGAGGAGGAGTTTGCTGAAGATTATGACCACGATGTTGGCGATTGTGGGCACATAATCGGCTTACGGGGATGTATCTTGCAGAAACTAGGCTAGTAAAAGCGACTTTTACGTGTCAAATTAGTCTAGAGCGCCAGGCTTTGGCTTTAAGCGGAGTTCGTTGTTTTGGGTGATAAATTTAGCATCAAGTAGAATCTTGTTGGCAAGTTGGATGCGGTCATACAGGTGAGCCTTTGGATTTAGAAGTAATTCTCTCAGTTTGAGTAAAGAATCGGATTCTTTAGTCTCCATACTATTAAAAAAATTAATATTCTAATCGTTCCTCTGGGGTTTTGGGGTTTTGGGG
>Ga0194118_10006649_pt1 | contig 11421 bp, 9 predicted proteins | sample TA2MahsurfametaG_2_FD_148662 | JGI IMG/M metagenome (GOLD analysis project Ga0194118, IMG submission 148662) | Freshwater microbial communities from Lake Tanganyika, Tanzania - TA2015013 Mahale N5 surface | ecosystem: Environmental > Aquatic > Freshwater > Lake | place: Tanzania: Lake Tanganyika...
CTCGCAATTAGAGGAAACCTATCACAAGAATCTCGATTTTTATGAGTAGATCAGAATCTTCATTTTTGAAGTATACTGGTAAGGGCAGAGCCGAGATGGTGAGTATGCTGGCGGAGTGTTGGTATGGGGGGTAGATTGGAGACCCATCATCTACGTTGGGTACAAAATGGACATACAATGGATTGACCACAACTGCAGTCACGATATTATTTCAATTTTCACTAAGTTTTATTTTACAGTATACACATTCAGGATCTTTACATGTCTTTTTGAATTCCATCCTTTCAGTTTGATGCCAGATAATTTTTAGCCATTCTTTAAAAGGTAAATTATTTTCAGCTTCAAAGGGGAAGACTATCTTATTAATCTCAGGGTAATGGAATTCAAACTTCACATCCCCTGTATCTTTAAAATTCTCTTTAATCAGGATTGAATACATCATTGCCTGTCTCCAGTACTTTGAACCTGGTTTCATTATACTTTTAAATGGCTGAAGAGTTTCTTTGAATCGACCTGTTTTATAATCAATTACTTTCACACAATTAGATCCGATTTCTACCCTGTCAAGTTTCCCCTTGATTTTAACGCCGTTATCAAAAACAGTTTGAAATACATCCTCAATATATTCTGGTCGTTTTTCAATTCTACACAGCTGTATGTATCGCGACAAAAGCCATTTTCCATAATTCCTATATTTTTCTATATGTGTGCTATGGAACAAATGTCGTTTTTGATTTATTTCCTCATCTACTAATCGCTTGATGAGTTCTGCGTCCTCCTGACCTTTAAATTCCTCTACATATTTCTGCATTACATTATGAACGACTGTTCCAAAACTGGTTGCTTCAGTGCCGATTGTGCTTAACTTCAGTACTTGGGTAAAGAAAAATTGATTTTGACATTGCTCCCAAGTATTTACACTTGTAGGTGACATCTCAAAGCTATCGACTTTCTCACGTATCAATTCCATTAATTCAAGATCGCCTTGTACAACATAGGTATCTTGCGCCAGCTCGGGTAATTCAAAATCAGGAATCTCTTCTAACTCAAAATTGCTTAGGTTGCCAAAGGACTCCAATAATTTAGTCACAGTGTGCGGTTTTTCGGCTGGTGATAATCTATTTAGACTAACTTGAAGTCTTGTTTTTGCTCTCGTACATGCTACATAAATTAGCTTTCGCAAGTCGTCTAGAGAATCCGCTTCAGGTGAAATATACCTATTCAGTAAATCTGGAATGTGTATTTCTCCTTGGTGACTTTTGTCTTCCCAATTTTTATTATGACAAGCCATTAGGTAAACCGAATCGTACTGCAGGCCTTTTGTTCCATGAATCGTAGACAGGGTTACTGTATTATTTTTATATTCATACTCTTGATTATCTACTTTGATTGGAATACCATATAGGTTATGATACCACAAAAGTTCTGCTAGTGAGAATAAAGTTTTCTGATTGTAAGTCTTTTCAAATGACTTTACAAACTCGCCAAATACCTTTCTTTCCTTTTCATCAGGCGTCATTCCGCTTCCGCAGTAGATCGCTCGCTCAATTTTTGTTATCAACTCATCAGAGAGTGCGGAATTTTGACATTTTAAAAGCACCTCTATTATATCTTTTATCTCATCAAACCAGGTAATTCTATGTTCATTCTTTTTAAGCCAGCTATATAGATCGTATTGTTTATCTTTTCTTGATTTCAGGTAGGCTTTTACTAGTTCGTTTATGTTTTCCTTGGTTTGCATGAATTGTAAAAAGAAGCCAGCAGCATCGCTTGTAGAGATGGGGTAGATACGTAAAAACATCAGCAGGTGGAACATTGTTTTTCCGTAGTGCGTCTCCAAAAGATCATACCAAGACTGGTTCATCTGCCATGGAATATTAAATCGCCGTAGCCATTTTTTCACCGGCTCAAGGTCGTAACGTCTTCGTACAAGCACGGCAATATCTTTTGCACTTTTTCCAAAATTTAACTCTGCTACGATTGATCTAGCAACAGCACAAGCCTCCTGTTCAGCATTTGCATAAGAGCGTAATGTAGGACGGTCTGCCGCTATCAAAAGGTAGTCTTGGTTTCCCGCAATCAGGGGTTGTTGTTTTTCAGGCTGACGGCCCGAATTGGGGCTAATCAACCTAAAAGCTTCTTGCAAGAGTACTTGAGTACTTCGGTAATTCGTATCAAGATGAATGATTTCGATATGCTTAGCAAACTTATTTCTCATCCAATTGAAGTTGAAAGTGGACGCACCTTGGAAACGATAGATACATTGGTCATCGTCTCCCACAATAAATAAGTTGGGCACCATTACGGATGAGACAAGCAGGTCAAGCAGTGCAATTTGTTTTTTATTCGTATCTTGAAATTCATCGACCAAGATATATTGATATTTCTCTTGTAGCCCTTTTAATAAATCTGTATTGGACTGCAACATTAGAATTGCCTCAATAAGCAGGTCTTCATACTCAATAAGGTTTCTTTTCTCAAGTTCCTCGCAGTAGTCTAAATACATCGGAAAAGTCTTATCAGAAAAATTTAAGATTTCTTCTTTAAGATCTCGGCCGTCTTTATTCAGACCCTTGCCACTTTTCAAATTATACTCTTTTTCAAAAGGCAGCAGGTTATTGAGGCAACTTTCCGTGTATTCGTTTAATTCATCTTTAGTAACTCCCTCTTGCTTGAAAAAAGAGAAAATCCTTTGCAAGTTGATAATCTCCTTCCCAGACGCCGGTTTAATCTTTGAGGGATTACTTGGAGACAAATGTTTAACTATGAGGTTTTCAATAATCATGTAGCGTTGGGCATCGGTAACCAGTGTTTTACCTTGTAGTATACTTGGGGCATGCGAGGATAGGAGTCCATTGCTAAAACTATGGTAGGTACATATGTTGACCTTTTCAGCAAAACTGCCAATTAATTCTTTTAGTCGATTTCTCATTGCGTTAACTCCTGTATTGGAGTAGGTGAGACAAAGAATATTGTTCGCATCCATCCCGCGTTCTTTGAGGATGTGTACAATACGGAGTGTAAGCACTTCAGTTTTACCAGTTCCTGGTCCGGCAAGCACCATAAGCGGTCCTTCTGTTTGAATGACAGCTCGCCTCTGATTTTGATTTAGGTTGGTGAATGCGTCGCAGTATCTATTAATATTACTCATAATTTTTTTAGATTTGATTTGGTCAAGCCGCTTGCTAAATAAAATATGCCAATTGCAAATAAGCAATTGGCTATTATGGCACCTCCGTATAAGAAAAAAATATAGCCACGACTTCTTTTTTTTTCAGATACCCGAAGAGCTGTGAGTCTGTTGCGCTGTCGCTTAGATAATTTGTGTATCACTCCTTGTGCAGCGGCGTGTAGTCCAAATTTTTGGAAACTGACTCGGGGTCGATATTAACGCCTCTTCCCTCTGCTTCGCGTTTTACTTTCTGGGTATCCTTCTCGATCTCGCCTACGGGGATAGACTTAATCCTCTTCTCGAGGGGTGGATTTAGCTTCTCTGCTTTCTCGTACTCTTTTACCTTACTCATAATGTCCTCCGGAAGGTTTTTTTCGCACGCGTAGGCTAGTTCAATGGTCTGAGTAGCAAAGTAGTTGTCTACCTGTACCCTTCGCTTGGCAAGATGCGCAAAGCGCCCAATCACCCTGCAAATGTTCGCACGCTGGTCAGGAGTCAGCTCACTAATAAACTCATATTGCTCAATCTTCTGAAGGCTCAGTATAATAGGCTCAAGTGAGTCTACCGATATAATATATACATCATGGTCGGCATGCGGGTACACAAACTGTGACAAATGCTCAATGGTATTGGACGGTACAACAAAGAAGATATCCTTTTTTACATCCTCCTGCTTGGCATACTTTATTGCCTTGTCTGCTTGCGTCTTCAGGTAATTGGGAAAATTACTCAGGTCATCTCCTGCGGGACTCTTTGAATCAAACACCACAAACTCATTGCAGATTAGAATAGTATTGTCTGGCTCTCCTTTAAACGGCACCTCTTTCACAAATGGTATCGTATGTTTTTGACAAATGGATTTGATTTGTTCAGTAGTACTGACTTGATGCTTTGCCCAGGTGGCTTTCATGTTCTCGAGTCGTGCAATCTCTTTTTGATTTTGCTCCGCTACAAAAGCATCTTGGTCTCGTTGGATCTTCTCTTGAATCTTGGTCAAATTGCCCACGGCCTGGTCGCGCTCTCTGATGCGCTTTTCCTCCTCGTTTTTCAAGACGGCATTTTCTTGTTTAAGCGCAGAGACTTCTTCTCGAAGCTTTGTGAGCTCGGCATCGGCAGTAGCTTTTGTTTTCTCAAGCGTCATCAACTGTTCTGTCTTACCGCGGGTCTCAGCCTTCGATACGGAGAGTTCTTCTTGTAGTTCACCTAGCGTTACGTCGTAGCGCGTGGCCCGGTCCAATAGTACTTCTAGCTCCGCTGTAGCAGTAGCGATAAGGTTCTTTACTCGTCCCCATCCGAAAATACGTCCCCAGAAGCCGATGGAGTTCACTTCGCTGAGGAGCTGTTTAAGCGTATTCATAATTATTAATTTACAGGGTTGTTTAATGATTCTTTGTCGATTAGGTCGCGTACATCCTCTAAGAACTGCTTCATCTCGCGGAACTTCTTTTGTTCGGCGTGCCACTCATCAGGTATCATCATCAGTCGTCTCAGTCCATGTTCGGGGCAGCTGGCAAAGTCGTCTGTAGGGTCACTAAGACTAAGGTCGTTGATAACCATATTCTCTCCATTAAAGTCAAAGAGGTACCAGGTGTCATCGGGGTAGCCCATGGCCAGCCGAAAACGCTCAGCAAAATCACTGGGCAGCTCTTCCGACACCGGTCTAAACCGACCTAGGGCCATGCACTGGCCTTCTTTTCTAATTACCACATCAATTAGTCCATGCAAGGGGCTGGCAAAGCCGTACTCGATGGATAGTTCCTGTCGGGTTTGCTCAGGGAGCTCCTGAAGCAGGCGGTCAAATGCAGACCGTAATTCAAACGTGCTTTTCATATAAAGGGGTATTAGTTACGTTAATTCAATATGATATATTCCTTGGTTGTTGCGGGAAATGTCTCGCACCCGAAAGCTGCCGGAGCCTGCCCGCTCTACCAGGTGAAACGATTTCCAGTACCTCGGGATTCTTGGAAACAGCAGCACAAACTGCTTTAGCTCTCCCGACTTATTAAAATAGTGTCTGAAAGGGGAGAAGGGTACCCCGATGGCAGTGAGCATCTCTAGCTGCTCAAAGGTGTCGGCATTTTCCAGGTAGGTATCCGCATCGATATTTAGCCATCCACCCATTTTATATCCAGATTTAGATATGTATCGGCAGTGAAAAAGGGTTTGCCCCTCGTTCTCTTCTGCTTTACTGGCCAGCTCGGTCCAGATCATCTCGTTGTTTTCTGGCTCTTGCTGGCTGTCATCAATTGGTCTCCATTTCATAAAACTTGCTTTAGTGGTATTCAATTACGTCTTACTGAGGAGCTATAGTTTAAAACCAATGCTTGTTCTTGATTTTTTTGAAGCCAGATATTCTCTCAGTGCATCAAGTTTAGCTGGAGCCTTTTTTTCAAGCATTACTTGCATTAGGTATAGTTTATTGAAGCTTTCAATTTCAGCTCCGTTAAAATTGAACTGAGCGGCCATCTCTTGTAAAATGCTTGGCGGCAAATCACTAAAAAAGTGATTTAGTAACTTCTCTCGCGTTGACTCTTCGGGGGGAGTTATTATAGTTTGAATCAAAAAGCGACGGCTGAATGCAACGTCGAAACTATCTGGTCGGTTTGTAGTACAAATAAGTATGCCGCTGAACTTTTCCAACTCATTCAACAAAATGGTTTGAACTACATTTTCAGAATTGCTAATACTAGAGTCATTGCTATGGCGAGCCTGGAAAATACTATCGGCCTCGTTAAAAAATAGAATTGGCTCAAGACTTTTTTCGTTAACTAGGCTGTTATAGTAATCGAATACCTGTTTAATCTTTTTCTCGCTCTCGCCATAGTATTTATCGCGCTGCTCGGATACATTAAAGAGTAATAGGTCTCGTCCTGACTGCTTAGCTAGTTGTTTACCCAGCTCAGTTTTTCCAGTACCGGGCCCACCCGAAACTAAAATGGTTAAGCCGGACTGGTCTCCAATTTTTTTCGCCTGCCGTGTAAATTTCTTAAAAGCCGACCTCTTTATTATTTTGAAAAGTGTTTTTATTGTCGCCTCCTCTGACGGGTTATAGAAAAGTTGTTTGGGAGGAATGCCATCCGCAGCAATTTTTATCAGCGAGGGCGGCATTTGGCTTATTAATTTTCTTGGAGTCTCACTTATGCCGTAAATGACGGGTTGGACTCGCTCTGATGGTGCCACTAATAAGGGGCCCATTGAAAATTGCCTAGTGGTTAATAGTCCCAGCTTTATTGGCTCCCACTCCGGGTTATTCCATTGTAAGAGATTTCTACGGGCCTGGATCCGATTGGTTGAAAACAGAAAGCAAAGCGGCCTCCATTCTGTAGAGCTTGATTCTACAGCATGCATCAGATAAATGAATAAGACAACGCTCTGTGTTAGTCTGTCTAGTTTTACTTTGCGGACTATTTTTGCCAGACTGTGTGTCGAACCGGAGATGAATCCATAACTTGAGGACTGCCAAGAGTCTAGTGCAGTTATTTTTGCTTTGAATAGCACGGCATGAGCATAAATGCACAGCAGCATCCTGTCTTCGCTATTATTTGTACTTATGAAAGTTTTTTGTGATAAGTCTTCACCCGAGCGAAGGGCGACCTCGAAGTTGTGCGTTAGCGTTATTGAATAAGCGTCGTCATCTTCTTGCTCAACTTGTATGAATCCAGAGGCTATTAACTCAGAGAAGGCTTCTTTTAACTCATAACCCCCAATTAGTGGGCTCAACTTTTCAAAAAATACATTCAATGAGGTTGAACTCCTTTTTTTATAGTTAGCACAGATCCAATAAACTACCAGGAAGGCAACATTAGGTAGCCCTAAGGCATCTTCGAATGGCTTAAGAAGTTCCGATGAGGGGAATTCATCTTTATTGCCATTTCGCTTGAGTGACGGTAATTTTGAAAGCCAGTTTATCATTCTTGAGTTTTGACAAATCTAGTATGGAGATACGCAAACTATTTGCGTTACCGATCATAACTAGTTGATTAGTAATTTATAGGTTTTGCATATCCAAAAGGGGTTGCACCTCGTCCAAGTACGATATGACTAGAATTTCGTCGTAAAACCGTCGCTTTTGGAATATGTGTATTTGAAAAAAGAGTTGAAAAACTGCGCTTTTCAGTTGCGATTCTTCTAACTCCATCCCCATTTCGTTCTGAAGGGTTACCAGCTCCTCCTCGTTAGAGACCATCATCATGAACGTCCAGTAATTTTCGGTAGCTAGTGGGTTGCATTTTTGTGAAACCACATCAGCCGCTCGGTGTATTTGCTTGACTCTAAGAGGAAATAACTCCTCTATAAGGATGTTGATATTTCTTTTAACATCCTGAAAATCATTATTTTCAGGTGTTATTTTTTTCAACTTTTCGTTTAGCGACTTAAGATTTTCCATACGCTTTTTATTCAAACTTAGTGCTTAGCTACGCAAAATAATTGCGTGATAATGTTGTAAATTCACAATATGATATTTGATGATATCAAAACGAAACGCATCAGGTTCATCTGCCAGTTTCTGACGGCTGGCGGTGGGACTTTAAAAGAAATGCATGAATGGGTAAACCATAAGTTAGTGGAGGCCGGGGAAAGCCCTGTTGGGTCGAGGACCATTCAATATTGCATTGAAGATCTACGAAAGGGTCGATTTGAGCATAGTGATAAAGAGAAATCCAAAAGAACCGGTGCAGAGCCATTTAAAATAAAAGTTGTAGCGGGAAATAAATATAAATGGGAGGAGTCGTCTGTGATGCCAAAATTTGGTGACCTAGAGGAAAATGAGAGATTTACATTACCCTTTTTAGCAGGTATCTTAAAGCAGTATGAATCTATTCCAGCCGTACAAAAAATTTTAATTCAGCTGCCCCAAATATTTAATATATCCGAAGCCGAAATGGCTAGCAAAAAAGCAGTATTTCACACTGGCCCTGAGTTTTATGATGACACAGATCTAAATTTTCAACAAAAAGTTATTGATTGCGTGATACAGTTATTGTCTTGCATCCATCACGGCCAATGTATAGAATTTAATTACACGCCAACAAAGAACTACGAAAATACTAATATAGCCCTCAATCTAAAATCAATTGCGCCACTTCAGATTCGCTTTTACGAAAACTATTATTACCTAATCGGGTATGAAGTAAATAGTAAGTACCTGGCTACCTATCGGGTAGATCAAATTCATCGACAAAAAGTTGATTTGATGCTAAATGAAAATGATGAAGCTGTAACTTTCGATCTAGAGGAAATCGAGCGTATTACTAAGATAAGGTCAAGGTTTAAGCACTCACTTGGGGTGTGGCCTGATTCTGATGAAGATCAGCTATATGATATCCATATAAAATTTTATGATTTTGCGGCCACATATGTAAAGAGATTACGATTTCACCCTTCTCAAAAAATAATTTCTGAGAGTAAGGATGAAAAGTCTATTACCATAAGCCTTAGGCTTAGTCTGCGAAAAAAAACAGAGCAGAGAAAGGAAATAGAGGAGAGACAGTTTGACTTAGCTTTTCTACTAGGACGATTTAGAAAGTACGCAGAAATTATTGATGCAATACCAGTTTAAATATGAGTAAGATCAAAATCCCAAAATTTTCAAGAAGTAAAATTGACCTCTTTATAGAATGCCCTTGCTGCTTCTACTTAGACGTTGTGAAGGGGGTAAAAAGACCACCTCCCTTCCCCTATTCACTGAATAGCGCTGTTGATACCCTTCTTAAAAGGGAATTTGATGGTTACAGGGGGTCAAAAAAAATGCACCCACTTCTGCAGCCGCATGGGTTGGTCCCTTCAAATCACCCGTCTTTGGATAATTGGAGAGATGCATTACATAAGGGAGTAGAATATCATCACCCTAAACATAAGTGTATTTACAGAGGAGGAATTGATGATCTATGGCAGAACAAGAAAAGCGGAATTTTTCATGTGGTAGATTACAAAGCGACAGCTAAAAAAGAAGTGGTTAGAGAATTACCAGAGTGGGCTAATAGCTATCGGAGACAGGCTGAAATTTACCAGTGGTTACTTAGAAAAAATGGCCTAAAAGTATCGGATACCGCATATTTTTTGTACTGCACGGGTAATGTTCATGCCAAAGAGTTTAATGCTAACTTATCTTTTCACATTGAACTGATACCCTATAAAGGAGATGATAGCTGGGTTGATGGCGTTTTACAAGGCCTGCAAAAGTGTATAAAGTCAAAAACCCCTCCACCACCTAAAAAGGAATGTTTGTATTGTAAATTCCGTAGCCACCCAATGTAAATTTTGAAGATAGCAGGTAAGAAAAGGGTTGTAAAAAAATTAAAAGAGAGGTTTTATTTCAATCAAGAATACTCATCAGAAGTTCTGTTTTAAAAAATACTATTTTTAGATAAATAAGCTGTGCGCTTATCTCATTAATATGCCGTTTGCCAGTAATATTAATTAGTTTACCCAATAGTCTGAAATTTTAATATATTGTTTTAACTTACTTTTGAAATTTAAATAGGTTGATTTTGAAGTTACTTTTTTAATTTTCATTAGATATTTTATATACCCCTTTAGTAAAGATTTTGATTTAATTTTTGTTTTAATCATTTTAATTTTATATGGTTTTTTCGCCAGTTTTGTTGTATAAAACTTTAAATAATCTTTCTTTTCTTTAGCTATAGTTTTCATTTTAACATCAACTTTGCTAATAGCACTATTTTCTGCACTGTCTAATAATGAAATGAATGAAAATTGCTTTGTATATTTTTCATATAAATCTTCTTCGTTTTTTAGATTAAGCTTTAGTAAAAATTTTGCAACCAATTTCCTTCTATAAATATGATCCTCGGTAAATTTATATTTAGTGTTTGTTTCTTTAGCGTGCATATATTTTCTCACGGCATTAAAACTAATGCAGCCTGTGAATTGAGTATTTCGGAGATAAAATATTCCAGCTCCTGTCGTAGTTTCAATAAACTTTAAACCTTCATTAATAAATTCAAAACCTTCGTTTACAGGAAATAATCTTTTAATAAATGAATCGGAATAATATTGTTCTGAAACTTCTAAATATTTAAAGAAGTATATTATACGAAAATAAAACTTCATCTCATCGCTTACGGCTTCATCTATAAGTTTATCAATTGTTGTATTTACACCTTGAATTACATCAGTCATTAAACTAGGTATTTTATTTTTACCTCTATTAGTACCTGAAAGTTTATTGAGTGCGGTTTTGTCAAACAATGTATTTTCAGGCAACTTATTAGGTAATTCAAATATTGACTTATGATCTACATTTTTTTCTTCCCCACTCCCAATAACGTAGCATGATGTATTCTCACTTTTATATTTTAAAGAAATAGTAGGAGTTACCCCTTTTTTCCTTTTTTTTGATTTATAATCTCTAAATGCATGATAAAGTTTTGATTCATCCCAATTTGATGGTGTTATAATTTTGCTTGTTTTCTTATGTGCTTCTACATCATTACCACAATAAAAGCAATATTTTCCTTTAATACAAACACAATTATTCTTCATTAGAATCAGAAGTATTTTGCTTTCTAAATTACTTGTAAAGATTGATTCACGAATCTTGTGCTGGTGTTTATTTATATGATCTATTAACTTACTAGAATAGGATTTAGATAAATTATTCAATTGTATTTTAAAACGATCATTAAATAATTTCTCAAGTTTAAATACAAAGTCTTCAGTTACTTCATATAAATCCTTACGTTTATGTTTAACATTCATATCAATATAATAAAATAGATTTCTTTAGTTAAAAAATTATATAATGTCATTTTATTACCGTTTTAATATACCATATTATTTTGAAAAAGTACTTATTTGTAATAATAAAAATTCTTAAACATAAATAATTATATAGTCAAATTAAAATTGCTGATGATTTAAATAATCTTCCGACTTAATTCTTAATGCAATTTTTATAATCTCAAGTATTTCATCCTGCTCAATTATTTCTGAATTTTCGATTCGATTGATTATAGAGTCGATAAAATCTGCATGAAAGCCGCCTTCATGACTTTTTAGGTAATTTAAAATTACCCAAGGTCCAACTTCATAAAAGTCATAGTCTTTATAAATTATTTCTTTCAGCTCTACAGACACTGAACTTTCAGAAAAAATATCTCTCTTTATTTTTTCAACTTTATCTTTAAATCGCAGTAATGCATCGCTCATTTTCTTGACATCGTCCCTTCCCCCTTTCAGTAAGTAGTAAAGTTCAGCAATACCTTCTGTTCTGTATTTAAGTAAAA
>Ga0194118_10006652_pt1 | contig 11420 bp, 11 predicted proteins | sample TA2MahsurfametaG_2_FD_148662 | JGI IMG/M metagenome (GOLD analysis project Ga0194118, IMG submission 148662) | Freshwater microbial communities from Lake Tanganyika, Tanzania - TA2015013 Mahale N5 surface | ecosystem: Environmental > Aquatic > Freshwater > Lake | place: Tanzania: Lake...
ATATTTTCCATTTTCATATCCGAGACGGTATCCGAGATGTATATTACAATAACAATTTTGTTCATTATTTGATTTGATTGTGTTGTATTTATAATTATTTTTTGAATAATTACAAATTATGAAACATATAAATTACAGACAGATAAATTTAAGTGTCAACTTTATTGACTTTGATTTTAGCATCGACCAAATAGATAGAATTCTCAGTCATGATAACAAATTCATCTTTGACTTTGAAGATTTTCTGGATAGGACTAGTATATTCATATTGAGATTTCACCAATAATTTAGTGGTCTCAGTTCCGGTGCCACTCACACCAATACATGCGGTTTTATCTAAACTGCTTGTCCAATAATCCATCATAATGGGTCTATCTTCCGTAATAGCGACTTTAATAGCACTTTGTAGGGTTTCTGCACTGGGCATTCTGTAAGAATCATTGTTAGTAGTAGTAGTAGTTGTAGTAGTTGTAGTTGAAGAACTAGGATTTTGAGAGGTTGACATTCTAGTGTTTGATTTTAATAATTAACGAAAATATTAAAAATCCCTAAAATAAACATAGAGCAAAAATACCTACATTCTTTATAATCGCCTAAAGATATCTAATTCCAAATGCAACAATCAAATCAACAATGGAATCCTATCGAGACATCTCCTAAACTTTATGGACGTGATAAAAACGGCAAAATCAAATTATGGTATTATGAAGTATTTGAGCGGGTTCCAGACAAAATCGCTAAATATATTATTTTTCATGGACAATGGAATGGTCGACTTCAACAAACAGAACGATTCGTTATAGAAGGTAAAAATCTAGGGAAAAAAAATGAAACCACGGCTGTACAACAATGTATTGCTGAAGTGAAAAAAAAATGGATTGACAAAAAAGAGAAAGAGAATTATTGTCTTACTCCTACAGGAAATCAAGATGAAGTAAGAGTCAAAAAATTTTATCCGATGTTAGCACAAACTTTTGTTCCCAAAGAACCCGGTACAAAACATAAAAATGTGATTATGTTTCCCTGTTATATTCAACCAAAATTAGATGGTGTTCGCTGTATTGCTTCTTTTCAACATAATACCGTTTATTTACAGTCACGAACTGGTTCCCATTTCTCTATCGATAATTTCCCCCATATTGTTGAATCTTTAACCACCATTTTTCAAGAACTAGCACAACAACAGCAACAACAACAACCGCAAAGTATTGTATTCGATGGTGAATTATATACCCATGATTTGCCATTTGAAGTCGCTGTCGGATTAATTAAAAAACAAACATTAACGGATGAAGACCGGGAATTATTGAAAAAAATCCATTATCATATTTATGATGTTGTTGATGTTTCAAATACAATTCCTTTTTATGCAAGAAATAAATCACTGAATAAATTTGAAATTGATTCGCCAAATAACAGAGAGAAATATGCGGGATTGCGTCGTGTTGAAACATGTATTGCTCAAACTGAAACCGAATTCCGCGATTATTTCCGACGATGTGTTGAAGCCGGATATGAAGGTGTTATGTTACGCAATATTGAAGGCAAATATACACAGAATTATAGGAGCAAAGATTTACAGAAATATAAGGAGTTTATGGAATCAGAATATAAGATTGTCGGTTATAGTGAAGGAGAAGGAAGAGATCAAGGAACTGTAATTTGGGAATGTGAAATTGAAGAAGGTGGTACAAGATTCGGTGTGCGTCCAAAAGGTTCGATTGAATATAGACGTGAATTATTCGCAAATGTTGAACAATATATTGGACAGAAATTAACTGTTGTATATCAAGAATTAAGTGAATATGGAGTACCTCGATTTCCAGTAGGCAAATGTATACGTCAAGATACTTGAGGCATCTAATCGCTTTTTTATTAGTGACATTTTTTAATAATGTTACTAATGTTGGTGTAAAGTTATAATGTCGGTTATAGAACCACTAATTTTTCTTTAATTACAGGGTCTAAGAGAGGCAATAAAATCCCTAAAACTTGTTTTAAAAAACTAGGAGGATTCTGAAAATGGATTTTATCCACATAATTCAAGAATTGTTTCCCATTTTTTACTCCTTCATCGGACATCATTAATACGAAATCCTTATATCTCTCAACAGCACTAATTGTAAGACCTTTTAAATCTAAAACAGCATTGATATTTGGATATTGAGCTAATAATCTCTCCACAACACCAAAAATATGATAAGTTAAATCATAATAAATAGAAGGAGAGCCTACCATTTTAAAAATCGAATAATTCAAATAAAGTGTGTTTCCATCACTCACTACCATACGCTGAAATGCTAAATTCATATCAATATTTTGCGCTATTTGAGAGGCACAATCGAATTTTTCTTGTTTACGAAATAGCATTTTTTTAGAATTGGATTCGTAATAATTTGCCCTCAATTCTTGGAGATTATTCAAATATTGTTCATTATCTGACAATGACATTTAATAATTCTAATAGAGATTTTTATATATTGTTATACGGTAGGAATAAATTCCCAATCAAGTGATTCACATACTTTTTTCCATATTAAATCTTGTTCTAATTGTTTCTCTCTATCTTTCATGAGAGGTATAAAAGGCAAATACTGTTCTTGGTCTAATAATACACAAAGTTGATATAAAATATACGAACAACTGAAAAAATTCGTGCGATTCATCGGACAATGAATTGCCCATGGTTCTTGAATCTCAATAAATAAAATACATAATGTTTCCTGTAATTCTTCTGACATTGTGGGAGGCTTAATTCCAAAAAGTGAATTAATATATTGCACATGTTCAAAATAACGATTATATCCTAATTGTTTTAATATCTCTCGCATTTTATTATAATTAATTTCTGACATGTCCGTTATTCTTTCTTTCTTTATTCGATTATAAATATCTTCAATCACTGACTGTGGAATTATCGTGGTCTCTTTCGCTTGAAATTGTGATAAGATTTCTTTAAAATGATTTGACCTGTCATATGGATTATAACTCGGCTCATTTGGCGGGTCTTTATACGTTGGTCTATCCGAATCAACTATATGCGCTACAAATGCTCCACAACTACGATTATTACATATTAATATTCCCTCTTCATCTTGAGAGATTAAATCACCTTTCCTACATACTTTACACATATCAGACACGACCATATAATCTTGAATTCCACCTATCAGATTTTTATTCACATTACGCCAATATTTTTGATATAATTGTTTCGATTGATTATAACGTTGTTGATTTGGATTATAACGATTATCTACATCTTTACTCTGTATTTTAAAAAATGAATTCAATATTTTATTTTGTTCTTGACTTGAACTACTTGGTTGATTCGCTATTTTTTTCTTATCCTCAAAATATCCAAACACATATCTAGAATTTTCTAATAAATAATCGGTTTTTTTTCTTCGAATCTCTTGAATCTTTTTTTTTATCTCTCTGATTTTATCTTTACATTCCATTATCTCATCTATTTGGTCATGACTGTATTTTTTTAAACGTTCCTTATATTCTTCTTTTTGTTTTTCGAGCAATGGTATCTGTTCGATTTCATCGCGATTCATCTCTTGAATTATTTGATTATGTTTTTCATCGATGGTTTCATGATTCACCACCATTCTTTTTTTTTTAATATGAGATGGCATCTCTCTAAAAAATGTTTTACTTACTATTATAAAACATTTTTTTCTATATTTTGATTTACCATTTTCCCCTATTTTATACGATTTCTATCGGCAAATATTCGGGACTATCCAAAAATACGCATTGAATTCCTGGAATTCCATTACGTATTCTATCCGTTAACCAGTCTCTCATCACCTCCCATGTAGAAAATTCGGTTTTTATATTATCCAAAATCACACAATAATAATCCACCTCCTGTAAAACATCGCATTTATTCATTATACAAACTGTACAACTATTATATTTTAATGCGTCTAATAAATTATTCAAATTTAAATAATTACATTGACGTTTGCGTCCAGTTGTCGCTCCAAATTCGTTACCTATCTGTCCAATAAGTTCTAATGTTCGGTCACTTTCCGGTTGGAACCTCATTGTTCCCACATATGTATCATAGGCTTTTGTCACACCATAAATATGTCGGATTGAACTGACTGGAATACCCGTATTCACTGCTCCCGCAATTCCACATGTCGATGATGTACAATATGGATAATTTGCTGTCCAATTAATATCTAATTCAAATCCTTGAGCTCCTTCAAACAGAATCAAACGAGCATCGGTTGTTCTCCAAAAATCACGCATATTCACAATCGTTGCACCTAATGCGAGAATTTCTTCACTCTTATCGGCAACACGAATTCCGGTTCGCAACATCTTTTTGGAATACGTCGGACCAATGCCCGATCCTGTTGTTCCAATCTTATTATTCGCACGGTCATACGCAATTGCCTCTTCGGTAATAATATGACAAGCATTACTAATAAAAAGTCGACCCTTTATCTGAAATCCGAGAGATTCTATATCAGCGATTTCACTTTTTAATCTTTCAATATCCACAAGACAATCACTAGAAATAAGACAATATACACCGTCGCGTAGAATTCCAACAGGTAATTGATGGGTAATGGCAATACGTCCATCACCCAAATATACTGTATGTCCGGCATTCCCAGAACCATTAAAACGAACACAAAGTTGATATTGATTCTGTTTCAAGAGAGAATATACGATTTTACCCTTTCCTTCGTCACCGAATGATGTTCCGACAACAATATCTGAAACAAATGACATTTATCTTATTGATACATGGATTGTTTCTATTTATTTTTACTATCTACCTCCCGTTTTTTTAATTGTGAGAGCAGGTCCTTTATTGCGTTTCGAGGCATTCGGGTCGAATTCAGGTTCATCTTGGTCTTTCATATTTTTCGAAATTTCCCAGAATTCCTTACTTCCTAAACGGAAACTTGGACGATTTTCTGCTTTATACCAAAATATCATATCTGTTATACGATTCGATTTCGCATTATTATTAATTACCAGACATTCATAATCTTCTGTTGTCTGATCCATCACAGTTACAAAACTCTCTAAATTTGGAAACATACTCGCATAATTCTCCCAGATTTTCTTTCGATTTGCTAAATAAGGCTCTCTTAAAATAAATACATAATCAATATTCGTACGCAAATTGGGAGGAATACCGAGAGGATACTGCATTGTAATGATTAGCATTACTTTCCAATGACGTCCATTCATGAAAAGAAGACGCATCATCTTATCTTTTGCCCAAGAATTATCATATAAACAATCGTCTAAAATCACAAATGTACGGGGGTCAATTGTTGTTTTCTTATACTGTTCTATTTGGTCATTACGTTGTTTTAATATAACGCGTTGACGTTTCAATATATTTTCTATAATTACAGTGCTATATTCTTCATGAATAAACAATTTCGGTACAACTTGACCATAAAAACCGTTTCCTGCTTCTGTACCGGATATCACAGTACCTATTGGAATATCTTGATGATGATATAGCAAGTCTTTGACTAAGAATGATTTTCCAGTATCACGACGACCAATAAAAACAATCACTGGACCTTTATTTTCATTAGGATCAAAAGTAATCGCTCTCATATCAAATTTTTTAAGTTCTAAAGTCATTATGTTATATAATAAAAGAATTATTTTGTTTTTGTTTTTTTGGTCGCGGTAAACTGTTAAACATACTAAATAATATATTACCTGTCCAATATGTCAAAAATATGAGTACGATAAATAAAAACCATTGAACTGTACTATCCGTATCTACCGCATTACGAATCGTTTCCGAAAATGTTTCTGGTTCATATATGTCATTATCATGATGTGCGTTTACTTGTTCATATTCAGTGTCATATAAAGGCTCGAAAAACTCCATATACATAAAAAAGATATTAGTTTTTATATTTCGAATACTCTTCCATCATTTCTTTATAACCACTAAAAAATCGGTCATTCGTATTCGTATTCGTATTGGCATCGGTACTGGCATTCGTATTGGTATCGGTACTAGCATTCGTATCGGTATTCTGTGTCGATTTTTGTTTTGAAATCATATAAAATAATCCTCGAACAATTGAAATTGGATTGATTGATTCAAAATAATCTTCTAATGGGTCACGCATTGTTCCATTGAATTTATATCCAAAAAAAGCATTTAATCCTGTATATAAAATTAACAATAATGACATAATTATATTACCGGCTAATAATATAAATTTCAATGTTACACTTTCAACATCTGTTATCGTATAAAACATTTTGAATACAGCAAATAAACCAATAAATCCTGGAAATGCTTTATAGAGAGAATAAAATATTTTGGAATATTGACTAAAACGTATACTTTCAAATATCGTATGATCCATTTGTTCTTTTAATGGTTTATCCACTTCTGGACAAGGTCTATTCAAAAAGAAATAATAAAACATAATTGCAATCATTGTCGGATATGCGAAATTCAATGTCCATTTATAAGTAAACAATATCAATAAAATAATACCGATTAAATATAAAATGCCGAAAACTATTAATTTTCCAAATGTTTCGAAATAACCAAATATCGATGATGGCACGAAAACACTTAGTATAGACATTCCAAACAATAAACTACACAATGTAGCAAACCCACTTTTCGGAAGAGAACCCATATCAGGGTCTATCAGATGACTCAAAATATCAATCGGATGTTTATTTACAATTCTGTCAATCCAAAAATTAATACTCGATAAAATCATATCAAATACGCGAATCATCTCCTTATAAAGCGAATTTTTCAAGAAATTATAATACACGATTACGAGAGCAAAATAAAACCAGAAATTTCCAAGAGACGCAGATGCGATTTTGGGCAATCCTATAAATCCAGATTCAAACGTTTTCGTAATAAATTCGAAAAAATAAGTGAAATTATTAACAATACCCATAAATGTTGATTTCGTGTTTGGATTATGAAGGAAACTGTCTAAAAAACACGCATATTGATTTTTATTGGTCGTAAAAAAAGAGGATATATATGATACAAATGATGAAATCGGATCACTTTCTTTCCATAATAAAAACACATTCGGAATAAACGCAATTGTTAAGAATAATGGCAATAAAGTCATGATGGCGTCTCTCAAAATTTTATAATCTGATTTCATTTCTTCTGTTAGTTCAGCATCCGTAAATGGATTCTCACTAGGTTCCGACAGAAATCGAGTAAGTACTTTAAATATATCGGTCTTTTCTATCGTTGCTTTATCTCTCACCAAACTATCAAAAATATAAAAAGAGAGCATAAATGCGAAAAATTTCAACATTGCGTTTTTTAAAAACATCATACATGCGACAGAAGCAATTAAGAAAATAATCATCCATGTTTTAGGGGTTGTCATTATGTCTTTTAGTTCTTTATCCAATTCAGTATCTTTATCTTCCTCTTTGGTATTGTCTGAAGGCTGGTTTCCAGAAGCGTCTATGCCGGTATTCATCATACTTTTTATACCGGTATTCATCATACTTTTAAAATCATTATTCTCAAAACCTTCTTTCATATCTGTCGGTTTCTTGCGACGTCTTTGTCGTAATATTTTTTTTTTATGTAAAGCATTACTATCAACCCAAAATTCAGGCAATTCAGTATTTTCCATATATTACTAATATAAACTTATATTAACAATATATACATAATTATTATGGCAGGTGGATTTTTAAATATTGTCGCTGAAGGAACCAATAATGTGATTTTAACCGGAAATCCAAGCAAAACTTTTTTCAAAGTTGTATACTCGAAATACACGAATTTCGGAATGCAAAAATTTCGTATTGACTATGATGGACAAAGGGATTTGCGTCTATCTGAACCATCTGTATTCACATTTAAAATACCTAAATATGCCGACCTTCTTATGGATACATATTTAGTGCTATCACTTCCAAACATATGGAGTCCAATTTATCAACCATCAACACTCACAAATAATAAATGGGTACCCTATGATTTTCGATGGATTCGTGACATCGGCACACATATTATTAAAGAAATTGAAATTAAATGTGGCAGTTTTTCTCTACAAAAATGTTCGGGAGAATATCTTGCTTCTGTAGCAAAACGTGATTATGATGTCAATAAAAAACAAAAATTCGATAAAATGACTGGAAATGTTAGTGAATTATATGACCCGGCGAATTCATATGGTCGAGCGAATGTATATCCATCGGCTTATTATACTACCAATACAAATGGTGCCGAACCTTCGATTCGTGGTCGCAATTTAGTAATTCCTATCGGACAATGGTTTACATTCGATAGTGCGCTTGCCTTTCCTCTTGTTTCCTTACAATATCAAGAATTAACTATATCAGTCACTTTAAGACCAATACGGGAATTATATCAAATTCGTGATATCGCAGACGCCGCGAATTCTTATCCATATATTGCGCCGGATTATACCAAAGATGAACAACAACTCTATCGATTTTTACAAACACCTCCCGCTATTGATATCGGTTCAGGGTCATATGGAAATCAAACCAATGGATGGAATGCGGATATACATCTTCTAGCGAATTATTGTTTTTTAACGAAAGAAGAGGCGAAAACATTTGCTGCTGAAGACCAGATTTATTTAATAAAAGATATATTTGAATATCGATTCGAAAATGTAGCGGGGGCAAGACGCATAAAAATAGAATCCACTGGAATGGTATCTAATTGGATGTGGAATTTTCAAAGAAACGATGTGAATATGCGTAATGAATGGAGTAATTATACGAATTGGCCTTATCGAACATTGCCATCCGATATTTTAATCGCACCGAGAGAGGATGAAAATAATATCGTGTCCGGATTAGGTCCGGGATTAAATCCTGGAAACGTACAAACTGGTTTATTTATTACCGGGGATTTTAATACAGATAATCAATATTCAATTATGCAATATTTGGGTATCGTATTAAATGGTGAATATCGAGAGAATGTTTTTCCTACAGATATGTATCAATATATTGAACCTTATAGTCGCACTAAAGGTACTGCTACTGATGGTCTCTATTGCTATAATTTTTGTTTTAATAGTTGTTTAACAGATTATCAACCTAGTGGGGCTCTCAACATGAGCAAATTTAAAACGATTGAATTGGAATTTGGTACTTTTGTACCACCAATTGATATTCAAAAAACAACATATACTGTGGATTGTGATGAAACCGGAAATATTATTGTTGTTACAAATAGTAATGCGTCGAGATTATATGATTATAATTATAATTTAACATTGTTTGAGGAGAGATATAATGTATTATCTTTTATTGGCGGAAATTGTGGATTATTATACGCGCGATAGACGGAACTGAGTTCACCCATGTTCGTGGGTTAAGGCATTTGTTTTTTTGATGTTTTTTATTTCTCTCAAGAGAGATAAAAAAGTTACAGGAAATTCTTCTCTCTAAGTATGTCACATATTCTTTCCTTATTTTCTATAAGTCTTTCTATTCCAATTATAGCACGTCATCCTAGTTTCCAACAGGAATGGTTTACCAAATTTTGGGATATCGGGGGGTGTTGGACAGAATCTATACAGTCTACAACCGATACGGCATGTATTGATTGTTTAGAAATCTCTCAACAACGAAATTATCCTCATGTTTTTATTTTTGAAAACAACATTGATATCCAATATTTATTCTCTCCGGAGATTCTCGAAAAAATAAGTGATACAATTGAAAAACATCCAAATTGGAAACTTCTTTACTTTCATGATTTTTCTTTTTTCATTGTGAGAGAAATCTCTTATTCCGAAGCTATCCAATACTTTAATGACTTTAGACAATCGATTCCACCGACTTCGTTGTTGAATCTTAAAACACCCAGTCAAATTCCAACAGAATGGTATTCTGTTTGTGAATTAAAAACCGTTCAAAATCCAGTGATTCCTCTCATTGAACAATCTACTATAAAACATAATTTTTCATTTGCGAAACCCTCTCCGACAATCAATCAAAATACATCATTAAATTCTTCTATCGCGAGAGCATTATCGATCGGACCTAGACGGATTGAAAAACAGAAATCTCTCGGATTTATTAATACAAAACAAAAATAAAAGAATCTATGATATGCCAATAAATCTCTCTGATGTCATTAGGAACAATGTGGTCCATCTTATTTAGTATATTCTTTTCTGTGAGTGCTTATTCATTTTCTACACTATATGGCTCGGCTAACGACACTGAGTGTCCAACTGTTCAATATCCATTTGCGATTTTACCCAAAGAATTCAAAGTCGCGCAATATAATGTCGAGTGGTTTTTCTTAAAACAATACGAATCCTGTCCTGGTTCTGGTTGCAGTTGGGAAACGGTCGAAGATTCTGAAATCCATTTGGGATATTTGGCAGATATTGTACGAGAGATAAATCCAGATATATTAAATTTATGTGAAGTTGAAGGTTGTTATGAATTGGGACAATTGGCTTCTCTCGTGGATTCCGATTTTCAACCTTATTTGCTTTTTGGGACAGACACTGCAACCGGTCAAAATGTTGGCATGCTTACAAAATACACACCTTCTTCTAATTTGAAACGAGTTACCAATAAATGGACATATCCATTACCGGGTTCTGCTTGTGGATATAATAAAACAGGTACTTCAGGGGTGTCGAAACATTATTATACTTGGTTTGAATTGCCGGAAAATCAAGGAAAAATGTATATGATTAGTGCGCATCTGTTAGCCATTCCAACAGATCCACAAAGATGTGCAGAGAGAGAGGCACAAGCTCAAGTTTTACAAGAATTAATTGTTAATATAACAGCAACTGAACCTGATGCTCATATTCTGATTCTTGGCGATTTTAACGATTATGATGGTGTTGTGGGAGATGTGAATGATAATCAACCGATCTCTCGCGTGTTGGAAATATTAAAAGGTAATTCTGGTGAATATTCTGGTATGTATCAATTGTTTCCTGTAAGTGCCGAAGTACCAGTTGAAGAACGTTTTACAAATTGGTGGGACCCGGATAGTAATTGTATAGCAACTATGAATGAAATGTCAATGATTGACCATATTTTGGTGGACGCATGGCTGAGAGACCGAATCTCTCGTGTTGAAATCCCTCATTTATACCCGGAATATTGCGGAACTTATGATTCCGACCATTACCCTGTTGTTGTTAACTTTCGGTTGTAATGCGCAATAATTGTTTGGTAATAAGTAAAAATAAGTAAAAATAAGTAAAAATAAGTAAAAATAAGTAAAAATAAGTAAAAATAAGTAAAAATAAGTAAAAATAAGTAAAAATAAGTAAAAATAAGTAAAAAATATAATATAATATTATACTATATTTTTTATAGATTTAATCTTTTGATTTCATCGTCATTTTCATCAATGTTCATCAATCGTAAATGGTCGTAAAATATAT
>Ga0194118_10006655_pt1 | contig 11416 bp, 9 predicted proteins | sample TA2MahsurfametaG_2_FD_148662 | JGI IMG/M metagenome (GOLD analysis project Ga0194118, IMG submission 148662) | Freshwater microbial communities from Lake Tanganyika, Tanzania - TA2015013 Mahale N5 surface | ecosystem: Environmental > Aquatic > Freshwater > Lake | place: Tanzania: Lake Tanganyika...
ACGTGCCATATTTGTGAAAATATGAAAAATAAAGCCAAACGTGGTGGTTATGAAGAAGAAGTTGAAAAAGAAAAGGAAAAAATGATGGGTGGTTCTAAAAAGAAAAACGGCCATAGAATGGACTGTAGTTGTCCTATATGTAAAAATATGAAAAATTCAAAGAGACATCATACTTCTAAATCTGGTAGAAAAACTAAAAAGATGAGAGGAGGAGAAGGAGGAAAAGGAGAAGAAGAGGTGACTGAAGGAGAAGAAAAAGAGGTGACTGAAGGAGAAGAAAAAGAGGTGACTGAAGAAGGAGAAGAAAAAGAGGTGACTGAAGAAGGAGAAGAAAAAGAGGTGACTGAAGAAGGAGATGAAATGTCTGAAGAAGGAGAAATGCCTGAAGAAGAAGAAATGCTTGAGGAAAAAGAGACAGAGATGCCGCCAATGGGTGGAAAAAATAAAAGGGGTAACGGTCACAAACCCGGTTGCCAATCTCCTATATGTAAAAATATGCGTAAAAAGAAAGGAGGTAATGGTGATACAAATATTACACAAGAGAAGACCAATGAAACACAAGCTTTAGATGAAGAATATGACGCACTAGATGCTGCCGAAAAAGGCGAAGCCGGATCAAATGTAGTGGGTGGAACTCGCAAAAGACGTATGAGAAGAAAATCGGGGGGTAAAAAATGGGGAGGTAAATCAAGAAAGACTCGCAAATATAAATAAATAATATTTAATAAAAATCAATTTAAATATTACTTGACAAATGTAAATATAAAATGCCAAAGTTAGATTCTGTTATTGACTCTGATGTTACAAATGAATTATTTTCGCAATTCGAACAGTTAGTTTCTCAGCTGACTAGCATGAAGACTCAAATTACAGGAATACAACAAAACATCAAACATCTTGAAAAAAATGTTAAAAAGCATATGAAAGGTTTGAAAAAAGAGGTTGTCAAAACAAAGAATAAAGGTAATAGACAACCTTCGGGCTTTGCTAAACCCAGTAAGGTTACAAAAGAATTATGCGAATTTATGAATAAAGCGGAAGGAAGCCAAATCGCAAGGACAGAAGTGACTCGCGCCTTAGTCGCTTATATAAAAGAAAATAAGTTAGAAAATACATCTAATTCAAAGATAATTTCACCGGATGACAAGCTTAAAGTATTATTGGGATTAGATGATAGTCAAGAATTAACTTATTTTAATATTCAAAAATATATGAACAAGCATTTTGTGAAGAATACTATTGAAGAATAAATCCATTGAAGAATAAGAATAAAAATAAATAATTTATATAAAAATATTTTCTTATAAAATTGAATAAAAATAAAATAAATATTATAAATTAAAATTATAATACTTATTACTTAAAATGAATGATCCTAAACAATTAAATGAGTTAATAAATCATCTACATAATTGGCATTACATTTCTTCGCCAAATGGTCTTGTCAACCCAAAGGAGTCACCAAATGGTAACCAAATTTATCATTTATATTCTACTGGCGAAATTAGCTTTCAGAAAGGTGGTTGGGCTTACTTACAACGCAGCGAATGTTTTATAGATGGTAAAATATTTAATTACCAAACACTTGAACTAAAATTACCTAAAGAAGCAGAAGACGGGTCTACCTATGCCATTTTGACAAGGGAAGAATGTAAAAACATGCGAGAACAAATGATTGAACTAATAAATAAAAAATAAAAATTGATAAAAATATAAAAAATATAAAAAAAATATTATAAAATAGTAGTATAATATAATAATATTAATATGTCTTCCTTCTTATATGAAGCATGCCAAATAGATTTGTCTAATAAAACTTTCGAACAGCTATTAAATTTGAAAAAGGATTTAAAAGACAAGATACAATTTCTCACTACAGAGAGAATAAAAGCGGTGAAAGTTGTTCGTGATATTGAAAAAGATGTAAAGAAAGCAGATGATACAATGAAGCATATTTTGAATGAAATTAAACGTCATGAAACCATTTATGACGCGAATTATATGATACATGAATATATAAAGAGTATTGAAAGTATTAATTTATTAAATGGAGACGAAATATTACTTATCACAAATAAAATGGACCGAACAGATTATAGAAAATATGGTGATTATCCTAGATGGATAGATTTGGAAAAAATTTGTAAAGAAGTTATTATGACGAAGAAACGATATCCAGAGTGGATGTTGATGGATTTAGAAAAATCAAGACAAACGAGTACAATACCACCTGAAACATTTTATTATTATAAATTTAAAGACGATTTTGGAGGTTATTTGATTTTGGAAATAAAATAAATTAGAGTAAAATATAGTAAAATATAGTAAAATATAGTAAAGCATAAATGTTTATAATCAAATATTTATTTTAAATTGTTTAGGTTTAAATTTTTGATGTTTATTAATAACATCGTTTATTCTTTTATTGATTTTATTTATTTTCTCATTAATTTCTTTAATTTTTTCATTTTTAGCTTCAACAATTACTTCATTATGTATTATTTTATCGAAAGTTTTCTCTCCCGCCTTAGCTTTGAAATATGTGTCCTTTCTTTTTTTATTACATAAAATACAAAAACATCCATTATCTATATAATGGTCTATATCAACATCATTAATATATTGATTTTCTAAACATAAATTTATATAAAATTTATATTCACTTTCGTTATAAGGTATAAATTCGGATGTTAATTTATTTTGCCAAGTGCTTAAATAATCATTTCTCTCCAGATCATTATAATAAAAATTAAAATATTTGTCGTTTTTTACAATATCTAAGTAATTTGACGGTAGTTTATATTCTGTTTTAAAAATATTATATAATTGACCTATAGTTTTATCCTGAGTTTTATAATCATGAATTATAACAATGTCTGTTTGAAAAATATTTGAGAGAATGGATGCCCATGACCCGGAATCACATAATCGTAATTTTATATATTTAATATTATTGACATCTTGTAGTGTATATTTCTTTTCAAAATCAAATGGAATCGGATTTAAAATTTCGTATTTATCAAAATAATGGTCTCCATTTTCGATATGAGGAAATACTTTATTAAATCTATTACTAATACGTTCAATTGAATATTTACTAATATTTTCACTTGTGTTATTAAAATGATATGGCGAAATCTTTTCGAAAAATTCTGATAGTTTTCTCTCTATCGGGGTTCTATAAACGTCTATAACATAAACATTTTTTCCCTGGCTAGAGAGAAACTGAATTATATCGTTCACTTTAACATTTTTTATACCTGTTAATACTTCTAACATAGTTTCGTCATGAATGTGAATTATGCTATAACTTTTTCCAAGTGATACTCTTAATGATGTAACTAATGTTGTTGATCCAACTTTTGGCGGCGTGTAAATAAATATAAATTTTGTAGCGGTTATGTTAAATAATTTATTAACTGATTCGGAAATTATGTTTTCATCCATATAATAATTTTGAAAATAAAAAATAAAAAATAACTTTAAAATTAAAATTTTTATAAAAATTTATAATATATTACAAATATTTATTTACTAAAAGTGTCTGCTTCTTTATCATATCATGTAAGTAACCATCGAATGCTTCAGCTGAGTCCATTTCATCTGCGTTTGAATATCCATAAATTGATGCCTTAAGTTCACGGTCATATTTTTTATCAATCATATCGTCGATGCGATGTATTTTTTTTGAATGTGTTTTTTTATAATCAAGATATGGGTCGGCTATACAAGTTGTACTCCAGTCGTCGTCTATAATATTATTTTCTTTGAATACAGTTAATACTCTTTTTGTAGATATGAATTTATCTGGATAATCGTTAATATATACTTTCCACCAATTATTGTATCCATATATAATTCTAGCTTGTTTTGACGGGCTTATCAAACAGTTAATAAAATTATTAGCATTTTCAGTGTTATACCAAGATTTTATTTCAATATATACATTATTATAGTCATTAATAATGTATTCGGGTTTCAAATCATTTTTCATAATAGATTTACATGGTTCTGTATAAATTTTACTCACTTGTGCGATTCCGTTTCTATGAAATACATTAGCTATAAATTCAGGATCGAACTTACTATCCATTTGAGGAATAAACACACTATTTATTGATGTCATTTTGAAATAAAACTATATGTAGTTAAATATTATTACAAATGATAACATTGAAAATTTTTCAATTTTATTTAAAACTAAAAAAAATAAAAAAAAATAAATAAAAAAATAAAAAAAATAAAAAAAATAAATAAATAAAAAAAATAAAAAGTAAAAATAGGAGGGGTCATAGGGGAACCTAGGTTCCCTGTAAAAAAATAAATTTTAAGTAAAAAGTTTGGCTCCACCTTTTGAAAGGTGGATAAAAAAAAATTGAAATATAAGTAAAAAAGAAATGGTATGGTATCGAATCGTAAAAAAGTAAAGTAAAATTCATAAATGAAAATGTTGTCGTTGTCGTTGTCGTTATCGTTATCAGAGGAAGTGAATAAAAAGTTGGTGAATATGGTGGAAGAAGTAGCAAAGAAAGTGGTGTGCTACTGTGGAGAAAAGTACAATTTCAATGTTGAAGAAGCGTACAGAGAACTGGGTCTGGATTTGTTAAAAGTGGAGGTGAAAAGTAAAAAAGTAAAGAATGAAAAAAAGAAGGAAATAAAGAAAACAGAATTTCCACTGCCTTACAACGGTGAAGAAAATGTGGAAAGTTGCCAAGCCCTGCGTCAAAACAACGGTCTATACACGCAATGCCAAGGTGTTCGCAGAGGTTCATCAGAATACTGTAAAAGCTGCGTGTCATTGATGCAAAAGACAGGAAGTGAAGTGCCAGAATACGGTACAATTGGAATGCGTAAAGCAGTGGGAATCTTTGAATACGTAGACCCGAAGGGTCGTAAACCAGTATCTTACACAAAGATAATGAAGAAATACAATCTAACAAAAGAACAAGTTGTGGAAGAAGGAAAAAAAATGAATATGGAAATAAATGAAGAACATTTTGTAGTAGCTGAAGAGCCAAAACGTGGTCGTCCATCGAAGGAGAAGGAAGAAAAGGAAGTAAAAGAAAAAGCATCGAGAGGTCGTCCAAAGAAGTCAAAGAAGGTTGTAGAAATCGATAATGAATGCGAAGATTTGTTTGCGAGTTTAGTAGCAAACGCGAACGAAGTATCCGCTGATGTCAAGTCCGAGGATAATGATAATGATGATGATGTCAAGTCCGAGGATTCAACAAAGCATCAGAAAAAGGCGGAAAAGGAAGCGAAATTAGCAGCTCAAAAAGCAGAAAAGGAAGCGAAATTGGCAGCTCAAAAAGCAGAAAAGGAAGCGAAATTGGCAGCTGAAAAGGCGGAAAAGGAAGCGAAATTGGCAGCAAAAGAAGCAGCAAAGAAGGAAAAAGAAGAAAAATTAGCAGCTGAAAAGGCAGCAAAAGAAGCAGAAAAGAAAGAAAAAGAAGAAAAATTAGCAGCGGAAAAAGCAGCAAAAGAAGCAAAATTAGCAGCTGAAAAAGCAGAAAAAGAAGCAAAATTAGCAGCTGAAAAAGCAGCAAAAGAAGCAGCAAAGAAAGAAAAAGCTCCTAAGAAGGAAAAGGCTCCTAAGAAGGAAAAGGCTCCTAAGAAGGAAGAAGAAGAGGAAGAAGAAGAGCCAGATGTCGTAAAGAAAATTGAATTCGAAGGAAAGAAATACTTGAAGTCAAAGAAGACAGGTATAATCTATGACTACAATGAGTATACCAAAAATGGTGAACAAGTAGTGGTCGGAAAATGGAACGATAGCTCAAACAAGATAGAATTCTCTGCTAGCGAAGAAGAGGAGGAAGCCGAAGAGGACTACGAATAAGTCCACGTCCACCTTTATAAAAGGTGGAGCCAAATGTGTAGCCAAAAATATAAAAAATATAAAATACCTTTAGAAAGGTCTAGCAAAAATATAAAAAATATAAAATACCTTTAGAAAGGTCTAGCAAAAAAATAAAAAATATAAAATATGAAAAAATAAAAATTACTTAGCCCGGCACAAAGTTGCCACCTTTTTTCTTTCAAATTTTTCTCTCCAACTAGAGAGAAGAAGAGTAATAAGTTGCTGCCTGCTGCTGCTCTAAATGTACTACATGGATGTAGTAAATCCCGCCACAATTTGGCAGCCAAATTATGCCGACATTTTTGCCAACTATATAACCCACTACATAGACGGTTATATAGTACACTACTACATGAGATAATACCTACTACATGAGCGATATTCCAGCTACCTGCTGCTGCTCTAAATGTACTACATAGATGTAGTATAAACCCGCCACAATTTGGCTGTCAAATTATGCCGACATTTTTGCCAACTATATAACCCACTACATAGTACACTGTATAATATAGTATTACGATTGGTTATCATCCTTAATTGTAGTGGCTTTTGATATATTTTTAATGATTTTTTCTTTCTTATCATCCTCGGTTTCCATAACCTCTATAACAATCTTATCATGGACGTCTGATATTTTGGAGTATGCGTTTCTATATTCTGGATATTTCTCTCGAAACTGTGGTAGTAACCTTATATTTTTATCGACCACTTTATTGATCGCCCTTTTAAGCTTGGTTTTATTGTCATCTTCTTTTGTCCATTCACCTTGGTCTTTCACATACATAGTTTCTCTTTTCTTATCAGTACAATGAATAGGTCTAACAGTTTCATCTAGATTATTTAAGTTTTTCACTATTATTTTGGAAATACCCTCTACATATCCAAGTTCACCAACTTCCATGAGGTCTGTCAGCTGTAATTTGATGGAATCTACAAATTCTGTAATATTCATGGCATTTTTACAGGTCTCATTTAAAAAGAATTGGAGGTTAAATGCTTTGTTATGAGAATTGGTTGTTGTGTTATGGCTATTATTAGTATTAGTATTAGTATTTGTTATACCATTTTCTAAAACCTTAATTACCAAATTTTTCAACTCAGAGTTTTCTTTAATTAACATCATAATGAGGTCTTTATCTGTTGGTTTTTCTTTTTCTTTGTCTTGTTCTTTTTCTTCTTTACATTTTTGTTTATGTTTCCATAAACCAGAACGATTTAAGAATTCTTTTTTACATAATTCACATGAATATATTTGTGTATTTTGCAACTTTTTGCAACTATTTGTTTCCGAAGTTGCGAAACAGTTTCCATTTGCAACTTTTATATGTTTTATAGTTAGTATATGTTTATCATAACTGCTTTTACGACATGTAGAATAATCACATTTTTCACAGCAATATTTAATGACTGTTCTTTGCAACTTGTCAATGATTCCTAAAGTTTCCATTTGTTTCCATTGAGAAAATATCTTTAAGTTTTTTACAAAAAATTACAATAATAAATATTTAATTAACAATCACAATTGTGACGATAAAGATGTAAATTCAAATTTGAATTTTTCGGTCAGTCAGGATGTTTTTGGAAACCAATTTTTGGACATTTATTTTTGTCCATTTTGGAAAAGTCAAAATACTTTTCATTTTTCGAAAACACCCATTTTTATATAATAAATTGAAAAACCTACTTAAAGAAATTGCGAAGCTACCTTTGGTTAAAGAAATTGCTAAGCTACCCTCCATATTTGTAGGTATTCCAGCTGCCTGCTGCTGCTCTAAACGTACTACATATATGTAGTAAAAACCCGCCACAACTTGGCTACCGAATTATGCCGACATTTTTGCAAACTATATAACCCACTACATAGTACACTGTATAATATAGTATTACGATTGGTTATCATCCTTAATTGTAGTGGCTTTTGATATATTTTTAATGATTTTTTCTTTCTTATCATCCTCGGTTTCCATAACCTCTATAACAATCTTATCATGGACGTCTGATATTTTGGAGTATGCGTTTCTATATTCTGGATATTTCTCTCGAAACTGTGGTAGTAACCTTATATTTTTATCGACCACTTTATTGATCGCCCTTTTAAGCTTGGTTTTATTGTCATCTTCTTTTGTCCATTCACCTTGGTCTTTCACATACATAGTTTCTCTTTTCTTATCAGTACAATGAATAGGTCTAACAGTTTCATCTAGATTATTTAAGTTTTTCACTATTATTTTGGAAATACCCTCTACATATCCAAGTTCACCAACTTCCATGAGGTCTGTCAGCTGTAATTTGATGGAATCTACAAATTCTGTAATATTCATGGCATTTTTACAGGTCTCATTTAAAAAGAATTGGAGGTTAAATGCTTTGTTATGAGAATTGGTTGTTGTGTTATGGCTATTATTAGTATTAGTATTAGTATTTGTTATACCATTTTCTAAAACCTTAATTACCAAATTTTTCAACTCAGAGTTTTCTTTAATTAACATCATAATGAGGTCTTTATCTGTTGGTTTTTCTTTTTCTTTGTCTTGTTCTTTTTCTTCTTTACATTTTTGTTTATGTTTCCATAAACCAGAACGATTTAAGAATTCTTTTTTACATAATTCACATGAATATATTTGTGTATTTTGCAACTTTTTGCAACTATTTGTTTCCGAAGTTGCGAAACAGTTTCCATTTGCAACTTTTATATGTTTTATAGTTAGTATATGTTTATCATAACTGCTTTTACGACATGTAGAATAATCACATTTTTCACAGCAATATTTAATGACTGTTCTTTGCAACTTGTCAATGATTCCTAAAGTTTCCATTTGTTTCCATTGAGAAAATATCTTTAAGTTTTTTACAAAAAATTACAATAATAAATATTTAATTAACAATCACAATTGTGACGATAAAGATGTAAATTCAAATTTGAATTTTTCGGTCAGTCAGGATGTTTTTGGAAACCAATTTTTGGACATTTATTTTTGTCCATTTTGGAAAAGTCAAAATACTTTTCATTTTTCGAAAACACCCATTTTTATATAATAAATTGAAAAACCTACTTAAAGAAATTGCGAAGCACTCACTTATTATTTGTTGTACAATTTTTTATAAGTTCTAAAATCATTTCTTTAATTTCCTTATTTTCTTTCATAAGGTATTCAATTAATTTATCATTTTTATCGTCTGTTTTTTCTATAATGGTGATATTTTCATTTTTTTCATCAAATTTACAGACCTTTTTGTGTCTCCATAAACCAGAGTTCTCTTTATATATTTTACCGCATACGCAATTATAAATGTTTTTTTGTAATTTTTCGATAGAACATTGAGAAGTGTTGTTTATATGTTTTTCAGTAATAATATGTCTAGAATAGTCTTTTTTATTACATGTAATAAAGTTACATTTTTCGCAAACAAATGTATTGGGTTTTTTTGGGTAATCACCATTGATTTCTGTAGATATATTATCTACCTGATTAATATTTTTAATGTGTTTACTACAATAAACATGTTTATTGTATTGTTTATCTCCTATACACTGTATATTACATGTATTACAAAAGTATTTTTTTATATCAACATAAGGAGGACAACTATTTAATGACGCTTTCAACACATTATAATGTTCTTGCTCTTTAATTCTAGCTTCTGTTGCATCTTTACAACTATATTTTGCTATTTCAATCATATCCCAATTTTCCCAACCTCCATTACATCGTATTGTGCTATAAATTTTAAGATTGTTATTTAAATTATTACACGCAAATTTATGTGCATATTTTCTTTGAATAAAATTAGTTGTATGACCAACATACAAATCTGTTAGGGTTTCATCTTTACAACAAATTTTATATATGATAGTGTTAGAATAATCAACAACCTTTTTAGGCATCTTATTTTAATTATATAATAAGATTTTTCTAAATATTTATCGTAAAAAATCTTATAAATCATAGTCAAAAACACACATTTTTATATAATAAATTGAAAAACCTACTTAAAGCGAAGCGAAGCTACCCTCCAAGCGCGTAGGCATTCCAGCTGCCTGCTGCTGCTCTAAATGTACTACATGGATGTAGTAAAAACCCGCCACAACTTGGCTACCGAATTATGCCGACATTTTTATATTATATAGTACGCTATAAAGTACACTGTATAATATAGTATTACGATTGGTTATTATCCTTAATTGTAGTGGCTTTTGATATATTTTTAATGATTTTTTCTTTCTTATCATCCTCGGTTTCCATAACCTCTATAACAATCTTATCATGGACGTCTGATATTTTGGAGTATGCGTTTCTATATTCTGGATATTTCTCTCGAAACTGTGGTAGTAACCTTATATTTTTATCGACCACTTTATTGATCGCCCTTTTAAGCTTGGTTTTATTGTCATCTTCTTTTGTCCATTCACCTTGGTCTTTCACATACATAGTTTCTCTTTTCTTATCAGTACAATGAATAGGTCTAACAGTTTCATCTAGATTATTTAAGTTTTTCACTATTATTTTGGAAATACCCTCTACATATCCAAGTTCACCAACTTCCATGAGGTCTGTCAGCTGTAATTTGATGGAATCTACAAATTCTGTAATATTCATAGCATTTTTACAGGTCTCATTTAAAAAGAATTGGAGGTTAAATGCTTTGTTATGAGAATTGGTTGTTGTGTTATGACTGTGATTTGTATTATGAGTGCCATTTTTAACTATCTCTATTAATTCAGCATTTTGTTTAATTAACATCATAATGAGGTCTTTATCAAAATTGATTTCATTTTTAATTGGTTCTTCCTTTTCTTGTTCTTGTTCTTGTTCTTCAACAATATTATCATTTTTATATGCGCAATTTTTTTTATGAGCATAAAGAGTAGATGAATGTTTATATGTTTTTCCACAATGACATGTGTATAATTTTTCTATTTGGAACTTTTTAGATGTAGGATTAGATGTAGGATTTTGTAGGTTTTTATGTTTACTAGTAGATAAATGCCTGTGATACTGGCTTTTACGTGACGATGAATAGTTACAACATTCACAAACAAATAACTCGGAACTTTTCTGTGTAGGAACCATTCCTATATAGTTCCTATAGAAAAAGTTCCTAAATCCTTTTCCGCAAAAAATATAAAAAAATTACAATAATAAATATTTAATTAACAATCACAATTGTGACGATAAACCTGTAAATTCAAATTTGAAAATTTCGGTCAGTCAGGACTTTTTTGGCAACCAATTTTTGGACATTTATTTTTGTCCATTTTGGAAAAGTCAAAATACTTTTCATTTTTCGAAAACATTCATTTTTATATAATAAATTGAAAAACCTACTTAAAGCGAAGCTACCTTTAAAGCGAAGCTACCTTCCAAATTTGTACGTACTCCTGCTGCCTGCTGCTGTTACATATAGTAAAAAAATGCCCCACAACTTGGCAGCCAAATTTATAGAATTATTTCGTTTGTCATATAGTACGTCATATAGTACGTCATATAGTACGTCATATAGTACGTCATATAGTACGTCATATAGTACGTCATATAGTACGCGACACCACTCCTGCTG
>Ga0194118_10006668_pt1 | contig 11404 bp, 10 predicted proteins | sample TA2MahsurfametaG_2_FD_148662 | JGI IMG/M metagenome (GOLD analysis project Ga0194118, IMG submission 148662) | Freshwater microbial communities from Lake Tanganyika, Tanzania - TA2015013 Mahale N5 surface | ecosystem: Environmental > Aquatic > Freshwater > Lake | place: Tanzania: Lake...
AAAAGAATATATGGCAAAATATGGTATAAAAAATGTTCGTGGAGCATCATATGTTGCCAAAGAGTTAGATGATTATCAAGTATATACTTTGAAAAGAGAAATATGGGCTGCAAATGATTGTTGCACAGAATGTGGTAGAAAAGGACATTTTGCAAAAGATTGTTATGCAACAACAGATGTATTTGGTGAAGAACTTGAAGAATGTATTTGGGAATGCGATTATTGTTCCGCAGAATTTACATCTGAAGCAACTTATGCAAGTCATGAAAAATATTGTAGAAAACAAATATCAACAAAACCTACAAGTAAATCAAGTGGATCATGTTTCAGATGTGGGAGATATGGTCATTATGCAAGTAGCTGTTATGCAACAACTAATACATCTGGTTATTATATTGAATCAGATGAAGGAACTGATTATGATGAAGATGGGGATTAGAAATATCATAAAATCTTCTTCTTTTTTCTAGTTACTCGTCTTTTAGGAGTAGTACCAATAGCTTTACTCTTATTTTTATAATATAAATCATCTAAATCAGGTCTAGGAAACATTTTTTCAAGTTTGTATGTAAGAACATATTTTTCAGGATGATCTTTTTTAAACTGGTAGTAACGTGAAAATGATGCACCTAAACGATTTAACCTCCAAACAAGATTCTCTTCAGTATGATATTTATCTCTATTGGTTGATGTAAGATATCCATGTATTTGTCTTTTCATATCTGCAGGATATTTAAAGGGAACAATAAAATTATTTTTTTCAGAAAAATCTAATGGTAAAGGAGATCTATATGTATTAATTGCATCAGTAAGTAAAATATCTTTATCTGGTTCATCTTTACATACATAAAATCCAGTACGTAAATCTATTGTAAAATTAATTTTATGTTTATTAATATATAAACCTTCTGGACTTAATAATTTATCTAATAATTTCTTAGTATTAACTACTATAGGTGAATCCATATCACTATTTAATCTTTCAGATAGTGCAAGTTTTTCTCTAATTTTTTCGTTCATAATATCATTATAATAGTATACATCATCTTCTGTTATATATGCAAATGGAAAATAATTTAATTCTGCACGATGTTCTATAGCATAATTCATAGGATAAGAATTTATAGGTGATCGCATACGTACCGTTCTTTTTTCTAAATTTGTTCTTACATGATAAGGATATAAAACTATCTCTGGTATACTTATAAGTCCTCTTGCATTTTCAACCACAAAAGGAACAGATTCCTTAGCATATTCTATTTTTTTATTTCTTGCTTGAGGATAATAAACTGATTTATATCTTGAACCATCATTTCCAGCTATAGCAATATAACCAGCTATATGTGGAAATTCAGCTAATAATAACGGACTTAGACATGCATCTGCGTCTTCCATTTTATATCCACATTTATTTAATTCAGAGATTTCAGTACAGCGTAGATAAGCAGATTTATCAACAACTCCTTTCTTATCACGTGTATTTTTTGAAGGATTTATCATAGATATTATTTCTAAATCATAATTAACTATAAATATAGAATGTATTTTATAACGATTTACAATATCAATTACATATGGTGATGCATAGAAAAACATATTATGATGAGGATTGATACACAAATCACCTTCACTATCTGGCCACCCAAATAGTTCATACATAAATATTTTTTGATCATCTTTTCCTTTTGATACATTAAATGTATCAAAACCATGAAATAATACCGTACCTTTAGGAATAATTACAGTTTCAAATGATATTCCGCTAGAGAGAACATATGACGGCATTTATTCTATATAATATATTTTTATATTTCAACTCAATAACTTCAATAATTGCTTAGCACCTTTATGTAAAGTAACATTATTACCTTTTTCACTTTGTGAATGACCGCTTATAGATACCATAAGTTTTGCATTTGGCAAAGCTCTTGCTAATTCATACGCAGATTTAGCTGGGCATACCATATCATATCTACCTTGTACAATTATTACAGGTACTTTTATTTTTTTAGCAGTAGCAAGAAGCTGGCCTGGCTTTAGCCAGGCCCCATGTTTAAAATAATGATTTTCAATTGTAGCAATTTCTTCTTCAAACTTAGGTCCATCAGTTCGTATCTTTTGATTTAACTTTGATAAACTACTTTCCCAATGCCACCAAGAAGCTGCTGCTCTCTTTCTTGTCTTTCTATTTCCTAAACATTTTGAATAACTCCTAATCATAGTTTTAGCACTCTTATTTGATTTCTTTACACATGCACCACGAACAAACTTATCCCATTCTACAGGATACACTCTTGCAGCACCATCTGGACCATATTGCCATTCAAGTTCTGCATCATCTACAAGACAAATGCCACGTAGCAAGAATCCAGTTATATTTTTTAAATATTTACTTGCATAAGCTAATGCAAGAGTTGTACCCCAAGAACCGCCGAATACAGCCCATTTATCAATATCTAATTCTTTACGCAACTTCTCTATATCTTCTACAAGATGCCATGTAGTATTTGCTTTTAATTCAAGCCTAGGTGTTGATTTACCACAGCCACGTTGATCATACATTACAACAAACCATTTTTTCAAATCAAAAAATTCTAAATAATCCATACTTGATCCACCTCCAGGGCCACCATGTAGTACTACTATAGGAACACCATCGGGATTCCCATGTGTTTCATAATGCATAGTATGCCCATCACCTACATCTAAGTAGGGCATGTTCCTGCTTCTTAAGAAGATGAAAATAATTCCTATGTGGGCCTTTATTGCTTTCATCCAAATAAATATCAAAAGGTTCAGGCGAAGTTTTGAAAAAACTCAGACTATAATGTAGTTCAAGCCTAGGAGCTTCTAAATTAGTCATTGTATACATTTTGTTATGATTAAAGAATCCCTTTATAATAGGTAAACTTGGATCAAATTCTTCATGAAATACTAAAATACCAGAATCTACAAGGAAATCAAGCTTCTCAGACCATTTAATTTTTTCTATTGGCGAATATGTATCTCTTATATAGTTTAATGATACAAATACTTTATTATATTCTTCATAGTCTATATATAATTTATTAAATTTCTTGAGAGAATCCATACTTAGATTGAGAATTTTACACATATTGCTTTGTCCATCAATAACTCCTTCAATATAAGGCACATGATTATCATATATTGTTTGTAGAGTATTTGTATAAATAAATGTATTATTATTACTATAATCTTTATTAAACATTTCAATAGTTTCAGAATCAATTGCAGCACAATAAATATAATATGTATACCCTTTTGGTAGTATATTATGTCCGTGCATAAAATATAAACCACAAGAATATATATCCTTGCCAGATTTTACTTCTACAATAAAATCTCTACAAATAATATCAAATTCACCTATAATTGTATTATTAACAGATACACTCAGATTTCTATAAAAAATTGGATAACCTCTTGCAAATAGTTCATCTGCTACTTCTTTTTCAAATTCCATTACTTTTTAACAATAAGTCTAACTAGAATATCTTCGGTTATATTACACAAACGCACAACAGAAATAGATGTTACAATGGATGTAACACCAACGACAAATTTAAATATCATATTATATATTTATAGACTAATCTTTAGGTCAAAATGAATAAATGTGATAATTATGAGCTATGTAATAATCTAGTAGATATATCTGGGATATGTGAAAAGTGTAGTGTTTTCTATGGAAAGTTGACATTTACGGATATTATTAGTGAATGTCATATTTGTGTAACAGAGAAAAAACTTATAAAATTATGTTGTGATAAACATTTTACTTGTATAGATTGTTGGGATACACTTTGTAAAACCTATTGGTCAAGTTATAAAGTTGGTGAAAAAAGAGGACCTCCTAAATGTCCTTTTTGTAGGCAAAGAATTTGGTGATTATTTCTTTACATGCCTTGTAGCAGGTTGAATATATGCCTTATTACCTCCCTCATAGTGACGCCAATGACCATGAACATGTACTGTCTTCTTTGGCTCTGGTGTTTCCTTCTTAGCGGGCATTTTATTACTTTTGGGTTATTAACTTATTAGTTTTTTGCTAAACTAATTAGTAAATAATTGAATCAATTTTTTGATGATATTTATAAAAAATATTATAAATTATTATTTCTAATAGTCTAGATCAAATCCTGTAAAACCAGCAAGTTGCATAATCATCTTACCAATCTTATTATTGCCTTCAATATGACCATCTGCTGCACTCCTATGACCACCAAGATCAGATGCACCTTTACTGTAATAGAGCAGATATTTACCCATCTCTCTTGCTTTAGTTACAATCTTTCTAAATTCAGCATCAGTTGTCCACCTCTGTGTTAGTGCTTCTTCAAAGTGGCCATTTTTCACTGCATCCCATTTAGCTTCATCAACTGAAATCTTATATGTCCTCTTCAGATATGGGCCTGCAATAACCTTTGCAATTGCTGTTGCTTCAGTTACTGTAATTGTATACTTATCAATATCAGATAGTGCTTTACCCCTATAGGGTGCAATAGCATCATTATGAATACTGCCATCTACACTAAATAGATTCTTAGCTAGATCACCCCTACCAGCACCATCTTTTAGCATCATAGCTGCAATATAAGCATTTACTGAAGGATAAGGAGTGCCTTGAGGATATTTATCTGATACATCTGTCTTATCATAAATTGTAAATAGTGCAGTTGGTGCTAGCCATCTTGCATAGTTCTTATTACCAACACCAAGTACATCTTTGCTATTAGCAGCATCAGTATAGAAGTTAATAATTTCAGCAGCAGTGAAACTTGTCTTAATAGCAGGTGCACCTACAGAAGCTGCAGCTGCTGCAGCTACATCTTTTGCAGCAGCTGATTCAGATGCTGCAGCTGCTGCAGGAGCAGCCATAGATGTTATATTTTCTTCAGCAGCAACTTTAGCAGCAGCTTCTAGAAGTGTCCTTTGCTCTTCTGCAAGTGTAGCAAGATCTGTTACTGCACTTTCACCTACACGCTTGAAGATAAACCAACGATTTAGGAATGAGAATTCTTTTACAGTATCAGACATTGGGAATGATTTCTTTGCTGCAACTGCCATCCTATAAGATACATCAAATGTGTTTGATGATTCTTTCAGACCAACTTCCCTACTCTCATCTTCATTTAGTAGTTCAAAACCAATATCGTGCATTCTCTTCTTCAGATAATCAAAGTTCACAAGATATTCACGATGTTTACTACCAATACTGATAAATTCTACATCAATAGGAAGACCAATAGATGTTTCATCTGCATCTAGTTCAAGTTCATCATATTCTTTAGAAATACTCCAAATAGGAACATCTTCTTCTTTACCAACTGCCATCTGGCCTTTCTTAAGTGAAGACAGTTTATCAAACACACGTTTGCCATCAAAGCAGCAACCTGCGAAATAACCACCTACTTTTACACACTCCTTCAAGTTCTTCATAAAACCATCAAGTGTATCTTTATTTTCAAAGAAGTAGTGTAGAGCAAACATACATACAGCTACATCAGCACCAGAACGCAGCACACCAGTTAGACTTGCAACATCTTTTGGTAGAGTACCTTGTACTTGTGTTTGACCAAATAGGCCTCTTAGAATATCTGCTTCTTCAGGAGTTGCACCAGCTTCACCTGAAATAATTGGTAGACTACTATCACCAATAGCAAATACCATCCTAGGAACTTGTTGATTGCCAGCAAGAATCAATGTATCCATATATCTCCTATAAGCACCATTTGCAGGATCACGAATATTATCACCAGCTTTATCTAGACCAAGTACAAATAGAGCTTTCTCACGTCTCCATCTCTGCAAGTCACCAGCTTTACCCACAGCAAAGTCTAGAACTTTCTTATTACCACCTTTCATCACACTCCTGTAGAGAATAATATCTTTAATCCATTTATTGTGGAAATCACGTAGACCACGTACTAGTGCTAGATCTTGTTTCTGTGCTTTGCGTTCGTAATAGCGGCGACCAACAATTTCTTCTTCCTCCTTACGTTCATACGCCTTCATCTCTTCCTCACTTGGTTCTTCTGCACCAGTACGAATCATAGAAACTGTTACTGGATTATTAATTGAATTCCATACACTCAGAGCTACTTTCTCAGAATTGAGAGTGCGTGTAATTTGGCCACGTAGCAATCTCTCTGTTTTATCGTGACGTACACGCATAGGAATCCAACGCCAACCAGGAGATGCACCAGGATCATATCTCATTTCAACAATACTCCTATGATTAATAGGTTCATCACTATCTTCTGTTGTAATATATTCATCGCCAGTTTCACGATCTACTTTAATTTCCCTATAGCAAATACTTGCCATAGTATCAGGGAAATCAATAGGATTAAATAGAATAGGCTGATATGCAGCTTTTGATTTACCACGAGGGAGAGGTAGTTCATTTAGAATAGTTGCACGAGGATCATCAAATGCAGGTTCTTTAGCTGCACCTACAAATAGCCTTAGTGTCTTATAGCGTACTGTATTACCAGTATCTGGCTGAGTACCAATAGTAATTTGATCCATTGTATTTGTTTCGGCATCCTTTTCAAATGTTACAAGGAAATCTACACTGTTATCTTTTGCTGGTTTCCATTTGAATTGTTCAAAGAATGTTTCGCCAGATTTTACGGGCAGTGTTGTTAGATTAGGTGTTAGAATTAGACCATCTGTATGATAGATACGAGGTGTATCAAGAGCATCAGCACATGCCCTGAAAATATCTACATGACTTGGTTTTGCGAAGATAAATGTCTTCAGGAAAACACGAAGGCGTGTAATTTCAGTAATTTCCTTGAGCAGAACTTCTTGTGATTCTTCCCAACCTTTAATCCAAGCTTGTAGCCTCTTGTAGCGACAATCTTGTTTGATATCATCAAGAATATTAAATGGCATCTGACTTACATCTTCACCATCAATACCTCTGTAGATATCAAAGATCAGGAAATAATTAATAGCTCTATCTTCTTTATCTCTTGTTACCCATTCACCATCTACAAGTGAATTCCTACAAGCCATTGCCTTAAGACCAGTTCTATAGATATTGAGTGCCATATCAATTAGATAGAGTTCACCATCCTTATTACAGTAACCAAGTGCACGTAGACCGTCTGCCTTATCAGTTACATTGTAACCAGTGCGAATATTTGGCACTTTTTCTTCAAGTTCTGCTGACATATTCTTCACTTCAAGTGTTACAGGACTTACACCACGGAACTTATTAGAACCATTTAGTTCAGTATATGCTGCAATTACTTTATCTTTCACAGATTTACGAAGCAGAAGGGTATTCTTTTGGATAGCACGTAGGATTTCACCAACACCCCTTACAAGACAAGCAAGTGCTTTTTCTGGTGTATCAGTATCAGGGCCACGTATTAGTTCAACTTCAACCTCATAGAATGGACTTGATTTAAAGATATTTTGTTCAAGGAAAGATCTAACCCATTTATATTCTCTGCGGCTATCAACTGCAGTAGATCTAATACTTGACATATCAATACGAATACCTTTGCCTTTGAACGTCCAACGCTTGAGTAGCCTGAATGCTTTTTGCTGTTGTGGCCAAGTATCTAGAATCTCTTTCACACGATGATCAGTATCTGCAAGAGAAATCTCACGTCTGCTTTTCACACGCATTTCATATTCCTCTAGATCAACATTGCTCTCCAAACCTGTACGATCCTTAATCATTGCCGTAAAGGGTTTGCCCTCCAGTTTGTCATCACGACAATAGTTTTGGATAACTCCAAGACCTTGTAGTGATAGACGTACTTTTTGTGGGGTTAGAACACTCAGGCGATCATCTTGGGGCAGAGACTCATATCCCTTTGCACGAAGACGCTGGGCGATGGCCAGAAATGTTGTTGCATCTACCTGACCTCCTGTACCAAAGGATGCTTCCAGCTCTTGTTCGGGGTGGACGGACCACTCATTAATCAGAGTTTGAAGCTTCTTCAATTCAGCAGGGTAAAGTTCCATGATGGGGGTTGAGCAACTCTATTTGTATAGAATGAAAAGTACCTTAAGTAGATCAAATTTTAATTTATGAACCAAAGGTTCATAAATTAAAATATTCTTATTTGCATATCATTATGCAAATAACAAATTTTAATCTGAGAGTCAAAGACTCTCAGATTAAAATAATCTTGCTAACATATCACGTATCAATATATCTTACTCATCACTTGTCCTAAGAGCATCAAATGTATGAACTCTACCCAGGCGTTTAGCCAGAACTTCCTTTTTAAGTTTAGAATCAGTTGCATTCCATGTAGGGAGTTTATTTAGTTCACCAACAATAGCATCTTTTGTTCCATCTGCTTCTGGCCACTCAACAGTCCAACCAGAAGATTCAAGAGAACCAAGCCAAATACTCACTACAGGGCCAGACAAATAAGTAGCAACATCTACAGGTGTAGCCATCCATCTTCCCCTATAGTCTGCAATGTATACAGGTTTACTTGCAGTCCACAGAGTTGGATTTGTTGCAAATGTTACTTCACCTTTATAGCCAGAACCAGCCACTTCTTCACCTTCTTCAGTAGTCTGTCTTCTTACAAGAATTAGTTGTACTTCTTGCATAGTAGCCATGGCTGAATAAAAATCATTCCATTCGTCGTCCTTGATAGAACCAGAACTAATCATAGAACTAATCCAATCATGTAGCCTTTTCCTCTTTCTTGCCAGACTTGTACCCTGTAGTGTTTCTGTTTTCAGTTGGAGTGTAGTTGCAAATTCACGCAGCATAGCTGCTCTTGCATTTGGCAAAGACATTGCATACATAGGATCAGCAATCCAATGAAAAATACCAAGTACATTTGACGGATTCATCGCAGTTGCAGTAAACTGTGGTAGATTAAGAACATCAAGTGTATGCTCTTCTTTATCTTCCTCTTTGGGAAGTTGAACCTCAATAGGAGTCAGTGAAAGATTCCTATTGGGATTTTTTGACAGCCACTCAAATAGCTGAGCTGCTGATACATTTTGATGAGTACGTGATGCAATTGCTGACATCCTTACATAAATACCGAATTAAATCCTTAGGTAGTGTCGCTTTATTCTTGGTTGTCTTTTAGCTCTTTTAGCTCTTTTAATCTAAGAGCTTCATCTGTACGAACTTTTACACAAAACTCCATAAACTTTTCCATTTCAGCAAAAGTCTCATTTTTTATTCCCATTACATCAAAAAATATACCATTAGAATTTTCAGTATATGGTTCATTATTACGTTTTAATATGCGAAAAAATTCTTCATATTCACTTGTTACAAGCATTTTAAGATTTTCAAATAGCTGTTTGCGTTTATCATACGCCATTTCTAAATAGCCTAAAGATCCAGCGTCGGTATATTCTTCCGCACAAGATATAACCGCATCAAATACCCTTGCTTTCCACAACACCACCATCTTCCTCTTCTTCCTTAGCTTCACCTGCTACAGGTGGCAGTTCTGCTTCAGCATCTAGTTCTTCTTCAAATTCCTCTTCCTCTTCAAGTTTAGATTCAGAAGGAATTGCTACAGCTCTATCGCCACCTACACGTCTAACAAATAGACCAGTAGCAAGAATAAATGGATCATTCACTTGGAATTTAGAGCGTTTTAGTTCTACTTCAACCTTGTCGCCAATTTCAGTTGATTCATATTCTTCATTGCCTAGATGCAGATCACGAGGAATTTGAATACGAATAGAGTTACGATGTACAACATACATACCCATCTTATTCTTCCTGATCACTTCACCTTCTACACGTACACCATCTGCTGGATACAGGACTTGGCCTTCAGATTTGACATAATAAATAGTGTCTGCTGTAAAACGAGCTGCTTCAAAATAACCTACAGAACGTGATAGTATCTTAATAGTTCCGGGAAGAACAAAGCCATTACTAGTACATTTATCTTCTAGTTTCTCCTTAACTTTCTCAAGTAGAAGTGCTTCAATTGGTTTAGTTTCTAGAGAATTTAGATCTTTTGGGCTCAATGCTACTTTTGTTTCAAAGAATGCAGTTGATTGCATTATGCTCTCTATTCGGTCTAGCGGTTTAGTCTTAAATTGGTAAATTATAAAATATCAAATTTTATTAGAATGAACTCTGGTAGATTATTTGTACTTGTAACAGGTATTATGACTATTATTGGTGTTTTAGCTGCTTATATGGCAGCCAATACATACAGACTATCATTTAATGGTGTTCTGGGTGTATTAATTCTAGCTGGTCTATTTAACTCTCTGGCTATGCGTATGATCAATCTACGTGGTGCACCAGAATCTATCTTCAGTTCTGGTATTGGTGCATTACTAATTGCTCTGGTAGGTGCTATTTTAACTCTGGTCATTCTGGCCAGTCGTTTTGGTTTTGGCCAAGGTTTAGGTCTGGCATTAATTGCTGGCCTAGTTTCGTCATTACTTAACTATTTCATTAAATCTCAGTAAATATTACTTACCTATATGACCACCATAAAAGGCTGCTACAGGTCTATAGAACCATCTTTTTTCTCCAATCTTCTTAATATCCATATAGCGTAAAACAAGTTCCATTATTGTACAAGTACGCATTGCATTTTCAACTTTAATTGAACCATACATCTCATCACTACGTGATTCTTTTAGTCTAGCCTCACTTAGTTGAAGTTCTGGTAAACCATTTGATTTCATATAATAACCAATATTGATTAACATTTGTATAGGTGCACCAATAGAACTGACAATTGAACATTCTTTACCAGCCCTACCAACTGGAACACCTTCATCTGGAGCAATATTTGTCTTAAATACTACACTGCCTTTCTTTGAAGTCATAAAGCCATAATTTAGTTCAAATGGTTTTAGTTTACCATATACATCTGGTGCTTCTACAATATCACCAGTTGTTGTAGTATCTACAACAATTTTATTCATAGCATCTTCTGGATCTGATGTAACTGATTCTATCTGGGCTGGTGTACAAGGTTCTGTTCCACACATAAATACAATTTCTTTTGTATCAGCCTTGAAGAATCTCCTTATAATATCGCCATCTTCAGTTGTATACCAATTTTCTTTATCTGATGCTAGAGTATCATTCTGGGATATTGCTATTTGTTGATCTAATGTTAGCCAATTATCCCACAAGAATTCAAGAACAACACGTTTAAATGTATTTTTACTTGCTTCTGCATATGAATGAATAGCAATCTGGAAACGACGAATCATTGCTAGAATCTGATTCATTCTGTCCATCATCTTTCTATCATCAGATGCAATCTCTTCAATTCTGGCCACTAATTCACCTGGGATATTTATTGCTGCTGGTGACTCAGACATTTCAGTTACCCATTCAACTGTAGCAGACCACATAGCAGATAATTTATCTTCAGATTCTACTGGTGCTTCCTCT
>Ga0194118_10006672_pt1 | contig 11400 bp, 10 predicted proteins | sample TA2MahsurfametaG_2_FD_148662 | JGI IMG/M metagenome (GOLD analysis project Ga0194118, IMG submission 148662) | Freshwater microbial communities from Lake Tanganyika, Tanzania - TA2015013 Mahale N5 surface | ecosystem: Environmental > Aquatic > Freshwater > Lake | place: Tanzania: Lake...
ACTATCTAGTAATATATGGGTTTTCACAATGAGGTGTGTTGCAGTTTCAATGGCTGTCGTTTTTGCAACATAATAATCGAATTCATGGGGATATTCTTCTATTGGAGCATTTTCAATATCATACGATATGGGACGTTTATTACGCGTTCCGTAATCAATCCAATTTAATAATAAATAGTTCCTTGATATAAACATTATAAAAATAACACAAAATTCATAAATGTATCTTCCATGGATATTTTGCGTAAAAAAATAGATCAATGCATGTTGTGTAAATCCGAGAGATAATAAAAACCCGTTTATAAAAACAAAATTTTGGAGCGAATTCCGAGAAATAAACATGATTTATAATCAAATCAAAATATATATTATCATTACAATATATATTTTCGACAATATCAGATCAAAAAATGAGTACAAGTGAATTGAGTATGATTCGTGGAAATAAAATACTCATATGTTGTTTTGGTGGAATGGCAATGCGAATGGGAGGCATACTTCCGTTTGAATTTGTTCGATATTTGTCTTCCATATACTCCAATACATGTGATTTATTATTTTATATTGACAAACGACGCTGCTGTTATCATAACGGAATCGAAGGAATCAGTTATAATATTGAAGATACTGTGAAGTATTTGAATAGTAAAATACATTCCCGCGAATACGAGAAAATTATTTTCATGGGAGTATCTGCGGGAGGTTATGCAAGTATATTATTCGGTTCATTATGCAAAGATGTATCGCATGTTATTAGTTTTATTCCCAAAGTGAAGTTGAGCATCCCTGTAAATAAAAAATACGAAAACTTGAAAGATGTGGTTGCAAATACGAGTACCAAATATGTATTATTTGGAGATACAAGTATTACAGATATAGACGATCATCATCATATATCTCAATGTGAAATACTTGAATCTTTCCCAAATGTATCTGTCATCCGAAAAAGTCGCGTTGATATGAAAGTTCTAAGAGATACTGGAGTCATAAAAAATGTTATCGATAGTATTCTATACCAAACCACTTAAAAATATTATATAAATAATTCTATTATACAAATTAATGCCATTTATTACCTTTATTTATAGAGTTGGCCAAAATCCGAAGACTTATTATGGAAAATGTATGTTTGATTATATTTCAGATGATCATGAGGGGCTAGATAATGAGGTGAAATACATATTGAAGCATGGATTAAATGAGTATAGAGCACAAAACAATCTTCCAAAGATAAAGTCGAAAATTATGATTGGGGTACTATCCTTTTCATCAAATAACGTAGTACCAATATTTTCTACTACCGATGAAATAAAATGTTTTGATTTTTACAAGAATTATGATGGAAGCATATATGTAAATGGAAAGAAATTAACGACAACGGCAACTGAAGAATAATTTATAATATGATTTATATGATATTATTATATATTACATGAATTTTTCTACAAATAGTCGAATGCGGGTTATCCATTTATTCCCACAATCCTCAGGATCTGCCTCATTATAGGTAGCATGTGTATTTGTATGTATCCGAAGCACATCACAGTCCTCGTGTAAATCTTGACCATGAATCAACCATTTTTCGTGGAAATCTCTACACTTTTTCAAATAATCTGTTTTAATATTTGATTCACCATCTCTCGCGCGCGTCTCAATGCGCGATTTACATACATCTGGATCCGCATCAATATATATAATTCCACTTAATGCATAGTCCTCCGAATATTCATTAAAGAAATGATTGTATATTTGGAAATGAATCGAGTCAATCATACCGTCCTGATACAGCATTTTTGCGAATATATTTCTGTCTGCGTCCAGAGACCGCTCGCATATAATAACTTTACACTTTGGATTATCCGCAATTGTTTTACGAATAATCGATAGCCGCGACGCGTATGCCATAACCTGAAATGAAAATGCGTATTTGTGTGGATCCCTGTAAAATTTCACAAGAATACTTTCATCATCCACCGGATCGCGAATCGTCTCCCATATATCCACTGGCTCTTTCAGAAACACGATTTCATCCGACGCAAGTTTTTTTTCCATATTTTTGATAAGCGTGGTCTTTCCAGCACCGATATTGCCTTCTACTGAAATAAAGATTGGTTTCCTATTGCAAGAATCCACAGTTGCATGATCCGTCGATGTTGCTAACCTTAGACTTCTGTCCAACAATTGTATCTCATCTGGATCTCTCGATGTCGAGATAGGGGTAGAGGTAGCGGTCGTCGAAAATTCCATTTGTTAATTATTGTTGTTCTTAAATAGTTATACAACGGCTATAACTATTTATTATATATCAATTTTTTGAATTTTACGGTCTAAATAATATCTATGTTATATCTTCTAATCATTCTTATATTTTTCGAGTTCAACCAATATTTCATCTTTTCTTTTTTCATGAAAATATCGTTCCTGTTCTGCCTTTCTTTGTCTTGATGATACTCGAAATGAATCTCTCAATAATTCATATTCCATGATTTTTTTATTCAATATGCGAATTTTTTCTTCCAATTCTTGGAGTTCATTCTTGAGATGTAGATCCATCTCTATTATTATAAATTATTTATTGTGTATTATAAATAATAATGTATTCCTAACCTTTATACAATTTTACATAATATTATTGTTTGCATAAATGCAGCCATTATAATAAATAGACATATGTACAATCGTCATATATTTGTCCATGTTTTGGGAGGTCGGTATTTCAAAATATCAATCGCCTTGGATGTAGTCGGAAATTCGCTGTCTCCATAGATATCTTGTAGCAACAGCCATTCAAATAATCCGCCCATATACATATACACGTCCAGGAATCCTAGACTTTGTAATTGCCTGCATTTTGATACCAATTTATTATCACAGTCATTCATCCCATATACAATAATATTTCTTGTTTTTGCAACTCCATCGTCAATATATTTATTTATGGTACGCTCTTCATCCTGAGCATGAATGGTTCCCTTGATTAAACAATTCTGATCTTGAGTATCCAATGTATTTATAATGAGTGTATTATTTCTCTGCTGCACAGATAATGCATGTTTCACATCTTCGAATCCAATTTTTTTTATCTCCGGATAAAACCATTCTTTGAACATCCTCTTTTGATTTGTTATCTTATATTTCTACTATATAGATATCTCTATTCGTATTTTTATTCATTTTCTCCCGAAAAATTGATTTGCGAATTGTTATTCGAATATATATTATACAAGTGAATACACTTATTAAGTCTTTACAAGCCAACAACTTTCCTCTTACTCTTAGAAATGGATCTAACTCAGAACAAACTGTCTCGTGCCGAATGGGATAACATTGAGATCCCTGTGAATGAAAATGAAAGAAAAATTCTGAATGTTATCATGAATGGATACAATCAGGTGAATATACGATCGAACGATAACCAGTCCATGTTGCAAATCCTGCACATCGCACCTTCTGATGAAATGCACTCCTACTTCTACCGTGAATATTTTGAAAAAGAAATTTCATCGATTGAGACTACACTGGCATCCTATAAAATCAAAAAGGGAGAGACGCTTTCGCTTATTTCAGGACTCTTGTCTGGTTGGAAAACATCCGAACAATCCTTGCTCTCCGCTACAAAAAACCTGAAAAAAGCCGATATTATTCGCGTGAAAAACATGTCTGCCTCTGTTCAAACGTACAAACCCTCTATATACGAATATGTCCTCATCGACTTTTGTTCCAAAGTGCTTTGTTCGCTCTCGAAGAATAATTCAGAGTACGGATTTTACCTATACACACTCATTCATATTAAAAACAACTCGATTCCCCATGTGAATACTCATGTACTTCATTTTTTGGATTGGGTTATCGATCTTGGCATTCAAAAAACAAATATTTGGGAGGTATTCGACAATGCGAATCTATTTATTGAGAAAAACAAGTATATTTTCAAGTACCAAGACATTACGCTCTATGATCACCAGAAACAGCTATTCTCCCTGTTCAGACACAACGCAAGTACCCCAAGACTCGTATTATACAGTGCTCCGACTGGAACGGGGAAAACGATGTCCCCTCTCGGTCTTGCAACCGAGTACAAAATCGTATTTGTATGTGTCGCGCGCCATGTGGGTCTTGCTCTTGCAAAGTCTGCGATTAGTCTCGGTAAAAAAGTTGCATTTGCCTTTGGTTGTGAAACCGCGTCCGATATCCGTCTCCACTATTTCTCTGCGGTGAATTATACGGTGAATAAGAGATCGGGAGGTATTGGAAAGGTCGATAACAGCATTGGTACCAATGTGGAAATCATGATCTGCGACGTGAAATCCTATTTAACGGCGATGCATTATATGCTCGCATTTAATACCGATAGTCAGCTAATAACGTATTGGGATGAACCGACGATTACCATGGATTATGCGGATCATCCTCTGCACGAAACGATTCATCGCAATTGGAGCGAAAACCGCATTTCGAAAATGGTATTATCTTGTGCGACTCTTCCAAAGGAAAGAGAGATCGAGGATGTTATCATTGATTTCCGTATGAAATTCGAAAATGCGGAGATCAATCATATTACCAGTTTCGATTGCAAGAAGTCGATTTCGATTCTTAACAAAGACGGGTATTGCGTATTGCCGCATTTGTTGTTCAGTGATCACACGGATATGATTCGATGCGTGAATCACTGCTACGACAACAATAATTTGCTGCGATATCTTGATTTGAAGGAAATCATCAAATTCATTGAATACGTGGATACAAATGAATATACACACGCTCCCTATACAGTGAATACATATTTTGAATCCATTCAAATGATAACTATGGATTCCATCAAAATGTTGTATTTGGAGATTTTGAAACGTATTGATCCTGCGATCTATCCAATTATTCATATTCATATGATAACCCATGCGACTGAGAAATTTAAGTCGGCTACCTCGGGAGATCATTTACGTAAAGTGAAGAGCTTAGAACCTATGAATAGCGCAACCACGGCGGCAACAACAAATGGTATTGTTCGTACATATAGCCAGCAACCTCAGCCGTCAGCAAAATCCGCATCCAATCCCGCAAAGGGTATTCAAATTACAACTGCGGACGCACATACCTTAACGGACGGTCCCACCATATTCTTGGCAGAAGATGTGGATAAGATAGGAAAATTTTGTGTCCAGCAATCAAAGATCCCCGAAAGCGTGTTTTCTGGAATCATGCAGAAAATCGAGGAAAACGAAGTCGTGCAAAAGAAAATAGAAAAGCTGGAAAAAGAACTCGAGGATTCCATGGCTGCCAAAGGTGCCGATGAATCCAAGGAAAAGAAAATGGAGCGCGCCGCGACCAATGATAAATCGATTCAACAATTAAATACGATGCTTGATAACATGCGTCAAAATATCAAGGTCGTCCGACTGGATGCGAAATATGTGCCAAACACCAAGCCTCATCAAGACATTTGGTGGAGCGATATTGTAGAAAATGCGTTTGTTCCCGATATTGACGATATTGTGGTAAAACGTATTATGGGGCTCAATGTAGAAAATGGAATCAAATTGTTGTTGCTTCTTGGAATCGGAACTTTCACGAATGAGCCCAACGTTCAATATATGGAAATCATGAAGGAACTTGCGACGCAACAGAAATTGTATGTTATCATTGCACAATCGGATTATATCTACGGAACCAATTACCAGTTTTGCCATGGATTCATTAGCAAGGACTTGGTAAATATGACACAGCAAAAAACGATTCAGGCAATGGGACGTATTGGGAGAAACAATATTCAGCAGGACTACACCGTGCGTTTCCGAGATGACGCCGTATTAACACGATTATTCTTGCCGATGACGGAGAATTTAGAAGCCATCAATATGTGCAAGCTATTCACAACATTGCCTGTATAGATTATATACAATACATAACCCATAATACATACAACATAACCCATAATACATACAACATAATACATACAACATACAACATACAACATAACCCATAATACATACAACATAACCCATAATAATACATAGAACCCATTTATTCAATAATTTCAATATTCGCTTTGTATCTAGGTAAATTTGTACCCAAACTGGGGGAGAATACTAATAATTTTTTATTTGCCAATATAGATGCAGTAATCGAAAAAGAGGAGAACTTGCAACACATGATGATGCTTTGTTTTGGCTTGGTTAAATAATAATAATCTAGCCAATCTTTAGCACTGGATTCGTGTTGGTCATAGCACAGTTCCACGTATTTTTTCTTTATTTCCGATTTCATAGTCTCCTTATAGGGTTCATCGTCCGATACAATCGTATATGTTTGAATGTCGGAATTAGAATTTAGATAGTGGATGGTATTTCGGATAAACATATTCAATTGATTGTAAGAACTGAAATCGCCAATACCATCGGTTAAACGATCGGTGCCGCGAATATGAACAATGGTATCGTATTCAAGGACCATCGATGGAGGCTTGAATAAAAAATCGTATTTAACAAGAAATCCCTTTGTTCGTTGAAACACATTGTTTTTCATGATTTCGAGATCCTTCATGGATGGTTCTATTTTCCTTACAATAATTATTCTTGAAAAAGTTATCAACGGGAGATAGCTTCTAAAACCACTATTATTCCATACATAAATGCACCAGAGTCTGTTCTCAATACAGTATTCTTGTATGTATATTAATTCCTCGATTCGATTTCCGATTCCATCCGATCGCCCATGATAGATAAAACGATTGTTAGGAGAATCCATCTTATTTTATTACTTATATTCTTATTTTTATTATATCATCTCAAAATATACATTTTGTATTTAGATATGAGTCTTATTTTTACAACAGGACGTCCCCATGGCGTCGATAGTATCAAAAATAGTCAGGGAAATATCATGAACAAGTATGTTCCTGGAGCGGGAGTTGGTGCAAGCAGTGTTTCCGCGCGCCGTGCGAAATCCATACGTGCTGCGGTTAGAAATATTCCTGCATGATGAAGAACCGATTCCGGATTCAGAGCTTGAAACGGTTGTTCAAAACATAACAAACCGAATTAGTCAAGCCATGTAATGTTTTTTATTTATTTTTACTACCATTCATAGTAATAAAAATAAAAGTGAAATTAAAATCAAAAAAGATGCACATTATTTGCCAAATGCATTTGTAACCGACAATGCATAAGGATTCGATTTGAGCGCGGTTAATAGCGCAGGATCGCTTCTATCCAATTGTGCTCCCTGGTACAGTCCGGGATTTCCCTGAAGCATACCGAAGTTTGCAATATCGGGAGTCTGGTATGGCATGGTCGGTGCGACCTCGCGATTGTTTTTCATGATATTCTCCTTCGGCTTCGACTTCATATTCATATTGGCATTCATCAAATTCATATTTCCCTGAACCATATATCCCTGAATCGTCGAGGATTTAATATCATTGTTATGCTGATTATACTCCGCCTCATAATTGCGCTGTCGTCGCACACCCTCTCCCGCACCCGCATTGCCCATGTAAAACACATCATCTGTTGTTTCACGCTCGGTATGCGCAACTTGATGACCGGTAGATAAATACGCGCCTCCATTTTGATTCGCATTCACGTTCAAATGGAATTTCGAATTCTCCGTCGTCTCACGCATTGTGGTGGGCAATCGGTCCGCAGGATTAAATATATAGGAGTTAGGCACCGACGATTTCGCATTCTGATAAGGTCTCAAATTGCCAATAACATTTTCTTTTCGCGAGGGGCGCAATACGTCCAAAAGGGGCGCGACAACAGCACCAATGGCGCCTCCCATAATACCGTAATACTCACCTTGTTTATTGCTGCTGCGATTGTTGGGATAGGCGCGCTTGGCCATCGATTCGTAGTCGCCTTTTGCGGCAAACCCCTTTCCAGATGCCGTCGCGACACCAAAGGGTACTTCTCCCAACTCAATATTGGTAGAGGGCATATATTCACCCGGAACATACGTCGCGTCTGTTGAATATCCGGCACCACCCGTATAGGATGCAGTAGTTTCAGGTCTCGATACATGACGGTCAATAGGAATGCTATGCAACATCGGGCCTTTTTCGATACCTGTTGTTGTGAAAAGACGCTCCGGTCCCATCTCCCAAGTTCGATCCACACGATTCTTTTCGACTTTTCCAACACTACCTATATTTGTAATCTTGCTCATGGCAGGACCCTCGTGCCCGAGCAACATGAGTCCCGAGGCTTTCTGTTTGTTCGCAACACGCAATTCATCTACACCGCGATCCACCCACTGATCACGCATCGCCATACCCGAATTGAACCCACCTGCGCCTTCTGTTGTGTATCCTAAACCTAATCCAGGAGCAACACGCTGTTCCTCAAAGGGCTTTACGTTCGCCATTCGCATACCCACATTCATACGAGACTGAATAAAATCGGATGTACTGGGCGTGCCATTTGCCCATTGCAAATTATCGTGTGGAGAAAACATGGGAGACTGTTCGCGTTTCGAAAAGAGTTGGGAACCAGATCCATTCATATTGTCTAAAACACTTTCATTCGACGTTTTATCATCTGTATGGCGTGTTCTTACGGTGGATCCAAAAAAAGGCACCATGTTGTTATGCTGAAAATACGTGCTATCCACAGTATCTCCCGCTAAGGATTGATACTGATAGGGCGTCGCGCCACGAACATCCGGTGCCGCAGGATTTACTATAGTGGGGTTTCTATTCGGGTTGAAATATTTATCTGTATAAACACCTCCAGCAAGATCAAAATTATTATTATTTGATAAAGCACTTGTTCTATCTAATTCGGCGGATGCAATTGGATATTCCGTCGGATAATTTCTATTTGGCATATCAGTATTTGGGAGAATTTCATTGGTTCTTTTGCCTTGATTTTGAAAAGATTCTTTTTTCTCCGGCTGTTTATTTATTAAATATAAGCCACTTAGAGCAACCAATGGCAATGCTATTTCCATTTTTACTATGTATAGATATATAATTATGGTTATATTTTCCTTGCAACCATGATTCGTCGCTAAACATTCATAACAAAAACAGTAATAAATAATAAAATAAAATATATTGTATAATAGGATGCCGCCATCAACTACCACATTTGTATCTGCGTTTGTATCGATATATACAAACAGCAATCCGACATCGCATCCAGAGAAAACTCTCGAGCGACGAATTGCTCATTTTGAGGATATTGCAAACACCGGAATTCAGTTGTGTCTATATAGTTGTCCAATAACCAAACCCTTATTAATGGCCTTTCAAGATAAATACCAGAATGTAAAACTCCTTGATTTCGATTATAGAGACACAGATACATATCGAGCTTGTATGAGAGACAATGATACAATTACCTATCCAAGAATGCGGGATGCATCCAAAGATACATGTGAATACATGGCACTTATGCATTGTAAAATAGAGTTTATGAACCATGCGATCTCTGTGAATCCGTGGAATAGCGATACATTTGCATGGATCGATTTTAGTATTGGCTATATTTTCAAGAACAAACAGGTATCGCTGAATCAATTGGCGAAAATTGCAAATTCGAAGTTCAACGGGAGATATCATATGGTGATCCCGGGATGTTGGGGAGTTATTCTTGACGACTCCGCAGTACTCGAAAATATCCACTGGCGTTTTTGTGGCGGATTTTTCCTGGGAAGAATCGAGGCTATTCAAATGTTTTACTATTTCTATAAGACATACTTTCCAATATTCATGAATAAACATAATCGTGCATTATGGGAGGTGAATTTCTGGGCGTGGCTAGAATTTGTCTCACAATGGAGACCCTATTGGTATTACTGTAAAACACACAACGATTCCATGCTGTTTGTTCCAGACAATCTATTCATACACGAATCCTAGAAAATGATGATTACTTATTACTTATTACATATATATGCTTATACATATATGTAATACAAATAAAATGGCAACATAGACCAGCGTCTTCAATTAATCCACATTATCTATCTTGTACATAGGCTCTGATTTGGACGATTCTATAATGCATGATGATGGCGATGGTTGCGTTTCAGGTGCGCTCATAATACTCGTATTTGAATTATTTTTAGAAAGCAAAAGCAAAGCCTTATTTTCTTTTTCAAGAGCTGCAATTTTATTATTCAATTTTGCCAATTCTGCCGCCATCTCCCGAATACGTGTATTTTGCAAATTAATGATATTTGCATTGTTCGTCAAATCCTGCTGTTGCTTATTTACTATATTCGCAATTTCATCATAGGATATTTCGACATTTTTTCCATCGGAGGTGTTCATCATGAATTTCACATTCTGCATTTGTTTCTGCATTTGCTCCATTTGCATTTTCTCGCGCTCCTTCTCGATTTCCTTGATTTGTTTGATAACATCGGGTTTCATATGCGGTTTTCCCGGTTCATAATTCTCCAAAAGAGGATCAATGTCTTTCATAAAAAAGTTTTTAATATTGGCCTCATGCGCATTTCGAATAAACATATCCACTGTTTTGGGAGACGGTTTGCAAAATTGGGGATGCGGATTTTCCAATAACTTTCTCTTATCAAACGTATTGTGATTATGAGAGAAAACAAGAATGGTCTTCATCGGATCTAACTGCACAAAGGGAATGGTATAATTCTTCAAAAACGCCTTTTCCTCCGCAATAGAGGCATGATCTTCATACCGGGTTTGTTTTAATAGTTCGGAACGAAAGGCAAATGTTCCCGCCGTCGCGTGCGTGGGAGAATACGGACCACACTGATACATTTGGTGAATATGTTTGAAATAAATATATATTTCGCTGGACCCTGCACAAAGCGCCTCTTTATTTTGCGTTAATGTATCCACGGCATGCTCCACGCGTTCAGGCGGATAATAGTCATCGTCGTCCATATATACGATAATACTTCCGGTCGCTTTCGTGTGCATATAGTTTCGTTTTTCTCCCAAAGATAGTTTCTCGGGAAGAGGATAATATTTGATTTGGGGAATGTTTGCGGAATCAATCAGATCTTGGATTTTGTCTGTACCGTCATCCACGATGATCCATTCCAGTCGGCTTTTGGGGTACGTTTGATTTCGAAAACAATCAAACATGATTGGAATAAAGGGTCGCCGATTGAATGTCGGAGTGCATACACTTACCATTGGATAATATTTTCCATGAATAATCGATTTGGGCTTGTTATTTTTCTTGGCTCCTCCCATTTCAAAAAATGAATTACATGAAATAGAATTCATTTTTTATATGTTTTATAGTTGTAATTAGTAGTTGCGTTTCACCATGCCATTCATTCTGTATTTCTCTATTGATATCAGTCTCTACTAATAGGAGACGGTATAACTGAAAAGGTTATGAGCCTGTGAATGGATTGATCCCAGAATTCACGTTCGTCATCAATGTTATACTCAGGATCCAAATAAAC
>Ga0194118_10006674_pt1 | contig 11399 bp, 8 predicted proteins | sample TA2MahsurfametaG_2_FD_148662 | JGI IMG/M metagenome (GOLD analysis project Ga0194118, IMG submission 148662) | Freshwater microbial communities from Lake Tanganyika, Tanzania - TA2015013 Mahale N5 surface | ecosystem: Environmental > Aquatic > Freshwater > Lake | place: Tanzania: Lake Tanganyika...
GCTTAAAGAGTTTTTCCATCTCTTTTTCTAGGCGCTGCCGCTCTTTATCAATCAGTTCCGCTGGAAGAGGAATAAAGAGTTGAACATGACGCACATTCGCTTTAGAGACAAACAGATTATCTGTTGGAGCAGAAAAATGAATTTGCTCAATTTTTACAAGTGATGAGATCATAGCTTCGTTTTCTTTGATCAACAGAGCGTTTCCTTCAATGTATAGCTCTGTAGCAACTCCCGGCATAACACCCATTTCAGCTCTGATGTTGCGTATTGCGTAGACAACCTCAGAAATGAATGCAAATTCATCTTCTACTTGAGAATTGATCATAGATGGGTCAATTTGAGTAGGGTATGGCGCTACGATGCATGCTTTAGCCTCTATAGCTTTTTTGAACTCTTCTAAATAAGGATCGTTTACTAATATCTTGTTTAGATGGAAGCTATCTTTGATACAAGAAAATATTTCTTCTGTGATGAAAGGAGCTACAGGGTGAAGTAAGCGCACAATACTTGTAAAAACAGTGAGAAGAAGAACTTGTTTGTTGTTCTTGATTTCAGCGTTTCCTTTTTTACCAAAAAGATACGGTTTAGAAATTTCAAGATAGTAGGCGCAAAATTCATCCCAGAGGAAATTATAAGCAGTTTTCGCTACTTGATCAAAATTGTAATCTTCAATAGCTGTTCCAATTTCTTGAACCACTTGCTCAAGTCTTGATAATATCCACTTATCATCTAGAGTAAAAATATTGCGATTTAAGCCTTTTTCGAGATCTACAGTTTCTAAATTGAGAAACACAAAGCGCGCAGCGTTCCAAAATTTATTCGCAAAGCTTCTAAATTCTTCGAACCGTCTTCTATCGAGATCGATCTGTCTTGCGTCAGTAACGCTAAAGCAAAGTGCAAGACGCATCGCATCAGCACCATATTCATCGATGATTTCTAAAGGATCAATTACGTTCCCTTTAGATTTGGACATTTTTTCCCATTTGCTAAATACATCTTTTGGCACAGGATTTCCCATCTCAAAGGATTTACGCTCTTCTTGAGAAACATAGGCTATGTTTTTTTCTTTATCTTCTCTCCAATAAGATTTTCCATAGATAAGTCCATGGATAAAGGTCTTTTTGAAAGGAACTTTTTTCTCGGCATATTCAGACATCATGATCATTCTAGCTACCCAGAAAAATAAGATGTCATGTCCTGTAACAAGTGTACTATGAGGAAAAAAAGAGGCTAAATCGTCTGTTTTATTCGGCCATCCAAGAGTTGAAAAAGGCCAAAGAGCAGAAGAAAACCAAGTATCAAGAACATCTTCATCTTGTACATAATCATCTCCTAAGTCTTCATCGCCGATGTGGCAGATCATTTTTTCTGGATCATCTTTGTGATACCAGACCGGGATTCTGTGCCCCCACCAAAGCTGGCGCGAAATGCACCAATCTCTAAGATTTTCAATCCAATGAAAGTAGGTTTTTTCCCAGTAAGAGGGGAGTATCTCTACTTGCTTTGTGCGAACTACTTCCATGAGCTTTTCTTTGAATGGCTCCATTTTGATGAACCACTGTTTGGAAAGGTAAGGCTCAATAATCGCTTTTGTTCTGTAAGAGATTCCCACACGGTTTTGATGCTTTTCAATTTTGACAAGCATCCCTAGTTTTTTCATTTCGCTTACAACAGCTTCTCTAGCATCTTCGCGAGAAAGATTCTGAAATTTGCCACCATTTTCATTGATAGTAGCATCAGGATTCATGATATTGATCATTTCAAGCTTATGTCTTTTAGCAATTTCGTAGTCATTGACATCGTGAGCTGGAGTGATTTTTACAGCGCCGGTCCCGAAATCCTTATCGACATACTGATCTGCGATGATAGGAATCAGGCGATTTTGCAGAGGCAGAAGAGCTTTTTTACCAATGAGGTGTTTGTAGCGAGGATCTTCAGGATGCACAGCCACAGCTACATCGCCAAGCATGGTTTCTGGACGTGTTGTTGCAATAGTAATAAATTCGTTATCTACAGGATAAGAAAAATGCCAGAGGAAAGACTCTCTTTCTTCATGTTCAACTTCGTCGTCTGCTATGGCAGTTTGTAAAATAGGATCCCAATTTACAAGGTAGTAGCCTCTATAGATGATTTTATCATCAAACATTTTTTTGAATATGGTCTTAACGGCAAGATTTGAGCCTTCATCCATGGTAAAACGGAGCCTTGACCAATCACAAGAGCAGCCAAGCTGTTGTAGTTGATGGAGAATTTTTTCTTGATAGATCTCTTTCCAATCCCAGATATGGGAGACAAATTCTTCTCTTGAGTAATCTCGCTTTCTTTTGCCATACTTAGCATATAGGTGCCTTTCTACGACTGTTTGCGTAGAAATGCCCGCGTGGTCTGTTCCAGGGATCCATAAAGCTTCAAATCCTGACATTCTTTTATAGCGGATCAAGATATCTTGTATTGTGTCTACTAGACCATGGCCCATGTGTAAAGAGCCTGTAACGTTGGGAGGAGGTATAGGTATGCTATATTTTGGTTTATTGCTATTTGCATCTGCTGAAAAGAGGTTTTCCTCCTGCCAGAAGTCATACCATTTTTTTTCTACAATTTTAGGGTCGTAAACTTTATCAAGTTCTTTCATAATTTTTTTAATTTCCTGTCGTAGTAGGCAGCTTTTGCTTTTTTTCCTGAAACATCATAAAAAAGAACGAGTTCTTTTAACAGCATAGAAATTTCATATGGAAAGGCATTTTTGCTCCAAGTGCTAGTGAAGTGGATGTGACCTGATAAGAAATAGGCAAGCAGGCCACTAATAGGTGGATATGCATATTCTTTGATCACTTTGAAGTGATGCAGTGCAACCATATAGCCTTCTGTATAGGCTAAATAGCAGCCATACATAAAATAAAGAGGGCTTTTGATATCGTTGAGGTCTTTAGCCTTGTAGCGGTCAAAAATTTCTTTTGCACGGTCGATGTTTTTTACCTTTAGATAGGTCCAAAGCTTAATTACATCAATTTTTTGTGTATATTTTTCAGGAATTTCATGACCTTCAAGATTGACAAAAGCGGAAAGAAGATCTTTAGTTGCATTTTTAGATAAGCTATTTTCCATCAAAAAGAAGAGTTGTTTGATCTCTTTCAAAGAGAGCGTAGCTGGCGCGTGTTTGAAAAAAGACTCTAAAGTGAGCTCTTTAAAGCTAAGATTTCCGAGCTCTTCAGCAAGGCTATCGGCCTTTAAATAGATTAAGGCATATAGACCTGTTTCTACCAAAACATGATGATTGGAAAGGAGTTTATCTTGGATAATTTCTTTGATGATCAAAGGCTTTTTGAGCCAGTAGGCCAAGATCAAGATATTTAAGCAAATTTCTTCTTCTTCGGAAAGAGGCTGGGTGTCAAAAAACACCTTAGGCTCTAATTCATGGATCAAATTGCTAATGGCATTTCTAATTTCTTTTGTCAATCTATGGGATAGGTGCAAAAGAACAATCAAGGCAAATCCGTAGGCGGCAAGGCGATCTTTTTTAGTGGTTTCGCTAAAACGGAAGATGACATGTTCTTCGAGTGTGCCTAAAAGAGAGTGTTTAGGGAATTTACGAAGGGCTAATGCTAAAGATTTGATTTCTTCTTGCCAATCATTTTCCAGCTGATAGATCATCGCTTTTCCAAGATACTCAAGTGGAGATCCAACTGTTTCATCGAGTCTAGAAAAAGTTCTTTCTGCTTCTTCTAATAGAGCCGTTCGAGCTGCAATGTTTTTTTCAATTTTAGCGGCTTCAATCAGCGAGACACCGGCTCTAAATAAAGCTTCTCTACCTTCGGAGCGTCCCCAAAATGAACCTGCGATTCTGATATATTCTGCATGGGCTTTTTTGAAATCTTTTGCAGATAAGAACGCATCAGGTATGGATAAGCAGCCAACCATAATATGCGGTGCGCCTGTGTACACTTGTAAACTTGGCAAAGAAAATCGCGTGTCTTTATAGATTAAGCCTACGTGAGAGCCTACAAATGGCAAATAGTTGGTATAAGTCAATATTAGCTCTCCATCGATATAAACGTGGATTTCATGCTCGATTCTTTCAATGGTGATCTCATGAGTTACAAGAGGTGATAAAGAAAAATCGGGTATATGTTTGAGCAAGACATTGGTCTTAATCAATTTTACACCTTTTTCTTTTGGACCTCCTATCCAGATGCAATAGCCATCTTCAAGCCCTTCCCTTTCTGCAGGTTTGGGTATCGATAATAAAATTCCAATACCTGTAGATTCTTTTTCCACACTTACTTTCATGATGATTTTGGTGTTGCCAGTAAAGGATTCTTTGGAAATCATCAAAACAACCCACTCTACTTTTCCGCCAGAGCGAGAAACAGGGGTAAGTTTTGTCAAAAGAACGTTTTCTTGGAATTCCCAATGTTCAGGCTCGTTTTTTTCGAGCGTAGCAGCAAAGATCCACTTTGGATCTCCTTCAGTGAAAGCTTTAACATCTTCGATGAGTTCTTTAACGGTGCTGTAGCGCATTTTAGAATCATACGCCAAGCATTTTTTTGCCATTTCTGAAAGCTGCGTAGGAATTTCACGCGATGGCGCAGCTTCAAGCGCATCTACGAGCATTTCATGATTTTTGATCTTTTTGTATTGCTTTAGAGTTCTTCGATGAAAAGGGAGTCTAAGTGTGAGCATTTGGTATAAAATGACCCCTAAAGAATAGATATCGCTATACTCATCAGCAGGATGGCCATCTACTCGTTCTGGAGCAAGATAGCTTAGCGTGCCAACGACTTTGCCAGGTCTTGTTAAATTGGCATGTTCAACGTTGATAAGATCGATTTCTTGGGTAGATTCGGAAGACTCTTGAGGGGCTGATATCCCTTCTGCTAATCCCCAATCGAGAATCAATACCTCTCCAAATTCACCAACTAAGATGTTTTCAGGTTTGAGATCTCTATGCAATAGTCCTCTAGAGTGGCAGTAAGATATCGCTTCACATATCTGTAAAAAGATTCTCATCAACGCAGTAACAGAGACACCAATAGGGTGAGGGGGTTGTCCTTGTTTTTCTCTTTTTCTTGTTTCAGTGAGAATCGATTTTAATGTTTGCCCTTCCACATAAGGCATTGTATAAAACAAAAAGTCATCATCGCACTGGATCTCGTGTACAGGAACAATAGAGGGGTGGCAAAGCTGCGCTGCGATCTTAGCTTCTTTTAAAAAACGGCTTCGCATAACACTGTATTTGAGAAGATCATCTCGTATTTTCTTTAGTGCAACAAGCCTTTGGCAAATAGGGTCAAATGCGAGAAATACTTCTCCCATTCCACCTCTTCCTATGAGCCCCTTAATGGCATATCTTCCTACAGATTGAGGCAGTTCTGTACTCTGTTTTTCTTCTTGCATGCCACTACTATAACAAATAACTCTATAGATAGAAATATCTACTTTACGCTATTGTATTAGATCATGAAAAAAGTTGTCTTAACAGGAGATCGCCCGAGCGGTCCACTACATTTGGGCCACTATGTAGGCTCTTTACTATCTCGATTAGATTTGCAAGAAACTTTAGAGCAATTTGTCATGATTGCTGATGTGCAGGCTTTGACAGATAATTACGAAAATCCGAAAAAAGTTTCTAGTAACATATTACAAGTAGCAATTGACTATCTATCTGTAGGGATAGATCCTGCAAAAACAGCTATTTGCATCCAATCTATGATTCCTGAAATCGCAGAATTGACCCAGTTTTATCTCAATTTGGTTACGTGGAATCGACTCAAACACAACCCAACAGTAAAACAAGAAATCGTTCAGAAGGGCTTTGAAGATTCTGTTCCTGCCGGCTTCATGATCTATCCGGTTTCGCAAGCAGCAGATATTACATTTGTTCGTGCAACAGTTGTGCCAGTTGGTGAAGATCAACTTCCAATGATTGAGCAAACAAATGAAATTGTTCGTAAATTCAATAGAATTTACAACACAGATGTTCTTTTAGAAGCAGAAGCATTGCTTCCTAAATGTCCACGTCTTCCAGGTATTGATGGAAAGGCAAAAATGAGTAAATCTCTTGGAAATGGGATATACCTTAAAGATAGTGCAGACGAATTATTCAAAAAAATCAAGCAAATGTACACAGATCCGAGCCATTTGCGTGTTGAAGATCCAGGTAAAGTAGAAGGAAATATGGTCTTTACTTACCTAGATGTATTTGCCAAAGATAAAGCTAAGGTAGAAGAGCTCAAAGCTCATTATCAAAGAGGCGGCTTAGGGGATATGACAGTAAAAAAGTATCTTATGGAAGTCCTCAATGAAATACTGCTTCCTATCCGCGAAAGACGCGCTGAACTTGAAAAAGACATCGGCTATGTGATCGATGTTTTAAAGCAAGGAACCCAAAAAGCTCGTGAACGTGGAGAAGAGACAATATCTTTAGTCAAAAGTGCGATGTCGATCTGTCACGAAAAGCAGCTTCTCGCTCATCCTTCAGATTTCCTATAAATATTGGGGAAGACATTGTTTTCTCTTCCCCGATTATTCTGTGCAGTAATTATGTAAATAACAAAATTGAACCGATCAATTTCGGGTGAATTTTGAGAGAATTCTATTTTGCTAAATTGATGCAAGGGATCCGTTTTTATAGATTTTGATTGAAATAGAAGGCTTTCAACGGAAGTTTTTTGAAAAATGAATATGCCGGGGAAGAAAATTTGCGGGTGGCGAAAAGGTGTTATAGAGGCATTATTTGCGTGGGATAGTACTGTTGCTCTAATGTAACGAGCTTGTTTTTTTCTTTTTCTATATTCATCAAATAACCCATTTTGCATGAGCTCTTTTTGAGCTTCAGTCCGAAAAATCGTGAAATTGAGTTTTCTATACCATAATTGGCCTGCTATAGAGCGAATATCAGATGCGCTTAAAATATCAGTGACGACGTTAGCAGTTGGGTGAAAAGAAATGCTTTTTTTATTAGTAAAACAAGGATCTTTGACTTTCAAAGAGCCTTTTAAACAAGGTTTTAAAGGCTCTTGATAATAGTTTTTTTCTATTTGCATCTAACCCTACTTAGACTATAAATGGTCACCAGAGTAGTTATTTTGAGAAGCAGGAGTTTCAGCCTCTTCCTTAGGAATAGTTTTGTATCCTAAAATGTAATCTATTGCCAAATAAGGGTTTGCTTGAAAAAGTTCCGCGTTGATGATTTTTAAAGAGCTTATTACTTCAGCTTCTTCTTCGCTGTGATTCTTTCTACACTGAGTAGCCATATAATCGATTCCGATACAAAGTGTGTCTTGAGCTGAAGTTTCAGCAACACTCATAGCACAGCCCACATCCCATGCTTGATCAAGAGTCACTTTAATATAAGCATAAAGATCAGAAGTTGCTCTAACTTGAGCTTGGTTCAATGTGGTGTTTTTAAGAATTTCCAAAGGAGATTCTTGATAGATGAAAGTAGAAGCTACTTTAAAAGAGTTTTCTTCAAAAGCAGATATTTGTATTTTTTGGATGGTTTTAAGATAGGGTATAGCGTCTTGATCATCTTTTAGCTCAGCTTGATGAATAAGAATACCCACCCCATATTCATACAGCTCTTGTTTGGTAGAACCTGATAGCGCTAAAGAAGCTCCTTTTTCTAAAGCTTCGTCAACGATTTCTATCAAAGAAGAAATTTTTGACGCTGCGTTCGTTTTAAAATCATCTTCGTCTTCTGTATTCCACCAGCACTCAGCTATTTCATCTTCAAAGAGTTCAGAACCTTTAAGAGTGGTAGGGGATAAGTTAAATCGCAAGGATTTGTTTGTAGAAATAGATTCAAAAGAGGTGTTATAAGATAAACAAGATGGTACGGGGGAAATAGAACTCATAATTACACGATTATTTTTTTAAAATTCGCATAAATTATAGAGTGCTTAAGCAAAAATAGCAAGCGGGTTTTGGCTTGCTATTTTTTTTCCTCTTCTTCAATTTCGTGAGAAAGGCTCTCTTCTTCTTCAGAAGTTGTATGACTGAAAGGATTGAAAAATTCTTTAATTAATATGTAGAATGCAGCCATGAGAAAGAGTACTGGCATCAGAATTTCCCAGGATATATCAAATCCCGCCATTACAAAAAAACCTGAAAAGATGAAAAACGTGATTATAGCGTCGTAGTTTTTCCCTTCTAAATATTGTTTTATAGATAGAGGAAGCCCTATAGCTAGCATAATGCCCGGCCACCATGTGTTTGTAAATGATACAATCGCAAGGCCTGCTAAAAATAAAGAGAGGCTTATAGATCGAGCTCTCTTAAATGAAGTCTTAGGATGGGCCATAGTTATCCTTTTTTCTTAAATTTGATAAAATCTTCTTCGCTTAAAAACATGTGGCTCGGAATTTTTTCAAGTTTTGTGATAGAGGTGGAAGGAAAAAATGTTGCAAGAATCTCTGGAGCACTGTCGCCATTTCTTGCCATAGCATTTGTACTTAGAACACAAAGTCCGACCCCGAGGCCTTCGCCATAACCCTCAAAAAAGATTTGGTTAGTTTTTGGATCTATTGAGAGTGTCATATCGTTGCTAAGTAACTGATCTTTTCCTAATCGATTCCAAAAATCTTGGAAATCAAAGGATCTTGTTTCTTTAGCGCCTTTAATTTTTATACCGTATACTTTGTCTGTTTTTGGATCTCTGTAAAGATCAATTGCTTTAAGCCCTTGAATAGGGATTTTTTTCTCAAATTCTGTGATAGAGATCGAAGAAATCCATTTGGATTGTTCGCGATCTTTTCTGGCAAAAGCAGAAGCTATTCCTTCAGGAGCGTCAAAGTTTTTTCTAAAGATCGAGCGAAAATCTGCTGTGATTCCTGCGCAATTTTCTGTCCAAGTAGCGGGGAACGGACGGTTTTTGTGCAGCATGATCAAAAACTCGGTTGAATTTACCGCTCTATCGATTTCAGCAGTAGTTGCGGCATACCCATTCAATCTCTTTACCGTGAAGGTGCCAAAAAGCGCGCTTATTTTGCGTGACTTTGTGGTATAAATCAGTTCTTGCAACGATAGCTAAAGCATCTAGAGAGACTTTTGGAAGGCGTTTTTTTGCTAGGTTGGAAGTTAGATAAGATTTAAGATATAGCTCTATAGGCAATTCATTGACAAGGTGGATTTCTCCTTCCACACTATAGACTTCTAAAGAGCCTTTATATTGTATTCCGTCAACAAGTATAGAGGTATCTGGGCTTTCAGGAACGATCTTGATTTGGAATACACCAGGATATCCTTCGCCCCATTTTAAGCCGTCAAAACGCTGCTGCAGGTAGTATCTTTTTAGTCGAGAGCCTCTTGAAAGTTCTTGATTAGTTAGAGGATCTACTACTTTGTAAGGTCCTTTCGCTTCTACTAAAGCTCCTTCCATATTTTCTCCCACAAGAATTTTAATGGAAGGGGATTGCCCTTGTTCTTCTTTTTTTATAAGAAGTTCGGTATTTGTTGCTGAAACCATTTGAAAAGCGGTTAAAAATGCAGCAATAAAGAAATTTCTCATTTTTCTACTGATACTCCCAAGTGTTTATACGCAAGATGCGTTACCTCTCTACCGCGAGGAGTTCTTTTGATGAGCCCTTTCATCATAAGATAAGGTTCATACACTTCACTAACCGTAGCGCTTTCCTCTCCGATAGCGGCGGCAATCGTTGCTACCCCTACAGGACCTCCTTGATGGTGGTCAATAATAATTCGTAGAATTTTCTTGTCCACCTCTTCAAGTCCTAATTCATCGATTTCTAACATATTTAGGGCTGTTTGCACAACATCTGATTCAATAAATTGTTTTTTTTCGATCTGAGCAAAGTCTCTTACCCATCTCAAAAGGTTGTTTGTGCATCTCGGAGTACCTCTAGATCTTTGTGCGATTTCCACAGCAGCATCTTCAGACATAGATACTCCTAAAATTTTCGACGCCCTGAGCGCGATCTTAGCAAGAGCCTCATTATCGTAATAGTCCAATCTGCAGTTGAAGAGAAAACGGGATCTTAGAGGTGAGGAGATGGAAGCGATTTTTGTTGTAGCTCCGATCAATGTGAATCGTTTGAGTTTTACTTGAACGCTTCTTGCATTGGGCCCGCTATCGAGCATGAGATCTAAAGTGAAATTTTCAAGCGCTGGATAAAGGTATTCTTCAATTGTTCTATTGAGCCTATGGATTTCGTCGATAAATAAGATGTCACCTTCTTCCATATTAGTCAAAATGCCCGCAAGATCACCTGCTTTTTCAATAGTAGGACCTGAAGTGACAATCAGGTGAGAGCCCATTTCTTTTGCCAAAATGTTTGCAAGGGTAGTTTTGCCTAAACCAGGGGGGCCATGAAATAAAGTATGACCGAGGGGTTCGTTTCTTTCTTTGGCAGCAGATAAGTAAACATGCAAACGAGTCTTGATGCTTTCATGTCCGACAAATTCTTCTAGATAGGATGGACGTAGTTTAGCTTCAAAGATTTGGTCTCTTTTTACGAAAGGTATGTCTTTATTCATAAACAAAATAGTAGCAGAAAAAGTCATTGAAAGGCTATATATATTCGCATGGCATTACTATCTGATAGAGAGATCAAACAGCTTGCGGAAAATGGGGAAATGATTGAACCATTTATCGACCATCTAGTTTCTGAAGAAAATGGAAAAAAGGTCATCAGCTATGGTCTTTCAAGCTACGGATATGATCTTCGTGTATCCAATAAATTCAAAGTTTTTACGAATGTTTATGGTACAGTTGTCGATCCAAAAGGATTTAATGACAGTGAATTCGTCGACATTGAAACAGATGTTTGCATCATTCCTCCTAATTCTTTTGCTCTAGCTGTAAGCGTAGAGTATTTAAGAATCCCTAGAAACGTCCTAACGCTCTGTGTATGCAAATCTACATATGCAAGATGTGGAATCATAGTGAATGTTACCCCTTTTGAGCCAGAATGGGAAGGGTATGTAACATTAGAAATTTCCAACACAACGCCACTTCCTGCTAAAGTTTACGCTAATGAAGGACTTGCTCAGATTCTCTTCTTGAAAGGAAGTGAAACATGCCTTACCTCGTACAGAGATAGAAAAGGTAAATACATGGGACAAGTGGGCATCACTCTTCCTAGAGCATGATTTTTCCAAAACATCATCCAAAGACTATGTAAAAAAATTTTTAAAAAAATATTTTGTGAATAAATTTTTTTTTGCTAGTGTCCGAAATTAGAAGTTAAAAAATTTAAAGCCTATTTTCATCAAGTGTATGCGATCTAGCGTATGAGAGGGTGCGTTGGATGAAAATGGATAAAAACAGCTTTTTAGAAGAGCTATTTAACACGTAATTTTGAGTACATCAAAGCAAAATTAGGTGAAAAACTTACAGATACGTAAGACAATATCTGTGTAGAATCTTTTAAGAAGTAAATTTA
>Ga0194118_10006680_pt1 | contig 11394 bp, 1 predicted proteins | sample TA2MahsurfametaG_2_FD_148662 | JGI IMG/M metagenome (GOLD analysis project Ga0194118, IMG submission 148662) | Freshwater microbial communities from Lake Tanganyika, Tanzania - TA2015013 Mahale N5 surface | ecosystem: Environmental > Aquatic > Freshwater > Lake | place: Tanzania: Lake Tanganyika...
AAAACACTATTTATAAGCCATTAAGCAGTTATTATGAATTCATAAATACTACATATGTTGATACATGTATTATCAGCAGATTTTCAGAATATTTACCACTTACTCTTAAAGGGTTTTCTGAAAATGTCTATTTAGTACTACATGATTTAACACCTAGCGGCATTATTATACCCATGGATATAAAATTAAAAAATATTTTTTGCTTGTCAGAATGGCATGTTGATTATTTCACGAATATATTTACAACATTGAAACCAATTACGGTTCCGTTTTATTATGGATGCAATATTTCGTTTTCAAATGAACCAAAAATTCCTTATAGTTTTATTTATTCATCATTCCCTAATAGAGGATTACTTCAGCTTTTACAAATGTGGAAATATATTTATAAAAAAGAACCAAGAGCTACACTTCATATTTATTCAGATGTAGATAATGAATGGTCTAATAAAGTAGAACCGGATAAAATGCAGCAAATTAGAGATTTACTTAATCAATATAAATTAGAAAAATCATGTCTTGGAATACATTATCACGGATGGGTTAAAAAATCGGTTCTTGAAAATGCCTGGAAAGCTGCGGATATATGGTTTTATCCATCTACCTTTATGGAAACATTTTGTTTAACAGCATTAGAAGCAGCTAAATCTAAAACTTTTGTTATTACGAATGACTTGGCTGCTTTACAAAATACTGTAGGAAATCGGGGTTGTATTATTAAAGGCGATCCTACAACACAAGAATGGCAAGAATCGGCATTGAAACAAATATTTTTTTATATGGATGAAAATAATAAAAAATTAAAAGAAGAATTGATTGAAAAAAATTATGAGTGGTCTACTAAATTATCATGGAAAGAACAAGCTACAAAATTATTAAATGAATATATATTACCAAATTCTAAAATAGAGTATAAATTGTTGTATAATTGGACTCTTGATTTACCGCCGGGTCACAAACAAATATTTTTTGATGTTATACGGTATTTTAATGAGAATAACAGAAAAGTATTGTGTGGTGAAAAAATTCATGTATTAGAAGTTGGAACATATACTGGTGTATCATTAATTAATATAACCAATATGATACCAAATTCAGTTGGTATTGGAGTGGATAAGTGGACATCCTATGATGAAACAATTGTACTTCAAAATATGGATGCTTTACAAGTTGAAAAATCATTTTATAAAAATATAAATACATTTGGATTACAATATAGAATTACTGGATTAAAACAAGATTCTACGAGTGCGCTTATAGCTTTTTTACAACATAAAAAATTGTTTGATTTTATTTACATTGATGGTTCTCATTTATTATTAGATTCTTATACCGATTTAGTTTTAGCTTGGCAGATTCTAGAAAAGGATGGGATTATTGTTATTAATAATTATTATTATAAAAAAGAATCCCTATTAGATTCACCATTTGAAGGTATTAATCATTTCTTAAAATCTTATCGCGGTAAGTATAAATTATTAGATAATCGATGGCGTATTTTTTTACAAAAAATATAAAGTAATTTATAACTATTATAGTGATTTATTCACTTATATCATATATGATATATCTAAATTTATATATCATATATCTAAACAATTATTACCCTGTAAAACATTATTACCCTGTAAAACATTATTACCCTGTAAAACAATTATGTTAATTATACAAAATATGAACCACCATAACTGATTGAAAAAGTATTGTTTATTAAAGCTACGGTTAGATTTGAAAGTGTAGTACTAGTAAGAGCTCCTCTATATTGAATACTAGAATTACTTGAACTTACATTACTGTTTAAGAAAAATGAAAGGAAATCTGTTGTATTTACGTTTTCCTGTAAACTACCTATATTTAATGAAGCACCTATATCAGCACTAGTTGTTAAAGGTAAAGAAACGGATAAATTACCTGCTGCTAAACTTCCTTTTCCGGATAAAACAATAGTTGCTTGGAAAAAGCATAGATTACTAATACGAGTAAATCTTCCAACCTGCGTGGTATATGTTGGCGTTCCACCACCACTTGAAATAACTGTGGGTGTAAAAGCAGTTTGAGCGAAATTAAGACTCCAGTTACCACTTTCATCTATGCTGTTAAAACTACTATCAAATACATTATAACTTGTTGGTGGTCTTCCACGTAAGGAAGAAGTCATTACTTTATTACTTGATCCATTGACACTAACAGCACAAAATATTCCTAATTCAGGAGCCCATGTAACCATGAACCATTCATTATTCACAGGTACAGTTCTCGAAGTCCAAGTTATACCATTAGGTGAAGTAAGAATTGTGTTATTACCAACACAAACAAAAAGTCCTAGTTCAGCAGCCCATATTGTAGATAAAAGCGAAGTATTAGTAGGTGTAGTTCTTGAACTCCAGTTTATACCATCAGGAGAAGTCATTATATTATTAGTAAATGGCGATGACTGTGAAGCAGCAACAAATAGCCCTAATTCAGAAGACCAAGTAACATTCACCCAAGCATTACTAGCAGCAGCAGTTCGTGATGTCCACGTTATACCATCAGGTGAAGTAGATATATATGGTGAAGTAACTCCAACCGCACAAAATATTCCTAATTCAGCAGCCCAAGTAACACAAACATAGTCAATTAACGTAGGAGTTCGTGTCGTCCAAGTTGTACCGTTAGGAGAAGTCATTACTCTACTATTTGTTCCAAGTAGAGCTACTGCAACGAATATTCTCAATTGAGGAGACCATGTAACACTAAACCATTGATTATCAGCAGGACTGGTCTGTGTCGTCCATGTGATACCATTAGAAGAAGTCATTACTCTATTTCCTGTACCACTAATAGCCGTAGCAACAAATATTCCTAATTCACTAGACCAACAAATACCTCTCCAATTATTAGTATTTGTAGTTCGAGTCGTCCAATTAATACCATCAGGAGAAGTCATTACTTTATCTGTTCCAGTGCCACTTCTAGAAATAGCTGCGAATAATCTCAATTCAGGAGACCAAGTAATATTAGCCCATTCATTATTATTTGTAGTTCTTGTAGTCCATGTTGATACTGCCTTAACACCACTTGAATAAGGATCTAAAGCAGGGTCGGTATCTTTGGCTAATCCATAAAATCCATTTACCAACCCATAAGAAGCATCCGTTCCAAGCTGTTGATATATTCTCTCTAATGTATCTAATTTATAAGAAGGAGCAGCTATTTTACTAAAAGTTAATGTAGATGTAGATGGGTTATATGTAAATGGTGTAGTCGTATCATCTTGAAATAGACTGTTTATTTCTGTTCCTGAAGTTTTTGAAAAAGGAATAAAATAGTTACCATTTGTGTTGTCACTCGTAATAGTAATAGTCGTTGCGTTTGAAGTTCCAGTTGGTCCTGTAGGTCCTGTCATGCTAGCTGTACCAGGTGGTCCTGTAGGTCCTCTCATTCCAGTTGGTCCGCTATTTCCTCTAGCGCCTGTCATAGTTGCTGTACCTGGTGATCCTACAGGTCCGGTTTGTCCGTTTGGACCCGTATCACCTATTGGACCTGTTGGACCATTCGATCCGGCGTTTCCTGTAGGACCGGTTATGCTAGCTGTACCAGGAGGACCTCTGGGTCCAGTTGATCCAGATGGACCGGTTGGACCAACTAATCCGGTCATTCCAGTTGGACCGGTTGGACCTGTTAAACCGGTTGGACCTGTTAAACCGGTTGGACCTGTTAAACCGGTTGGACCTGTTGGACCTGTTAGACCTGTTGGTCCTGTTAGACCTGTTAGACCTGTTGGACCTGTTATGCCTGTTGGACCGGTATTTATTGCTGTACCGTATCGTCCAGTTGGTCCTGTTAGTCCTCCTTTGCCAGTAGGTCCTATTTCACCAGTTGGTCCTGTTTCACCAATTTGACCGACTTCACCTGTAGGTCCTGTTTCACCAGTTGGTCCTGTATTTCCTCTTGGTCCTGTATTACCAGTTGACCCTGTATTACCAGTTGACCCTGTATTACCAGTTGATCCTGTATTACCAGTTGGTCCTGTATTTCCTGTTGGTCCTGTATTTCCTGTTGGTCCTGTATTTCCTGTTGGACCTGTATTTCCTTTTAGACCTGTTGGTCCCGTATTCCCAGTTGGTCCTGTTTCACCAGTTGGTCCTGTTTCGCCTGTTACACCGGTTTCACCAATAGACCCAGTATTTCCAGCTGGACCTGTATTTCCAGCTTGACCTGTTGGTCCTCTTTCACCAATAGATCCGGTATTTCCATTTTCACCTGTTGGTCCTGTTGGACCGATATTTCCTATTTCACCAGTAGATCCCGTATTTCCAGTTTCACCTGTAGCTCCTGTATTACCAGTTGGTCCTGTATTTCCTGTTGGTCCTGTATTTCCTGTTGGTCCTGTATTTCCTGTTGGACCTGTTTCACCGTAAGGTCCAATATTTCCAGTTTGCCCTGTATTACCAGATTCACCGGTAGGTCCAGTTTCACCAATAGACCCAGTGTTTCCATTTGGACCTGTATCTCCTCCTTTGCCCGTAGATCCAGTTTCACCAGTAGGTCCTGTATTTCCAGTTGGACCTGTAGATCCTATTTCACCAGTATGACCGGTTTCACCAATTGGTCCTGTATTTCCAGTTGGACCAGTTGGACCTGCCTCACCTGTAGACCCAGTATTACCAGTTTGTCCGGCTTTACCTGTAGACCCAGTTGACCCCTTTACACCAGTAGGTCCAGTATTTCCAGTTGGTCCAGTATTTCCAGTTGGTCCAGTATTTCCAGTTGGTCCAGTATTTCCAGTTGGTCCAGTATTTCCAGTTAGTCCAGTATTTCCAGTTGGTCCAGTATTTCCAGTTGGTCCAGTATTTCCAGTTGGTCCAGTATTTCCAGTTGGTCCAGTACTACCAATCGGACCCGTATTACCAATTGGTCCGGTTGGTCCTGTTTCACCTTTAGAGCCTGTATTACCAGTAGATCCGGTTTCACCTTTAAATCCTATATTACCAGTGGGTCCTGTTTCACCTTTAGAGCCTGTATTACCAATAGATCCTGTTTCACCTTTAGAGCCTGTATTACCAATAGATCCTGTTTCACCTTTAGAGCCTGTATTACCAGTAGGTCCGGCTTCACCAGTAGGTCCGGCTTCACCAGTTGGTCCGGTATTTCCTGCTTCGCCTGTTTGTCCGGCACTTCCAAGTTCACCAGTAGGTCCTGTTTCACCAGTAGATCCTGTTTCACCAGTAGCTCCTGTTTCACCAGTAGGTCCAGAATGTCCGGTCGGACCAGTTACACCTGCTTCACCTATAGACCCAGTATTACCAGTTTGTCCGGCTTCACCTGTAGACCCAATTGAACCTGTTTCACCAGTAGGTCCTGTTTCTCCAGTAGGTCCTATTTCTCCAGTTGGTCCTGTTTCACCAGTTGGTCCTGTTTCACCAGTTGGTCCTGTTTCACCAGTTGGTCCTGTTTCACCAGTTGGTCCTGTTTCACCAGTTGGTCCTGTTTTACCAGTTGGTCCTGTTTCACCAGTTTGACCGATATCTCCAGTTGGTCCTTTTTCACCAGTTGGTCCTGTTTCACCAGTTGCTCCTGTATTTCCAGTTGGTCCTGTATTTCCAGTTGGTCCTGTATTTCCAGTTGGTCCTGTATTTCCAGTTGGTCCTGTATTTCCAGTTGGTCCTGTATTTCCAGTTGGTCCAGTTGGTCCTGTATTTCCAATTGGACCTGTATTTCCTGTTGGACCGGTATTACCAGTTGGTCCTGTATTTCCAGTTGGTCCTGTATTTCCAGTTGGCCCTGTATAACCGATAGATCCGGTATTACCAGTGGGTCCGGCGATTCCAGTAGCTCCAGTTGTTCCAATTAGTCCTGTATTACCAGTTGGTCCGGTTGGTCCAGCTTCACCTGTTGACCCTATATTTCCAGTTGGCCCTATATTTCCAGTTGGCCCTATATTTCCTGTTACCCCACTTTTTCCGGTATTACCAATAGGTCCGGTATTACCAATATGTCCGGTATTACCAATAGGTCCGGTATTACCAATAGGTCCGGTATTACCAGTTGGTCCAGTATTACCAGTTGGTCCAGTATTACCAGTTGGTCCAGTATTACCAATTGGTCCGGTATTACCAGTTGGTCCAGTATTACCAGTTGGTCCAGTTGGCCCAGTATTTCCAGTTGGCCCTGTATTTCCAGTTGGACCGGTTTCACCAGTTGATCCAGTTGGCCCTGTATTTCCAGTTGGACCAATATTTCCTGTTGGACCGGTTGGACCATTTTCACCTGTAGCTCCGGTATTTCCTGCTGGACCTGTTGAACCAGTTTCACCTATATATCCAGTATTACCAGTTGGTCCGGTATTTCCCGTAGATCCTGTATTTCCAGTTGGTCCGGTATTTCCTGTATTTCCAGTTGGTCCGGTATTACCAGTTGAACCGATTTCACCTGTATGTCCGGTATTTCCAGTTAGTCCTGTTTCACCTGTATTTCCAGTATTTCCAGTTGGACCGGTATTTCCAGTTGGCCCTGTATTTCCTGTTGGTCCGGTGGCACCATTTTCACCTGTAGATCCGGTATTTCCTGTTGGACCAGTTGGTCCTGTATTACCAGTTGGACCTGTATTACCTATTGGTCCTGTATTACCAGTTGGACCTGTATTACCAGTTGCTCCTATATTACCTGTTGGTCCTGTATTACCTGTTGGTCCTGTACTACCAGTTGGACCTGTACTACCAGTTGGACCTGTACTACCAGTTGGACCTGTATTACCAGTTGGACCTGTACTACCAGTTGGACCTGTACTACCAGTTGGACCTGTACTACCAGTTGGACCTGTACTACCAGTTGGACCTCTATTTCCAGTTGGACCTCTACTACCAGTTGGACCTGTACTACCAGTTGGACCTGTACTACCAGTTGGACCCATATTTCCAACTGATCCAGTATTTCCTGTAGGACCCTTTGTCCCCGCTTCACCAGTAGGACCAGTTATACCGACTGGACCAGCTGAGCCTGTATTTCCAGTTGGACCGATTGTACCGGGCGTCCCTGTATGTCCGGTTAGCCCAGTTATGCCAGACGACCCAGTATGTCCGGTTGGTCCTGTAGTTCCAGCCAATCCGACATTTCCAGTTGGACCGGTTGGACCAGCTGATCCAGTATTTCCAGTTGGCCCTGTGTTTCCAACTGATCCATCTGATCCAGTAGGTCCGGTTAATCCCGCTTCACCTGTATTTCCAGTTGGACCGGTTGGTCCTGTTTCACCGATATTACCAATCTGACCGGTTGTTCCTGCTTCACCTGTATTCCCAGTAGGTCCTGTATTCCCAGTTACTCCTGTATAACCAGTTGGTCCTGTTGTTCCAGTAGCACCAGTATTTATTGCTATGCCTGCTGGACCAGTTGACCCAATTGGTCCTGTATTTCCAGTAGAACCAGTATTATTTGATTGGCCTGCTGGACCTGTTATTCCAATATGTCCTGTATTTCCAATAGCACCAGTAGGACCAGTATTTGTTGCTATGCCTGCTGTACCGGTTGGTCCTGCTTCACCAGTTGGTCCTGTATTAGTTGTTCCTGTATTACCAGTAGGTCCTATATTGCCTATTAATCCGGTCTTACCAGTTGGTCCCGTATTTCCAATTGCTCCCGTATTTCCAGTTGGTCCTGTATCACCCGTTGGTCCTGTATCACCCGTTGGTCCCGTATCACCCGTTGGTCCCGTATTACCTGTTGGTCCAGTATCGCCCGTTGGTCCAGTATCGCCTGTTGGTCCCGTATCACCAGTTGGTCCAGTATTACCTGTTGGTCCTTGAATTCCAGTCGGTCCTTGTATTAGACCTATATTTATCCATTCAATAATATTTAATATATTAGTTTGAATTGGTGGATTATCTTTAATACAAACCCATAAATATTGATTAATAATATATCCATCACCTATAATAGCAGTAGTAGGTAAATCTAATGGATTATTCAAAGCTCCTTTAATAACAATAGTTCCAGGATTTTTACCTCCAATAGTTGAACCAATAGGTAAAGTTATTTCAGTTCCTGATGAGGAAATAGCAGCATCACCTAAAAATATAGTAGCAGGTGTAAAGTAGCCTTTATCAGCATTGATATGTTTGAAACGAGCACCAGTCTTACCTAACACCAATACATCATTAGCATATGGAATTATACTTTGAGTCAAGATACCAACAAAATTTCCAGTAGGTCCGGTTTCTCCAGTAGGTCCGGTCGGTCCAATAGGTCCGTCTGCTAATCCAGCAGGTCCTGTGGGTCCAGTATTCCCAGTTGGACCAGTGGGGCCAGTTGGACCAGTGGAGCCAGTTGGACCAGTTGATCCTATTTGGCCTGTTGGTCCAGTATTTCCGGTATTTCCAGTTGGTCCTGTATCACCCGTTGGTCCTGTATCACCCGTTGGTCCCGTATCACCAGTTGGTCCCGTATTACCAGTTGGTCCTGTATAACCGGTAGGTCCTGTATTTCCAATTGGTCCTGTATCTCCAGTTTGCCCTATATTTCCAGTTGGTCCTGTATTTCCAGTTGGTCCTGTATTTCCAGTTGGTCCTGTATTTCCAGTTGCTCCAGTATTAACTTCTTCGCCTTGCGGACCGATAGGACCTGTATCTCCAGTAGGTCCGACTGCTCCTGTATATCCTGTATTTCCAGTAGGTCCTCCAGCAGGTCCGGGTGGTCCGGGTCGACCAGTGTGTCCTTTACAATTTCTACCAGTTGGACCAGTAACATAACTCCCGGGCGGACCAGTTTGTCCCATTTGGCCTATAGCAGATTGTCCTGTAGGACCTGTAGGTCCAATTGGACCTTGGGCTATTAAATTACAACATTTGCCCTTATCTAAATATTGTGGGTAATTCCTGTAATTGCGTGACATTTATATATAATTATAATAAATTATTTATAAATTTACTTTTTTTAGCAAACCTCGTACTATGGTCCAACTTATAAAAAGTATAATTCACTACATAGTATAATTCACTACATAGTATAATTCACTACATAGTATAATTCACTATATAAATTATAGAACATATGAACCACCGTAACTAATTGAAAAAGTATTATTTATTAAAGCTACGGTTAGATCTGAAAGAGTAGTACTAGTAAGAGCTCCTCTATATTTAATACTAGCACTAGTTGAATTTGCTGGACTGTTTAATAAAAACGAAACGAAATTTGTTGTGTTTACATTTTCCTGTATACTGCCTATATCTAATGAAGCACCTACACTAGCATTAGTTGCTACCGGTAAAGAAACCGATAAATTTCCTGCTGCTAAAGTTCCTTTTCCGGACAAAACAATAGTTGCTTGGAAAAAACATAGATTACTAATACGAGTAAATCTGCCAACCTGTGTAGTATATGTTGGAGTTCCACCACCACTTGAAGTCAGAGTGGGTGTAAAAGTTGTTTGAGCGAAATTAAAACTCCAGTTACCAGTTTCATCTATGCTGTTAAAACTACTATCAAATACATTATAACTGGTTGGTGGTCTTCCACGTAAGGAAGAAGTCATTGCTCTATTACTTCCTCCACTGCCAGCAACAGCAGCAAATATTCCTAATTCAGGAGCCCAAGCAATACTAAACCAACTATTAGCATTAGCAGCAGTTCTTGCCGTCCAAGTTATACCATCAGGAGAGGTTGTTACACCAGCCGATGAAACCGCCGCGAATAGTCCTAATTCAGCAGACCAAGCTATACCTATATATCCAGAATGAGGAGTAGTTCTTATAGTCCATGTTATACCATCCGGAGATGTTGCTATAGCATTAGCTGAACTTTGTGCAACAATGGCAAATAAGCCTAATTCAGGAGACCAGACAATATTAACCCAATCCCTACTAGGAGTGCTTCGTCTCGTCCAAATTATACCATCAGGGGAAGTAGCAACAATTCCATCCGCAGCGACAGCACAAAATAACCCAAGTTCAGGAGCCCAACCAACAGCTATAAATACACCAGCTGTACTTGGACTTGACGCTGTACCAAGTCCTGTTACAGTCCAATTTATACCATTAGGAGAAGTCATAGATCGATTTGTTCCATCAGTTGAAACAGCAACAAATTTGCTTAATTCAGAAGACCAACAAACACCATTCCATTGGTTATCTTGAGCTGAAGTTCGTGTCGTCCAGGTGATACCATCAGGAGAAGTCATTACTCTATTATTTGTTCCAGCTACAGCAACAGCACAAAATAAACCTAAATTAGGAGACCAACAAATATTTCGATAAACATTGGTATTTGGAGTAGTACGAAGAGTCCAATTAATACCATTAGGAGAAGTCGTTACTGTATTGGCAGTTCCACCAGCACTATTAGAAACAGCAGCAAATAAGCCTAATTCAGGAGACCAAGCAACAGCAGGCCAGTTATAAGCAACCGTAGTTCTCGAGGTCCATGTTGATACTGCTTTAACCCCACTTGAATAAGGATTAGGAAGAGGGTAACTATCTTTGGCTAACGCATAATATCCATTTACCGCACCATAAGAAGCGTCAGTGCCTAGTTGTTGATTTATTCTCTCTAATGTATCTAATTTATAAGAGGGTGCTGCTATTTGACTTAAACTTAATGTAGATGTAGATGGGTTATATGTAAATGGTGTAGTTGTATCATCTTGAAATAGACTTTTACTTCCTGTTCCGGAAGTTTTTGAAAAAGGAATAAAATAGTTACCGCTTGTGTCATCACTTGTAATATTTATAGTTGTCGCATTTGTAGGGCCAGCTGGCCCTGTAGCACCTGTAGAACTTGATGTACCAGGTAATCCAGTGGGTCCGGTCATTCCAGTGGGTCCTGTATTTCCTGTAGCACCGGTATTTGTTTGTGTGCCGTCTGGTCCTGCTGGTCCTGTTTGTCCGGTTGGGCCCGTATTACCTGTTGGACCAATTGGGCCATCTGACCCTGTATTTCCTGTAGCACCTGTCGCGGTTGATGTACCGGGTAATCCAATGGGTCCGGTTGGACCAGTTTGCCCTATATTACCTGTTGGACCTGTTGGACTATTTGGTCCAGTATTACCTGTATTACCAATTGGACCTGTATTACCTGTTGGACCTGTAGGTCCTTCTTCACCTGTAGGTCCGGTATTACCATATTCGCCTGTAGGACCTGTTTGTCCAGTTGGACCTGTATTACCTGTGGCACCGGTATTTGTTTCTGCGCCGTCTCGACCAGTTGGTCCAGTTGGACCTGTTTCACCAGTTGGTCCTGCTTCACCGGTTGGACCTGTTTCTCCATTTGGTCCTGTTTCACCAGTTGGTCCTGTATTACCAGTTGGTCCTGTATTTCCAGTTGGTCCTGTATTTCCAGTTGGTCCTACTTCACCAGTTGGTCCAGTTTCACCAGTTGGTCCAGTTTCACCCGTTGGTCCTGTTTCACCCGTTGGTCCTA
>Ga0194118_10006691_pt1 | contig 11378 bp, 8 predicted proteins | sample TA2MahsurfametaG_2_FD_148662 | JGI IMG/M metagenome (GOLD analysis project Ga0194118, IMG submission 148662) | Freshwater microbial communities from Lake Tanganyika, Tanzania - TA2015013 Mahale N5 surface | ecosystem: Environmental > Aquatic > Freshwater > Lake | place: Tanzania: Lake Tanganyika...
TCAGGGTCATCGCCAGGCGATCCAGGCTCAGGTAATCGAGCCCCACATCGAGCAGAAACCGCAGCCGCATGCGGATCTCCCGCAGCACCAGCTCACCGATCTGGATCTGGCGGGCGTTGAGCTGGGGCTCACTGCCCTCGCTGCTGCCCACCCCCATCAACGCCTCGATGCGAGCGAGGGTCTCGCCCACGCTCACCGCGGTGAGTTCATGGATGCGATAGGGGCCCACCCGCACCGCCAGGGCTTCGGGCTTGAGCCGCAGCCCCTGACAGCTGGCGCAGGGCACCAGCTCCAGGTACTTCTCCAGCTTCTGGCGTATCGCCTCGCCACTGGCATCGCGCAGCTGCCGCTCGAGGATCGGCAGGATGCCCTCAAACGGGCGCACATAGGTCTGGGCCTTGCGGTAGCGGCTATCGGCCTGAATCGCAATCGGCTCGCGCGAGCCATGGAGCAGCACATCGCGCTGCTCATCCGTGAGCTCGTTCCAGGGGGTCTTGAGCTCAAAGCCGAACGCCTCCCCCACCGAATACAGCAGGGAGAAGTAGTAGGCGTTGTCTTTTTCAGCCCAGGGAGCCACCGCCGCATACACCGGCTGACCGGGATCGGGGATCACCCGCTCGGTGGTGAACCGGCGCAGAAAGCCGATGCCATGGCAATCGGCGCAGGCGCCGTAGGGGCTGTTGAACGAGAACAGACGCGGTGAGAGCTCCTCCATCACGGCGCCATGCACCGGGCAGGCGAAGTTCTCCGAATAGAGGCGCTCCTTCTCGAGCGCTTCGGGCAGCTCCTCGCCACCCTTGGGCACCACCTCCACCACAGCCAGTCCCTCGCCGCGCTTCAGCGCCGTGCGCAGCGAATCGGTGAGCCGCTCCTGGATGCCCTCACGGGCCACCAGGCGATCGACCACCACCTCGATGTTGTGGGCGTGGTTCTTGTCGAGTTCGATGTTGTCGGCCAGCTCGCGCACCTCGCCGTTGATGCGCACCCGGGCAAAGCCCTCGGCCACCAGGCCGCTGAGCAGCTTGACGTGGGTGCCCTTCTTGCCGCGCACCACCGGAGCGAGCAGCTGGTAGCGGGTGCCCTCGGGCAGGGTCAGGATCTGATCGACCATCTCGTCGATCGACATCGGCCGGATCGAGCGGTCGCACTGGGGGCAGTGGGGCTCACCGGCGCGGCCAAACAGCAACCGCAGGTAGTCCTGGATCTCGGTGACCGTGCCAACCGTGGAGCGGGGATTGTGGCTGGTCGATTTCTGATCGATCGAGATGGCCGGCGACAGGCCTTCGATCGCGTCGACATCAGGCTTGTCGACCTGGCCGAGGAACTGCCGCGCATAGGCCGAGAGGCTCTCGACGTAGCGGCGCTGACCTTCAGCAAAGATTGTGTCGAAGGCCAGCGAGCTCTTGCCGCTGCCGCTCACACCGGTGAACACCACCAGGCGGTTGCGCGGGATCGTCAGATCGACGTTCTTGAGGTTGTGCTGGCGGGCGCCCCGCACCCGGATCACATCCTCGAGCGAGCCGCCGCTGAGCACCCGGCTGCCGTCGAGCTTGGCCACCTTCTCGTGCAGGGTGAGCGCAGGCCGGTCCTGGCTTGACTGTTCCTGATTGGCCTTGCTGCTCTTGGCGCGGGGCATCCGGCCGACTCGGGAACAGCCAAGTCTACGGGCGCCTTCGGGTGGGATGAGCCCACCCGGCGCGGGATCGGGCGATCAAACGGGCAGCTCCAACGAGGGCAGCCCCTGCCGACACAGCGCCTCACTCACCTGCCAGAAGCGCGCGGCCAGATCCCGGTCCAGGGCAGCCGGCGCCATCGGCAGGGCTTTGGGCCAACCCTTGATGCCGCCCAGCTCACTGGGGCCGTAATGGCCTCCGGGTTCGGCCTGGGGAGCCGTGAGCGCAAACAGCTGCGGCAGGGCGCCCTGGGCGGCGCTCTGAAACAGCGGGCCCATCAGGCTGTAGGCGATGCGTTCGACCCGTGAACCATTGGCCGCCACCGAGGTGGGCTGCAGGTTGGTGCGGGCCAGACCCGGGTGGGCCGCCGCCGACAGCAGCTGTGGCTCGCGGCGCTGCAGCTCCTGGGCGAAGACCACATTGGCGAGCTTGCTCTGCCCGTAGGCCTTCCAGCGGTCGTAGCGGCGCTCGCCCTGGAGATCGTCAAAGTCGATCTGGCCGAAGTACTGGGCCCCCGAGGTGACCTGCACAACACGGGGGCTGGCGCTGGCGCGCAGCAGCGGCAGCAGCAGGCGAGTGAGGGCGTAGTGCCCCAGGTGGTTGACGCCAAACTGCAGCTCGAACCCCTGCGCCGTGAGCGTGCGCGGCGGCGCCATCACGCCGGCATTGTTGAGCAGCAGATCGATCCGCTCGCAGCGCGCGGCCAGCTCGGCCGCGGCCCGGGCCACGCTGGCCAGATCAGCCAGGTCGAGCTGGAGCACATCGATCTGCGCTTCGGCCGGAGCACCAGAACTCCCGGAATCCTCACGGTCGGCCTGCAACTGGCGCCGCGCCTGCTCGGCCTTGTGCAGCGAACGGCAAGCCAGCACCACCGTGGCCCCCCTGGCCGCCAGGGCGCGGGCACTCTCCAGGCCCAGGCCGCTGTTGGCGCCGGTCACCAGGGCAACCAGCCCGCCCAGATCGGGCATCGCTGTAGCGGTCCAGCGCTGGGGAAACGACGGCGTCATCAGCCACTTTGAAGAGGCGGCAGGCTAACGACGCTGATCACCGACAACGTCCGGAAGCGCCCGTCGTCCCCGCCCAGGACAACTAAGATGCAGAAATCTGCATTGATGGTGCCCCCATGCGCACCACCCTCGATCTCAATGACGACCTGCTCGCCGAAGCCAAGGCTTTCGCGGCCCGCGACAAGCTCACGCTCACCCGGTTGATTGAAGAAGGCCTGGCCCTACGCCTGCGCCAGGCCAGGCAGCCGGCTACCGCAGCCGGCTACCGCAGCCTTCCTGTGCACCCCGGCCAAGGTGGGCTCAGCGCTGCTGTCCTGAATCCCGGCAGCAACCGTTGCCTGCTGGATGCCGCCGACGGTCTCACGGCGCCATGACACCCGATGTGAACGTGCTGGTGGCAGCGTCGCGCAGCGACCATCCCCACCACCGCGTGGCCATCAGCTGGCTGGAAGCCGCGATGGGCGCCTGCGCCAGAGGCGAGCGCCTACGCCTGTTGCCCATGGTGACCGCAGGGTTTCTGCGTCTGGTCACCCATCCACGGGTGTTTGTGAACCCCACGCCCTTGGCAGCGGCCCAGGATTTTCTGGCAGCGCTGCTCGGCACCGATGGGGTGGAGCTGATCACCGTGGGCGATGAGTGGCCCCTGCTGGAGCCGCTCTGCAGCAAGCATCAGCTGGTGGGAAACGCCATCAGTGATGGCTGGATCGCAGCAGCTGTTCTGGCCCGCCAGGAATGCCTGACCACCTTTGATCGGGATTTCACGGCGCTGCTACCCAGCAGGCAACTGCTGTTGCTCGAACCGTGAGCTGTTCTGCTCATGCACTGCGCTGCTCCAGCAGGCTGGCGGCATAGCTGAGGGCTTCGCGCTGGCCGCCGCCGGCGAGTTCGGCCAGCTCGGCCTCGCGGGCCTGGGTGTCCCGCAGGTGGGACACCCGCGTGCGGGTGGCACCGCCTTCCACCACCTTGCTGACGCGGTAATGGTGATCAGCCGCGGCGGCCACCAGGGGCTGGTGGGTCACGCAGAACACCTGGCGCTGCGCCGCCAGGGCGCTCAACAACTCGCCCATGGCCCCGCTGACCCGGCCGCTCACGCCACTGTCGATCTCATCGAACAGCAGGGTGACGTGATGATCGGCCGCGGCCAGACAGGTTTTGAGCGCCAGCAGAAAGCGCGACATCTCGCCGCCCGAGGCCACCTCCGCCAAGGGCGCCAGGGGCTGGCCCGGGTTGGCTGAAAACAGAAACTGCACGCCGTCGGCCCCTTCCTCAGCCGGCGGTGCCGGCTCAATCGCCACGGCAAAGCGCACATGGGTGAGGCCCATGAGCCGCAGGGCCGCCATCAGCTGCTGCTCCAACGCAGTGGCAGCGGCCCGGCGGGCCGCAGTCAGGGCTGCATTGGCGACATCACGGTCGCGGCGGGACTCGGCTTCGGCGAGCTCGAGCGCCTCCAGCGACGCCTCGGCGCCGCCGGGGGCCAGCTGCTCGCGCAACTGATCGCGCAGGGCGATCAGGGCCGGCAGGTCCTGGCCATGGCGGCGCTCCAGCGCCTTGAGCTGGGCCATGCGCTCCTGCAGGGCGGCCAGACTCTCGGGATCGCTCTCCAGAGCCCCGCCATAGCGGTCGAGGTCACGGGCCAGGTCCTGCAGGGCCACCAGGGCATCGCCGCAGGCCTGGGCCAGGGGGCCAGCGCCGGCGGGATCAAGAACAGCCATCTGGGCCAGCTCCTGCTCACAGGCGGCCAGGTGCTCGAGCGCCGAGGGCACCTCCTCGGCCCCCTCCTGCAGCCGGCCCAGCAAGGTCATCACCCCTTGTTGCAGGCGCACGCCGTGGGCCAGGCGATCTTGCTCGGCCTGCAGCTGCTGGCGCTCCTGGGGATCCTCCAATTGAGCAGCCTCCAGGTCGGCCAGCAGCTGCTCCTGTTGCTGGCGCTCGCGCTGCAGCTGATCCCACTGGCTGCGAGCCGTGTCGAGGGCGGCGGCCGCCTGCCGCCAACGGCGAAAGGCCGCGGCCACCGGCTCCAGGGCGGCGGTCACTCCCTCGCCGCCGAAGCGATCAAGCCAGCGGCGCTGCTGACCCGGGCGTGCCAAGTGCTGGGTCTGGCCCTGCACGGTCAGATCGAGCACCAGGGGCCTGAGCTCCTGGATCTGCTGGCGGTTCACGGCCACCCCATTGAGGCGATGACGACTGCTGAGGCGCTCCTCACTGAGGCGCCATTCGCGGCTGAGCAGGAGTTCACCGTCATCGGCCTCCAGCTCCTGCTCGGCCAACCAGCTGCTCAGCGGTGGGGTGAGGCTGAAGCTGGCTTCAATCACCCCACGCTCACAGCCCTGCCGCAGCAACCGCGGCCCCACGCCCCCCAACAGCGCATCGAGCGCATCGAGCAGGATCGATTTGCCCGCACCCGTTTCGCCGGTGAGCACCGTGAACCCCGGGCCGAAGCGCAACTCCAGGCTTTCGATCAGGGCAATGTTCTCGAGCCTCAGACCGGTGAGCACGGCAGTCTCCGCAGGCGCATCGGTGGTCGGCCCGACCGTAGCGGCTTGCTCTTTCGTTTAGAAGGGGGTCGGTGCCAAGCCGCCGGCCGCCACCTCAGCCATGGTCCATTCCAGTTCGCAAGCCACTGCCGATCCCCAGGAAGGCAGCGCGGCCGCCGTTGCAGCATCCTCTGCGGCGGGCACGGCAACGGTTGAAATCAGCGACTTCATCGAAGCCGCCGGCCTGCTGGAGTACGACCCCGAAGCGATCACGCGCATCTACGCCGGACACCCCGGGCGCCTGCTGAAACGCTTCTGGCAGACCCTGATGCCAATTGGGCTCTACCTGCTGGGTGTGGGCTTCGACTGGTTGATCCAGCGCCTCAAGGACCCCGACCATGCCCGCGCCCGTGCCAAGGAAGCCGCCGATCTGGTGGCATCGCTGGGTCCGGCCTTCATCAAGGCCGGCCAGGCCCTGAGCACCCGGCCCGACATCGTGCCGCCACTGCTGCTCGAGGAGCTGGCCCAGCTGCAGGACCAGCTGCCGGGCTTCGACTCAGCGCTGGCGATGGCCTGCATCGAAGAAGACCTGGGGGCGCCGGTCAGCGAGATCTACGCCGAATTGGAGCTTGAGCCGATCTCAGCCGCATCGCTGGGCCAGGTGCACCGCGGTGTGCTCCACAACGGCGAGAGGGTGGCAGTCAAGGTGCAGGGGCCCGGCCTGCGCGAGCAGATCACGCTTGATCTCTACATCGTGCGCAACATCGCCGCCTGGCTCAACCGCAACGTGGGCCTGATCCGCAGCGACCTGGTGGCGCTGATCGACGAGCTGGGCAAGCGGGTGTTCGAGGAGATGGACTATTTCAATGAAGCCTCGAACGCTGAAAAGTTCGCCCAGCTGCACGCCCACAACCCCCGCATCGCCGTACCGCGCATTCACCACGAGGCCACCAGCCGCCGCGTGCTCACGATGGAGTGGATCGACGGCGTCAAGCTCACCAACCTCGAGGCGGTGCGCGAGCTGGGCTTCGATCCCGACGACATGGTGCAGGTGGGGGTCGACTGCAGCCTGCAGCAGCTGCTGGAGCACGGTTTCTTCCACGCCGATCCCCACCCCGGCAACCTGCTGGCCTTGGCCGACGGGCGCCTGGCCTACCTCGATTTCGGCATGATGAGCGAGGTGAGCCGCGAGAGCCGCACCGGCCTGATCCAGGCGGTGGTGCACCTGGTCAACCGCAATTTCGGCAAGCTCTCCAAGGATTTCGTCAGCCTTGGGTTTCTGGCCGAAGACGTGAACCTTGAGCCGATCGTGCCGGCGTTTGAAACGGTGTTCGGCCAGGCCCTCGAGCAGGGGGTGAGCCGCATGGACTTCAAGGCCGTCACCGACGACCTCAGCGGCGTCATGTACCGCTTCCCATTCCGGGTGCCGCCGTACTACGCCCTGATCATCCGCTCGCTGGTGACGCTGGAGGGCATCGCCCTCAGCGTCGATCCCGACTTCAAGATCCTGGGCGCCGCCTACCCCTATTTCGCCCGTCGGCTGATGGAAGATCCCGATCCATCACTGCGCCAGAGCCTCAAGGAGATGCTGTTTGACGGTGAAGTGTTCCGCTGGCAGCGGCTCGACAACCTGGTGGCCAGCGCCGCCCAGGGCAGCCAACTGGATCTGGAAGGCCTGCTCGATCAGGTGATCGCCTTTCTGTTCTCAGACAACGGCGGTCTGCTGCGCCAGCAACTGGTCACAGCCGCCGTGGAACAGCTCGACAGCCTGGCCTGGCGCACCACCTTGAGTCTGAGCCGGCGCCTGCCAGCCGGTCTGCAGGCTCTGCAACCCCCAGGGCTGAGGGAACTGGCCTCAAGACACGACGAGAGCAGCGAATCCCTGCTGCTGAATCTGGAACCGATTCGCCAGCTGGTGCGCATTCTCAATGCCCTGCCGGGCTTTGAACCCCAGCTGCTGCTGAGCCGGTTACCGCAGGTGCTGGCTGCGCCGGGATTCCGGCGCATGGGTCTCGATCTGGCCCAGGGCCTGGCCGAGCGCAGCCTCGTGCGACTGCTGCGCGACGTGATGGCCAGCCCGACTCAGGGAGCGTTGCAGCCGGCCTAAAGTCGATTCCACATGGATCGTGGATCAGCAACGGTGAGAAGCCACCCCAGCGCACGGCACCGACTCCTGGGTGCCGGGATGGCCCTGCTGACCCTGGGGCCGATGGTTCAGCCCTTCCCCTCCCGTGCCGCTGAGAACCTGGTGTTTGTGAGCGGGGCCTTCCGCCGCTCGATCGCCGTCTCCGATCTCGAATACCTGGCGGAAACCGGGAAGGCCCGCGGTCTGCTGGCCGATGTGCTCGCCCTGACCAAGCAGGACCCGGCCACGGTGGCCAAGCTGCTCAAGGAATCCATCAGCCTGCCGGTGACCCTGGTCAGCCGGCTGCTCAACACCCGCATCGGTGAAGCGCTGCTGAAACGGGTGGGGGCCATCCTCTCGCCCCTCTATGCCAGCAATGAGAGCATTCCCGCACTGCGCTCAGCGGTGATCCTGGGCCTGGTGCAGGGCAATGGTTCGCTGTCAGCCCTCTCCTTCTTCAAGGCCTATCCAACCACTGAACTCGAAGTGAGCATCCCGGCTCTGTTGAGCCTGATGACCAAAGCCAGTTCCATCAGCGACCTGGTGCGGTTCTTCTCGGAATCCCCGCTCGACGGATTGAAGGGGAGCGATACCCCTGATTCAGCCCCGAAAAGCTCTGGAAGCTGAGCCGTAGATTCGGCGCAGTGCTGTTCGCCAAGCCGTGCCCCTGCTGCGATCGCTGCGGACGTTGGCAGCACGGCCAACCCATCAGGACTGGCCTGGCCTGATCGAGGCCTATCGCCGTTGGTTGCCGGTGAGCAACCAGACCCCGGTGATCAGCCTGCGGGAGGGGGCCACGCCTCTGATCCCGGCACCAACGATCGCTGAACGCGTCGGCCGGGGGGTGAAGGTCTACCTCAAGTACGACGGCCTGAACCCCACCGGATCCTTCAAGGATCGGGGCATGACCATGGCGATCAGCAAAGCCAAGGAAGCCGGCTCCGAAGCGGTGATCTGCGCCAGCACCGGCAACACCTCGGCAGCGGCAGCCGCCTATGCCCGCCGTGGCGGCATGCGGGCCTTCGTGCTGATTCCCGATGGGTACGTCGCCCAGGGCAAGCTGGCCCAGGCGCTGCTCTACGGCGCCGAGATGATCGCCATCCAGGGCAACTTTGACCGAGCCCTGGCGATTGTGCAGGAGGTGGCGAACCAGTACCCGATCACCCTGGTCAACTCCGTCAATCCTTACCGGCTGCAGGGCCAGAAAACCGCGGCCTTCGAAGTGATCGACGCCCTCGGCGAAGCGCCCGACTGGCTCTGCATTCCGGTGGGCAACGCCGGCAACATCACGGCCTACTGGATGGGATTCAACGAATACCGCCAAGCCGGCCGCAGCCGCACCCTGCCGCGCATGATGGGCTTTCAGGCGGCGGGTTCAGCACCGCTAGTGATGGGCCACACCATCGAGCATCCCGACACCATCGCCACAGCGATCCGCATCGGCAATCCGGTCAACAGAGACAACGCCCTCAAGGTGGAAGCGGAGAGCCATGGCGGCTTCATGGCCGTCACCGATGCAGAGATCCTTGAGGCCTACAAGCTGCTCGGCAGCGGCGAAGGCGTCTTCTGCGAACCCGCCAGCGCAGCCTCGGTGGCCGGTCTGCTCAAGCGCCGGGACGAAGTCCCGGCTGGTGCCACGGTGGTCTGCGTGCTCACCGGCAACGGCCTCAAGGATCCCAGCACCGCCATCGAACACAACGAAGCACGGTTCCACACCGGCCTGGACGCTGATACTGCCGCCGTGGCCAAGGTGATGGGCTTCTAAAGGCAACCGATCGCTTCAACCGATTCACAAAGCGTCTGTTGAAAGCCTGGGGGAAACCGTGGCTGCACGGCTGAACACGGGGACATCGATTCAAGCGGCTCAACACTTCTGATTTCCCAAGCCACGGGAAAGCGTGGAAAACCATCGGTTGTCCCCATTCAGCCCATCCAATTCCTCAGGCCTGGATTCAGCAGAAGGCTGATGCAACGGCCCCGATCACGGTTTTCCCTGGTTTCCCAAGGCCCTACGATGACGGTGGTTGGAATTGGTTCAAAGCCTTAAAGACTGTTTTGATCCGGTGTTGGGAATTCGGCTTGCCGGACCAGTCAGCCCGTTGCGCAACGGAGCCGGTTGTGGAAGCGTGGGGAGCCCGTCGGGCCCAAGCCCTGATCTGTCTCCATGAAGCTGGTTTGCTCCCAGTCCGAACTCAGCTCAGGTCTTCAGCTGGTCAGCCGCGCTGTGGCAAGCAGGCCCACCCATCCGGTGCTGGCCAATGTGTTGCTCACTGCCGACGCCGGCACTGGGCGGCTCAGCCTCACCGGCTTTGACCTGAGCCTGGGCATCCAGACCAGCATTGCCGCCACGGTGGAGGTCAGCGGCGCCATCACGCTGCCGGCTCGCCTGTTTGGTGAAATCGTGAGCCGTCTGGCTGCCGACAGTCCGATCACCCTCAACTGCCCGGAGGGTGACGAGCAGCTGGAGCTCACCAGCCTGTCGGGCAGCTATCAGATGCGCGGCATGCCCGCCGACGACTTTCCCGATCTCCCCCTGGTGCAGACCGGGGTGTCGATCCGCCTGGAGGCCCAGGCCCTGATTCAGGGGTTGCGGGCCACCCTGTTTGCCAGCAGCGGCGACGAAGCGAAGCAGTTGCTCACCGGTGTGCACCTGCAGCTCGATCCCGATGCGCTTGAATGCGCCGCCACCGATGGCCATCGCCTGGCGGTGTTGCGTTTGCCGCAGCCCCAGAGCGCCGCCGAACCGTTTGCCGTCACGGTGCCGGCCCGTTCGCTGCGGGAGTTGGAGCGGTTGCTCTCCGGTCGGGCCAGCGAGGAGCCGCTCAGCCTGTTCTGCGATCGCGGCCAGGTGGTGTTTCTGTGGGCTGATCAGGTGCTCACCAGCCGCAGCCTCGATGGTGCCTATCCCAAATACCGGCAGCTGATTCCCGACAGCTTCAACCGCACGATCCAGATCGATCGCCGTGCTCTCGTGGCAGCGCTGGAGCGGGTGGCCGTGCTCGCGGATCAGCACAACAACGTGGTCAAGCTGAGTGCGGATCCGGCGACGGGCCAGCTGCAGATCAGCGCCGATGCCCAGGACGTGGGCAGCGGCTCGGAAGCGATCGGGGCCAACATCGCCGGTGAGGCCATCCAGATCGCGTTCAACGTGCGCTACCTGCTCGATGGTCTCAAGGCCATGGGCGGTGATCAGGTGGTGCTGCACTGCAACGGTCCCACCACCCCGGCCGTGCTCTCCTTGCTGGATGACCCCCAGTTCACCTACCTGGTGATGCCGGTGCAGATCCGTCAGTGATCGATTGGTGAGCCTGCCGGAGCAACTGCTGTTGAGCGATCTGTTGCGGCGCCGCGTGCGCTGCGATCAGGGGCTCGACCATGGCGCCGGCACGGCAGCCTGGATGCACCCTCCGGTGCACCGCGTGCTCGGCTGGGTCAGCCGCCCATCCGCCTTCGGCAGCAAGCGTCAGATCTGGCGGTTGAACCAACTGCGCGGTCTGGGCGAGTTGGAGGCGTTGGTCAAGGGCGAGCCCTCGGAAGCGGATCAGGAGACCATTGAGCGGCTGCCCACCCTGATCCAGGCCACGTTGCTGGGGCAGAAGGATCAGCCCCTGGGCACGGTTGTTGATGCGGCGGTTGATCTCAGCACCGGCGCCATACGCCACTACCTCGTGAGCCGCAGTGATCCGCGCTTGCCGGGTAGCAGTCGCTGGCGTCTGACACCCGATCGCATTGCTGACCAGCGACCCGGGCAGGTGTTTGCGCGGCTGCAGGAGCTCGACGATCTGCCCCTGGCCCGGGCCAGCGTGCGCCAGGAGTTCCTGCGCCGGTCCAGGCGCTGGCGCGATCAGGTGCAGGATCTCGGAGATCGCTTTGAGCAACAGGTCGAAGGCTGGCTGGAAGAGCCCCCCTGGCAGGAAGGTGACAAGGTGCGCGATCCAATGCCGCCGTCCTGGGCCGATCAGCCCCGTCAGCACCAGGACCCCGAACCCTGGGAGTTCGAGGACTGGGATCGGGATCCTGCTGACGATGCCCCGCCGTCGCGTCAGCGTTCGCGCGGGCGCAGTCGACAGTCCGATCAGGACACCGACACCGACCCCTG
>Ga0194118_10006695_pt1 | contig 11369 bp, 13 predicted proteins | sample TA2MahsurfametaG_2_FD_148662 | JGI IMG/M metagenome (GOLD analysis project Ga0194118, IMG submission 148662) | Freshwater microbial communities from Lake Tanganyika, Tanzania - TA2015013 Mahale N5 surface | ecosystem: Environmental > Aquatic > Freshwater > Lake | place: Tanzania: Lake...
CACCTTAGTTAAAACCGCAAAGTTACCTAAAGGTTTATTTTATTTGCTACTACATGCAGGCAATTTTCATACTTTTCAAAGGTAACCCAACACTTTCCGTTGATTTTCAGATCATATAGCACTTTGGATAAGGTTGCTTGTAAAAATTGTTTATCGCATGGAGTTATCTGCGATTCCTTGATAATTTCAAAACGAGAGAAAGAAAAATCCATGCTATTCCCATTTAAGTGCGGACTCCTTTGAATTGAATTAATGTTATTTTTCCTGAGGCGTTTTACTGAATGGGTTGTCCTTGTCAGGGAGGTCACAATAAACTTGCTTCCTTGTAAGGGTGTGTTTTTTATTGCTTCATCGAAGCGCATACCAATGTCTTCTAATAGACGATTGGCGCACGGAATTAAAAAGGGATAAGAATAGGTGAGATCGTCCAATTTAAAGCCGTGATTATTTTTCACAAGGTGTAATTTCCCTCTTTTGTAGTGTGATAGGATCTGCCTATAATTAGAGCAAGGTATAATGCCTTCGTGAGAGGATATTTTATAGTAGTCTTTTATTTTATTGTGTAATAAATGAATGTATTGATTTTTGACCCCGTGTGACAAGCAATCATCTTTATCATTCTTGATTTTAGTATTAACAGATTTTGTGAGGTAGGAGCGAGGCTTAAGAAAACCGTCTTCCTTAAGGTCTGCAGAAAAAAACAGAACAGGGACAAGCGATAGGAAAACTAATTTATCTTTCATTTTGTTTTAAAAGTAAATTAATAAACTCACACGCTATGAATTCCTTAACTTTGTTATCAAATGAGTACTTTTGATAAACTTCAGGAACAACTTTTATTACAAGAGTGGCCGAACCTCTATCTGTTTAAGTTCATCGTTCCCAATGAAATCGAAAAAATAGCAAAAGTCAGCTCCTTATTCAATGAAAATTGTGATTTAAGCATGCATTCGTCGAGTAAAGGAAATTACCTCAGTATCACAGTAAAAGAGGTTATGATGTCTGCTGAAGACATTATTGATATTTACAAGAAGGCGGCAGAAATTAAAGGAGTAATTACGTTATGACACACAAAACCATTGAAATATTATTCATCACACTAGGTATCTTGATGCTTATTTTGATATATAAGTTGATTTTACGACGATTCAGTAAAGGAAGGATAGACCACAGTAAATTTTGTACCTTATACAGCTTAGAGAAAAATCCTGCTAGCGGCCTTGTAGAATTCTATTTCACTACTCCGGTCATGCAGCAAATTGAATTCTGCATTTGGAATGAGGAGGAGGAGTGTACAGTGTTAAAAAAAGAAGAGGTGGAAAAGGGAGGACAGATCGTGCGGTTTGACACCAGGGATTTGAAGAACGGCGTGTATACATATGGAATAATCACCAATGTGCAAAAAACAATAAAAAAGTTTCGAATAGAGAACTAGGACTCTCTGCCGCGTCTAATTCTTATCCTATTCGGACTGATTTTTAAATTATAACGTTTTCGGGAGAACCTACTTTTTGGAGCAGACGAGGTTAGAAATCTATATACAAGCCCAACAGTACTCTGTAAATAAGAAAGTTTTACAAAATTAATTGAAGCAGGCAGCTTGATCATAGATTGCACTTGAATGCCAAAACTATTCGCCAACCATAAGTTAATGCCAAGTCCCATGTTCATATTTGCACTGAACCCTTGGTGCTGGCTTACACCTCCCCCTAACATAGCGTATGGCTCGATTACCCTAGAATTAAGTAAATTCCCAAAGGAGTATTTTGACAGTACGTCAAGATTATATCGTGAAATACTATCAAATACAACATTTGTATCTAAAATTTGAGGGAATAATGCGATTTGCTCATAGGTCACCGCAGTTTCTAAACTCCATGGATCGTAGAGGTGAATATCAAAAAATAAACGGCCTGAAGCGCCAATATTTTGGAATGGCTTTGCAAATTCCTTGCTAAGCACATAACCTGAGGTCAGCCATGATGCACCAAACATATAATCGTACTTATCGGCATTCTTTATAAATTTCCATGGCTGAGAATGACAAACATTCAAGGTATGCAAAAACATTACGAGGACACAAATTCTCATTAATTTGGGTAAAGTTGTAAATTTAATAAATAATTTATCGTTTATACTTTTTGCTAGGGCTAAATTCAGCGTTATATTTACATTCATTACATGTTATTCACTAATTTTGATTGATGAAAAAGGCTAAGGTTCACCAGTTAAAATTAGAAACCGAAGATATCAGTGTTATTGGCATTTCTTCGGGATTTGCAGACTATAGGTTAGCTTGGGAATTGAATCAAAAATTAAATTTTAAACTATTTCTGTCGGACGAAACTTTTACCACAAATGAAGCTCGAAAACCTGAACTTACTCATTTCAGATTATATCATTTTTTTGATGAAGAGGAAAATAGGGCTTACTATTTACTTCGAAATAAACAAGCGTCAAAAGTAGCCGTTCAGGAATTATCACAAATGGATTTTTTCTTAATCACTACACCATTAAATAAAGCATCAATTGAAGAACTAATGAAAAATATAAGAGAAATAAACGGAGTAGCTGCGGTTTTTAATTTGTCCGATACAGCGTCACCCCATTTTGAACAAATTTCATTGTAAACAGGAAGAATATTTTATGAAAAAAACAAAAATTATAGCGACTCTTGGACCCTCCTCTTCCTCAAAAGAGGTTTTGAGTGAAATGATTAAAGCCGGTTTAGACGTCTGTAGAATTAACTTTTCTCATGGCTCATATTCAGGTCACGCCGAGGTCGTTCAAATCATCCGAGAACTCAACATAGAACTGAAAACAAATGTCGCCATTTTGGCTGATTTACAGGGTCCGAAAATTCGTATTCATGAAATGGCAGATGAGACTGAGTTAGCCGTTGGTTCCGATCTTATTATTCAAGTTGAAGAGATTATTGGAAATAGTGAGCGTTTGTCAATTAACTACGCCCTTTTACCGAGGGAAGCCAAAAAAGGCGAACGGATCCTTCTGGATGATGGAAAGATTGTACTGGAGGTATTAAGTACGAATGGTTCTACAGAGTTGACCTGCCGTGTAATTCAGGGGGGTAGACTATCGTCAAACAAAGGGGTTAATTTCCCAAACACAAAAATATCCCTACCATCGCTTACGGAAAAAGATCTATTAGATTTGGAATTTGCACTCGAACAGAAAGTTGATTGGGTGGGATTGTCCTTTGTTCGATCTGTGGCGGACATTGTAGAATTAAAAGAACGAATTTCTTCAAAGGGTCATCATGCCAAAGTGATTGCCAAAATTGAAAAACCCGAAGCGCTCGACAATATAGACGAGATCATCGATCAAACAGATGGAATAATGGTCGCAAGGGGTGACCTGGGAGTAGAAATTCCTTACCAAAATGTGCCTTTGATTCAAAAAATGTTAATAGAAAAGGGTATTCGCCATGCGAAACCTGTAATTGTGGCCACACAGATGATGGAGACAATGATTTCAAGTATGACACCAACTCGCGCGGAAGTTAATGATGTGGCCAATGCCGTATTAGACGGTACGGATGCTGTGATGCTTTCAGGAGAGACCTCCATTGGCAAATACCCAGTTGAAGTAATAAATACCATGAGCAATATTATCAGAGAAATGGAAAATTTTGAAGGCATCTACAATAAGGAGGAAATTCCAGACCGCAATCGAAATAGATTTATATCGGATTCCATTTGTTTCAACGCATGCAGATTGTCACAACGCGTGGATGCCAAGGCAATAATAACAATGTCTTTCTCGGGTTATACAGCTTACAAGATTGCATCCCAACGTCCTAACACAGCTATTTTTGTTTTTACAAGTAATAAAAAAATAATCACCCAATTAAATTTGGTTTGGGGAGTTAGCGCATTCTTTTACGACAAGCGAATTTCAACAGATCATACCATTGCGGATATTAAACGTATTATGAAGTCGCAGGGTTATTTGGAGACCGGTGATTTGGTTATAAATATCGCGTCAATTCCTCTTGTGGAACTTGGAAGTTCGAATATGCTGAAATTAAGTTATGTTGACTGATTGAAATCTCAGAAAAAATAAGTAACTTAAGGTTAAAGAAGAATTATGGAGAAAATTTGGGATGTGAAGGGGGAGAATATGGATTCTTCTGAGCTTGATTATTTGTGCAACCGTTTTAAAATCGAAAGAACAATTTCAAAATTGCTGTGGCAAAGAGGCCTCAGAAAAGAGTCGGATATTCTCAAGTTTTTTAACCCATCCTTGCAGGATTTACACGATTCATTCCTAATGAAGGATATGAGGGAAGCCGTTGAGTTGTTAGTGAACACAATGACCAAAGGAGAAAAAATCATGTTATACGGCGATTATGATGTAGACGGTACTACTGCGGTAGCAACAATGTTCCTAGGCATTAAGGAACTTCACCAAGATATCGTTTATTACATCCCCGATCGCTACACAGAAGGTTATGGACTAAGTATTCAGGGAATAGACGCTGCTAAAACGCAGAATTGCACGCTTATTATCACCTTAGATTGTGGCGTGAAAGCAGCTGATAAAATTGCCTATGCACGAAACTTAGGATTGAATGTGATCGTCTGTGACCATCACGAACCAGGCGAGGAGCTACCCGATGCGCTTGTTTTAGATCCTAAAAGAAAAGATTGTAACTATCCGTTTAAAGAACTTTCGGGTTGCGGAGTTGGATTTAAATTACTTCAAGCGCTATATAGAAAGAAAGGATTACCTGACGATCCTTTATTCAATTTACTTGACTTTGTAGCCATAAGTATTGGTGCGGATATCGTTTCTGTCGAAGGTGAAAATAGAATTTTGGCCTACCACGGTTTGAAAAAACTGAATAATAATCCTCGTTTATTTATACAAAAGATTGCCGAACTTTCCTCTAGAAAGTTGCCTTTTACCTTGACAGATGTTGTCTTTGTTCTCGCACCAAGAATCAATGCAGCAGGCAGAATTCGATCGGGAATACATGCGGTTAATATGATGCTTTCAAACGACAGCCAAGAAATAAACGCCTTAACTGAAGCCATCAATAACGACAATAAAATTCGCAGGGAATTTGATGAACAAATTACTCAAGAAGCACTCGCTCAAATTGATGCTGACACTGAATTTAAAGGTAAAAAAACCACAGTCGTTTACCATCCCACGTGGCATAAAGGCGTTGTTGGTATTGTGGCCTCGCGATTAATTGAAACACATTACCGTCCTACCATTGTACTCACAAAATCAAATGATTTGATAACCGGTTCCGCACGAAGTATAAGTCAGTTGAATATTTATCAAGCCATAGAGTCATGTAAAGAATTGTTAGTACAGTTTGGGGGTCATGAGCATGCAGCTGGCCTGACGTTGAAAGAAGAAAATTTAAAGGAATTTTGTGAACGATTTGATCGCTTTGTGAAAGAAAATCTCTCAGACTCCAAAATGATTCCCGAACAAACGATAGATATGGAAATTCAATTAGATGATGTTTATTGCAATCAAATACATACGAAAATCCCGCGATTGATGAAAGCCATTGATGCTTTTGAACCCTTCGGTCCCGGAAATATGAAACCTGTTTTTCGCACACAGAATCTATTTACAGTTGAATCTCGGGTGCTTAAAGAAAAACATTTAAAGTTAAAGGTACGCCAACCGCAAAGTAATTACACCTATGATGCTATTGGTTTCGGTTTGGCCTCCAAAGAATTAGAGGTTGCCAGTGGGCTTCCTTTTGAAATGGCATATACGCTCGAAATTAATGAGTTTAATGGCCTAACTAATGTTCAATTAAACATTAAAGATTTACGCGCAATGTGTTAGCATATTCACTACTTTTGACGCTATGTTTACAGGAATAATCGAAGGAATTGGTGAGGTTGTCGGTATACAGCACGAACAGAGCAACGTTCATGTTGAACTATTTAGCCCATTCACACATGAATTGAAAATTGATCAAAGTGTTTCGCATAATGGTTGTTGTTTGACAGTTGTAAAGTTAAGTGACACTTCCTACACGGTGACCGCGATTAAAGAAACACTGGATAAAACAAACTTGCGGTATTGGAAAGTAGGAACTCAAGTGAACTTAGAACGGTGCATGCAGCTGAATGGAAGACTTGACGGACATATTGTACAAGGTCATGTGGATACCGTTGCGGAATGCACCGAAATTAAAGACCAACAAGGTAGTTGGAAATATAAATTTACTTATGTCGGTGATTTTATTACCGTAGAGAAAGGTTCAATAACGGTAAATGGTACGAGTCTCACGGTAGTGGATTCGGAGAAAAATTCATTTTCGGTTTGTATAATTCCTTATACGTTCGAAAACACAAATTTCAAACAGCTGAACATCGGAGATAAAGTGAATATTGAATTCGATGTGATTGGAAAATATGTTCAAAAATTACTTGAACTAAATCAATAAAAATTCAACGTTATATTTTGAGTCACACTGCTCGAATTTGGAATATTGAACTTTGATTGTGTCCAATTCGGTGGCCCGAAACTGCCCATGGCATTATTGGAAAACGCAAAGCCTTCCGTTGGAATGCCCAACCAATTTTGATCAATTTCTTGATTGTCATTTTCGTCATGGAAAATTGCAAATGCATAATATCCAGGGACAATACTGTCGAGTGTTATCGTCATATTTGCACCAGTGCACTCAAGAAACAACTCCGCCAAGGCTTGATTAGGATCATTAAAACTACTCGAGCTATTGTAAAGAGCGAAATTTACCTTTCCATTTGTGTTTTGCATGCCACTCAAATTTATTACTAAAGTGGACAATGTATCTAATGTACTTGTACCTCCACCTGTTGTGTCTTGAGGATTTGGTATTGGATCAGGTTGAGGTTCTACATTCTTTTTTTTGCAGGATGTAGAACATATTAAAAAGAGGGAGACTAATAAAATAATACTTATGAACCTTGACATTGAGGCAAATTTATACATTACACTTTTCGGAACAACAATTTATACATTCAATTTAACACCAAATAAAATTACCTGGCCCCGTTGTATTTCTTTTCAACCTCATTCCAGTCAATTACTTCAAAAAAAGCTTGAATATAATCTGGTCTTCTGTTTTGATAATTCAAATAGTACGCATGTTCCCATACATCCAAACCTAAAATTGGCGTTCCTTGACATCCTTCACCCATCAGCGGATTATCTTGATTTGCTGTGGAACAAACTTCAAGCGTACCATTACTCACACACAACCAAGCCCAACCCGATCCGAAGCGCGTTGCAGCAGCAGCAGCAAACTTTTCTTTAAAAGATTCGAATGAACCAAATGTAGTGTTTATAGCTGCAGCTAAGTTTCCAACGGGATGTCCTCCTCCTGAGGGACTCATTACTTCCCAAAATAAATTGTGATTCCAAAAACCGCCGCCGTTGTTGCGAACTGCAGGCTTGTCTTTGCAATTTTGAAGAATATGTAAAAGCGATTGCCCTTCTAATTCAGTTCCTGCAATTGCGTTGTTCAAATTAGTCGTGTAAGCTTGGTGATGCTTAGAATGGTGTATTTCCATGGTGCGCGCATCGATGTGCGGTTCGAGCGCATCATAGGCGTAGTGTAATTTTGGTAATTCGAATGCCATAATATTAAATTTTACCTGTAAAGTTAAACATCGCCGTGAAAAAAATGGCTTGTATGCTATATTTTTTAACAAAGACTTTTTCTCTTTACCTTTACCTAATGAATAACGAAAGACCACTTTCTGATTGGATTCCAATGTCTCTCAAAGAAGCAGAGAAAAGAGGTTGGGAAGAGTTTGACGTGATTCTCATTTCTGGAGATGCGTATGTTGATCATCCGGCGTTCGGAACTGCTGTAGTGGCACGGATTATTGAAGACGAAGGATTGAAAATTGGTATTGTTGCTCAGCCAAACTGGAAAGATGATTTAAGAGATTTTAAAAAGCTAGGTAAACCAAAACTCTTTTTTGGGGTAACTGCAGGATGCATGGATTCCATGGTAAATCACTACACCGCGAATAAAAGATTACGTTCAACTGATGCATATACACCGGGAGGCCAAGCGGGGTTCAGACCAGATTATGCTTCAACTGTCTACAGTACTATTTTGAAAGAACTTTATCCCGATGTTCCAGTCCTTTTGGGAGGAATCGAGGCCTCTTTAAGGAGGGTAACACATTATGATTATTGGAAAGATGCTTTGATGCCTTCAATTTTAGTTGACTCCAAAGCAGATGCCCTCGTTTACGGAATGGGTGAGCAACCTTTGAGAAGCTTTTTACAAATGTTGAAAAAGGGCATTCCATTTCATCACGCAAAAACGCTTAATCAAATTGCGTTTCTCCAAGATGAAAGCCTGCCGCTACCAAAAAATAAGCAATGGGAAACAGTTGAACTCTCCTCACATGAGAAATGTCTTTCGGATAAAATTGCCTATGCTGCAAATTTTAAAATTGTTGAAGTTGAATCGAATAAGTGGGAAGCAAATCGAATCATTCAGAAGGTAGGTGATAAGGTGTTGGTGATAAATCCGCCTTACAAGACGATGACGGAAAATGAAATTGATAAATCATTTGATTTACCCTATACGCGTCTGCCGCATCCAAAATATAAAAAACGTGGCTCTATTCCAGCGTATGAAATGATTAAATTCTCCATCAATATGCACCGTGGCTGTTTTGGTGGATGTAGTTTTTGTACGATTTCAGCACATCAGGGAAAATTTATTGCCTCAAGAAGCGAAAAATCTATTCTTAAAGAAGTCGAAGCCGTGATTGAACACCCTGAGTTTAAAGGTTACATTTCTGATTTAGGCGGACCTTCAGCCAACATGTACAAGATGAAAGGTAAAGATGAAGCCATTTGCGCACGCTGTACCTCGCCAAGCTGTATTCATCCTGTTATTTGTAACAATTTAGATACATCACATAAACCGATGACAGAACTGTACAGAAAAGTGGATGCGCACCCGAGGGTGAAAAAAGCCTTCGTTGGTTCCGGAATTAGATACGATTTACTAGTTGACGACTTCAATAAAAACAACGAGGATGGAAATCACGACGAATACATTGAACAAGTTGTTACGCGGCATGTCAGTGGTAGATTGAAAGTCGCGCCTGAACATACGGCAGATGCCACCTTACGAATAATGCGCAAACCTTCGTTTAAGTATTTTCATAAGTTTAAGGAGAAATACGATAAAATTTCAGAGAAGCATCATTTGAAACAACAATTGATTCCTTACTTTATTTCTTCGCATCCCGGGTGTGAAGAGACAGATATGGCAGAATTAGCGGCTGAAACGAAAGATATGGGCTTTCAGTTGGAACAAGTGCAGGATTTCACACCAACTCCTATGACAGTTGCAGAGGTTATCTATTATTCTGGAGTTCATCCGTATACATTGAAGCCAGTAAAAACACCAAAAACAAAAGAAGAAAAACTAAATCAAAATAGATTTTTCTTTTGGTATAAACGCGAAAATCAGCAATGGATAAAACAACGATTGGAAAAAGCAAAAAGACTCGATTTATTTACAAAATTGCTGGGAGAAAACACTGATAAAAAGCCTATGCCGGCTTGGCTTGAAAAAAGAAGGGGTAAATAATAAAGCGGGTTTCCCCGCTATGTTTCTTTTTTTGTGAAATACAACTTATTACTCAACAAGTTTACAATCAATAACAGTTGTTCCAATCGCACTAAAATCTCCTTTATCGCATTCTGTTTTTGCATCAGCTCGTGTCATATCTTCGATTGTAACGGAAGAGGAGTTTCCTCCTACTGATTCAGTACATTTGCATGTCCAATCCTTTTTACAGGAAGCAAACGCCAAAAGACCAACGCATAAAATCATTAATTTTTTCATAATTGTTTTTTTTCAAAAGTAGTCATTTTTTTCAAAATTAGTTCAGCGATTTGAACCGCATTTGTGGCTGCGCCTTTTCTAAGGTTATCTGCTACAATCCAAAGATTTAATGTATTCGGCTGACTTTCGTCTCTTCTAATTCGACCAACGAAAACATCGTCTTTTCCTTCTGCATATCGAGGCATGGGGTATGTATACGAATCCAAATTATCCTGAATCGTAACGCCTGATGTATTGTTAAGAATAGAACGGACTTCCGAAAGTTCAAAATCACTTTCAAGCTCGATATTTACTGCTTCAGAATGACCGCCAACAACAGGAACGCGAACTGCTGTGGCCGTGACATTTATTTTCGGATCAAGAATTTTCTTCGTTTCGTTAGTTAATTTCATTTCTTCCTTTGTGTAGCCATTTTCGGTAAAAACATCACATTGCGGAATACAATTTTTATCGATAGGATATTTATAAGCCATTTCACCAGAAATTTCATGTCGCTCATTATCCATTTGCTGAACAGCTTTAACACCAGTTCCTGTGATGGATTGATAGGTGGAAACAACCACGCGTTTTACCCCGTATTTTTTGTGTAGCGGCGCTAGAACCATCACTAATTGAATGGTACTGCAATTTGGATTCGCGATTATTTTGTCTTCTTTCGTTAAAAGGTTTCCGTTAATTTCGGGAACTATCAATTTCTTTGTGGGATCCATTCGCCAAGCGGATGAATTATCAATCACCGTGGTGCCAACTTCCGCAAATTTTGGAGCCCACTGAAGAGAAGTTTCTCCACCTGCTGAAAAAATCGCAATATCCGGACGCATCTCCACAGCTGTTTGCAATCCTACAACGTTGAAATTCGATCCACCAAATTCTATTATTTTTCCAACCGATTTTTCAGAGGCAACCGGAATTAATTCTGTAATGGGGAAATTGTGCTCTTTTAAAACGTGCAACATAACATTTCCAACCATTCCTGTTGCGCCAACGACCGCTACTTTCATTTCTAAAAAATTTAATGTTTACTTGATTAAATCTGCTTAAACTTGGCCGTAAATTTAATATATTTGGCTTCACATGAAAGCGAATCCCGGTTTTTTCTGTTTAGTCATTCTTTTATGGAGTCTGAGCATGCGAGCACAAGTAGTGGATGATTTCTCAGACGGAGACTTTACTAACAATCCAACTTGGTTTGGTACAACGGCAGATTTTATTGTGAATTCATCTCAGCAGTTGCAATTAAATAATACGGTTGCCGCCACTTCTTATCTCAGTACCCCACACAATTTACCTGACCTCAATGCCAAAGAATGGCGAGTTTGGGTCAAACAAAGTTTTTCTCCTTCTTCAAGTAATTATGGAAGAGTCTATTTAACCGCAGATAATGCCGATTTAACCTTGGTTCAAAATGGCTATTATTTACAGTTCGGCGAAGCGAATGCCATTGATGCCATCCGATTATTTAAAATACAAGGAGGAGTAGCGACCCAATTGTGTACTGGAGTTG
>Ga0194118_10006696_pt1 | contig 11368 bp, 7 predicted proteins | sample TA2MahsurfametaG_2_FD_148662 | JGI IMG/M metagenome (GOLD analysis project Ga0194118, IMG submission 148662) | Freshwater microbial communities from Lake Tanganyika, Tanzania - TA2015013 Mahale N5 surface | ecosystem: Environmental > Aquatic > Freshwater > Lake | place: Tanzania: Lake Tanganyika...
GGGGGCTCTCTGTGGGTGCGTGGGGCGAACTGGGCAGCCGGGCTGCCGGGGAACCCGGCGAGGGTACGCCACGGCTCGGCACCATGTCAATCGGTTGCGACGGTCCCAGAAGTCAAATCTTGGGGCGTGCAGCGCAGGATCGCCTGCGCGGCCGAGAGCTGCACCAGCGCGTTGGAATCGCGCAGCAAAGGCGCGATCGACGCGGCATCAGACGGCAGCCCGCCCGTACCGAGCGTGGTGGCCGCCTGTGCGCGGACCATCGGCATGCGGTTGGTGAGCAACATGCGGGCCATGGCCAGGATCTCGGGCGTTCGTGCTGAACCCATCTTGATCGCGGCTTCCCCTGCCAGCAAGCGCACCTCGGCAGGCCGCTCGGTACGACCGCGCGCGGCCACGATGCCCAGGAGCATCGCCTCTGAGGATTGATCCTTCACGTTGCCCAGGATCTGGGCACCTAGGCACATCAGTTCGGCTTGCTCGCCCGGTGCCAGCAGCGCAGCCCGGACGGGATCAAGCTGCGAGCGGTCTCCGAGCTTCGCGAGGGCCTCGGCTGTCTGCAGATCGACGATGCGAGCCCGCATGGGGTTGGAGTCGTCCGTCGGTCGCTGCAGCGCATCGCGAAGCACGGGCACCGCGCTGGCATTGCCCAGTTCGCCGAGGACGAAGATGGCGATCCCTCGGATCGTCAGGTCCTTCGCACCCGACATGCCGGCGAGTGGGGACTGGTCGGGATGCTGACCAAGACGCTGCAGCGCGAAGATCGCGCCGGCACGAACCGCAAGGTTCGTATCCTGCAGGAGAGGTTTGACCGCAGGAGCGAAGAGCGCCAGTCGCGCACGGCCCACCGCCATGCAGGCTGCGAAGCGCACAGCGGGATTGGGATCGGCGAGCAGCGCACCCACCTGCTGGGTCAACGTGGCCTGATCGAGGACAAGCGCCTCGACGGCGTTGGCCCTGAACTGCGGATAGTCGGCGGTGCACGCCGACGTCAGGATCACCAGAGCGGCATCACGGACGCTCGTGCCCTCGGGGGCCGTGAACGCAGGCTGTGCTGCCTGCACGGTGCTGGGCATGGTCGGATCGGGGGTGACGCTGAGCGCTCGCGTGCTCCATGCACCGGAAACGGCGCTCGATTCTTCGGCGCCACCGCTGCATCCGGCGAGCGCGATGAGCACGATGGCGGCAGCCAGTCCAAGCCAGCGACGTTGCACGGGAACGGCAAGCACGCACAGAAGGACAAGGCTCATGGCCGGGAGGATATCCCCCGCCGTCATGACGAGCGTGTCACGACCGTCGAGATCGGGGGTCGCGATGAGCACGCCGGCAGTCTGCGGAGCCAGTCGCTCGACCACGCGGCCACACGAGTCGATCCATGATGATTCGCCTGTGTTGGCCGCCCGGACCATGGGCAGTCGGCACTCAATGCAGCGCCAGCGTGCCATGAGTTCGTGGTGGCGCCGTCCGGCATCGCTCGTCCCGAACCAGCCATCATTGGAGAGGTTGACGATGCAGGCGGCTGGCGCAGGATCGCGCACCATGCGGCGGACGACGTGCGAGACCGTGTCCTCGAAGCAGATCGGCGTCGCGATGCGCAGGTCCGTCCCCGGCCACGCCATGTTGCGAGGCCGTTCGCCAGCCTGCATGTCGAAGCTCATGCCCGCGGCACCGAGCGCCAACAGTCGATCTTCCAGCCAATCCCAGGCGCTGATGTACGGCATGCGCTCGCCGAATGGCGTCAGGTAGGCCTTGTCGTATCGATCGGTGATAGCGCCGTCATCCACGAGGTACGCGGAGTTGAACTGGCGATCCCAGACCCAACGGTTCCCGTCCTCGCGGAGCCCTTCGAAGGCGGGGCTGCCCACCAGAACAGGGCCAGCGAAACGACTGAGCTCCAGAATGGGTTGGACGAACCGGTCGCCCGGCCAGGCCTGCACACGAACCACGGTGGCCACCGTGGCTGGATCGAGGCCGAAGCCCGGCACCGAGGTTTCGGGCCAGACGAGGAGCGTCGGCAACTCGGCATTGGCCGAAATCGTCGACCGCACATCGAGGACCGCCCGCGCGGAAAGGTCCAAGGCCTGCTGCATGTCCTTGACCTGCTGCTTAGGCGTCCAGCGGATCTTGTTGCTCGTCAGCACATCGGTCTGGATCGCCACGATCCGCACGCGCGATGAACCGGGGGTGGTGGCCACGCGATGGGCGCCCCACGCCGTGGCCGCGCTGACGATCGCAATCGCCACGGCCGCTGGAGCACGCCAGGATCGGACGCCCGATGCACTCCCGGAGCCCCTGCCTGTCCACGCGAGCGCGATGGCCTCGCCCATCATCGCCACCATGAGGCTGAGGAGCCCCACGCCGAAGAGATCAGCCGCTTGCGCTGGAAGCGTGGCATCGATCCAAGCGTGGCCCGACTGGAACCAGGCGTAGCCATCCCAGATGGGCCGTGACCTAGCCCACTCGATGCCGACGAGCGCAATCGGGAATCCAAGCCACGCTGCGCGCTCGCTCAGGCTCGTGCGCAATCGCGCGGCCAGGACCGGAACGAGCGCCGACCACAGCGCCATGTACGCGATGAGCACGATGCAGCCAGCCGTCGTGACTTGATGCAGCCAGCCTTCAAGGATGATCCAGCACGGCAGCCAGCCGAACCAGCCGGCAGCCAGGCGCTTCCACCAACGCATCGATCCGCTGGCGGCATACGCATGGCAGGCCAAGGCAGGAATGGACCACCACCAACCCAGTTGCGAGAAGGGCATGGTGAACAGCAGGCCGGCCGCGAGCGACCAGAGTGCCACCGTGCGCATCGATCTGGGTTCGTTCATGCACAGGGTCCCGGACGTGGTGCGCGCGAAGGCATCAGCCCGCGAAGTCGATGAGGCGGGCGATCTCGCTCCGGAGCGCGCTGCGATGCACGATCCGGTCGATGAAGCCTGCGTTGAGCAGGAACTCCGAGGTCTGGAAGCCATCGGGCAGGTCCTGGCGGATCGTCTGCTTGATCACGCGCGGACCGGCGAAGCCGATGAGTGCCTTGGGCTCGGCAATGATCACATCGCCGAGCATGGCGAAGCTCGCGGTGACGCCGCCGGTGGTCGGATCCGTGAGCACGCTGATGAACAGTCCACCCGCCTCATCGAGCCGAGCGAGTGCAGCGCTGGTCTTGGCCATCTGCATCAGCGAGAGCCCGGACTCCTGCATGCGCGCCCCGCCCGAGCACGACACGATGATCAGCGGCAGCCCGTGATCGAGTGCATGGAGCGTGGCGCGGGTGATCTTTTCGCCGACCACGCTGCCCATGCTGCCCGCGAGGAACGAAAAATCCATGACGCACACGACAACCTTGCGGCCCTTCACGAAGCCGGTCCCGGAGATGAGGCCCTCCGGCTGCCCACTCAAGCGTTGCGCGGACTTGATGCGATCGGGATAGGCCTTCATGTCGACGAAGCCGAGCGGATCGTTCGCCGTGAGGTCGGCATCCATCGGTTCGAAGCTGCCTTCGTCGAGCAACTGGTCGATGCGCTGCGTGCCGGAGATGCGCATGTGCAGGTCGCACTTGGGACAGACCATCAAGTTCGACTCAAGCGCCTTGCGGAAGAGCGTCTCGCCGCAGCCTTCGCACTGGATCCAAAGGCCCTCGGGCACGGCGCGCTTGTCGCCGAGACCCTCTTCCTCCCAGGTGCGTTCACGAGATGCCGGTGCCGACTGCTCTGCCACGATGACCTCCGTGTGGCGAAGATCCTAGCGGGATCCCGAGAATGCCCCCGCGCCAAGGAGTCGCACGGCAGGCGTTTGGAGCGCTCAGGCCAGCATGGCGTTGATCGCGGCGGCGTAGTCACCGCTGCCGAAGATTGCACTCGCCGACACCAAGAGCGTGCAGCCGGCCGCACGGCACGCCTCGGCGTTCTGTGGCGAGACGCCCCCGTCGATCTCGATCGGTCCCTGCCAGCCCGACCGGCGAAGCGACCGCACCTTCACCAGGACTTCGGGCATGAAGGACTGGCCGCTGTAGCCAGGCTGCACGCTCATGATCAGGATGAAGTCCGCCGCATCGAGCAGCCCGGCATCGATCGCATGCTCGACCGGGGTGCGTGGGTTGAAGGCGAGCCCCGCCTTCATGCCAAGCGATCGCGACCGCTCGGCGCACTCCCGTGGGTCATCTTGCGCTTCGACATGCACGGTGCACCAGTCTGCACCGGCCTTGGCGAAGGGCTCGATGAACGAGAGCGGACGCTGCACCATGAGGTGAACATCCACGGGCGCACGCGGCGCCGCGCGGCGCACAGCGCCGCAAACCGCCGGTCCCATCGAGAGGTTTGGCACGAAGTGGCCATCCATGACATCGACATGGATGAATCCGGCGCCCGCGCCGATTGCCGCGGCAATCTCGTTGCCGAGCTCCGCAAAGTCAGCGCTGAGGATCGAAGCACCGACCGCGATCCCTTGGGGGAGCGCGAGCCGGCCGTGGCTCACTGGCCGACCTTCGCCGAGGCGCCCTTGGCCTGCGACTGCTTGTAGGCATCAAGGTCGGTCTTCAGGAACGGCTTCTGTTCCGGCGAAGCTTGGCGCCATGCCTTGTTCTGCAGGTCCACCGCAACATCGAACTTGCCTGCGGTGGAGGCGACGCGTGCGGCGGCGACCAGGACATCGACCTTGGTGGCTCCGGCGGCCATGGCGCCATCGATCATGAGTTGGGCAGACTCGAGGTCGTGCTGCTGCAGGCGAGGATCCTGGGCGATATACACGGCGAACTCGGCAAGCGCCACCGGGCTCGACGACAACTTGCCGGCGACATCGGCGGCCCACGCCTTCGCGGCGGCAGCGTCCTTTTGCTGGTCGGCGAGCATCCGGTACTTGGCTTCCATCGCATCGACGAAGATCTCGGGCTTCAGGGCGATGCAATCGTCGAAGTGCTTGGACGCTTCGCGCCAGTTCTTCTTCTTGGCGGCGTTGCGGCCGGCCTCAAGGTACTGCTCGCCCTTGGGGGAAAGCTCTGGATCGAAACGGCCCGAAAGGCACTTTCGGATCGCAGACTCAAAGCCATCGTCCATCGGATGGCCGATCCAGGCGACCTTTCCGTTGGTGCAGACGAACGCCGTCGGGATGCCCTTCTGCCCCGATGCTTCCATCCAGCTGCGGCTGATGCCTTCGCCAGCCCAGCCCACGTTGTAGGTCATGCGCGAGCCCATCCTCTTGATGAAGGGATCGACCTTTGACTTGTCATCTGAGGAGTCAGTGCTGACCCCGAGCACCCGAAGACCGCGCCAGGCATTGGCCCTAGCGACCTCGTTGATGTGGGGAATCGCCTTCACGCACGGGCCGCACCAGGTGGCCCAGAACTCGACGACGGTCACCTTGGCATCCGCGAGGTTGTCCTTCGAGCCCTGCACCATTTCGACGTTGTCGAGGCTGGGCATGGCCGACCCGACCTTGAGCTTCTCAGGCTCCTGCGCTGCAGCGAACAGGGTGGCGACACAGGTGAACGCGGCAATCGTGTGGGTCAGCATGGCAACGGATCCTTCGCTTGAGTATAGACCGAACCCGGAGGGAATCAGGCGTCCTGCAGCGCACTCAGGCATGCGAATGATTTGCCCTCGAGCATTTCCAGGCTGGCACCGCCACCAGTCGAGATGTGCGTGAGCGCATCGGCGAGCCCGGCCTGCTCGACGGCGCTGGCCGTGTCGCCGCCGCCCGCTACGGTCGTGCAGCCCTGCTTGGTGGCTTCGGCGACTGCGTGGGCCAAGCCGAACGTTCCCACATTGAAGGGTTCGGTCTCGAAGGCGCCCATGGGGCCGTTCCAGACGATGGTCCGGGCGCTCGCGACTGCAGCAGAGTAGGCGGCCAACGTCGCCGGTCCGATGTCGAGGCCCATCAGCCCATCAGGAATCGCACCAACGACCACGCTGGTCTCGGTGCCTGACTTGAGTTCCGAGCCGCAGACGTGATCGGTCGGAAGAAGCAGTGCCGTGCCACGCTCCTTCGCCAAGCCAAGAATGGTCCGCGCCTGGTCGACCATGTCCTTCTGAACCAGGCTGCGCCCGATGCCGATCCCCTGCGCGAGGAGGAACGTATAGGCCATCGCTCCTCCAACGAGGACCGTGTCGACCCGACCGCACAAGTTGGTGAGCGCTGCGATCTTGTCGCTGACCTTGGCGCCACCGATGATGGCGACGAACGGCCGCTTGGGCTTTTCCAGCACGCCCTGCAAGTACGTCAGTTCGCGCTCAAGCAGCAAGCCAGCCACGCACGGCTTGGGGGCCATGGCGCGCGGCAGTGCATCCATGCTCGCGTCGGTGCGGTGGGAGCACCCGAATGCATCGTTGACATAGGCATCGGCGTAGCCGGCGAGCCTGGCTGCGAAGGCGGGATCGCCCTTCTTCTCGCCCTTCTCGAAACGGAGGTTTTCCAGCAAGAGCACCTGGCGCGGCTTGAGCGCGGCGGCGGCGGCGGCCGACTCAGGCGAGGTGGGCAGCTCACCCGCCATCTGCACCGGTCCATCAAGGTGCCCGACGAGCAGCTGGTCCAGCACCTCGCGGACCGGACGAGCGCTTTCCGAGGCCTGGAATCCCGTGCCATCGGGGCGACCAAGATGGCTCGCCACGACGACCGAGCCGCCGCGATCCAGAACGCTGACGATGGTGGGCACCGTCAGTCGCACGCGACGGTCGTCGGTGATGCGTCCATCGTCGTCCATGGGCACATTGAAGTCGGCACGGATGAACACGCGCTTGCCGGTCACGTCGAGGTCGCGGATGGTTTTCTTGGGCATGATTCAGGCTCCGGGCGCCGGAAGGTACCGTCCGCGAATGCCTGAAGGCCGCGTGATCGTGGTGATGGGTCCAACCGCCAGTGGCAAGAGTGCGCTGGCCATGGCCATGGCCCGGGCTGCAGGCCCCATGGCGGAACTCATCAGCGCCGACAGCATGCAGGTCTACCGAGGCATGGACATCGGGACTGCCAAACCAACGGCGGCCGAGCGCGCCGCGGTGGTCCATCACGGTCTGGATCTGGTCGAACCGAGCCACGACGGCTTCACGGTCGAAGACTGGCTGGAGCATGCCAACGCGGCACTGGCCGCAATCCATGGCCGTGGTGGCGTGGCCATTGTGGTCGGCGGCACCAACCTGTACGCGAAGGCGCTGCTTGAGGGACTGTTCGATGGGCCGCCTGCGGATGCCGCCCTGCGCGAAGAGCTCTCCGCGTGGGACCTCGACGCTCTTCGCACCGAACTCATGCGCATCGATCCGACGGCCGCCGAGCGGATCCATCGCAACGATCGTCGCCGCACGATCCGGGCAATCGAAGTCCATCGTGCAACTGGAACGCCCATCAGCGTGCTGCAGGCGCAGTGGCGGGAACGACCGGCGGCACTGCCTGCAGGCTGGTCCCTCATTGGCCTCACCATGGCTGTCGAGGCGAACAACCGCCGTATCAATGCCCGTGTCCGAGGGATGCGGTCCATGGGACTGGTCGACGAGGTGCGAACGCTCGCTGCGGATGGGGGGTTCGGTGCGCAGGCGGCGACGGCCGTGGGATACCGAGAACTCCTCGCGCACCTGCGTGGAGCATCGAGCGAGGACGATGCCTTCGAGGCCATCAAGATCGCCACGCGCCAGCTGGCAAAGCAGCAACGGACCTGGCTGAAACGCTTCGTGGACACGCCCGGATCGACCTGGATCGATGCCGGCGATGGGCTCACGGAGGAGCGCATGGCCGAGATCGCAAAAATATCTTTCGCGTGAAACGCTGGAGAAACAGGGCGCAAATGGCCGACGGCCCCTGCAACACGGTCACTCCCTGAGGGGTGGGTCGTTGACACCGCCTTCACGTTCTCCGTATCACTCCGCCCCCGACGATGGCCAAATCACGCCCTTCTTCATCAAAACGATCCGGTTCCCGCCGACGGGACGCCGAGCCCACGCCGACCCCCAAGGGCGCGTACCAGCTGGTGATCGTCGAGAGCCCGGCGAAGGCCAAGACCATCGAGAAGTACCTCGGGCCCGGCTTCGTGGTGAAGGCATCGATCGGCCACATCCGCGACCTGCCCAGCAAGTCCCCCAAGGGCGAGAAGCAGCCGGTGCCCGGTGTTGACCTCGACCACGACTTCGCGCCGACCTACGAGATCGACGACGACAAGACGCGCACCGTGTCGGAGCTGCGTCGACTGGCCAAGAGCGCCAACGAAGTCTGGTTCGCCACCGACTTGGACCGCGAGGGCGAGGCCATCGCGTGGCACCTCACGCAGGTTCTGGGCGTCAACCCCTTGCAAGCCAAGCGTGTCACCTTCGATGCGATCACCAAGAGCGAGGTGCAGCGAGCGTTCCAGTCGCCGCGCGCCATCAACATGGCACGCGTCGATGCGCAACAGGCACGCCGCATCGTTGACCGCATCGTGGGATACCAGGTCTCGCCGATCCTCTGGAAGAAGGTCGCCGGCGGCCTGAGTGCCGGCCGGGTCCAGAGCGTGGCCACCCGCATCGTGGTCGAGCGTGAACAGGAGATCCGGGCCTTCACCCCGAGTGAATCGTGGGAACTTTCAGCCTGCATGACCTTCGAGGTCGAGGCGGCCGTCGGCCTGCACGGCGAGTGGTCCACGTTCCTCGCTCGCCGGGATGAGCGTGGCCGCCCGCCGCTCGTCCGGGAGCGCATGGGCTGGCTTGCCGAGCACACCGCCCTGTCGTGTGAACTCGTCGAAGTGGGCGGCAAGCCGCTGCGCATCGAAGCCCAGAACACGAGCGAGGATGACCTTGCGCCCGATGCCCGGTCGGTCGCCGAGGCTGCCGGCCTGATCGACCTTCGCATCGACCGCGCGAGCGACGCTGCCGCCAAGGGGCGCGGCCAGAAGCTCGTGCGCATCGTGGGCCGCCCCGATCCTGCCGCGCGATACCGCGTCGAGTCGATCGACGTCACCCGCACTCGGTCCAAGCCGTATCCACCCTTCATCACGAGCACGCTGCAGCAAGCGGCGAGCAGCCGGCTGGGGATGTCGACCGATCGCACCATGCGGATCGCCCAGCAGCTCTACGAGGGCATCGATCTTCCGGGCGAGGGCCGCGTGGGCCTGATCACCTACATGCGAACAGACTCGACGAACCTGTCACGCGAAGCGATCGACATGGCGCGTCGGTACCTGAAGGATCGCCACGGTGATCGCTATGTCCCGGACAAGCCGCGCTTCTATGCGAGCAGCAACGACGGAGCGCAGGAAGCCCACGAGGCGATCCGGCCGACCGATCCCTTCCGCGAGCCCGACCGCATCGCGGGCGTGCTGACTGACGAGCAGCTCAAGCTCTACCGGCTGATCTGGTCATGCTTCGTCGCGTGCCAATCGACCGATGCCGAGTGGGATTCGACTGCCGTGCGCATGCGCCGGTCCGATCGGGACACCGGTGCGGTGTTCAAGGCCAACGGACGGGTCCTGCGTTTCGACGGGTTCTACAAGATCAGCGGCCTGCCCAAGGATGATGGCGACCAGGTGCTGCCGGCCTTCGAGAAGGGTGCGATGCTCGCCCCCTTCGACATCGAGCCACGCCAGCGTTTCCAGGCACCTCCCCCGCGCTACTCCGAGGCCACGCTCGTGAAGAAGCTCGAGGAGGAAGGCATCGGCCGCCCTTCGACCTACGCCAGCACGATCAACACGATCGAGGATCGTGGCTACGTCGACCAGCAGGACCGTCGCTTCTACGCCACTGCACTCGGCGAGGCCGTGACCGAATTCCTGAAGGCTGGCTTCAAGAGCCAGTTCATCGAGCTTGGCTACACCCGCGGCATCGAGCGCGAGCTCGACGAAGTGGCGCAGGGCAAGGAACGCTGGACGGACCTGCTCCACCGATTCCACGATGCGTTGAAGCCGCTCCTGGGTACGGCTGCGCAGGCCGACCATGTGAAGGCCGCGTCTCGACCGTCGCCTTACGCCTGCCCGCTGTGCGGCCGGCGGCTTGAATACCGCCTCGGACGCACGGGCGAGTTCCTCTCGTGCAGCGGCTACAACGAGAAGATCCCTGATCCGGCTGCGGCAGCGAAGCCCGCGAAGAAGGCCTCATCGAAGGCCAAAGCCAAGCCCAAGCCGCCCAAGATGGTGCCGGCGTGTTCCTATGCCTCCCCCTGCAATCGCCGCGGCGAACCGCTCCTGGCCGAGCAGCTCGACCTGCTCTCGCCCGCGGGGGTGCCGATGGTCAAGCGTACGGGGCGGTTTGGCGACTTCCTCGTCGAGGACAAGCCGCGTCCCGTGAAGCCCAAGGGCAAGAAGGCAGCCGAGCTGCCAACCGAGCCTCCGCCGTTCATCCTGAATCTCGACCGCAAGGGCGGGCTGAAGTTCCCGTCGCCCCCGCCTGTGGTGACAGACATCCCCTGCCCGAAGTGCGGCGACGTCATGAACCTGCGTGATGGCAAGCGTGGTCCGTGGCTGGGCTGCAGCAACTTCCCCAAGTGCCGCGGCCGCGAGGCCTTCGCCAAGCTTTCGGATGACCGACGCAAGGCACTGGAGATCGCGCTCGAGGAGCACATGCGCGGCCAGACCAAGCTCTCGCTGACGCGTCGTGATGGCGTAACGCCGGTGCCTGAGGGCACGCCACTGTCGGCACTCGCCATGGAAGGCGGCGTGGCCACGCTGCCGGCCTGGACCGCCTGAGCGCGCGCGGAGCCGGGTGCAGCGCGCGCGTCCGCGCAGCCGGAGCCCAAGGTCGCGGGAGGACGAGCGCAACGGCGCAAGCTGGATGAGTGAGGATTCGCCGCGCGTACCCGCGCGGTCAGTTTGCGGCGGTCGCCTGGCGCGGGCTCTTGGGCAGATAGAACATCAGCAGCATCACGAGGCAGAACAGCGCGCCCCACATCGGCACGCTGAACATCGCCTTGAAGTCCTGCACGCCGTCGACCTTCGTGATGTCCGACACGGCGCTCGCGATCTTGCTGCCGACGATGATGCCGATCCCGATGATGACGAGGTTGAAGAGGCTCTGCGCGCTCGCGCGCACATCGCCGCTTGTCTCTTCGTCGACGATCATGAAGGCCACGAAGATGAAGCATCCGAAGCAGAGGCCGTGCAGCGCCACGCCCGGGATCACGAAGGCCAGCGGACTCATGCCGGCGCCCGAAGCTATGCCGGGGCCGTAGGCAAAGAGGAACATGCGCGCCGCGTAGGCACCGAGGCCGATCGCCAGCAGCGTCTTGCGGCTGTAGGTCGCAGCGAGCGCGGGAATGAAGGCCAGCACGGCGATCTCGCTCATCTGGCCGATGGTCATCAGACCACCGCCACCCACGCCGAAGATCGAGTTCACGACCTTGCTGAAGCCATCCGCGGTGTCACCCTGCAAGCCGCCGACGAAAGCGCTGGTGTGCACGAAGTAGAACTGGTGGATGCAGCTCACGGGCACCG
>Ga0194118_10006702_pt1 | contig 11357 bp, 10 predicted proteins | sample TA2MahsurfametaG_2_FD_148662 | JGI IMG/M metagenome (GOLD analysis project Ga0194118, IMG submission 148662) | Freshwater microbial communities from Lake Tanganyika, Tanzania - TA2015013 Mahale N5 surface | ecosystem: Environmental > Aquatic > Freshwater > Lake | place: Tanzania: Lake...
CAAAAACATCTATTTTGACTCCGTGAGTCAAAAAATCAAAATTGCACCATCTATTTTATCTGCTGACTTTAGTATCTTGGGTGAAGAAGTTAAAAACCTTGATATGGCAGGAGCAGACTACATTCATGTTGATGTTATGGATGGCCACTTTGTTCCAAACATTTCCTTTGGACCTGTGGTTATAAAAAAAATTAGAAAATATACAAAGCTTCCATTTGACGTTCATTTAATGATATCGCCCGTTGAAAAATATATAAAAAATTTTGCAGATGCAGGTGCAGACATTATTACTATTCACCCTGAAGCCACGGATAATATTGAACGATGTGTGAAGACTATAAAATCTCTTGGAAAGAAAGCTGGAGTTTCCTTAAATCCAAAAACACCTATTTCATCCATAGAAAAAATTATAGATACACTAAATCTAATTCTTGTAATGAGTGTGCACCCAGGATTTGCAGGTCAAAGTTTTATGCCAGAAGTTTTAAGTAAAGTTAAAGAACTTAGAAAAATAATTAATGCTAAGGGATTAAAAACTGATCTTGAAATTGATGGAGGAATAAATTTTGAAACAGGCGCTCTTGCAATTCAAGCTGGGGCTGATGTTTTGGTTTCTGGTACAACGATATTTTCTGGAAAATCTTTAAAAGATAATATTCAAAAACTTAGAACTTGCGCTTAAGTGGCAAATTTTCAAACATTTCAGCTATATTTAAGGGCATTACGTAAGAACCTCCAAAGCAAACTTAGAGACATCAAATTTAACAGCAAGAACTATGATGTCTCTTTAAATATAATTCAGCCTTACAAAATCTACGAATATTCGAGCATTCATTTAGTTCAACCTATAACAAGCTTTGAAGAAGTTTTATTAAATACAATAAGAAAATATAAAACTAATGTTTGGAAAATATCTAATATTGAGGAATATAAGTTATATAAACTTCATAATTTTTGTTTCCTTCCTGCATTAAATATTAAAACTGAAAAAATTATGGGATATCAGTTAGTCGATGAATGGATTAATCAATTTGAAAATTATAATTCTAAATATTGGAAACTTAAAACCTTAAGCTTTAGAATAATTAATTGGATCAGCTGTCATGATATTATTTTTAAGGAAACTGACCTCATCTATAAAAGTAAGGTCATCAATAGCATCGTAAAGCAGGCTAAACATTTATTTAAAAATATTAATCTTCTTGAGCAAGGATTTGAGAGAATTGCAGGCCTTTCAGCATTAATATTGGTTGGTATTTCTTTCACTGAATATGAAAAATATTTAGAAGTTGGTCTAAAAGAAATTGAAAAGGAACTTAGCAATTTTCTAAATAAAGACGGCTTTGTTAAAAGTAAAAATCCTGAAGATCTTTATTATACTCTTTATTTTTTAGTTGTAATTCATGAATGGCTTATAAACTCTAGAAGACAAACCCCAATTCAAATTACATCTTATATTCATTCCCTTGGAATATGTTTTAACTTTCTAAAATTAAATAATGATACACTTCCCCTTTTTAATGGATCAAATGAAATCAATATTCAAAAGCTTGACGAAATTATAAGAGCAAGAGGATACGCCTTTAACAAAGTTGAAAATATTTTCTGTGGATTTGGAAAAATCAAATACAAAAAAATAGAAATACTCATAGATGGAAATACTCCTGCAAGCACCTCTTATTCAAAAAATTATCAGGCGGGTGCTTTATCATTTGAGCTGTATTCTTCAGGGCAAAAATTTATAACGAATACTGGATCTGGAAAATATTTAGGGGTCAATTTAAGCTTTTTGAGTTCAACAACTGCTGCCCATTCAACACTAAATATTAACGACACTTCTTCATGTTCCTTTCAAAAAAATAGACTTATCACAAAACACTTTGGAAATTCACTCATCAACGACTTAGATATATATAAAAAAGAATTTAAATCAGAAAAAGAAATCACTCAGTGTATTTTTGGACATAATGGTTATGAGAAAAGATTTGGTATCAAATTTGAAAGGCAAATAACATTATTTAAAAATAAAAGTATAGTTGAGGGTATAGACACTTTAATTTTAAAAAATAAAAAAAAAAACTTTTTAAGTTACAGCATAAGGTTCCACGTTCATCCAGATATACGAATTACAAAAACTATAGGCAATGATATTTTAATTAGTTCTGATAATGGTGATGGATGGATATTTAGGTGTCCGCAAGTTCCAACAAAACTCGAGAGGAATTTATATCTAGGAAACCCCGATAGCATAAAAGAAAATTTTTTTATTTTACTTGAAGGACAAATAGAAAGTGAGCTTACTAATATTATTTGGTATCTAGAAAAAGCCAAATAAACATCGTATATGAAAAATCCTTAATGGATCTTATAAAGATAAAAAAAGCCCTTATTTCTGTATCTGATAAAAAAAACTTAGATAAAATTCTAAAAACTCTACAAGAGTATAATGTTGAAATATTAAGCACAGGTGGAACTTTTAAATACATAAGAGATTTAGGTTACCAATGTACCGAAGTTTCTGATTATACAAAATCGCAAGAAATATTAGATGGAAGAGTTAAAACTTTGCATCCTAAAATTCACGCAGGATTACTTGCAAAAGCAGACAACAAAGAGCATATAAACCAAATTTCTAAACAGAATATCGATTTTATAAATCTACTTATTGTTAATCTTTATCCGTTTGAAAAGAAATTACTTGAAAATGCAAATGAAGAGGTCTTAGTTGAAAATATAGATATTGGTGGTCCATCTATGCTTCGGTCGGCTGCAAAAAATTATAAATTTACAACAGTTATTTCTGATCCTGAGCAATATGATGAATGCATAAATGAACTAAATAAAACTCTAGGGTCAACTTCTTTAAATTTTAGAAAAAAGATGTCAACAAATGCATTTCTAGAAACTGCATATTACGACTCGATAATTTCTAATTGGATGAATAAAGAACAAAGCAAATTTCCTAAAAAAATTACAATCAGTGGATCAATTCAAAGTGAGTTAAGGTACGGTGAAAACCCTCATCAACAAGCATCTATTTACAACATAAATTATAAGAAAGATCTTCTAAATGATATTAAACAACTTCAAGGAAAAGAGCTTAGCTATAATAATTATTTGGATATGTATGCTGCCGTATCTATTTCAAAATGTTTAGATAATGCAAAGAAAACATGTGTAATTGTAAAACACAATAATCCTTGTGGATGTGCTGCAAGCGACAACTTATCTAATGCATATAAACTAGCTTTAAATGCAGATACTATTAGTGCATTTGGAGGAGTTGTTTGCTTTAATGATGAGATTGATAAAAAACTCGCTGAGAGACTTTCAAACTCTTTCTATGAAATTATAATCTCAAACAAATTTACAAATGATGCTTTAGATATTTTTAAAAAAAAAAAAAATCTTAGATTAATTAAAATTAAAAATCATTTAGAAGAAAAATTAATATACAATATCATTGGTGAAAAAATTCTGATTCAAGATAAAGATATTAAAGAATTACGAAATGAAGATTTGAAAATTGTAACAAAAATAAAACCAACAAAAAAACAAATTGAAGATTTAAAGTTTGCATTCAATATTTGTAGATTTGTAAAATCCAATGCAATTGTTATTGTAAAAAATAAACAAAGCCTTGGGATTGGAGCAGGACAAACTAATAGATTAGCCTCAAGTAAAATTGCTTGTCAAAATGCAAAACTATTTTTTAAAAAAAAAGTTAAAAATAGTGTAGCTGCTTCTGATGCCTTTTTTCCATTTGCAGATGGCCTTAAGGAATTAATAAAACTTGGGGTTAAATCTATTATTCAGCCAGGCGGCTCAATAAAAGATAATGAAGTTATTAAAGCTGCTGACAAAGCGAAAATATCGATGATATTTACTAGTATTAGAAATTTTAAACACTAATCCGATCAATCTTAGAGGCTAATATAAAATCGCTTTCTGAAAGACCATTTATAGCATGAGTATAAATTACTATTTTTGCATAGCCCCAACCAAAATTAATATCTGGGTGATGACCTTCCGTTTCCGCAATAAAAGATGTTTTTTTTACAAATTTTAAACTTTGCAGAAAATTATCAAATTTATAGTTTTTAGATAAGTAAAAAGCTTTTTTTTCATTCCTATACACTTTCCAACTTCTTAATTTTTTTAAATAACTATTAATTTTTAATTTTGAAAATGCAGGTATATTTCCACTACATGGGATACATTTTTTTTTATAAAGCATCATAAGAGTTTATTCTACTTAGTTTTTAAAATTGGGTGAAGGAAATTGATGAAGCTTTTATGCAGTAAAATCAATACTTCAAGGAAAAGCTAAGGTTTTTTTAAAAAATTTTTGTAAAAAATTAATTAAATTCTAATATTATTATTAACAAAAACTAGATCGCTATCTAACCAATTTACAAAACTAAAATTGTTATTATTCATGAAATTGAATAGCTCTGAATTTATAATATTTGAAATAGATTGATAAAAAAACTCTTGTTTAATGGAAGTGTCTATATATTCAACTATAACCATATCAGGTTCATACTTTTTAAAATTAAAACCCTTGAGAACATTTAACTCATAACCCTCAACATCAATTGTTAAAAAATTTATTTTTTTGTTGGCATAAACGGTATGCTCAATAATATTATCTAAAGTATCAATTTTTATTCTCCTAATTTCTTTTGCATTATGTCCCCTCAGATTATGGATCTCACTACTTAAAGTGTTTATTGTTGATTTGCTATGGTAAAAAAAACATTCTTGTTCTCCTATTTTATCAGAAACAGCAATTTGTTTATTTACATCTTTAGGCCTAAAATAATTAAACATATCGATGGAATGAAAATCTAAATCAACATTTATTCCTGACCAACCTTTTTGATGTAAAAGAAAAGTATTGTTATTATAAAATGGATGGTTACATCCAATATCAACATAAATTCCGTTATCAACATTTATATTACTAAAGAATCTTTCAACCAGCAGGTCAACTCCTGTAACTGTAAAATTTTTTTTTAAACCTTTTAGTTTAAATTTTTGTAACAAGAAATATAAGGTCTTAAAAAAATTTTTTCCTTCATTATAAAGAAATTTTTTTTTCAATTTATCTTCAAAATTCATCAATTTAATTTATTAATAAATTGTTATAATTATTATTAGAATTTCCTATCAGTTGTCTGCTATCAAAAAAAAGCCAATTTGAAAAAAGGTAAGTGTTTACATGCTGATTTGGAGCGGGTGAAGGGAATTGAACCTACGACTTGTGAGTTTTATCAAGATATTTGAGTGAAAAGTGCGACACTAGACAAAAAGTGTGACAGTAATTTTTGTATTAAGTCGATGGAGTACATCAATTTGATACATTTTTTTGATTGGATTACGACCGGTCGTAATCTAGTAAATAAAATCAAAAGACCACCTCTCTAAATCGTTTATTTTTGTTTCGACGACTATGACCAATGGAGGTCTTAAAATAAAACTTAGGAAATTTTATTATGAAAAACTAAATAATAACTTCACAAATCTAAAATCAAATTAGTTTTTTGAAAATTATTTGATTATTTACATATTCGATAGATAATTTAGATTTATATAATTCATTACATTCAAGTATTGCTTTCATAGGATTTAGTTCAATTTTTTCATAGTAAAACCACAAAAAGTCATCACAAATTATATACCCATTTTTTTCTAAAAAATTAAAACTATTAATAAAATCTTTTTTAACTTGTTCATAATGATGCGAACCATCAATATAAATTAAATTATAGTAACTTTTATTATTGTAAAAAAAATCATCAGAAGTAGTTTTAAAAAATTTTATATTTACGGTCTTACCTACACCCAGATTTAAATTGTACTTAAAATTTTCATAGACTTTCTTGAAGTCAATATTTTTATGTTCATCTGAGCCCTCAAAAGTGTCAATTGCCGTTAAAGATTCTAAATTATCTAATTCTTTAACAAAAACAGTTGAACGACCCTCAAAACTTCCAATTTCTAAATATTTTATTTTATTAATTTTATTAACGATTTTTTCCCAACAAGGAATATTATTTGAAAACCAGTCAGCATAGTAAAATCTATATTTATTATCATAATATAATTTTTTTTCATTTTTTAAATTTTTTTCTCTATTATTATTTAAAAGATAATGACCATAAATTATTTTAGGAAATAAAATAATTGAATATTTTAAACTTATTTTTTTAATCAGTCTAACAGTTTTCAAAATTTTAATAAATACACTTTCTTCTCTAAAAATTTTTAATAGTATTGTTTTAATAATTTTTACAAGCATTTTATTTTTTTAAATTATCTCTAAATTGTTCTACGGTCATTGGAGTCACTATTGAATTAAACGACACTATTTTAATTCCAGTTGAAGTCGGTGATATTTCACCATTCCTCAAACTGTTTTTTGTTAATGATATACTCATTAATACTCCTTTATTAAATTTGATGACAAATAAAATTTCACTATTGAACACGACGATTCGTCGTAAATCTAGATTAAGACTTTTTTTAAATATCATATATCTAATCTAATCACTTTTTCTTATGGAACAATTTACAACTCAATGGAGACCATCAATTTGTTACACTGTTATAAATGGAAAATAAATTTTGTCATTTACGATTGAAAAAAAACTTCAAAAAAACGTAAAAAGTTGTGTGTCAGTAGTGTGACAGTGACTAGTTTTTAAAAACTGTTATCTATCAAAGATTTGGAGCGGGTGAAGGGAATTGAACCCACGACCTAATCGTTGGCAACGATTCGCTCTACCACTGAGCTACACCCGCTTAATAAAATGTTATGAGATCACAAAAAATAGAAAAAATCCACTTACTTTGATTATAATGTTAAATACTTTAATAGCCTATCAAGAATAGATTCTAATTTTTCTTTACTTGTATCAAATTCTAGTTCAGGGTTTTTAGGATTTTCATAAGTTGAATCTTGTCCTGTAAAATTTTTTATTAGGCCCTGTTTATACTTTTTATATAAACCCTTTACATCTCTCTTTTCACAGACTTCTCTTGGCGTGTTTATAAAAATCTCGAAGAATTCTTTTTCTTTAAATAATGATCTTGCTATAGCTCTATCTTTTGTAAATGGAGATATAGTGGCTACAATTACTATCAAGCCAGAATCAACCATTAATTTAGCTATTTCAGAGATTCTTCTGATATTTTCTATCCTGTCTCTTTCTGCAAAACCTAAATCTTTATTTATACCCAGTCTAATATTATCTCCATCAAGTATATATGTAAGTTTTCCTATTTGATTTAGTCGCTTTTCCAAAGCAACAGCAATGGTAGTTTTGCCAGAACCTGGTAATCCAGTTAACCATAAACATATTGGCTTTTGATTTAATAATTTTGCTCTATCTAATTTATTAACCTTTGTTTTTTGTAAAAAAATATTATCTGATCTTCGTAAAGCAAAACTAATAGTACCTGCTGCAATTGTCTCGTACGTTTCAGGGTCAATTAATATAAATACTGCTATCTTTTTATCTTTATCAAAATTGGCATAAGGTAATTTTTCAAAACTCTTAAATTCTATGGTCCCTATATCGTTTCTAGTTAACTTATGAGCAGCAAGTTCATTACCATTATCAATATTTATTTTATTTTTAATGTTTAAAATCTGAATCTTGGTTTCTTTATTATGTATCCTAATTATATATTCACGGCCTTTTGATAAATTTATGTTTGCAGTAATAAATACTTTTGCTTGAAACTGGTCAGCAATTTTAACAGAAGAATTTACAGAAGCTATTATATCACCCCTGCTTACATCTATTTGCTTGTTAAGTTCAATTGCGACCGCCATATCTTGATTTGCGTAGGAAATTTTTTTATCTAAATAATAAATATTTTTTACTACTGCAGTTTCTTTTGAGGGAAGTATATTAATTGTTTGATTTTTACGAACTAAACCTGAGTAAATATTTCCAAAATATAACCTTTTATTTTTTTTATTTTTTTTTACTAACTGAACAGGTAAATAAAAACTGTTATTGTTTCTTTCTTTTTTTTTTAAAATATTTAATTTTTTTATATAATTCAAAACACTCAATCCTTTGTACCATTTTAGTTTTTTACTCTTTAAAAAAATATTTTCTCCTTGAAATGCAGAGATAGGAAAGCATTTTTGTGTCTGAAATTGAAGTTTTTGGGTAAATAAAAGAATTTTCTTTTCTACTTGTTGAAATGGTAATTTGTCATATCTTACTAAATCCATCTTATTGACTGCGATAATTAAATGTTTAATACCAATAAGACTTAGTATTCTTATATGTCTAAAAGTTTGTTGGGATATTCCCTTTTTTATATCAATTAAAACAATTGCTAAATTACAATTAGACGCTGCAGTAATAACATTTCTTGTATACTGTTCATGACCTGGCGAATCTGCAAGCACATATCTAGTATTCCCAATATTTAAATACCGATATGCCACATCAATGGTTATACCTTGTTCACGTTCAGACTCTAATCCATCTACCAATAAAGCATAATCTATTTCTTTTCCTTGAGTGCCGAATTTTTTAGATAAATCTTTTAAAGTCTCTTTCTGATCTAAAAGTATATTGTCAGTATCTTTTAATAATCTTCCAATAAAAGTTGATTTTCCATCATCAACATTACCACAGGTTAAAATTTTTACTAAATTAACAATTTTTTTCAAAAATAACCCTCTCTTTTCTTTTTTTCCATGCTACTTAAATTTTCCTTATCAATTAAACGTCCAAATCTTTCTGAAGTTTTAGTCCTTAATGTCTCTAAAATGATATCATTTATATTTCTTGCTTCGCTTATAATACCAGAAGTAAGAGGATAACAACCAAGTGTTCTAAATCTTACTCTTAAATTTTGTATTTTTTCTTTTTTTTTTACTTTTAATCTTTCGTCGTTTTGCATAATAAACAAATCATCTCTTTTAATTACCGGCCTTTTCTTTGCAAAATAAAGATCCACAACTTCTATATTTTCCTGCTTAATATATTGCCAAATATCTAGTTCGGTCCAATTAGAAATTGGAAAAACTCGAATGGTTTGCTCTTGTTTTTTATACAAATTATATAAGTTCCATATTTCAGGTCTTTGATTTTTTGGATTCCATATATGTCCCTGTTCTCTTAAAGAAATAATTCTTTCTTTAGCTCTGCTTGTTTCTTCATCTCTTCGTGCCCCACCGAATGAAAGGTCAAAACTGTATTTATCTAAAGCTTTCTTGAGAGCCTGCGTCTTCATTATTTCTGTATAATATGCGCCGTGATCAAAAGGATTTAATTTTTTTTGAATACCAAAAGAATTGGTGTAACAAATTATATTTAATTTATACTTTTTCTTAATCTTCTCTCTAAATAATATCATTTCTTTAAATTTCCATTTTGTATCAATATGTAAAAGAGGGAATGGGATCTTTAGAGGATAAAATGCTTTCCTTGCCAAGTGTAACATTACACTTGAGTCTTTTCCTATAGAATAAAGCATCACTGGGTTTTTTGCTTTAATATAAGAGTCTCGAATAATACTAATTGCCTCTTGTTCTAAATAAAAAAGTAAATTTTTTTTCATTTTTCTAAATAAACTTATAGAATTGAGTTATCAAGACTGATAAATAATCAATACATTCTCATAAACAAAATGGAAAACATAAAAACAATTCCTAACGAAATATCTGTCTTTCCTTTAGCTAATGCGATTTTTTTCCCAAATACAGTTTTACCTCTAAACATTTTTGAGCCAAGGTATAAAAAAATGACTGAAGATGCACTGTCAAATAATAAACTCATTGGAATGATCCAAACTAAAAATTATAAAAATACTCTTAAACCTGAAGTATACAAAGTTGGATGCCTTGGTAAGATTGAAACTCACTCAAAAACTGTAGATGGAAGATATTTGATAAATTTAACTGGATTAATTCGCTTCAAAATACTTGATGAATTAGAAACTGACCTTCCATACAGAAAATTTAAAGTTTCCTATGAGGATTATTTAGAAGATTTAGAGAAAATTAAATTTTCAGACAAAATAAATGTTATTGATTTAATAGATAAAACCAGAAAATTTTTTAATATCCATCAACTCTCAACTGATTGGAAAGTTGTAGAAAAAGTTGAGCCTGATCAATTAGTTAACTCGTTATCTATGATATGCCCTTTTTCAGTAAGTGAAAAACAAACGCTATTAGAAGCAAAAAATTTAATTGAAAGAACTAATTTGATCAGCCAGATAATTAATTTTTACATATTAGGAAACAATCATCAACAGGATAGAAAAGTACATTAATGGAATTTAATATCAAATTGTTAGAAACTCTTATTTGCCCAATAGGTAAAGATAAATTTACTTATGACAAGGAAACACAAGAATTAACGTCAAAAAAATCTAAGCTTGCTTATAAGATAAAAAATGGTGTTCCTATATTAATCCCAGAGCAAGCAAGAACAATAGCTTAAGAACTTTTATTCATAGAGTCAAAGAACGATGGATTGTTTTTTGTCTCTTTTAATTTTGAAATTAAAAACTCTATAGCCTCCATGCTGCCCATTGGGGCAATAAGTCTTCTTAAGACGTTCATTTTTTGAAGTTCATCTTTTTTAAATAATAACTCCTCTTTTCTTGTTCCTGACTTAGTAATATCAATCGCTGGGAATATTCTTTTATCAGAAACCTTTCTATCAAGAATAACTTCGGAGTTACCTGTTCCCTTAAATTCCTCAAAAATAACTTCATCCATCCTCGAACCAGTTTCAATTAAGGCGGTTGAAATAATTGTTAAGGAACCGCCCTCTTCAATATTTCTGGCTGCGCCAAAGAAACGTTTAGGTCTCTGAAGAGCGTTCGCATCAACTCCTCCCGTCAAAACTTTTCCTGAACTTGGAACAACTGCATTATAAGCTCTTCCAAGTCTAGTGATCGAGTCTAATAAAATTACTACATCTTTTTTGTGTTCTGCAAGACGTTTTGCTTTTTCAATCACCATTTCTGCGACCTGCACATGTCTGATTGCTGGTTCATCAAAAGTTGAACTTATAACTTCTCCCTTAACTGACCTCTGCATGTCAGTAACCTCTTCTGGCCTCTCATCTATAAGCAAAACAATAAGAAAAACCTCAGGATGGTTTGCAGTTATTGAATGTGCAATATTTTGAAGAATGATGGTTTTACCAGCTCTAGGAGGAGAGACAATCAGAGCACGCTGACCTTTTCCAATTGGTGCGACTAAGTCAATCACTCTTGATGTTAAATCCGGACTCTTTTCAACCTTATTACTCTCTACTTCTAATTTAATTTTTTCATCAGGATAAAGTGGGGTTAAGTTATCAAAGTTA
>Ga0194118_10006706_pt1 | contig 11352 bp, 6 predicted proteins | sample TA2MahsurfametaG_2_FD_148662 | JGI IMG/M metagenome (GOLD analysis project Ga0194118, IMG submission 148662) | Freshwater microbial communities from Lake Tanganyika, Tanzania - TA2015013 Mahale N5 surface | ecosystem: Environmental > Aquatic > Freshwater > Lake | place: Tanzania: Lake Tanganyika...
TCGGGATTCGGGTTTGGCGTTGAAGTAGAGTTCGTCTCCGGCAAGTTGCTCGGTGATGAACTGCGTGTAGGGCTTGTCGGCGTTGAGCGACTTCACCACGTAATCGCGATAGCGCCACGCGTGCTGGCGATAATCATCGGCCTTGTAACCGTCGGACTCGCCGTAGCGAACTAGGTCGAGCCAGTGGCGCGCCCACTTCTCACCGTAGCGCGGGCTGGCGAGGAGCCGGTCCACGAGCTTCTCGTAGGCGTCCGCAGATTTGTCGGCGAGGAACTGCTCAAGCTCAAACGGTGTCGGCGGCAGGCCCGTGAGGTCAAAGTGAACGCGCCGCGCGAGCGTGACGCGGTCGGCGGGAGCGGAGTGCGTCAGTTGGTTCGCGAGGAGCTTTTGCAGGATGAAGGCGTCGATTGGATTTCCGATTTCCGATTTCCGATTTCCGATTGTGGGTACCGCCGGTTTTCGCACCGGCACAAACGCCCACCACTGCTTGTCCTCCTCCGTAATCTTGCCGCGCCGCACCGTTTGCTTCTCGCCGCCGGACTCTGGCATCGGCGCGCCGAGCTTCACCCATTTCTCCAGTGCCGCGATTTGGTCCGAGCCGAGCTTTTTGTTCTTGGGTGGCATCTGGAGGTCGGGGTCCGTGTAGCGGACGGCCTTGACGAGCAGGCTCTTTTCCGCGTCGCCGGGCACGACGGCGGGGCCGGTGTCACCGCCCTTGTGGATGGCGGCGGCGGAATCCAGCGCGAGGCCGCCCTTAAATTTCTTAGCGTCGTGACTGTGGCACTCGAAGCACGCGCCCGCGAGGATGGGCTTCACCGTCTGTTCGTAAAACGCGAGGTCGGCGGGGGTGGGCTTGGTGTTTGCCGTCCGACCCGATGGCACGGTGAAAAGGAGCAGAGCGGGCAGCCATGCTGTTTTTGAAAACAGTTCTTTCATCGCTCAATTTAGACGGCGAAGAGCATACACGGGATTCGTCGCGTGCCAGTGATATTTCCGCTCCCAGCAAGGATGGCCGTCAGCTCTCGGCTCATTTTGCAGCAGCGGACTTAGCGGCGGAAGCGGGGCCTTTAGTTACGCTGATTTTAGCAGTGCGCTTGGTATTACCCCACTGGTCCACACCGCGCAGGACCAATTCGTTAACGCCGGGACTAAGGCCCACATCGTGTATTCGCCACTTGGCGTCATCTAGCCATTCGAGTTTGGCGCGGGGTTGACCATCTATGACTACTGTAAAGATGCCGTAGGGAGCCTGACCCTCGAGCGCGAGGGCATTGGCCTCGGTAGTAAGGGCTTGGCCATTATTGGTGGTGACCTTGAATTCGAGTTGGTACCGCGAGCCCATCTGCTCAACGGCGTGAGCAGCGCGGGCGTTGAAGAAGGTTTGGAACTGCAAGGTGGGCACAGTGTAAGCGTTGCTCGATTCTTCCTCGGCGCGGAGGTAGGCGGCAACCCGCGGGGAATTCCGCGAGTAGTTCTCCACGATTTCGGCAATATAGTAGTAGAAGAGCCGCTGCGCCCAAGGCCGGCCCATCAGGTTCTGCACGTTGCCGCCCCAGTAGCCCTCGGGCTTCTTGGGATCGAAGCCCCCGAAAGCAAAGTCTGCATCCCAGAGGAAGCACATGAACTTCCCGTCGTTCGGCTTACGGTAGAAGAAACAGTTGTGGCTGGTGCCCATGCTGAAGGTGTCCGAATCCTTGGCGAAGCCGCGCAAGGCCCAGTTGCGGAAGGTCATCTCCAGGTCGAAATTTCTTCGAGTGTCAGCCTCGCTGAGATTGGGGTTGGCCATGGTGCGAAGCATGGAGAGCAGGGCGGAGTAGTCATTTTCGGCTTCGCGAGTACGCTTAGACCAGATGATTTTATAGTTGAGCGGGTTGTCCCCATAATTAGGGGCAAGAGTGCTGTTACGCAGCGAACTGCTTTGGCCATCATCCCGATAGAAAAACATGTAGGTCGTGCGGTAAAGGTCACCCTGCGAGCCGTCCTTAAAAAGTCGGTTGAGGAAGTCGTTACCGATGGGCTCCACGTCCTCCATAAGTTGCACGGGGCCGCCGTTGATAAGGTGGCGAACCATTTCACTTTCGTTTACAGGGTGGCCAAGCTGGTAAAGCATCCAACGAGCAAGGCGGGTGTTAAGCGAGTTGTTGTCCCAAGAAAATTTGACGTGACCACGAAACGCGCGGTCGGTGGGCAGCTTCCACTTGGCACGGTTGAGCGAGACGTCGCGGGTGAAGGAACTGCCCGCAGGGTGGACACGGGCATTATAGTAGACGTCTCGCTCATTCGAGATGAACGTCATATTATAGTAGCGGTTTGAGAGGCGTGGAAAACGGAAGGCGTGTTTGTTTGTGTTGCCATTGCCGAGAGCGTCGAGACTCGCAGGGGAGAGCACGAAACGCTGCGTGCGCAGATCGCGCGGGACGTTTTGATTATCCACGACGTAGAGCGCCGGTTGCTCCTCACCGCGGCGTGGCAGGATGGACTTAGCCCCGTTGGCCGAGCGGACCTCGACGTAAAATTCCACCACCTGCTTGTCCGCTTTGTATTCCGGCAGTAGTGCGGAGTAAACGCCATCGCCCGCCGTGTCGTCGCCGCCGGCGGCGTTGTCTAACATGGTCTTGCCCTGCCACGGCACCCGGTTATCCGCGTCTGGTGCGCGGTGGAAAAGCGTGACCGTCGCCCCGGGCAGTGTGGAGGTGACACGGGCGGTGATTTTAACCGTGTCTGTGGTTCGCGGGACGGCGGGATAGTGTGTCAGGTCGTCCGCTTGTGCGATGGGGGTCGTGGTGGCACGGGAGTTTGCACGTCCGGGCGTGCCCAAGTTTGAAGGCACGTCAAGCTGGAACACTTTTGCGACGCTCCAGTCCCAAGTGTGAGCCACTAACAGGTGTGAGCCGTGCATCCACCGGGCGGTGAACTTGAGTTCATAGAGGTTGCTTTTCACCAAGCCGGGCGCGTCAATTTCCATGCGGTTGATGCGGTTGTCGCCGTGGCCCTCGCTAATAATATGGAGCTGATTTCCATCCAAGCGGCTGGCCCAATGGTTGCCTTGCCAGAGCCAGCCAGCGTCACTCTTGCCGGTGAGGGAGGCACGCGTGGCGTTAGTGAGCACGTTCGGACCGGTGCCATCCTTGCGTAACTCGACATCCGAGATGATGGAATAGCCGCTGCTGTTGAGGAAGAAGTGTAGCTCACGGTAGTCGCTTGGGTCGCCCATCATGAGCTGTTCAGTGTAAGTGGCACGGTGCGTATAAGTGCGCGCCTTGGACTTCTTTGATTCGTCACTTGCGGCCCAAGCGGAGGAGCGATTGTTATCCATGTCGGGGTGAATCAGCTCCATGCTGCTGCCCCGGCCGGCGGCGAGTTCGGGCCAGTCGCCGCCGGTCTCGTAGTCCACCATGTCCACGAGGTTACCCTTTTCATCGAGTAAGCGGAGGAGATCTCCGTCGTTGCTCAACTTGCCTGTGAAGTTCCCGAGCACGTTGATCGCTCCATGGAAGGAGCGCAGTAGTCCCGCGTCCGCCGCGATGACCAGATACTCGCCGGCTTTGAGCTTTGTATTTGGTGGAAAAATGAAGTCAATGCCGCCAGTTAGCACCCAGTCACTCAGGTTCACCGTCTGCTTTCCGCGATTGTAAAGCTCCACATACTCGCCTTTGCCCTGCGTGTCGGGCGGCTTGTACATAATTTCGTTGATGACGATGTCCGAGTTGCGCGCGGGGGCGTTGGTCTTGTCCCGTGAGGCCTTAGTATCCACGAGGAACTCGCCGCTGCCGTCGGGGAAGGCGGAGAAGAACTCGCCGTGCTTCGAGAGATGGAAGACGTGCGCGTCTAAGACGATGTTTTCCGCGCCGGCGAGGAACACCGTCACGTCGCCTGCCACCGCCGCAAACGAAACGGGAAACGATTTCACGCCACCGGGTGGCACCTCGCCGACAAGCGTGACCTTGTCGCCAAAGCCGGGCTTGCTGGCAAGGAAATGGCCGCCGAGGTTTGCCCGGTTGGTGCCCGCGTTGAACACCTCCACCCAATCGAGTACCCCGTTTTTTCCGAGATGAACCTCATTAATTTTTAAGTTGCCAGCTAGGCCGCTCTTTCTTGTGTTCGGTGCATCGTCTTGTGTTCGGTGCATCGGGTGTGGGCTGCGCCAGCAAGAACCATTGCCCGCTGCCGTCGGGCCGCTGCCCAAGCGAGCGCCCGTCAGTGGGAACCAACGAGTTGACCGCATGGAGCACAGTTTGCCCGTCGGGCGCGACGAGATACGCCACCACGGGCTGTCGCGGCCAGACGCCGGCATCCATCATGTCGAGAATGCCAAAAGATTTCGGGCGAATGACCAAGTCTTGCTGAATCTGGAAGCGGCGAGCATTGGGTGGAAGTGTTGTCGGCGAATTAGGTAAGAGGAAGTGACCTTTCAAGTTCACCAGCGTGGAGCCGGAATTGAAAAACTCCATGAAGTTGATTCCCTGCGGCCCGGGGAAAATCTCGTTGATGAGCACTGATCGCGCAAGTGCTGGCCCGCCGGCACGCACTTTGAGCCGCATTCCGAATGCGAGGTCGGGGTTCGCGCCAGGGTATTGATGAACTTCGACCGCAAGGACGTTTGTGCCGCGCACGAGTGCCGCCGGATTGATGGTGAGGACGGTCTTTTCCTCAATTGCATCCGCGATCGGCGTGGCCGCGGGTGTGTTGACGCGCACCGGTCCGCCGGGCATGCGGATGCGCCCGACTTCTTGGTTATTTAGGTAAAACACCGCGCCGTCGTCTACGATGGCATCCACAGATAACGCGCCGCCGGGTGGGCCGTTGTAAATAAACACGTGTCGCAGGTAGTAAGTAACAAAGCCCGCGCGGAGCGGCGTGCGGATGCCCGGCGGCGGCGTCTTCGTGGTGCCGAAGCCAACGAGGCCCGGTCCGCGCAGCCAAGCCCGGTCGGGAAAAGTCAGTTCTTTCCACTTCGTTTGTGACAAGTCAGTGCCCGCGGTGAAGGCCCAGTTCGAATCGTAATCCACCAAGATGCTTTCGCCCGACTGTGTGACCAGGTCAGGATTATCAACGGGGGCCTCGTTGGCTGCGCCGGACTCAGTGCCTGGTCCGCCGCCTGGCAAAGTGCTGACCGTCCAGTTGCGCCAGTCATCTGTACTGCGGTCGGGATTCCGCAGCACTAGCGCGTGGCCACCGCCATTGGCCACCGCCGGCCAGGGCGCGCGGTCCATATACTTAACCGTGGACATAGTGAGGCTGTGCTTGTCCAACAGGCGGATGCGGTCACCCTGCTTGTTGAGTCGGCCTGTCCACGGGCCGAAGATGCGCACGGTGGGGGGAATTTTGTAGACGGTGCGAGTCGTCTTAGCATCGGCCATCGAAATCACGATGCGCTCCAACGGCTTCATCCATGAGGCTAGCGGGTCAGCCGCGGCGAAGGCGGGGAAGCGGAACTCGATGCCGCCCTTGAGTCGCCAGTCGGCGATGTCAATTGCGTTGGCCGTGTTGTTATAGATTTCGATGTACTCGGGCCAATCCCCCGGCGGGTGATACATGATCTTGCTAAGTAGCACCTGATCCGCGCTTGTGCCGGGCACAACCATTAACCAAGCGAGCAGGGTTCCCGCCGCTCGCTGCCACCATTTGGCCAAGAAACTCATGCTAAACCATGAACAGACTATGGCACCAAGGGACAACCCGAGCCAAATGCGATAGTCATTTGAACAAGATTAAAATAGTCACCACGCTGCGGCCCACGCCGCGACCCATGTTGGCTGCGAGGTGCGTGCCAATTTTGAAGAGGGTTTCCTCTTGGCCGGCCGCCCCGACGGCGGTGGCGATTTCCGCGACAGTGAAAAACTTGCCGGGGTTTGCCGTGAGCAGCGCTACAAGTTTTTGTTGTAATGCGAGCACCGTGCTTGCCGCCTTCTTGCCGGCCTCGACGCCGGGTTGGTGGTAGGCGTTGATGTTCACGAGGGAGGCATAAAAGCCCACCGCGCGCTCGAACAGCGCGATCAGCATACCCACGGTAAACGGCGAGACTTCCTTCACTGTGATGGTTACCGACTCGCGGCCCTTCTCGTGCAAGGCCGTGCGCGTGCCGAGTAGAAAGCCGGTGAGGAAATCCCCGCTGGTCGTCTTTGGCTCAACCTCGACGCTGTTGCCCGCTCGGTCAGTCAGCACCTCAATAAAGGTGACGAAGAAGTTAAGAACGCCCTCCCGCAACTGCTGAACATAGGCGTGCTGGTCAGTCGAACCTTTGTTGCCATAGACCGCGAGGCCTTGGTTCACGATTTGGCCGTCGAGGTTCAATTCCTTGCCTAGCGATTCCATAATGAGCTGCTGCAGATACTTTGAGAAGAGCTCAAGCCGGTCTTTGTAAGGCAACACGACCATGTCCTTGGTGCCGCGTCCGTTCCCTGAGTAAAACCACATCAAGGCGAGTTGCGCAGCCGGGTTTTTGGACACTTCTGGCACGCGTGTTGCGTCATCGCACGCTTTCGCACCAGCGAGCATTTGTTGCGTCATCGCACGCTTTCGCACCAGCGAGCATTTCGCGAATTTGAAGGCCTTGTAGTGCAGCGGGTAGCAAGCCTACGGCGGACAATTCGCTCGTGCGGCCGCCTACCCAATCCCACATTGGAAAGCGTCGCAGCCAGCCATGCTTCTGGGCATATTTGTCCAGTTCGCTGCCCATGCCTGTGACGGCGACGGCGTGCGTCTCGAACCGTAGACCCGCTCGCTCGTAGGCGACCTTGGCTTCCAACATTCCATTGCGCGTCTCTTTGGTGCCGCCGGACTTTGAGATGACCACGGTCAGTGTTCGGCACAAATCACCGCCGATGGTTGCGAGCACTTTGTCTATGCCGTCGGGGTCGGTGGTATCGAAGAAATGGACGGTCGGTATTATCGAAGAAGTGGACGGTGAGCTTGTCTTGCGCCGGTTGGCCGAGTGCGTGCGCAACGAACTGCGGTCCGAGCGCTGAACCGCCGATGCCGACCACCAACACGCGCCGGAACGGCCCGCCGAAGCCCGCCACAGTGCCGGCATGGACTTCCGCGCTGAACTTCTCCACCGCTGCGAGCGTGTCGGTAATTTCCCGCGCGAGTTCCGAAGATGGCGCGAGCGCAGGATTGCGCAGCCAATAATGGCCGACCATTCGTTTCTCGTCAGGGTTAGCGATGGCACCCTTTTCTAATTTGGCCATTGCCGCAAACGCATTGGCGATGCGGGGCTGCATCGCAGGCAGGAAGTCATCGCCGAAATTCATCCGGCTCAAGTCTAGCGCCAGGCCTAGGGCGGGGAACTCAGTGTAGTGTTGCTGAAAACGGCACCATAGTTGCTCGGAAGTCATATGCATCATGAATTGATGTTAGTTTATAAGCGGCGCCGGTTGATACTAGCAAGCGCCGCTGTGATTCACAGCCGCAGGAAGATTTTTCTCTGATGTAGGAACCGGACGAAGGCAAAGATCAGCGCGAAGCCGACCAGCACGATCAGCAAGTTACCCACGCCTTCGGCGAAGTTTGTGTCGAGTGCTTTTTTCACGTCACCGCCGACGAGGCGCGCTGCCACCGCGCGAAACTGGAGGAGGTTGCTCGCCACGTAAATTGTAATCGAGTTCATACCGATCCAGACTAGCGGTTGACACCAGTCGCGCCGCTTCCACACGTCCACAACCTGATAAAACACTGCCAGCAGGAGCGCACTATAGCCGCCCGCCACTAGCACGAAGCTCGAAGTCCAAATCTTCTTCACGATGGGAAAGGACATTCCCCATGCGAATCCGACGATGAGCGCGCCAGCGCCAGCGCTGAGGAGATAGATGACTTTCCACTTGTCGCAGAAGTCATCGCGCCGCAGCCATACGCCCGCCAGCACGCCCAATAGGCACGTCGCCACGGCCGGCAGTGTGCTGAGGATTCCCTCGGGGTCGTAGAAGAGATCGTATTTGCGGCCGGGCAAGAACTGGAAGTCGAGATGGTTGACGAGGTTGTGGCCAGGGCCGAACTGACCAGTGGTGCGCTCCTTGGTCTGGTGGAACATCTCCTCGGCAGTTGTCCAAGCGCGGCTGCCGCGTGTCGCCGATGGGTTGGTCTCCGTCGCCAGCGCGATAGCTCCGCGCGAGTCGCCTGTTTGCTCTGCGAGCGCGGCGAGCCTGGCCTTGTCGAGCACGATGGCGCGGATCGGAACAAACTTCAGTAAGGCCCAATAACCGACAAGAACTGCCGCAATAATGCCGGTGAGCACCTTCATCCGTGGGCCCACGAGGCAGAAGATCAGCCCCGCGCCCAGATACGCGAGAGCGATGCGTTGCAGCACGCCCAGCAGCCGAATGTCTGGCCACTCCTTGCTCAGGCCGCCGGAATAGAAAATTCCCAGCACGAACAGCAGTGCGGCTCGACGGATGATCCGTTGCAATGCACCTGCACGACCGTGAAGCTGCGTCTCCTTCGTTAGTGACCACACCACGGACACGCCGGAGATGAAGACAAACAGCGGGAAAATTAGGTCGTAGAAGGCGAAGCCGTCCCACTCCTTGTGGCGGAACTGCGAGGCCAGCCACCCGAACAGAGTCCACGCCTGCTCGGTGCCGCCGGACAATTTTCCCGCCGTGGTCATTACGAAGTCGCCGCCAAGAATCCAAAACATGTCGAAGCCACGCAGTGCGTCGAGCGACATAAGCCGCGCGTTAGAAGTTTCAGTGTCCAGCGGGACAGCGGCCGGCGGGGGGGCGGCTAGGTTCATGCTTTGCGGGTGCTTAGCAGGGGTGAAGCTAAGGTAAAATGTGGATTGGTCAGATGGGCGGATTGTGGCATCTTGACTTTAATAAATCCAATTTCTTCTCCCAGTGAGCCTTTTAACTTCTAGCCTTTGCACGCCGCTCACAACAGCCGATCTATTCCGCACGCGCCGTGAGTTCCTGGCTCAGTCCGGTCTAGGCTTTGGAGCGGTGAGCCTTGCTGCACTCACGGGCTTGGGCATACTGCCCGCGCTCACGGGACAAGCCGCCAGTTCCTGGCTCAGTCCGGTCTAGGCTTTGGTGCGGTGAGCCTTGCTGCACTCACGGGCTTGGGCATACTGCCCGCGCTCACGGGACAAGCCGCCGAGAGCAATTCCACCTCGCCGCTTGCCCCAAAGAAGCCGCACTTCACTCCCCGGGCGAAGCGCGTGCTTCATATTTTCGCTCAAGGCGCACCTTCGCATCTCGATACGTGGGATCCGAAGCCAGAGCTGGCTAAATTTGATGGCAAGTCGCTCCCCGGTGGCGGCACGGGCTTTGGTTCGCCTTTCCAGTTTTCAAAACAGGGGCGTTCTGGTCTAGAGATAAGCGAAGTCTTTGGTTCGCCTTTCCAGTTTTCAAAACAGGGGCGTTCTGGTCTAGAGATAAGCGAAGTCTGGCCCGCCTTGAGCCAACACGCAGACAAGCTCGCGGTTATTCGCTCGACGCATACGGACATTCCCGCGCACGACCAGGCGACCATCTTTTTCAACACGGGCTCGCTGCGGTTCACCCGGCCCAGTGTCGGTGCGTGGGTGCTCTATGGCCTTGGCAGCGATAATCAGAGCTTGCCCGGTTACGTTGCGCTCTCACCTGGCAATGTGGACGCCCAGAATCTCCGCTCCGCCTTCTTGCCCGGCGCTTATCAAGGCACGGCCGTCAACTCCACGCGCAATCGCCCAGAGGAACTCATTGAGAACATTCGCAACAAGTTCGTCTCGTTGCCCGAGCAGCGGCGGCAACTCGATCTGCTGCACCAACTCAACGAGGTACACGCGCAGAAATTGCGAAAAGACGGCCAGCTTGAGGCGCGCTTGCAGGCCTATGAGCTCGCGTTCCAAATGCAGATGGAGGCCGTGGACGCCTTTGATCTGACAAAAGAACCGCAGGCGATGCACGACCTCTATGGCACCAACACGCAGCAAGGTCGGCAGATGCTCATCGCGCGGCGGTTACTGCAAAAAGGCGTACGCTTCGTGCAGGCTTGGCACGGTGGCTGGGATCATCACAACAATATGGTCAATGCGATGCGTAACACCGCCGGTGCGATTGACCGGCCCTTCGCTGCGCTGCTGACCGACCTCGCGCAGCGCGGGATGCTCACCGACACGCTCGTCATCTGGGGTGGCGAGTTTGGCCGCACGCCGGCGGCGGACGGCAACGCGATGGGCAACCCTGGGCGTAACCACAATTCCCGCGCGATGAGCGTGGTGCTGGCCGGTGGGGGCGTGAAAGGTGGCTATGCTCATGGTCAAACGGATGAATTAGGCGCGGCGGCGGTCGAGGAAAAGGTGCACATCCACGACTTGCACGCGACCATCTTGCACCTGCTGGGTTTCGACCACGAAAAACTTACCTTTCGTCACAACGGCCGCGACTTCAGACTCACGGATGTCTACGGCAACGTGGTGCAGAAAGTGGTGGCTTGAAATAAATCAAAACGGTGGCAACTGCTTATTGCCGCGTCTGCCCGGCCCAATAACCAGGTTCAGCTTCCGGCCGCTGAGTTTATCGTTCTGCTTGCCACACTTGGCCCGGCAATTTGGATGCCCAAATAATTGCCCGCACCTACTGGCGGAGTGATTTTCGTGCACTTGTATTGTTACATGCGCTAGCTGTCCCTGGCATTTTCCCTCGGGCCATCTGCGTGTTGGTCAGCATTCCACATCGGGCGAAGCAAGAAACCGGTCGCTTTATCACATAGCCAGCGGAGCGTTGAATACTGCTCGCCTTAGAACCAGTGTTGGGGTGCAAGCCGCTTGTGCCGTCGGAAGGTTAATGAGCCGCGGCTGCTTGATCTCTCACTTTGGTTGCCATTTCCCAGTCTGTCATTTCGCTCCGGCCCCTGTCAGCACAACGGGGATGGTCTTGAGGAGGATTTTCAGGTCCAGCCAAAGCGACCAGTTATCGATGTATTCAAGGTCTAAACGAACCCATTCCTTAAAACTGCTGACGTCGTTGCGCCCGCTGATCTGCCACAGGCACGTCAGGCCCGGCTTCACGCTCAGCCGCCGGCGATGCGCGGGGTCGTTGATGCGCCGGATCTCATCCACCGGCAGCGGGCGAGGACCGACCAGGCTCATCTCGAAGCGCAGCACGTTCCAAAGCTGCGGCAACTCGTCAATGCTCCACTTGCGCAGCCACCGGCCCAGCGGCGTGACGCGCGGATCGTTGCTCACCTTGAACACCGGGCCGTCCATTTCGTTAAATGAAGCAAGTTCTGCCTGCAATTGCTCGGCGTCTGTAACCATTGTGCGGAACTTCAGCATCGTGAAGGGCCGGCCATTCAGCCCGCTGCGCTGCTGCCGGAACAACACCGGTCCGCGCGAGGTCAGGCGCACCGCAACCGCCACGGGCAACAACACCA